>Ga0335071_10004839_pt1 | contig 14056 bp, 10 predicted proteins | sample Lox_Sample_15_FD_206724 | JGI IMG/M metagenome (GOLD analysis project Ga0335071, IMG submission 206724) | Soil microbial communities from Loxahatchee National Wildlife Refuge, Florida, United States - Lox_Sample_1.5 | ecosystem: Environmental > Terrestrial > Soil > Wetlands | place: USA... | reverse complement strand
GGTCGCCCGCCTTCGTCGTCGCGACGGATCCCGCGCTGAGTGGGGATCTCGCCGCATCCGCCTGGGAGAAGGCGTCGAGCGCGGGCGCCCCGGTGACCTCCACGACGAAGAGCACCGCCTCCCAGTTCGACAGGGAGGCGGGCTTGTACAGGCTCCAGGTGTGACCCGCGCCGCCCCTGCAGGGAGGAGCGCAGTAGAAGGCGCGGAGCTCGCCCTCGCCGCCGGCGTAGGGCTGCGGCAGGCCGATCGGCGCGTAGGCGTTCCCCATGTTGTCGCCGAGCGACTGGAAGGCAGTGCCCCCGGAGATCCCCGCACCCGCGAACACGACGAACGTGCTCCCGGACGTCCGGGTGGTCACGGGCGCCGTCGTCATCGGGTTCGAGCCGAGCCCGGCCACGTCGTTCCTCAGGGTGTGCGCCCCGACCGACAGCGCCGCGCCCTTGCAGCCCCCTCCCGAGCAGGTCGATCCGGCCGGGCAGGCCACGCCGCACGCGCCGCAGTTCGACACGCTCGTCGAGAGGCGGACGCAGCCGCCGCCGCAGTCCGCCTGCCCCGGCGGGCACGCCAGGGCGGTCGAGTTCCCGCCGCAGGCGAGCGCTCCGCTCGCGGCCCATGCCGCGATCAGACGGACGACGCGCGTCGCGTGGCGCGGGCGCCTCCCTGTATGCTCCATCCCGGCCCCTCCGGATCGGGCTCCTCCATTGGGAGCCGACGCCCAGTCATAACGCGGCTCCCGGCGCGTCGGGTTGGCGCTTGGCTCCGCGTGGGAAATCGGGTAGATCCGCCCGCGGAGAGCTGGCCGAGTTGGTCGAAGGCGCCTGACTCGAAATCAGGTGTACCGGCAACGGTACCGGGGGTTCGAATCCCTCGCTCTCCGCACCCCTTCTCGACCCGCGGGCACGGGGAGCGGCCACCGGAGGCCGCCCGGCCCCTCGCAGCGCGGCCGCGCCCTCGCGCAGTCGCTCGCCGCCGACTCGAGGCGCGGGCAACGGGCAGGATATTCGAGGCGTTTCCGGCCCTCCGGCCGGGGCCGAGCCGCCCGGGCCCCCGGGCCCGTATCCCTTGGCGGCGCGCCTCGCCCTGAGGTAGAAGACCCACTCGCCCTCGACGGCCGGGATTCCCGCTCCAGCGTCGGGGCGCGAAGCCGGGGCCTGGGCCTCGGCGAGGGGGCGCGGCGGGCAGGCGAGGCGGGCGGTTCTTCCGAAGTGGAACTCGAAATTGGTTGAGGAGAGGTGACCGAGCGGCCGAAGGTGCACGACTGGAAATCGTGTGTCCGCCCAAAAGGTGGACCGTGGGTTCAAATCCCACCCTCTCCGCCAGTCGACAGGAGCCGGCCCAGAATCCTCGGGCGACGTGGGGGCGACCAAACCCCGCCAGGCCCGGAAGGGAGCAACGGTAGGCAGCCCTCCGTGCGCCCGGGGATTGTGGGCCGGCTTCGCTTTCATTGAGGTCCGTCATGGGGTACCTGGTCCTCGCCCGGAAGTACCGCCCGCAGACCTTCGCGGAGGTCTCGGGGCAGGAGCACGTGGTGCGGACGCTCTCGAACGCGCTCGCCCGCGGGCACCTCGCCCACGCCTTCCTCTTCACCGGGCCGCGCGGAGTCGGCAAGACCACCGCGGCGCGCCTCGTCGCCAAGGCGGTGAACTGCGAGCGGGGCCCGACGGCCGAGCCGTGCGGCCGCTGCACGCCCTGCGTCGAGATCGCCGAGGGGCGCTCCGTCGACGTGGTGGAGATCGACGCCGCCTCCAACAACGGCGTCGACAACATCCGCGACATCGTCGAGGCGGTCCGGTACCGCCCGGCCCGGGACCGCTACAAGGTCTTCGTGGTGGACGAGGTCCACATGCTCTCCACCGGGGCCTTCAACGCCCTGCTCAAGACGCTGGAGGAGCCGCCCGAGCACGTCGTCTTCGTGCTCGCCACGACCGACGTGCACAAGGTCCCGGAGACGATCGTCTCCCGCTGCCAGCGCTTCGATTTCCGCCGTCTCGACCTCGCCCAGATCGCCCACCAACTGCGGAAGGTCGCCGACGCCGAGGGCATGAAGCTCTCCGACGCGGCCCTCTCCCTCGTGGCCCGCGCCGCCGAGGGGGGCATGCGCGACGCGCTCTCCCTCCTCGACCGGGTGCGCGCCTCGTGCGGCGACGCTCCGGACGACGCCGCGGTGGCCGAGGCGGTCGGCGCGGTGGACCCGGCGGTCGTCTCCCGGATCGCCGGCGCCATGCTCGCCCGCGACGGCGCCGCGATCCTCGTCGAGGTGCAGGGGCTCTTCGACCGGGGCCTCGAGATGAAGCGGGTGGCGGAGGAGGTCGTCCGCTGGCTGCGCGACGTGACGGTCGCCAAGCTCGCTCCCGGCGTACCCCTCGACCTGCCCGACGCCCAGCGCCGCGAGGTGGAGGCCCAGGCCGCGGCCGCCGACGCGGCCCAGCTCGGCCGCCTCTTCGACATCGCGCAGCGCGCCGTCCTCGAGGTGAAGCTCGCCGAGCAGCCGCGGTACGCGCTCGAGGTGGCGCTGCTCAAGGGAGCGCTGCTCGCCCCGGGCGCCGACGTCGCGGACCTCGTCGCCCGCGTGGAGGCGATCGCCGGTGGGGTCCCGGCGGGGCCGGCCCGGCGCCCCGCGCCGCCGCCGGCCGCCGCGGTGCCCGACGCGGGTCCCGCCCCCGCCGCGCTCGCGGAGCGGGCGGTCGCCCCGTTCGGCACGCCGGGCTGCGCCGCCGGGCCGTCCCCGCAGCCGTCCGACCCCGCGCAGGCCGCCCCCGGGCCCGAGGCGCCCCTCGCGGACCGCTGGCGGGCGGCCGTGGACGACCTCGCGAAGGAGAGCCCCGCGCTCGCCCCGGCGCTGAAGCAGGCGGCGCTCGTCTCGCTCGGTGCCGGCGAGGTGCGGGTGCGCTTCGCCGCGGGCTCGAGCTACCCCGCGCTCGTCGAGCGGCGCCGGGCCGACGTGGAGCGGGCCTTCACGCGCTTCTTCGGCCAGCCGGTCCGCCTGGCCGTGGAGGTCGGGGCCTCGGCGCAGACCGAGGCGGAGGCCGGCGCGCCGATCGCCGCGGTCGAGCGCGCGGAGCGCGAGGCCAAGTCGGCGAGGCTGCGCGAGGCGGCGCGGGCGCACCCCAAGATCCAGGAGGCGGCGCGGGCGCTGGGAGCGGACATCGAGGGGATCGACGAGCTGTAGGGAGGGCAAGGGAGCCGCGATGGACATCCAGTTTCTCATGAGGCAGGCGAAGAAGATCGAGAGGGCCGTGGCCGAGGCCAAGGAGAGGCTCGCCGACGTGGAGGTGGAGGCCGACGCCGGAGGCGGGCAGGTGCAGGTGCGCATGAACGGGCGCTTCGAGGTGCGTCGCCTGACCATCGATCCCCGGGCGCTCGAGGGAGGCGACAAGGCCATGCTCGAGGACCTGGTGGCCGCCGCGGTGAACGCCGCCGTCGAGAAGGCGCGCGTCGTCGCCGACGAGGCCATGGAGAAGGCCGCCGGCGGGGTGAAGCTGCCCGGGCTCGGGGTCTAGCCGCGCCGTGGCCGTCGCGGACCCTATTGCACGTTTGGTGAAGGAGCTGGCCCGGCTCCCCGGGATCGGGGAGAAGACCGCGCAGCGCCTCGCCTTCCACATCCTCGACGCCGGGCCCGCGTACGCCGAGGCCCTCTCCGCCGCCGTGGTGGGCGTCGTGCGCGACGTGCGCTGCTGCTCGTCGTGCCAGACCCTCACCGAGAGCGATCCCTGCCCGATCTGCGCGGACGACCGGCGCGACCCGAGGCTCCTGTGCGTGGTGGAGGGCGTTCCCGACCTCCTCGCCATCGAGCGGACCCGGGAGTTCCGCGGGCGCTACCACGTGCTGCACGGTGCGCTCTCGCCGCTCGACGGCGTCGGCCCCTCGGATCTGAAGGTGCGCGAGCTGCTCGTGCGCCTCGAGCGGGAGCCGGCCGAGGAGGTCGTCATCGCCACGAACCCCGACGTCGAAGGGGAGGCGACGGCGCTCTACCTCGCGAAGCTCCTCAAGCCACTCGGCGTGCGCGTGAGCCGGATCGCACAGGGAGTGCCGATGGGCGGCGACCTCGAGTACGCCGATCAGGTCACCCTGGCCCGCGCGCTCGCCGGCCGGCGCGAGATCTGACGCGGGCGCGGCGCGCGCCGGCCGTGCGAAGGCGATATCGCCTCACAGTCCGATTGCTCCCCCGATGCGGTGGCGGCGCGCTACAGTCGCGCCGGGCGCGGGATTGATCGAGGGGCGGTTCCCTGGTATTCCGCGAGGCGGTCCTATGAACCCCGGCCTGGTGATGTACGAGGAGGAGTTCCGGCAGATCTCCGGGATTTGCGACCGCCTCACGCGCGACGCCAACGCCAAGGTCGTCTTCCTCGTCGACAAGAACGGTCAGCTCATCGCGGCGAGCGGCCAGGCCCAGAACCTCGACACCACGTCCCTCGCCTCGCTCACCGCCGGGAACGTTGCCGCCATGGGGGGGCTCGCCAAGCTCATCGGCGAAAAGGAGTTCCCCAACCAGTTCCACGAGGGCGAGCGCGAGTCGCTGCACATGAGCATCGTGGGCGGCCGCGTCGTACTGGTGGTGATCTTCGACGCGAAGAGCTCGCTCGGGCTCGTGCGACTCCGCGTGAAGAAGGCCGGCGAGGAGCTCGCCCGCGTCTTCGATCACCTCGCCAAGAAGCAGGCCATGCCGGGGACGCAGAGCCCGTTCGCCGAGATCACCGACGACGACATCGACAATCTCTTCAGCGGCTAGGACATGAGCTTCATCAACTACAGCTCTCGCGAGATCAACTGCAAGATCGTCTACTACGGTCCCGGGCTCTGCGGGAAGACGACGAACCTGCAGTACGTCTACGCGAAGACCGCCCCGGAGGCGAAGGGCAAGATGATCAGCCTCGCCACGGAGACGGAGCGCACCCTCTTCTTCGACTTCCTCCCGCTCTCCCTCGGAGAGATCCGGGGGTTCAAGACGCGGTTTCACCTCTACACGGTGCCGGGCCAGGTGTTCTACGACGCCTCGCGCAAGCTCATCCTGAAGGGGGTGGACGGCGTGGTGTTCGTCGCCGACAGCCAGATCGAGCGCATGGAGGCCAACCTGGAGTCGGTGGAGAACCTGCGCGTGAACCTGGCCGAGCAGGGCTACGACCTGAACCGCATTCCCTACGTGGTCCAGTACAACAAGCGGGACCTCGCGAACATCGCCACCGTGGAGGAGCTCCACCGGCTCATCAACCCGCGAGGCGTCCCGGAGTTCCAGGCGGTGGCGCCGACCGGTGTGGGCGTGTTCGACACGTTGAAGGCCGTCGCCAAGCTCGTGCTGACGGAGCTGAAGCGGGGGGGCTAACGGGGGGCAACCTCCGGGTCAGTGCGCCCGGGTGCTACATCACCCGGACCGTGCCTCGTCCCGGGCGGGAATGCTATAAGAATTGAGAAGTTGAATCTCGGGGCGAAAGTCCCCGAAGCGAGGGCGATCGTGGCACGGTCTCAATCCCTCTTCCTCATCCTGTTCGCACTCGGCCCGGGTGTCGCGCGAGCGCAGACCCCCCCGCCCCCAGACCCCGCCGCGCCGCCGGCGGCCGCGAGCGACACCGCGGCCTCCGCGCCGGCCGCCGCGCAACCCGCGACGCCGGCCGCGCAACCCGCGACGCCGGCCGCGCAGCCCGCGACACCGGCCGCGCAGCCCGCGACGCCAGCGCGAACGGTGGGGACGACGTCGCCGCAGTCCGCGGACGACCTCGCCGACCTCAAGGTGAAGACGCTCGAGGAACGGGTGAACGAGCTCAAGGAGAAGATCTTCCGCACCAAGGCCCGCCTCATGAACCTCCAGGAGATGGTCATCGGCGGCGACGTGACCACGGGCGCGCGGGCGGTCCTCTACCACCGCAACGAGATGGGTCCGGAGTTCGTCCTCGAGTCGGCGACCTACACGCTCGATGGCGCGCCGATCTACACGAAGGTCGACAAGGAAGGCGACCTCGACAAGCGCCACGAGTTCGAGATCTTCAACGGCCGCGTGGTGCCCGGGAACCACCAGGTGACGGTGAAGCTGGTCTACCGGGGCTCCGGCTTCGGCGTCTTCAGCTACCTCGAGGGCTACAAGTTCCGGGTGCAGTCCGCGTACACGTTCAACGCCGAGCCCGGCAAGGTGACCGGCGTGAAGGTGGTGGGCTTCGAGAAGGGCGGGATCACCGCCGAGATCCAGGACCGCCCGGCCATTCGCTACGACGTCGACGTGAAGTCCGACGAGCGAGGCCAGAACCGCCCGGCGGCCGCTCCCGCCGGGGGCGCCCGGTGAGAGCCGGCTCCACCCTCGCAGCCGCCGTCCTCGCGGTGCTCGCCTCGCCCGCAGCAGGGGCGGAGCCGGCGCCCGTGCAGGGGCTTCTCCGCGACTACCAGGACCTCGACACGCAGCTCCGGTTCGTCGAGAAGGAGTACGTGCGGGCGGAGGAGGCCCAGGGGCAGCGCGCCCACCGCAGGTTCTCCGAGGCGGAGGTCCAGTTCCTCCTGCAGAACTGGCGACCGGCGATCGTGCTGCTCTACGACGCCATCGACGACCCGGACTTCCGCGCCTCGCCGGAGTACCCCGTCGCCCTGTACTACCTCGGCGAGGTCCTCTACCAGGACGGACAGCTCAAGGTCGCGCGGAACTACTTCCAACGGCTGCTCGCGATCCCGGGAGCGCCGCACCAGCGCGAGGCGCTCCTGCGGTCGCTCGACATCGCCGTGCGCACCCGGGACGCGCAGGGCGTGGACGTGCTCCTCGACGAGGGGCACCGCGCCTTCCCGGACGGCGGGCCGGCCGAGCTCGCCTACCTGACCGCGAAGGCCATCGCCACGCGCCGCGATCTCCCGCCCGAGGAGCGGCGCCGCCAGGCGCTCGAGGCCTTCGCGACGGTCCAGGCCCCCTTCCACCTGCAGGCCGCCTACTGGCAGGGGGTGCTCTACGCCGAGGCCCAGGACCTCGAGCACGCCGCCGAGCGCTTCGAGGCCTGCGTGCGGATGCCCGCCGCCGACGCGCGCCAGCGCGAGGTCCACGAGTTCTGCGCCATGGCGCTCGGGCGCGTCCGCGTCGACCTGGGGCGCTACCAGGAGGCCATCGACGCCTACCAGGAGATCGGCAACGACTCGCCGCGCTTCGCGGAGACCCTCTACGAGATCGCGTGGACCTGGGTGCGCGCGAAGAAGTACGAGCAGGCGCTCCGCACGGTCGGGCTCGTCACCGACCTCTACCCGGACTCCCGGCTCGCTCCGGAGGCGACCATCCTCCAGGGCCACCTGCTGCTCAAGCTCGGCCGGTTCGACGAGGCCGTCGAGAGCTACAACCGGGTCGTGAACCAGTACGCACCGGTGCGGGACGAGCTCGACTCGATCCTCTCCATGCACGAGGACCCGGTCCGCTACTTCAACGAGATCCTGAGCCGCCAGGACAAGCCCATCGACGTCGCCCAGGTGCTGCCGCCCGTCGCGGTGCGCTGGGCCACGACCCAGCGGGACGTCGCCCGCGCCCTCGCCGTGGTGGGGGAGGTCGACGGGAGCCGCCGCGAGCTCGGCGAGGGGCACCAGCTCGGCGACCGGATCGACGCGGTGCTCCTGCGCAACGACGGTCTCGACGCCTTCGGGACCGTCCGGGAGGGCTACGGCCGGGCGGAGGCGGTCGAGAACGGCGCGCTGTGGCTCGAGGGGCGCGCGCTCGACATGGAGGAGAAGCTCGCCTCCCCGTTCGTCGGCCCCGACGGGCAGCTCGCCCCGGGCCTGCGCCGCGCCCGCGCGGAGCGGCTCGAGCTCGAGCAGAAGGTGAAGGTGCTTCCGCGGACGCCGGAGGAGGTGGCGGCCCGGCAGGAGAGGCTGCGCGCGCGCTTCGCGGAGCTGCAGAGGCGCGCCTTCCAGCTGGGCTACGTCATCGAGTCCTCGAACGCCGCACTCGCCGGCACCCGCGTCTGGCTCGACCGGCACGTCGGGGACGCGCAGACCGCCGAAGGCCGCGCCGAGGTCCAGGAGGAGGTCCGCCAGCAGGAGGCCACGGTGGCGGGTTACGCGAGGGACCTCGCGGCCCTCCAGAAGGAGATCGACCAGGCCGCCGACTCGGTGGCGGGGCTCGAGGGAAGCGCGGCCGAGACCCTGCTCCGCGAGGCCTACCAGCGGGCCGTCACCTCGGAGTCCGACGAGCTCCAGCCCTTCCGGCCGCGCCTCGCCGGCCCGGAGCTGGCCCAGATGGAGCAGCTCGAGGGGCTGCGCTCGCAGCTGCCCGAGCTCATGGCGCGCGCCGCCCGCGTCCAGACCAACCTGCGCGGGCAGGCCCGCAACGACGCCACCGCCATCCGGGCGGAGGTGGCGGCCGAGCGGCAGCGCCTCGACGAGGCCGCGGGCGAGCTCGAGGTCGTGCAGCAGGACACGAAGAACCTGGTCGGGCGGATCGCGCTCGACTCCTTCCGCCAGGTGCGCGGCCAGTTCTACGACCTCGTGCTCAAGGCCGATGTCGGCATGGTCGACGTCGCCTGGCAGCGCAAGCGCGAGCGCATCGAGAAGATCCAGCAGCTCGCCACCCAGAAGGCGGCCGACCTCTCCGGCATCGAGGACGACTACAAGGCCGTCCTGCAGGAGGGGCAGTAGTGGTGGGGCGGGCGGCACTCCTCCTCGCCGCGGCGCTCGCGCTCCCGGCGGTGGCCCGGGCCGCGACGCCCGTCTCCGGGTTCGCCTCCTGCGTCGAGCGCGGCAAGAAGGCGAAGGTCCCGCAGCGGCCCGCCGCGGCGCCCGCGGCCGCCCCCGCCGCCGACCAGGACGTCGAGGCGCTGGCCCAGGAGACGGCCCACTTCGAGGAGCTCGCGAAGGAGTACCGCGCCGAGATCCAGGCGCTCATCCGCCAGAAGTACGACGAGCGGCGCCGCTTCGTCACCGACAGCTACGAGAACTCGATCGGCGCCCTCGAGAGCATGGACCGCAAGGACCGGCTCGACGCCATCCAGCAGTTCGAGGAGTTCCTCTCCCGCTACCCCGCCGACCCGAACTACACGCCGGACGCCATGTTCCGCCTGGCGGAGCTCTACTACGAGAAGTCGACCGAGGAGTACAACGACGCGCTCGCGAAGTGGAAGGAGGAGCTGCGCCAGGCCGTCGCCGAGGGGCGCGACCCCCCCGAGGAGCCCCAGCGCGACTACGCCCGGTCGGTGGCGCTCTACCGGAAGCTGCTCGCGGCCTTCCCGAACTACCGGTTCGTCGACGGCACGCAGTACCTGCTCGCCTACAGCCTCGGCGAGATGGGGCGCCAGGACGAGGCGTTGCGGGCCTACGCGCAGCTCATCGAGCGCTACCCCAAGAGCGCGTTCGTGCCCGAGGCCTGGGTGCGCCTCGGCGACTTCTGGTTCGACGACCTGCGGACCGGCTCGCTCAAGAAGGCGGCCGACGCCTACGCCCACATGAAGGCCTGGCCGGAGCACCCCCTCTACGCCCGCGCCCTCTACAAGCTGGGGTGGACCTACTACCGGCTCGACGACTACGACCAGGCGGTCGGGGCCTTCACCGCCCTGCTCGACGCCTACGTCGAGGAGGGCAAGAAGAGCGGCAAGCCGCCGGGCGGCGAGGTCTGGCCCGAGGCGATCCAGTACACCGCCATCAGCTTCGCGGACATGAAGGGCGACGGCGTGGCGCGCGCCCGCCAGGTCTTCCAGTCGCTGGGCGGCCGCCCGTACGAGGCCGCCGTCTACCAGCGGCTCGGAGACATCCTCTTCGACGAGACGCGCTTCGCGGAGGCGGTGGCGGCCTACAAGGCCTTCCTCGCCGCCTCGCCGCTCTCCCCGGAGGCCCCGAAGGTCCAGGCCAAGGTGGTCGCCGCCTGGCAGCGGGATCGCCGCTTCGACATGGAGGCGAAGGAGCGCGAGGTGCTCGTCGCTGCCTACGACGAGGACGGCGCCTGGTTCCGGGCGAACCGCGGAGACTCGGACCTCACCAAGGACACCCGGGACATGGTGGAGAAGAACCTCGCCCGGGCGGCGAGCTTCCACCACGCCCAGGCGCAGGCGCTGAAGCAGCAGGGACGGCTCGCGCAGGCGGTCGAGGAGTACCGGGCCGCCGCCCAGGCCTACGCCCAGTACCTCAAGCGCTTCCCGCACGCGAAGGGCGCCTACGACCTCGCCTTCAACTACGCCGACACCCTCTACAACTCGCTCGACTTCGAGGGCGCGGCCCGGACCTACGCCGATGTCCGGGACGACCCGGCCGACGACAAGCACCGCGACGAGGCCGGGCTCTCGGCGGTCATCTCCTGGGAGGGGGAGGTCACGCGCCGCCAGCGCGCCGGCCAGCTGCCGCAGCTGCCGGTCCTCGTCTCCAAGGACCGAAAGGAAGGCGCGCTTCCGCAGCCGATCGCCCTCGACGGCGTCGAGCAGAGCCTGGTGCGCGATTCCGACGCCTACGCCGACCTGGCCGGCGCAGGCCCGCGCGCGCCGGCCATCGCCTACAAGGCGGCCGAGGTCTTCTACGCCCACAACCAGTTCGAGGAGGCCCGCTGCCGGTTCGAGGACGTCGTGGTGCGGTGGCCGGACTCGCAGGTGGCCCAGTACTCGGCGAACCTGATCATCGAGAGCTACCTCGCCATGAAGGACTGGGCCGCGGTGGAGAAGGCGGCGGCCCGGCTCCAGGGCAACCAGGTCGGCAAGAACGCCGCGCTCGCCACGTCGCTGCAGAAGTTCAAGCTGGGCGGCCGGTTCAACCGCGCCCAGGAGCTCATGGAGCAGAAGCAGTACGAGCAGGCGGCCGCGCTCTTCATCGCGCTCGTCGCCGAGGACCCGAAGCACGAGTTCGCCGACAAGGCGCTCTACAACGCCGCGTCCTGCTACGAGAACGCCCGGCGCTTCGAGAGCGCGCTGCGGCTCTACGAGCGGCTCTACGCGGACTACCCGAGGTCGGACTTCGCGGACGACGCCCTGTTCCGGGTGGCCTACAACGCGGAGAACACCTACGACTTCGAGAAGGCCGTCGAACGCTACCAGCTGCTCGTCGAGAAGTACCCGAAGTCCAAGCACCGCAAGGACGCGCTCTACAACGCGGCGCGCTCCATGGAGAACCTGCAGCGATACGACGCGGCCGCGGCCGCGTTCGCGCGCTACGCCGCCCTGTACCCCGACGCCGACGACGCGGCGCGGACGCAGTTCCACGCCGCCCTCGTGTACGGGAAGCAGAAGGAGTGGAACAAGGAGATCCAGGCCCTGCAGGAGTTCCTCCGCCGCTTCGCGCGGACCCGGGAGACGGACCTGCTCGTCCAGGCGCACCTGCGCATGGGGCTCGCCTACAGGGAGCTCGGCAACGAGAGGGCGGCGCTCCAGGCCTACTCCGCGGCGGTCTCCGAGTTCGCCCGGCGCGGGCTCAAGCCCGAGGCGAACCCGGCCGCGGCCGCGGCCGCCGCCGAGGCCCAGTTCCGCCTCGCCGAGAACCAGTTCGAGCGCTACGACCGCATCACGCTCCCCGCCACGACGAATCCGAAGAAGCTGAAGCAGGCGCTCGCCGCCAAGCTCGGGGAGCTGAAGAAGGTGGCGCCCCTGTACAACGAGGTGAAGAAGTACAAGCGCCCGGACTGGACGCTCGCCGCCTTCTACCGCCAGGCCTACCTGCTCGAGCGGCTGGCGCAGACGCTCTACGACGCGCCGGTCCCGCCGGAGTTCAAGAAGGCCGGCCAGGAGGAGTACCTGGCGGCCTACCAGGACCAGCTCGCCCAGTTCGCCCAGCCCTACGAGGAGCAGGCGGTGCAGGTGTACGTCCAGGCCCTGAACGCCGCGCGCGAGCTGCGCGTGAAGAACGAGTGGACGAAGAAGATCCAGGAGTCGCTCGCGCGCTACAGGCCGCGCGAGTACCCCATCCTGAAGGACGCGAAGGGCCAGATGGTCATCGAGGACGTCTCGCCGGCGCCGTTCGCCGAGTCGCCCGAGCCGCGGAAGCCGGGCGGCGAGCCGGTGGCGAGGAGCGGGGCGGGCCAGGCCTCCCCCACGCCGCCCGCCGCGCCGCCGGGCGCGAACTAGGGGCGGGACCGGCAGAGGAGATGAGGAACGGGATGAAGACGCGCAACGCGGCCGCCGCCCTGCTCGCCGTGCTCACGGCCTGCGCCACCACCTCCGGCTCGCTCGGCGGGGAAGGGGTGCTCCAGGCGAACGAGAAGGACCCGGCGCGGGCGGAGGAGGTGGACCCGGCCGGCGGCGCCGAGGCCGCGCTCGCCCGCGAAGGCCTCGACCACCTCGAGCGCGGGCAGAACGCGCGCCGGGCCGGCAACGAAGACCAGGCCCGCGCCGAGAGCAAGGCCGCCGCGGAGCTCCTCCTCTCCTTCGCCGAGAAGTACCCGGGCAACCGCTACGACCTCGTCCTCCTGCGCATGGCGGGGCAGGCCGCCCTCGACGCGCGCGACCCCGAGCTCGCCGGGAAGGCCGCGGCCCGGCTTTCCCGGGACCCCCGGTCCACGGACGTCTCCCGGGCCGTCGCCGCCCGCATCTCGGCGAGCGCCTTGCAGCAGTCGGCGATCCAGGAGGTCCGCGCCGGGAAGGTCCCGGCTCCGCAGCTCGTCGGGTTCGAGGCGCGCAAGGGGGCCGACGTGAAGCCGCAGCCGCTCCCGGCACCCTGGAAGGCCTTCGTCGACGAGGTCGACCGCTACGCGAGGCTCGCCGCCGCGCCCGGGGTGGCCCCCGCGCTCGGCGGGGCGCCGGACTTGCCGCAGCTCTCGCTCGCGGCGGGCCAGGTGGCGTTCGGCTACGACGACATGCCCGACGCGAGGCGCCGCTTCTGGCAGCTCATCGAGCGCTACCCGGGGGTGCCCGACGTGATGGAGTCGGCCGTCCCCTACTACCTCGAGACCTTCCGCGTCCTGAAGGACGACCCGGGTTACGACGAGGCGCTCGCCCGCGTGCAGCCCGTCATGGCCGCGGAGGCGAGGAAGGCCCGCGAGGCGGCGGCTGCCGCCCCCGGGGACGCCCAGCGCGCGAGGGCGGCGCAGACCTTCGCGAAGCTCGACGACGACCTCACCCGGCGGCTCCGGGGGTCCGACTACGCCGCCGCCGCCGCGCTCTTGCGCAAGGGCGAGGGCGCGGACAAGGCCGGGAAGCCCGCCGATGCGCTCGCCCGCTACAAGGAGGCGGCGGCGCTCTTCGAGAAGTTCGCGGCCGAGAACAAGGACAGCCCCGACGCGCCGAACGCCCTCTACAACGCCGCCGTGGCCTGGGACAGGGCGAAGGACAACAAGAAGGCGCTCGCGGAGCGGGAGAAGCTCGTCGCCGACTACCCCGAGGCGAAGATCGTCCCGCAGGCGCTCGTGCGCCTCGGCGTGGGCTACGCGCTCGAGGGCAACAACGCCGCCGCCGCCAAGGCCTACGAGACCTACCTGTCCCGCTGGCCGGCCGGGCCGCAGCACTGCATCGCGCTGCAGAACCTCGGCGTCGCCCTGCAGAACGTGGGGAAGAAGGTGGAGGCCTCCCAGCGCTACGAGCAGTTCGCCGCCGACGCGGGCTGCGTGAAGGAGGACGCGAACAACGCCGCCCGGGTGCTGTACGAGGCGGGGAAGCTGCTCACCGAGGCGAAGCGCCCGGCGGAGGCGAGGAAGGCCCTCCAGGCGCTCGCCGACCTGCAGGGCGTGACCGCAGCGACGGAGAAGACGTACCAGGCCGACGCCAAGGAGCGCCTGGCGAGGATGAAACAGACCCCATGACGCGCCGCCCCCCGACATCCGGCCGGACCGCCCTCGCCGCGCTCGCGGCAGGACTCTTCCTGATCGGCTGCGCCGAGACGCAGAGGACCGAGAGCGCGCTGCCGGAGGCCGGGAAGCCGGCTCCCGCCATGGAAGAGGCGCCGGGACAGGCCACCGCCGCCGCCCAGGCCGGCGCGCCCGCGCGCCGCGCCACCGACGCGGGCTCCGCCGCCGAGGCGCGCCGCACCTTCGAGCAGGGGGTGTCGCTCACCGGGTCCGACCCGGAGCGCGCCGCCGCCCTCTTCGAGAAGGCCTTCTCGCTCGACCCGTCGCTCTGCTACGCCGCCTACAACGCCGGGGTGGCCTACGAGCGGCTCGGCGACATGACGCGGGCGCGGGAGGCCTACCTGCAGGCGCTCGCCG
>Ga0335071_10004838_pt1 | contig 14057 bp, 18 predicted proteins | sample Lox_Sample_15_FD_206724 | JGI IMG/M metagenome (GOLD analysis project Ga0335071, IMG submission 206724) | Soil microbial communities from Loxahatchee National Wildlife Refuge, Florida, United States - Lox_Sample_1.5 | ecosystem: Environmental > Terrestrial > Soil > Wetlands | place: USA... | reverse complement strand
TCGTCGGGATCATCACCACCTACGACCTCTCGAAGGCCATCGCCCGGCCCGGGAGGGCGAAACAGGTGAAGGACATCATGACGCGAAAGGTGATCACGACGACCCCCGACGAGCACGTGGACATCGTCGCCAGGAAGCTCGAGCAGCACAACGTGAGCGCCCTCCCCGTCGTGGACCGGGCGGGGAAGGTCCTCGGGATGCTCACGGCCATCGACCTCGGGAAGCTCTTCGGCGGGAGGTGGCTGAAATGAAGCTCCTGGTCACCTTCTCCCGGCGCAAGGGCTACGAGCCGATCATCGCCAAGGCGGTGAAGGAAACGGGAGTCCTCATCCGGGTGGACCGGGCGCACATCGACTCCTCGGGAGGCGAGGTCCTCATCGACGTCCCCGAGGAGAGCTGCCGGCTCGTCTCCGAAAAGATGGGGTCCCTCGGGGCGGTGGTGAAGGTCCTCGAGCACCCCGTCGTCAGGAACGAGGAGGAGTGCGTGGACTGCGGGGCCTGCGTGAGCGTCTGCCCGCGCGAGGTCTTCACCTTCGACGGGGAGTGGCGGCTCGTCATGGAGGTGGAGAAGTGCGTCCTCTGCGGGAAGTGCATCGAGGCCTGCCCGCACGACGCCCTCTCACAGCAGGTGCCGGGCTGAACCCTTCTTTTCTTCACCTTGCAATCTCACCATGACCCTCCGGTTCAATGGGAGGACAGGAAGGGCGGGGTGCGGGGAGCCGGATCATGCCGGAACCGGTCCATTGGATGAAAAAGGGCACCCGGATCAGCCCAGGGAGAAGGAATCTCCTCCCTGGAGGACCCAGTATGCAGATCCGAGCCCGCTGAACCGGCCGCTTACCTTCAGGTCGGACTGTTTCGCGTCCTTCGGGACTTCGAAAATGATGAAACCGTCCCACGCGTTCCCTTTGCCAGGCTCGAGGTTGGGGAGGGCATGTAACTCCCGCTTCAGGGTTATCGAGTTTGTCACCCACATGTACCCGAAGGGGACCACGTACCCGGTTTTGAACAGGTTCGAATATGGCTGCAACTCGGAGATCTGGTGGCGATCAACGGTCGCCGGGAATGTCGTCCCGTTGTACTCGAGGGTGAAATGGGTATAGTCGAACCCGTCGAGGGGTATGACGTTCGGGACCGAGTCATCTATCCAGGTATTGAGAAAGATGAACAGGAACCGTGAACCCGGGGCCGGGTCAACCGGCAGGTAGCGGGTGGCGACGGTATCCCAGTACAGGTAGGAATCACGGAACTGGTAGCGGTAGGCCGTGATATATACCCGTATGGCTGTCTTGTTATCCTTTGACACCCTGGAAATGTTGTACCATTCGTTCATGTAAAACCCGCCGCTTGCGTGGAGAGCCTCGGCAGGAGATACCGTGGGAGTTGGCATGGGGGTGGTGATTTCGACAGGCGCGGTGCTCACGGGCGGCGGGGCGGTCGTCGAGACGGGGGAGGGGGTCGGGGTGACCGGTGGTGAACCGGACGTGCAGCCGCAGACCATGGCAAGAGTGAGCAACAGAAGACACACGAGGACGAACTGGAGGCGCATCTTTCGATCGATGAATACTCTATGTTCTTTGTATATATGGTGTCAAGGTCCGGGAAAGGGGGCGCAGGTGCCCGGCTGCCATGGTCCTGAAAGGGAACCTACTCTCTCTCCACGAAGGTTCCTGGGTATCCGCGGGGCCCTCGTCCCGTCGCCAGTGGATGGTTATACCCCCGGGGCGTCCACCCACCGCGACAGGCTGCCCATCCGCCTGAAGGCTTCGATCATGGGGAGCCGGATGTCCGAACGGCTGGCGTTCCGGTAGAACCTCCACCGGTCCCTGATCCTCGGCCCGCGTCTGCCTGCGGGCGACAGGAGGTAGTCGAGGGTTTCCCGCTCCCTCCTCATCCAGGCGAACCGGGCGAGGACGGACCGGGCATAGGCCTCCGGGTCCAGCCAGTTATCGGCGAGCAGGCGGGCGCACTCCAGGGAATACACGACACCTTCTCCCGTGAAAGGCGATACCGTCCCGACGGACTCACCGACCCCGATGACCAGCTGGGGGTCGCTGCCATCCCGGTTTCGCCACGAGTATACCGGGGTGGAATAGTACGGGGAGGCGACCCGGACCGACCCATGGCACCCGCAGAGGCGTGTGAAGGAAAACCGCCCCGAGGATTCGCGGTAAAACCGGTCGAGGATGCTCCCGTGCCCGGCGAAGCCGATTCCACCGACGCCGATGTGGTATTCGTCCCTGCCGAGCGGGAAGATCCAGAGGTACCCGAGCCCGGGGACGTCGTTTCCAAACACCCCCGCCCCGATTCGCCCGGTGCCGTCCTTTGCTTCGACCGCGACCCGGTGCTGCATCGTCGGCAGGGTCAGGTCTGACCGGCACGGGGGAAGGAACGAACGCGCGATCCCGGTCGCGTCCACCACGACGTCATAGTCCCCTGCCTTTTCAGGCGGCAGGTTGAACCGGTTCAGCTTCCCTCCGAAAGCGAGGTCCCGGACCAGGCGGGGCTTGTCGAGGGTGAAAAGGGGGGTCCCGGCGACGAGGCCGTCGAAATTCATGGATGACATGGACTCGAGCCGGTACTCGTCAAGGTCGAGCCCGACCTCCGCGAGATAGGGACGTATCCCCTCGGGCGCCCCCCACCCGCACGAGCGGCACCCGCACCGCGTGGCATGGTCCATGCCGTCGTAGAGGTCCGGCTGGATCCCCTGTTCCCCGAGGAGCCGTGCGAGGTAGCCCCCGGCGATCCCTGCCCCGGCGATGGCAACCTTCATCCGATCCTCCCGAATGCAAAGAGGACGGCGGTGATGGCAACCGCGTGGACGAGCGACGCCCCGACCTGCTGGAGCATGAGCCGGTTTGCCGCGAGCTCGAAGTCGGGAAAAACGGACCAGAGGGCACGGGTGCAGAGCTGGTCGATCCGTGCCCCGTGGACCGTGTTGATCCCCGCGATCAGGGCCGTGGTAAGGACCAGCAGGTAGGCGAGCTCCAGGTTCCCCAGGATGAGGAACAGGGGATAGAACGCGAGCACGGACGCGAGGAGGGTGACGGTTCCGTAGATGGTCGAGTGGGGGGCCTCCGGGTGTCGCACCGAGGAGGTGGTTTTCCCGCCCAGCCGGTCGGAGTTCACATCGCGGCGCATCATCGACACGGCAAAACAGGTTACCGTGAGCCCGTGCAGGAGGGAGAGGACCAGGGCAAGGAGCGAAAAGATGCCGGTCGCGGCATAGACGAGGGTCACCGTGACCCCGACGACCAGCCATGGGAAGATGTACCACTCGGTGAACGGCTCGTACGCGAGGGCGAACCGGGGGTGGTTATACCCGTAGTCGAAGAAAAAGCCGATGACGAACAGGACCGGGATGAAGATCCGCTCCATCGTGAGCCGGGTGCCGAGGGCGAGCACGAGGACGGTGATCAGCGCCGAGAGGGCCCGGTAATCCCCGACGGTGGCCCATCCCATGACCAGGGGGCGGTCCCGGCCCGTTTCCCTGCTCTTCTCCCGCCGGTCGACCTCGAGGTCCATGATATCGTTCCAGATGTGGGCATCGACGTGAACGAGGACTGCTGCAATGACCGCGATGAGAAAGAGACCCCAGTCGGCGGCCTGGAAACCAACCTCCCACAGGGTGACCACGAACCCGAGGAGGATGGCGCACCCGGTAAACGGGACCAGTCCTTCGATGCGAAGGATGTGGAGAAAGGTCCGGGGAAAGGACACATTGGCCGCGGTTCCCGGGAGCCCTGCGGGGTCTCCTCCACCCGGTGTCCCCCGGGTCGGGTACGTCGTCTCCGGAGTCATGGATGGAAATGCTGCCGCCGGTTTCCATGGCCGGCGATGCATGGCCATGAAACGGACGGGAGCCCTCCTCTCGCATGCCGATCCATTCCGGGCCGGCATATAAGGGTTCCCCCGAACGGCAAATATTGAAAGGGCCCGGTGATCCCGCCCGCTGAAGGTGAGCATCAGGCCGGAAGGGGCGGATCGGGAGAAAGACGCCAGAGGTACCTTCAGGTAGAGGTCCGGGGGCTTCCGGTTACCCCGGCCGCCTCCTGCGGCTGTCGCCGGAGATCCCCCGGGCCACGATCTGCGATGAGATCAGGGTCATCGGGACCCCGATGCCCGGGTGGGTGTACTGGCCGACATAGTAGAGGTTCCGTACCTTCCTGCTCTGGTGGGAGGGGCGGAAGAGGGCCGTCTGCCAGAGGGTGTGGGAGAGCCCGAGGGCGGTCCCCCGGTAAGCATTGAACCGGTTCTGGAAATCGTTCAGGGTGAAGATCTTCTTCACCACGATGGAGTCGCGGACCGGCTCGCCGATGGACTGCTCAAGGTGGTCGAGGATCAGGTTGCAGAACCGCTCCCTGAGCTCCGGGGTATCGGGGAGCCCGGGGGCGAGGAGCGCAAGGATGATCAGGGTGTCGCAGCCGGGAGGCGCCGCGGTGGTGTCGGTCCGTGACGGGACGTTCACGTAGTACGAGGGGTGGTCGGGCCATGCCGCCCGGTGGGGGTCGAAGATCAGGTCAAAGCCCTTCTCCCAGTTCATGTCGAGGAAGAGGGTGTGGTGGGCGAGCCCGCCGACCTTTTTCCTCACCCCGAGGTAGCAGACGAAGGCCGACGGGGCGAGGATACGCTTCTCCCAGTAGTCCGCCGGGTAGGAACGGTGTTCCTCGTCGAGCAGGTGGAGCTCCGAGAAGGCATAGTCGGCGTTCACGACCACGATATCGGCGGGATGCCTGCCCCTCGCAGTGGTCACTCCCGTCGCCCTGCCCGCCTCGACCTCGATCTTCGTCGCCGGCTCGGAAAGGAGGATCTTCACACCCCGGGAAAGGGCGAGGTCCCGGATGGCGTGTGCCACCCGCCGGATACCGCCGTCGGGATACCATACCCCCCGGGTGAGGTCGGTGTGGGAGAGGACATGGTAGAGCGATGGCGTGTTCTGGGGCGAGCCCCCGAGGAACCCGACCGAGTACTCCACGATCTTCCGCGCCCGGTCGCTGTCGAAGTACCGGTTCACGAAGGTCTCGAGGTTCTCGAACAGGTGCAGGCTCGCCTCCTGGACGAGGATCCGCCGGTCCAGGAAGTCGAAGAGGGTGCGGTAGTCCCGGTACAGCACCTCGCGCACGGCGATGTCGTACTTCTCCCTGGCCGACGCGAGGTAGTTCCTGAGTTTCTGTGCGCCGTTCGTCTCGAGTGCACCGAAGAGGGCATAGGTCTTCCGGAGGTCGGCGGGGATGTCGAGGGTCCCCCCGCCGCCGAAGTAGATCCGGTAGCTCGGGTCGAGCCGGCGGAGGGAGTAGAAGTCCGAGGGCTTCTTCCCGAACTCGGCAAAGAACCGGTCGAAGACGTCGGGCATGATGTACCAGGAGGGGCCCATGTCGAAGGTGAACCCGGCCTCGCGGTACACCCCGGCCCTGCCGCCGATCTGCTCGTTCTTCTCGATGACCGTGACCTCGTGGCCGTCCCGGGCGAGGAGGGCCGCGGCTGCGAGCCCGCCGAACCCGGATCCGACAACAACGACCTTCACGGTGCCTCCCCTCGGGGAACGTCCCCGGGTCCGTGGGACACCCACCCGGGGCCGAAAGAGCCGGGAATTCCAGGAAATCCCCTCCCGCCAATGCCCCGGGAGCCCAATACTCCTCTCCCGACGTGTATAAAATGGTTTCGGATTGGTTAATCTGTTTTGATGAATAAATCCGTGAGAATCGGCCAGATTCTTTTTATCGCGGTGGCCGGGTAAGGCAGATTCGTTACCGGGGGAAAGAGCGGGGATGACAGGGGGGCTTCCCCCGTCAGAAGAAGATCTCCTCCCTCGGGAACCGGACCTTCGGTTCCGGTTTATCGGCGGCGTACCCCACCGGGCAGAGCATCGTCGGCACGAGGTGCTCGGGGAGCCCGAGGATCCTCGCATATTCCTTCGGGTCGAAGCCGCCCATCGGGCAGGAGTCGAGCCCGAGGGACTTCGCACCGTTCAAGGCGTTCCCAAGGGCAAGGTACACGTGGTGCTGGGCCATGGCGAGCCGCACCTCGGGCGGGGGCGAGAGGAAGTACTGCCTCGACATCTCCATCACGATCTTCACGTCCTCGTCGGACCACTTCGACTGCCTCATGAGCCGCTCGAGCCTCCCGAGGAGCTCCTCGAAGTCGGTGTTCGCGCAGAAGACGAGGAGGTGGGAGCAGGTGGTGACCTGTTCCTGGTCGTACGTCGCGGGCTTCAGCTGCTCCTTCACCTTCTGGTCGGTGATCACCCTGACTTTCCAGGGCTGGAGATTGAGCGCCGACGGGGCAAACCGGATCAGCTCCTCGAGCTGCCTGATCTTCTCATCGGGCACCTTTCTCCCGTCGAACTTCTTGGTCGCGTACCGCTGCATCACGATATCCCTGAATTCCATGCGGAAACATCCTCCTGAAAACAGGGGAGAATGAGCAGGGGACTCCTTAAAGGTTGTTGCCCGCGGTGTTCATTCGTTGAACTTCCGGTACAGGTAGTTCCCGAAGGCCTGGAAGGCGATGATGAAGGCAAGGAGGGCGACGGTATCGACATACGGGCTGAGGTGGCTCGTCGCCCCGTACCCGAACCTGATCAGGTCGCTCGTGTAGGTGAGGGGAGAGAAGTAGGCGATGACCTGTCCCCACCCCGGGAGGGAGCTCAGGGGGATGAATACCCCGGAGAGGAAGATGAGGGGGAACCGGACCAGGTTGAGCATGGACATCACCTCGCCGACGTTCTCGGTGGGATAGGCGGCAAAGAGGGTCCCCATGGAGGAGAAGCAGAGGGAGGCAAGGCAGAGCGCGACAGCGAGGGCGAAGGGCGCGATGATCACGTTCCCGAAGAAGATGATCCCGATGGCGAGCGGGATGAGGGCGATGCCGACGCTGTAGAGGAACCCGCTGATACTCTCGCCAAAGACCAGGGCCTGGAGGGACATGGGTGCAGAGATGAGCCGGTCGAAGGTCTTCATCCGGCGCTCGATGGGGATGGAGACCGGCTCGATGGAGGAGGCCGAGAAGAGGACGGTGATGGCGAGGAGACCCGGGATGAGGGCCCCGAGCTGGGCGATTTCCGAGGCACCCTGCGGCGCTTGCGAGGAACCTCCGCCGATGCTCCCGATGGCAAACGCGAGGAACATGAAGAGGGGAAAGAGGATGCCCGAGACGATGATGTTCGGCCTCAGGTAGTAGATGACCATGTCCTTCTTTGCGATCGCCCACGACGCCATGAGGTCGAGGGGGATCTGCCTGAGCTTTTCCCTCAGCTGCATGACAACCCCCGCCCCTCTTCCTTACCCGCGGCGTCGAGACCGGTCAGCCGGATGAAGACGTCCTCCAGGCTCGGCCCGTAGGTGGTGAGGGAAAGGACCTTCAGGTGCTCCCGGTCGGCATACGCGATGACGGCGGGGATGACCACCGATGGATCGTCGGTAAAGAACCTGACCTTGTCCCCTTCCTTGCGCATCGCGTTCACGGAGGGGAAGGGGCAACGACCATTCCGCAGTTCGTCCGGCAGACGGTCGAACCCGACCTCCACCGACTGCACGGACTGGATGGTCTTCTTCAGCCGCTCCGGGGAGTCGACGGCCGCGATCCGGCCATGGTCGATGATGGCGACCCGGTCGCAGGTAAGGTTCGCCTCCTCGATGTTGTGGGTGGTGAGAAAGACGGTCACCCCCTCGTCGGCGAGCCCCCGGATCACCCGCCGGATGATGAGGTTGCTCTGCACATCAAGGCCGGAGGTCGGCTCGTCGAGGAAGAGGAGCCGGGGATGGTTCATGAGCCCCATCGCGAGGGTGAGCCTCCGCTTCATCCCCTTCGAGAAGCCGTGGGCGAGGTCATCCTTCCGGCCCAGGAGGTCGAAGGTCTCCAGGAGCTCCTTCGCCCAGCCGTCCCTCCCGGCCTTCGGGACATGGTAGAGCTCTGCGGTGAAGATCAGGTTCTGCCAGGCGGTCAGGTCATCGTATACGTTCGAGGTCTCGTGGACGATCCCCATGTGGCGCCGGGACTCGATGGTCTCGGCGATGATGTCATGGCCGAAGATCCGGGCCGTCCCGCCGGTCGGCTGCGTGATCCCGGTGAGGATGCGGATGGTGGTCGTCTTCCCGGCACCGTTCGGCCCCAGGTACCCGAAGATCTCCCCCTCGGGAATGGTGAAGGAGACCCCGTTGAGGGCCTGGATCTGGCCGTACCGCTTGGAGAGGTTATCTGCCTCGATGGCGGGCGCGGGCATGCATCTCAGTTGGGGCGATACCGGGAGAAAAAGGTAGAGGGGGCTTTCAGTGGGTGTTGACCCACCACATGGAGAGGAGGAGGACTATCACGAGCGGCCCGAGGAAGATGAAGACCTCCCAGCCGATAGAGAGGCCGAGGGATGCCGAGAGATCCTTCCAGGGACTCCACAGGGTGCTCCAGAGGGTTGCCACCGCGATGATGGCGCCGATGACCGACAGCCTGTCAAGCACGCTCTCGAGAGGATGTGCGTCTGCCATACCTAACCCTTTATAAGTTTGGTATTTATAGCTTTTTCATAGCCGATAGTTCGGGCACCTGGAGATTCGAAGGCTGGAACCGCTTACTACCGGGGGCATCCCGTCAACCCGATCCGGATAAAGCAGATCCCTGCACGGGGGGCCGGGCCGCGGGCGGACGAAAGGCCGGTGAAAAAGGCCGGGGCAAATCTCACCCTGTCCTCTTCCCGATGATTTCACTCACCCGGAACCTCACGATCCGCCCGATCAGGTCGAGAGGCAGGGGCTCGTTCATCGGGAACTGGATCGAGCCCTTCGCCCGCTTGTAGTGCGACAGTTCCCGGTCGAAAGCCTTCGTACCCGACGGGGTCGGGTAAAAGCCGATGTGCTTTTCCCAGGCGGCGAAGTACACGATGACCTTCCCGTTCAGCTTGAAGGCCGGCATCCGGTAGCTGATGGTCTCGACGGCCTCCGGGGCGGCCCGCCGTGCGGCGAGCCTCACCTGTTCGAGGAGGACCCGGACATTATCCGGGAACATCCGGATGTACTCGTCGATGGTTTTGAACTGTTGTTTCCCGGGGGCCATGGTTCATTCCATGTAGGCTGTCGGGTTATACAATTCTTTGGAGAAGGTACTGACCCGGAAGATCGGGGCCGGGCTCACTGCACCAGCGTCGGTATCCTCCGGGTCAGTTCCGCCCATCCGCTTCCTGTCGCTTTCTCTATCAGCGGCTTCACCTGTGCAAAGAACGGCGGTGGCATCAGCATCTGCCAGATCCGGGTCATGTTCTCCCGGTCGTCGATGCCGATCAGAGGGAACATCCAGGCGACCAGCTCGGGGAACCGGTCCCTCGGGACGGTGCTCGACATGAGCCCGACCGCCTTCCCCTGGTCGGGCAGGGGGATCCGCTCCCTCACGATCCGGTACAGGTGGGCGTCCTCCTTGGCAAGGTGGATATCGAGGTGGAATTTGAAGGCCGCGGAGGCCCTCGCCGTGCCGAGGGCATCGCGCCCGGACACCGCGGCGTCCATGGCATTGTACGCCACGTCCAGCCCCCGGTGGTCCCGCTCGTACGCCTCGGCGACCGACGGGGCCACGGCCTCGACGGCAGGGAAGATGGCCAGCTCCTCGCCCTTCGCGTGCCAGACGAGCACCTCGTTGAAGAACCGGTACCGGCCGACCGCCGGTGCAAGCCCGGGCTTCCCCCGTGCACATCCAAGCGCCGCAGTGTCGATCCCCTCCATGTCCCGCCGGAAGGCATTATGGATGGCGAGCACTGCATCGATGGGTCCCGTCATGGTGTTCTCCCCGGTTAACGCGGAAGCCCTGTCACTTCCACTCGTACCACTTGTCCTTGACCATCCCGTCGGGGGAGATCTCGAGTTCGAACACGATGGGCACTTCGTTCAGCCTCTTCAGGGCGGGAACGGTGGTCTGGGCATACCGGGCACCCCTCCCCGTCCATCCGCCGCCCTTCGCAGGCATGCTCACCCCGGCTCCCCGGAGGACGACCTTGCCCCCGTCCTTCGTCATCAGGACCCCGTGGCCCTTCGCAAACATCCCGCCCTGGGGCCGCTCCATCTGCCAGAAGGTGGCGAGGAACGTCACGTCCTGGCCGAGGATCTTCCCCTTCGATTCCATGGTGCTCTCCAGCTTCAGGGGCCCGCCCATGTGGTACCCTGAAATGATGCGCCGTCCGATGACCTTTCCATTCAGCTCTCCGAGCAATTCGCCGAGCATGTCGGTATCACCGAAGGCAACGGGAATCCCGACGCGGATAAGGGTTTGGTGGAGTTATAAAAAATGAAAGTATCTAAAGAACATGTTTATCGGCGAATGCAAGTGACAGGTATCGGTTTCCGCATCATTCCCGAATCCGCACCACCCGTGCGGCTGGCCGGAGAAAAGGAGTTGTAGGATTTTTCATCGAAGACGAACCCGATGAGGACGGGGAGGTTCCCGGTCGAGTACATGAATACCGGGTTGAACCAGTGCCTCTCGCAGTAGGCGATGGCCGTGTGGCTCATCAGCTGCTTCGCGCACTGGCTGGCCCGGTCGACCTCGACCACGGTCTTCCCGTCGATAACGATCTCCCGGCCCGGGCGGAACACGACGCTCTCCAGGCTCTCCGGGATCTCGAACAGGTTCTTCTTGCTCATACTTTGCCTGTATTATTTTATCTTAAGTGATATATAAATCTGATCGCATCCGTGACAGGGAGTGGCATGGGGAGAGGAGGTACTGAAGGGTGGAAAGGAATTTCAGGAAATGATGAGAGGAGATGCGGAGGGGGTCAGGCCGGATTCGTCGGATCCCCCAGATGAGCTACATTCTCCCAGAGAAATAGCAGGTAAAAGTAAGTCCCATGATATTCGTAATAGGTGCGCATGACTGTCTCGTTCCGGGTGTAATTCCGGTAGCTTGAGAGGTAAAACTGGTATTGTTCTTTATTGAGACTGATTGGTACTCTTGAGTTGTCGAGAAGCGCCTCCTTGAGTTGGGGGGCCTTGCTAAGATCGGTATCCGTCAGATGGACGATATATCCAGTCTGTGCCTCGCGTTCATTGATCGAGAAGATCTCGAACCCGTAGTACCTCGGCCGGAAATTCTGATAGAGTGGGGGCCCGAGGAGAAGCAGGAAAAAACCAATGCAGGAAGCGATAAGCAGATAGAATGTAAACCGGTCTTTATCCACCATGCCTATCACTGATCAATCTTATGGTCCTCTTTTTATGAATCCTTACCTGCATCCATGAGGTGAAGGCTCCCCGTATTTGGAACGGTGGGTAATGGCCTCGTCGTAGTTATTATAAGTGACGGACATCATCCCGATTATACCATAGGTAAAAGTATCTCCCCCCGTATTCGTAATACGCACGTTTCACCGTGACATTATCGACATAGTTCGGGAACCTGGTGCCATACGTATGGGATTCCTGCTCTGTCAATCTGTCACCTCCATAAGATCCATCTAAGAGGGCTTGACCCAGTTTCGGGTACTGGGCAATATCCTCATCGGTGAGGTGTACTACCTCCCCGGATTTGGCGGTATTTTCATCAACGAAATCGACGGTGAAACCATAATCGGTAGTCTTCAGAAAGTCAAGCACGTAAGGAATCGAGAGGAAGGCGATACCGATCAGGAAAAAGGCGATGAGAACATACCGGATGGTTTGAGAACCCTCTGCCATGATACTCAGTTACCTTCTCTTTTCTTCAAGTTCCTAATCCCTTGCCTGCAATTTTCATGTTTCTCGGGTTCACCGGTGCCCCCGATACGCATCGGTGAGCATCTTCGTCGTCCTCCCGACCTCGATGATGTTGTATTCGCATGAGGGCAGTCCCCTTCACGCCCTCATCGTCCATCTCGCGGTGATGGCATGGGTCGGGCAGAAGTCGGCGCACTCGAGGCAGGTGATACAGAGGTGCATCTTCACCGGGAGGACGGCACCATCGACAACCCCGAACACCCCCATGGAGCACATCTCAAGGCAGTTCCGGTTGTCGCAGCAGAGCTGCCGGTCGATGGTAACATCGACGGCGATTGTCGCAGGGGCCGAGATCTCCACGGGTGGTGACTCCTTTTCACGAGTCTATGCATCTCACAGACAGATCGATTGGAGGAGAGTTATTGGAGGTTATGATATAAATTTTAGATATTTTTCGGTCAGACAGGAGCCTCCGTTCCATTGAGGGCTCTCCACGATGATGGAGAAATCGCCGAAGATGTTTGAATCCCCTGGTATTGCGCGGTACCTTCCACACCAACCGGACATTCTGCGTAAATATTCGAGAGCCACAACTCCGTGGAATGTCCGTTGCTTGCCATTGCAACGAAATTCACTTCCCACAGGGTCTCGCTGGCTGGAGGCAACGAGAATTCACCATACGTCCAACCCTTCGAAGCAGCACTTACCAAAAGGGTTGAAGGATATGTCCGAGTTCCATAATATTCGATTCGGGTGACATCGTAACCTGAATCGGAACCGGTCATCATCGTTTTATACCAGAAGGAAATCTTTGCTCCCGGTGGGATGTAAATTGCCCACTCCGGATCGAATCCAGGATATTCTCCCCCCTGATACATCTGAGTGTATCCGTATTTCCAGCCACCGGATTCAGCATTTTGACATCCAATTCGCACCCCATTTGCTGCAGTACCGGGATGAGCATACTCTGGCGCCACAGTTGCATAACTATTCGCGCATCTCTCAGTATACCATATCCAATGAGGACCTCCCTCATATTCGGGTGGGACACCGGGTCCTGTGTATTCGAATCGGAAAGGAGCCTCGCCGTTGTCGATCCGATCACCAAAACAATTCGTGGTTCGGGGTGCAAGTTGCTTGAAGGTGGCACTAATTGTCTGATCTGCCAGAACGCTGGAGAACGAATAACTGGTGACCGATCCAACTGATTGGCCATTCACAAGGACTCGATCGACCGCATATCCGCTATCGGGCGTGATAGTAAACGTTTGGCTTCCGGCGTAAGGTACCATAACCGGTGTTGATGGTGAGATGGTTCCATGTGAGCCTGCTGAGGGTATGATGGTGAAGGTCTGTTTGGTCTGCTTGTAGGTCGCCTTTATTTTATGGTCATCCTGCACGTTGGTGAAGGTGTAGCTCGGTACAGATCCGACAGAGGTTCCATCGACCGCCACGTCTTTAATTAGGTATCCAGGATCAGAGATGCCATGGGCTCCTGCAGTGGGGGTGAGGGTAAATCCCTCGAAAGTGGCCTTGATCCTATGGTTTTCCTGGACGTTAGTAAATGAATAGCTCGGTACGGGTCCAACCGAATTGCCATCCACCAGAACTTCTTTGATGGAATACCCTGAGTCCGGGGTTATCGTAAAAGTCTGGCTTTCACCCTTTGGGATAGTAACGGGCAAGGACGGAGAGATCTGCCCATGGGCACCGGCGGTGGGAGTGATGATGAAAAAAGCCGTTTCGAAGGTTGCCCTGATACGGTGATCCGTAAGGACTTCCGGAAATGTATAAGTCGGTACTTGCCCGATTGATGAACCATCAATCAACACATCTTTAATGGAATATCCCGGATCCGGAGTTATGGTGAATGTCGGACTACTCCCACGGGGAACAATAATGTCACCAAGTGGCGAAATCATTCCATGGGATCCTGCAGAAGAAACAACCGTATATGAATCTTGAATTTTCGTGAAGGTTGCACGAATCAAAGTATCTTGCTGGATATTCGAGATAGTGTAAATATAGGTTTCTTTTCCTGATGCATCGTTAACCGGAATTGGTCCAACCCAGACTTTATTGATAACATATCCAGGATCAGCCAGAATAGTATACGAGAAACTATCTCCGGCGATAATTTTTTGACCGTCATATGGTTGGTTGCCTGGAACTGTCCTCCCATGAGCTCCATAGTCAGATGTTAGAATAAATCCCTGGAATCCTTCTGCATAGTGTGCAACCGTGTTTTTTGTTTCACGTATTCTTCGTGCATTATCATGCATAGTATCTCCATGAGAGTCATCCGACGAAAATTCATATTCTGTTTTACCTTCAACGTACGAATGCCACATCACGGTATGATGAAAATCATGTCCCACATACCATTCA
>Ga0335071_10004836_pt1 | contig 14059 bp, 7 predicted proteins | sample Lox_Sample_15_FD_206724 | JGI IMG/M metagenome (GOLD analysis project Ga0335071, IMG submission 206724) | Soil microbial communities from Loxahatchee National Wildlife Refuge, Florida, United States - Lox_Sample_1.5 | ecosystem: Environmental > Terrestrial > Soil > Wetlands | place: USA: Florida... | reverse complement strand
TCACCGCGATCTCGCGCTTGGGCTTGATCGCGCCGATGGCGAGCGCCTTCTCGGTCACCGAGCCTCGGGCGACGGCGACGGTCTTGAAGCCGTTCGCCTTGCCGGTGTTGGACTTGGAGTAGAGGGCCGCGCTGACGCCCCCCACGATCACCACGACGCCGGCGACGATCAATCCCTTGCGCATGTCCCAGGCCCTCACTTGCTTCATCGGCTAGGACGCACGTCGCACCACCGACGGTTCAAAGAAATTCACGCCCGGCCGTGGCGGCCGGCGAGGGTCGGGTCGGTTGGTGGGTTTGGTGGCGGCTGGCGCCCCGTCAGGCGCTGCGCGAGGCGGTGGTCCGCTCGTAGAAGGGCAGGGTGGCCCGGCCCCTCCACTTGTCCGGCAGGCGGTACGAGGGGTTCGGCGTCTCGGCGCAGACGCCGCAGCGGATGCAGCCCTGGACTTCTGGGCAGTGCGGCGAGTGCGCCTCTCGCTCGCTGCGCTCGAGCTCCTTCCAGAAGTAGCCGCGGGCGACGCCGTTGTCGATCAGGTCCCAGGGCAGGACCTCGTCCTTCGCCCGGCGGCGGAACAGGTAGAAGGCGGGGTCGAGGCCGGCTTCCTTCAAAGCACGCCTGAGGTCCGTCCCGCGCGTCGCCGAGAGCGCGAGCGCGTCCGCGACCCGGCGGTCGCCGAGCGCGAGGATCGACTGCGCGGCGCCGGTGCGCGCGCTCTTGCAGATCGCCTCCACGTTCGGCATGCGGCCGAAGGCCTGGCGCAGGTAGGAGAGCTTGCGGTCGGTCTGCTTCGGGTCCTCCATGGGCAGCCACTGGAACGGCGTCCCCGGCTTGGGCACGAAGGGGTTGACCGAGGGGTGGATCCGCCCCACCCGCCCGCGCCCGCGGGCCACCGCCAGCATGCGCTCGCGGATCGCGCCGGTGAGCGAGACGACCTCTTCGACGTCGCCGTGCTCCTCGAAGGGCAGGCCGACCATGTAGTAGAGCTTCAGGTTCTGGACGCCGTTCGCGAAGATCCAGGAGGCGCGGTCCAGGATGTCGGCGTTGGTGAACTGCTTGTTGATCACCCGGCGCATGCGGTCCGAGCCGCACTCGGGGGCGAGCGTCAGGCCCTGGACGCCGGTGTCCACCAGCTTGAACACGAACTGCGGCGTGAGGTCGTCGAGGCGCAGCGAGGCGACCGAGACCTCGTAGCCCAGCCCGGCGAGGTCGTCGACGATGCCCTCGATCTCCGGGTGGTCGCAGACGGCGGTCGAGACCAGCCCGATCCTGCCGGTGTGGCGGCGGACCTCGCGGGCGCGGGCGACCAGCTCGCTGCGGCCGAAGCCGCGGACCGGCAGGTAGTTGTAGCCCGCCCAGCAGAAGCGGCACATGCAGGGGCAGCCGCGCGAGATCTCGACCAGGTACTTCATCGACATCTCGGTGTGCGGCGTCAGGACCACGGACTGGGGGAAGCCCATCTTCCCGGGCCAGCCGCGCTGGCGCACCACGCGCCCCGGCCCAGAGACGGCGGCGATCGTCCCGTCGGCGTGGTAGCGCACCTCGTGCTGGGCGGGGACGTAGAAGCCGTCCTTCGCCCGAAGCTGCTGCACGCCCTGGCGCGGGTCGCTCGCGCCGAGCAACGCCTCCATCATCCGCGGCACCATCGGCTCGCCCTCGCCGACCGCGATCAGGTCCGCGAAGGGCGCCAGCGGCTCGGGGTTCAGCATCATCGCCGCGCCGCCCAGGATGACCAGCGGGTCGCGCTCCCCGCGGTCCCTCGCGCGGAGCGGGATGCCGGCCAGGCGCAGCACCTGCAGCACGTGCAGGTAGTCGTTCTCGAAGGAGACGGAGAACGCGACCGCGTCGAAGTCCCGCAACGGCGTGCCGGTCTCGAAGCTCACCAGGGGGCTGCCGGCGCGCTCGAGCTCGGCCTTGTCCACGTCGTCGGGCAGGAACGCGCGCTCGCAGGAGACCTCGGGGACGGCGTTCAGCAGGCGGTACACCGCCTGGAAGCCGAGGTTCGACATGCCGACGAAGTAGAGGTTGGGCCAGACGAGCGCAACGCGGAACGAGCCCCGGCGCGGCACCTCCTCGAGCCACACCTCCGCCTCGCGCAGCGAGCGGTGGCGTTCCTGGAGGCGGCGGGACATGGACAGGCTCAAACGACCGAGCGGTTCATTCTATACGAAAGAGTATTGATTGCGGCGCGACAGGAGCTGGCCTCTGGTGGCTCGATGGACCTAGCCACGCATTTCAGGCCCGTCGATGGCCCCTCCGCGACGAAGCCGCTCGCGGACGACCGCTGCGGCTCGCAGGAGGCCGGCGCGAGAGAGCCAGACGAGCGCTCGGCGCTCGCACCCGAGCCCCAAACGGACGGCGCGGCCGGCGCGCTCGACCGTGGTCACCACACCCAGGACGTGGGCGGACGTCAGCGGCGGGTCGCACGCCGACGCCGTGTCCCCGCGCAGCACGCACGCGCCGTCCCCTCCTCGCGACACAAGTCGATGGACCACCAGCCGCCCCTCGACGACGCAGACGAGCACGTCGCCGATGCGGGCCTCGTGCAGCGGGAGGGGGACGACGGTCAGCTGGTCGCCGCTGCGGATCGCGGGAACCATGCTGTGCCCTTTCGCGACGAAGCGGACTGCCCGGCCGGAGCGGAGCAGGTCGATGACGAGCGCGCTGGTCCCACTGAGGATCGTGTCTCTTGCCTCCATTGTGTGAAATGGTACGATGGCCGCCATGAAAGTGCCGTTCTCGCCGTCGGGGGATTGCGCCCCGCCTTCGATCGCCGGCGAAACAGGATCGGTGGAGGACACACCCGAGGCAGTCTACGCGAGACGAGAGGATGTCCTCCTGCGCCCTGTGGCCGGCGAGCAGATCCTGGTACCCGTCCGCCATCACGTGGCGGACATGCGGGCGATCTTCGCGTTGACGGGTGTGGGGGCGGCCGTCTGGGAGCTCCTCGACGGAATGCGGCCCCTCGACGGCATTCTCTCCGCGATCGTCGAGCGGTTCGACGTCGGGTCGACGGAGGCCTGGAACGATCTGCGGGCCTTCATCGGCCAGTTGCGCGAGGCGGGCCTGGTGGAGCGCCGAGGCTGAGATGGGTGCCGCTCGCGCCGAGGTCGCCGAGCGTCTGCTCCAGGCGATGCGCGCTCGGGCGGTCGCTGAGCGAATCCCCGTCTCGGGCTCGATCGCGATGACCCACCGCTGCCACCTGCGCTGTCTCCACTGCTACCTGGGCCGGGAGCGGTTCGAGCCTCCTCTGGGTGGAGAGCTCGACACCACCTTCTGGTGCTCGCTCGTCGACCAGATCGCCGAAGCCGGGTGTCTCAACCTCCTCGTCACCGGAGGCGAGCCGCTGATCCGGGCGGACTTCGCCCATGTCTACGCCCACGCCCGACGGCGGGGCCTGCTGGTGAGCGTCTTCAGCAACGGCACGCTGGTCGACGAGGCCGTCGTCCGCCTCTTCGACGAGTACGCCCCGGACGAGGTCGAGATCACGCTCTACGGCGCCTCGGCCGAGGTCTACGAACGCGTGACCGGGTCCCGCGGAGCCTACCGGCGCTGCCTCGGCGGGATCGACGCGTTGCTGACGGCGGGAGTCCGCGTGGGACTGAAGGCGGTGATCATGGAGGAGAACCGGCACGAGATCCGGGCCATGCGCGAGATGGCACAGGCGCGCGGCGTGTCCTTCCGCGTGGACGCCGCCCTCTTCCCGCGCCGGGACGGCGACCGCTCGCCTCTCGCCCACAGGATCCCGGCCGACGAAGCGGTGGCGCTCGAGTACGAGGACGAGAGCCTCCACCAGGAGAGCCGGACCGTGTTCGAACGCACTCGCGACCTGCCCGCCGACGATCGCCTGTTCGGCTGCGGGGCCGCGATCATCGCCTTCCACGTCGATCCTCAGGGGATGCTGCTGCCCTGCCTGATGGTGCCGAGCCACGCCTACGATCTGCGGCAGGGGTCGTTCCGCGCGGGATGGGACTCGGTGCTTTCCACCTTCCCCGAGCAGAAGGTCTCGCCCGGGTACGAGTGCCACGTCTGCGAGAAGCGCGTCATCTGCGGCGCTTGTCCCGCGCAGTTCGCCTTCGAGACCGGCAGCCCCAGCGCCAAGAGCGAGTACCTCTGCCAGCTGGGCGAGGCTCGGTTGCGCGCGCTCGGGATTGACAGATGACTCGGGTTGGCGCTAGCGTCTCGGCCGTGCCGGAGAAGCATCCCTACGAGCCGCCGAGGCTCGTCATCATCGATCTCGCGGCCGACGAGGTCCTGGCCACGGGGTGCAAGACGCCTTCGCAGCGAGCCGTGAACAGCCTCATACCGCCTTGCTGGGCCGTCCCCTGCAACCAGAAGGGCTCCTAGCGTCCGGCGTGTCGCCAGGCGACGCTCCTCTCTCCACGGCGTATCGGGTCCATCTCGGCGGCTTCGAATTCCGCCTTGCGGCGGACACGCTGCCGCTGCGCCCTCCGCCTGAGGCCACCTACCGGGCCTTCCTGGCGCCGGATCCGTTCCAGCCTGCCCCGCAGGTGATCGCGGTGCGCTTCACCTCGCCGAGCCGCGTGGCGGCCGAGGGCCGCCTGCTCTTTGCCAGCGACGCCGCCTGGTCGCTCCTGGCCGACGGGGATGAGCGCTCCTTCGTGATGAGCGACCCGCAAGCCGACGAGCCCCTCTACGCGGCGCGGTTCCGACCCGGCCGCCCGGAAGTCGAGGTCGCCTGCTCGCAGCGTCTCGTCGCGTCCGAGGGATCGTCGGCGTTCGTGCGCAGCCCCTTCCACTACCCGCTCGACCAGATCCTGGTGATGTATCTCCTCGGCGCGAGCGGCCTCGTCCTGCACGCGGCGGGTGTCGTCCGGCGTGGCGAGGCGGTCGCCTTCCTCGGCGTCTCCGGCGCGGGCAAGAGCACGATCTCGGCGCTCCTGGGGCGGGGCGGCTGGGAGCGTCTGAGCGACGATCGAGTGATCCTGCGGCGGACGGACGGACAGCCGCGGATGTGGGGGACGCCGTGGCCTGGCGAGGCCGCGGTGGCCCGCAACGCCTGGGCTCCCGCCCACCGCCTTTTTTTCCTCGAGCAGGGCGCCGCTGACGAGGCGCGCCCGATCAGCGCCGGCCAGGCCTTCCCGAGACTCGCCCGGACGGTGTCGGTTCCCTGGTTCGACCCCGACTACCTGGGAGACGGGCTCGCGGCCTGCGACTGGGTGCTGCGGACGTTGCCGGCCTCCGTTTTCTCCTTCCGGCCTACAGCGGAAGCCGCCGAGGCCCTCGAACGGATCCTGGACAGCTGACCAGATTCCGGACGGAGCCCGCGCCGGGGGCTGGGAACCGGCCCTCAAACAGCCACTTAGTGGCAGCGGACTCGGGTATGGATCCTGCAATTTATCAAACGGCCGCCTGTGCGTTCGACGTGTCGGCACCCGGTCGAAAGCGGCCAAGAGGGAGTCTGACCATGGCTTCGGCCCCCATGCTCCGAGCTGGTCGATGGACGACATCAGCCGCTGCCGTGATCGGACTGTTACTGTTCGCCACAGCTCCGGTCCAGGGTCAGTCCGTAGCTGGCTACTCGGAATACATCCTGCCCGGCGACGAGCAGTTGATGTACTACGCCTTTAACGACCTCGACGCCAACGCCGGCAGCACGAACATGCACGCCGTGACCTCGGTGACGGCCTGGTCGGCGGGCACCATCATCTACTACGACCACTGGGAGAACGGCTACAACTTCGACCCGGCGAACCCCGAGGCGACGGCGGACGAGCGCTACGTGCTGGCCAACGCCGGCGACGTGCTCGTCTTCGAATCCCCGAACATCCCCTACCCGGGCGCCCCCCCGATATCGCGGAGTCCCGCAGCCACCTGCGCCGGACAATTGAACCCCCTCGGCGTCGCGAACCCCGGAAGTCGCTGCTACGACGGAGGCGACCGGATCTACGTCGCAGGCGGGACGGCCACCGTGGCGCGAGCCGTCTGGATCGATGCCGTCGGTGTCGGCAACCAGGGTGACGCCTGGGAGATCTACCCGGTGAAGCCGCAGCTCACGACTTACGTGCTGCCCTTCGGAGAGGACCTCTACGCTTCCTCCGCCGCGTACTACCGAGGCTTCGAGCGCGTCTATGCGCTGATCCAGGCCACCGAGGACGGCACGACCTTCACGGTCGATCTGAACCACGACGGGGCGCCCGACATTCTCAATCAGAACCGCGACGCCAACTGGAACACCACGGGGCCGGGGACGGTTGGCGCCACGAGCGGCTCCACCGCCGTCGTCGGCACGGGGACGACGTTCACGACGTCGGTGTACCCGGGCCAGCCGATCACCATCGCCGGCGTTCCCTACACGGTCCAGAGCGTCACCAACAACACCAACCTGACACTGACGACGGCCTACACTGGCGGGACCGCGGGCGGCCTCGCGTACATCGCCGGTGACGGGACGACGGTCACCTTGCAGAAAGGCCAGACCTTCCTCCTCGACCGGATCAGCGCCTGTCGCAACCACGCCGCGTGCACGACGAACCCCGGGACGCTGAACACCGGGGCGGTGATCCAGGGGAACAAGACGCTCCAGGTCAAGTACGTCACAGGCCTCGTCGGCACGACCTACGGCGCCCGAGGCTTGAGCGCCTTCCCTCGCGGGTTCTGGACGAACAGCTACTATGGGCCGCTCGACCAGCCGGCGAATTGCGACAACGGCATCACCGACTACTACCTCTTCAACCCGGGCAATGCGCCCCTGACCGTCAACTGGGAGAGCGAGACGGGGTCGGGCAGCTTCCAGGTCGCTGCCAATGGAACGCAATCGTACAACCAGGCCTTGGGGCTCAATCCCTCGGTTCCGCAGAACTCGGGCGTCTACTTCAACGCGGCGAGTGCCTTCTGGGGAGTGGGCTTCAGCGACGCCACGGCGACGGGCGGAGGAGGAACCGGCTGCACTCCGACCGGCAAGAGCTTCGAGTGGGGGTTCAGCCTCCTGCCGACGACATTCCTCTACAAGGAGCACTACTTCGGCTGGGCGCCGGGAAGCTATCCCCCACGGTCGTCGGCAAACGCCAACTGGAACGGTAACGGCGTCTTCCTGACGCCGGCCCAGGACAACACGACGGTCTTCGTCCACTACCCCGACGGCACTGCGGACGCGACCTACACCCTGAATCGGCTGCAGTCGCAGTTCGTCCCGCCCGGCACGACGAACGGCTCGCTCACCGGTGCGCACTTCTGGGCCACCGGCGACTTCACGATGGCGTACGGCGAGAACCCCGATACCGCAGCGGCGTCGACGCCAGGTATCGACCTCGGCTACGTGGCGCTGCCGGCGACGGACTTCGTCTCTCTGGTGCTGACGACGACGAAGACGGCGAACCCGCCGGTGGTGTCGACGGCCAGCGGCTCGACGACGGTCTTCACGGTCAAAGTGGACAGCCACGCCTACACCGTGGATGGCGTGTCGGTCGTCGACACCCTGCCGCCCAACTGGCAGTACGTCTACGGCACGACCACGATCACCAAGCCGGACCTGACCCGGGTCACGGGGGTCGCCGCCGACCCGGCCGTCGCGGGCAACACGCTGACGTGGAGCACCGGGCAGACGGGCGGCAACATGGGGCTCAACCAGGAGATCGTGATCCAGTTCACCGCCCAGACGACGGCGATCATGAATCCCGGCACCCTGAGCCGGAACGACGTGAGCGCGACCGGCACGCGCACGGTCGGCTCCGGCCCCGCGGATGTGCAGACGTTCACCGCGACCGATTTCACCTTCGTCACTTCCGGTGCGGCTCAGATCACGAAGACGTCGAGCGCACCGACCCCACTCTATCCGGGAGACAGCTTCACCTACACGGTGACGGTCACCAATCCGGCCGTGGCGGGGACGAATCTGCTGACGGGCGTCTCGGTCTACGACCCGGTCCCCGGCGGTGCCACGAACGTCACCGGCACCACGACCCTCAGCCTGTCGACAGTAGCGGACAGCTTCAACACCCAGGTGTATACGAACGCTTCGGTCGGGACGAGGGGCTGGGCGAGCAACTGGTTCGAGACGGATGCTGGCGGTGCCGGGCAGAGCCCGACGGCCGGGAACGTCCGGGTCACCGCCGTCGGCACGGGCGGCTTCGAGCTCCGGATCCATGGCGCTGCCACTCAGCAGAGCGCCGCCCGCGCCGTCAACCTCACGACACCTTCCACCGCGACGGTCGCCACGCTGGCGTTCCGCTACCACACGGCCAATGCCGTGGCTGGCGACCAGTTCCTCGTGCAGGGTGGCACGGCCGGCACGGGCGGCGCCTTCACCACCATCCCTGCGTGCACCATCACCGGCCTCACCGGCGCGCAGTCGGGCACCGCCAGTTGTGACATCTCGACCTACATCGGGCTCAACACCGCCGTCCGGCTCGCGACGGCGGCCAATAGCTACACTTCGGTCGGGGCGGCGTACTTCTACGTCGACGACGTCTCGATCACCTACGACGTGTCCGTCACCCCGGCGCCCAACCCCAACCCGCCGGACCTGGTTCCCGCCGCCTACCTGTACTCCCTCGTCGGCGGACAGAGCCTGCAGGTCACCTACAACGTCACCGTCGACAATCCGTTCCCCACCGGCCAGACGTCGCTGACCAACACCGCAGCGACCACGTCGGTCCAGCTCCCGATCCAGCTCACCGCCTCGGTGACGGACATCGTCTCCAACCCGGGTCGGCTGACGGCTACCGTCGCGGGCCGGCTGTGGCTCGACGCGAACGGGAACGCCGCGCAGGACGTCGGCGAGCCCGGCATCGGCAACGTCCAGGTGACGCTCACGGACCAGTACGGCACGCCCGTGGCTTCGGCATGGACCGACTCCAACGGCCGCTTCCTGTTCACCGGGGTGAGCCCGGGAAACGGCTACTACGTCGAGGCCACGGCCCCGCCGAATCCTGGCGGTCAACCCCTGGCGAACCTCTCCCAGACCTTTCCGGCCAGCCCTCCCTGTGCCTACTGCACGACGACCTTCAACCTGACCGCGGGGCAGGACTACACCGGCGCCGACGAGGGCTATGCGCCGGCCGCGGGTACCGTGTCCTTTGGCGACCTGGCCTGGGTGGACGCCAACGGCAACGGCCTGCGCGACGCCGGCGAGGCGTCTCTGGCGGGGGTCAAGGTGCGCCTCTTCCGGGACGCGAACGCCAACGGCACGCTTGACGTGCTGACCGACACGCCCGTGGGCCAGCCCACGCTCGGACCGGGCACGTTGGCGGCCACCAACGGGTCGACCGGGATCGTCGGCACCAACACCGCCTTCAGGGACCTCGCCCCGGGGGATCCGATCACGATCGAGGGAGTCCCCTACACCATCAGCACGATCACAGACGACACGCACCTCACCCTGACCACGGGCTACGCTGGCGCCACCGGCAGCAGCCTCGTCTACCTGGCCGCGACCAATCCGGGGGCGGGAACGATCTCGGTGACGAACGGCCAAGCCACGGTGGTGGGCAACGGCACCACCTTCACCAACCTGCTGCCCGGCGATCCCGTGGTGATCCTGGGCGTGAGGTACCGGGTGGCCTCGATCGCGGACGACACCCACCTCACGCTGACGGCGAACTACCCGGGCGCGACGAACGCCGCCGTCGCCTACGGGGTGATGACGCCGATGACCACCCGCGCCGACGGCAGCTACCTGTTCACCGGCGTGACACCGGCCGGGCAGACCTATTTCGTCTCCGCGACGACGCCGACGGGGTACACGGCCACGACGCCGACGAGCTTCACCTTCGCGAACGTCACCGGGGGCACGGCCTACCTGACGGCTGACTTCGGCTTCAAGCCCGGCGCGAGCCTGACCCTCAGCGATCGGGTGTGGGCGGACACGAGCAATGCGAACACGCCTGGCACGGTGACGACGACGGCCGGATCGTCGGCCGTCACCGGCAGCGGGACGCTCTTCAAGAACCTGAACCCGGGCGATCCCCTCACCATCAACTCGGTCCAGTACACGATCGCCTCGATCGCCGACGACACCCATCTGACGCTGACCTCGAACGCGGGAGGCAACTTCACCGGTGCCTACCTGGCCCTCGGCACCTGGGACGCCACCGAGTCCGGCATCTCCGGAGTCACGGTTGAGCTGCTCGACGCCAGCGCGACAGTGATCGGCACGACGACGACGGGGGCCGGCGGGGTCTTCACCTTCAGCGGCCTGGTGCGTGGCGCGAGCTACACGACCCGCATCAGCGACAGCGGGGGCGTGCTGGCGGACTACTACGGGACCAGCAGCTACGGCATCGCCCGTACGCGGCTGTTCCCGAACCTGACCGTGAGCGTCGATCTGACGCCGACGCCCAGCTACGGCTTCTTTGCCACGCGCTCGATCGGCCAGACCGTCTTCGCCGACCTCAACGGCAGCGGCGCGCAGGACGCGAGCGAGCCGGGGATCTCGAGCGTGGTGGTGACCCTCTACCGGGACCTCGGCAATGGCATCGGGACGACCGCCCCGGGCAACACCATCACTACGAACGGGACGACGGCCGTCGTCACCGGCACCGGCACGGCCTTCCTGAACTACCACGCCAACGAGCCGTTCGTAATCAACGGCGTCGCCTACACGATCGCCAGCGTCACCAACGCCACTCACCTAACCCTGACGACCATCCCGCCGGCGTACACCGGGACTGTCTGGAGAGCTCCCAACACCAGCCCCGGAACCGTGACCAACGGCGCCGGCGCGACTGCGGTGACCGGAAACGGGACCTTCTTCACGAGGTACCAAGCCGGCGAGCCCATCACGATCGCCGGGACTGTCTACACCATCGCGAGCATCACCGACGACACGCACCTGACGTTGACGGCGGCGATCGCGGCAGCTCACGCTGGCGTCGTCTACTACGGCCCCGCCGAGCCGCTGGCAACGGCGACGACCGATGCCTTCGGCCAGTACCTCTTCTCGGGACTCCCGGCCGGAGCCTACGTCGTCAGCGTCCAGACGCCGGCGGGATACACGTACGTCCCCGGTGGTCGAACCGACACGGACGGCAACTTCCCGGGCATCCAGCTGACCTCGACCATCGCCGGGTCATCGAGCGACTTCACGCGCAACTTCGGCTTCCAGCCTCCGGTCACCCGCAGCATCTCGGGCACGATCTGGAACGACGCCAACAGCAACGACGTGATCGACGCGGGCGAGACGGGGCGCTTCGCTGGCGTGACCGTGAACCTGGTGAGCGGCTCCACGGTCCTCCAGACGACCAGCACCGACGCGAACGGGAACTTCACGTTCACGGGGCTGGCCCCCGGCACCTACACCGTGCAGGTCACGGACACGGGCGGCGTCTTGAACGGCTACTACGAGACCGTCGCCCGCAGCTGGCAGCGAACGGTCGACGTCACCGGCGCCAACGCCACCAACCAGAACTTCGGCTACGCCAAGCCCGCGGTCACGTACGCCGCCATCGCCTACCTGCGCGCTTATCGCTCGGGCGGCAGCGTGGTGGCGGAGTGGCGGACGACGCAGGAGGTCGGCACCGTGGGCTTCCACCTCCTGCGCTACGACGGCGGGGCGGACACCTACGTGCCGGTGCGCCAGCAGATGGTGCCGGCTCTGCTCGTTCACCCCCAGGGAGGCCTCTACCGGCTCGAGGACGCGGGGGCTCCGCCCGAGGGTTCGGTCCAGTACGCATTGGTCGAGGTCGACGCCCGCGGTCGGGAGCGCGTCTACGGCCCCTACACGGTTCCCGTCCTCCAGCAGCCGCCTGCGGACGAAAGGCCCCGCGACTCCGCCTACGAGCGCCGGCCCAACCACCCCTCGAGCCGCCGGCTCGCCGTGCTCCACGCCGTCTCGGCTGAGCGGCAGGCCGCGGCCATCGCCCGGCGCCCCCGGGCCGGTCAGACGCTCAAGATCACGACGCGCCAGGCCGGCCTGCACTACCTCTCCACGCCACAGCTCGCCGGCGCCACGGGCCTCACGGCGGAGGCGGTGTCGCGCCTGTTGCGGGAGCGCCGGCTGGCGATGAGCCATCGCGGCAGGGCCGTTTCGTACCTTCCCGCCGGGGAGTCGGGCCTCTACTTCTACGCGGCGCCTCTTTCCAGCCCCTACACCCTCGAGGATGTCTATTGGCTGACGGTGGCTCCGGGGCTGGTGATGGCGGCGGCGCCGAGCGTCTCGAGCGGCGCGGCGGTGGCGACGTTCCCCGAAGCGGCACACCAGGAGGTGGACCAGTACCCCACCCCGGCCTTCTTCCACGACCCGCAAGGCGACTTCTGGGTCTGGGACTACCTCGTCGCCGGCGAGGACGGCCTGGACACCAAGTCGTTCGGCGGACAGGCCTCGGGCGTCTCGGGCAGCGGCAGCGCCTCGCTTTCGCTCCGCCTCGTCGGCGTCGGTGAACACCATCACGTGGAGGTGTCGCTGAACGGCAGCGCCCTGGGTGACGCGACCTGGGACGGCACCGGGCCCCACGAGGCCAGCTTCCCCATCAGCGCCTCTGCCATCGCGGAGGGCACGAACACGGTCGAACTGAGGGCGACACTCGAGGGCGACACTCCCTACAGCATCGTCTACATGAACTCCTTCGACCTGTGCTACGAGCGCCTCTACCGCGCGGCTTCCGACCAGTTCGCCTTCACCGCGCCACCGGCATCGTCGGTGACCATCACCGGCTTGCCGGCGAGCACCCCGATACTGCTCGACGTGACGCAGCCGGAGACCCCGGTCCTGATCACCGGTGGCAGGTTGTCGCGGGCCGCCGACGGCACCACCACCCTGGAGTTCGCCCCCGGCGGTCATGCCCAGGGCGATCGGAGATACCTCGCGCTGGGCGTCAACCAGGCGAGATCCCCGGTGAGTGTGGAGGCCTGGAAGGGCACGGGGCTTTCGGACCGGCGAAACGCGGCGTCCTACCTCCTGATCGCCCCCGCGTCGCTGCGGCAGGCGGCCCAGGCGCTGGCCGACTACCGCCAGTCGCAGGGAACCCGGACCATGGTGGTCGGGCTCGAGAGCATCTACGACGAGTTCGACGCCGGCATCGCCGAGCCACAGGCGATCCAGCGTTTCCTCAGGTTCGCGGCCTCATCCTGGGCGGAGCCGCCGAGACAGGTCACGCTGGTGGGCAAGGGCACGTTCGACTATCGCAACCTGCTCGGCTATGGGGACAACCTGGTCCCCACCGAGCTGGTGGACTCGCCCGATGGCCTGGTGGCTTCGGACGTGGCGCTGGCCGACGCGTCGGCCACCCCCGACGGGGTGCCGGAGACGGCGATCGGGCGCATACCCGCGTTGACATCCCAGGACCTCCTCGACTACCTGGCCAAGGTGGAGGCTCAGGAGGCCGGGGAGCCGGCTCCCTGGCAGATGCGCGTGCTGCTGGCGGCCGACGATCCCGACGCCGGAGGCGACTTCCCGGCCGACAGCGACGCGCTCGCGGGCCTGGTGCCGGCCGATCACCCGGTCACGAAGGTCTACCTCGGGGCCAGCGCGCCGATCGACGCCAACCGGGCGGTCGTGCAGGCGATCCACGACGGCGTCGGTCTGTTCAACTACCTCGGTCACGGCGGCCTCGACCGCCTCGCCGACGAGAGCCTGCTCAGCAACTCGGACGTGCCGGCGCTCGGCAACACCGGCCGGCTGCCGGTGTTCCTGGCGATGACCTGCTCCGTGGGCAACTTCGCGATCCCCGGCTATGCCTCGCTGAGCGAGACGATGCTGCTGCGCAAGGACGGCGGCGCCTATGCGGTCTGGGCGCCGTCAGGCCTGTCCGAGAACCCGGTCGCACTGAAGATGGATGCGGCGTTCCTGCGGGCAGCGTTCGGCAGGCAGCGGACGTCCATGGGTGCGGCCGTCGTCTACGGGCTGAAGACGCTCGCCCCGGAGGACCCGCTGTTCATGCGGCAGATGTACAACCTGCTCGGAGAGCCGGTGGGCCTCCTGCCTCAGTGAGGGGCTCTAGGGCCTGGCCGAGCGGCTGAAGCGTGTCAGGCCGTCTTCCGGTCGGCCTCCGGTAGACGCACCTCCAGGACGTGAGCGTCCTCGAGGTGATGGCTGCCGCCGAGCGTCACGATCAGGCGGTCGCGGGGGATGCTGCCCGGCACGAACACGCCCATCCAGTGGCCG
>Ga0335071_10004835_pt1 | contig 14062 bp, 16 predicted proteins | sample Lox_Sample_15_FD_206724 | JGI IMG/M metagenome (GOLD analysis project Ga0335071, IMG submission 206724) | Soil microbial communities from Loxahatchee National Wildlife Refuge, Florida, United States - Lox_Sample_1.5 | ecosystem: Environmental > Terrestrial > Soil > Wetlands | place: USA... | reverse complement strand
GCGCGCCGACGCAAACGCCCACCCCGGCCGCCGAGTCCGCTGGTCATCGCGGCCGAAATTGCTTTAGTGCGCCCTGAGCATGGCGGAATCGCAGAGCGAGATCCCACCCGAGGCCGGACCGGCGCCGGCGGCCGTCGTCTACGTCCGCAGCCTGCGGGCCCGGCTTTACCGGCTCACGCTGCGGCGCGACGGGACGGCGGTGGCGACCATCCCCCGGCGCGGCTCCGAGCGCACGGCGCGGGACTTCGTGGCCCGCCACCAGCGCTGGCTGGAACGGGCCCGGGCCCGGCAGGCCGCCCGGCCGCGCGCGGCCGAGGTCTGGCTGCCCGGCTCATCCGTCCTCTGGCGGGGGGAGTGGCAGCCGATCCGCGTGGCGGCGGACGGCGCCCGGCCGGTGGTGGCGGTCGGCGCGGACGTTTTCCGGGTGCCCGCGCTGGGCGGCAACCTGCGCCCGGCCCTCGAGGCGCAGTTCGCGCGCCGCGGCCGGATCGAACTCCCGGCGCGCGCCTGGGAGCTGGCGGCCGCCACCGGCGTGGCGGTGCGGCGCGTCGTGGTGCGCAGCCAGCGGTCGCGCTGGGGTTCGTGCTCTGCCGCGGGCACGATCTCGCTCAACTGGCGGCTGGTGCAGGCGCCGGACGCGGTGCGCGACTACCTCATCTACCACGAGCTCATGCACCGCCGGGAGATGAACCACTCGGTCCGGTTCTGGCGGCGGGTCGCCGAGGTCTGTCCCGGCTGGCGCGCGGCCGAGGGCTGGCTCAAGGCGCACGGCAGCCTGCTCGGCCGGTGACGCGGCGGGCGCCGCTCAGGTCCGGGGGGCGGATTTCTCCGGGAGCAGCGTGCTGGCGAGCACCGCGGCGGCCAGCACCGCGCCGATGACGCCCAGCGACCCCAGCGTCGAGATCGCGACCCAGGGCTCGAGCAGCATCTTCACCCCGATGAACCCCAGGATGACGGCCAGGCCGTACTTGAGGTAGCGGAACAGCTGCATCACGCCGCTGAGGGCGAAATACAGCGAGCGCAGGCCGAGGATGGCGAAGATATTGGAGGTGAGCGCCACGAAGCCGTCCTTGGTGATCGCGAGCACCGCGGGCAGCGAGTCGAGCGCGAAGGCCAGGTCGGTGGTCTCGACCACCAGCAGCACGATGAACAGCGCGGTGGCCGCCCAACGCCCGCCGTCGCGCGCGAAGAACCGGCCGTCCTCCGCGCGCGTCACCACCGGGAAGAACCGCCGGAACAGGCGCACGGCGAGGTTGCGGTCCGGGTCCACCTCCACGGCCTCGCGGCGGGGCCGCGCCATCTTCACCCCGGTGTAGACCAGGAAGGCCCCGAAGAGGTAGAGCACCCAGTGGAAGCGCCGGATCACGCCCACGCCGGCGAGGATGAAGGCGCCGCGCATCACCACCGCCCCGAGGATGCCCCAGAACAGCACGCGGTGCTGCCAGCGGGGGGCGACGCGGAAGTAGGCGAAGATGACGATGAAGATGAAGACGTTGTCGACGCTCAGGCTCAGCTCGACGACGTAGGCCGTCAGGAACTGCGCGCCCAGCTCGGCGCCGCGCCAGTGGTAGACCAGGCCGTTGAAGCCGAGGGCGAGGGCGAACCAGACGCCGCACCACGCCAGCGCCTCCCGCATCCGCACCTCGTGCGCCGGCCGCTGCAGCACGCCGAGGTCGAGGGCGAGCATGAGCGCGATGAAGGCGAAGAAGCCCGCCCACGCCCACCAGGGGAGCGGCAGGGAACCGGGGACGATGGCGGACAGCGCGGGCATCGGTCGCGGCATCATTCTCCCGCCCGCCGGGGGCAGCGCAAGCGGAAGCGGTCGGTGGGCGGGCAAAGCCTTTGACTTTTGCCGGCACGCCCCATTTTAGGGAGGCGCTTCAACTATGAACATGCGTTTCCTCCCTCGCGCGGTGCTCGCCGGCGGCGGGCTGCTGGCGGCGCCAGCCGCCGCCCGGGCCGAAGGCACCCGCGTGCCCCTGGCGCTTTCGGACAGCCTGCTCGACCGCACGGTGCGATGGGTCGAGTCGTGGTTCCACGCCGAGGGCGGCGGCAACGCCGCCGGCCATTTCGTCGCCGCGGGCCTGCTCGTCCTCGCCGCGGTGCTGCTGCGCAAGGTGATCACCCACGTCATCTTCGCCTGGCTCAAGAAGCTGGCGGAGAAGACCGAGACCACGCTCGACGACAAGCTCTTCCCGGCGGTGGAGGCACCGGTCGCCTGGCTGGTGTTCGTCTTCCTGATCTTCGCCGGGCTCCGGGTGCTGGTGCTTCCGGCGCGGGTCGACGAATGGATCGGCTACGCCTTCGACGTGGCGTGGGTGGCGGTCCTGTTCTGGGGCATGCTGCGGGCGCTCAACGCCGTCATCGACCACTTCGGCGAGCTCGGGCGGGACAAGGGCATGGGCCTGAGCCATTTCATGCCGCTGATCAAGAAGACTCTCGCCGTCGTCTTCGTCGTGATGGCGGCGCTGACGGTGGCCCAGCGCATGGGGGTCAACGTCGCCGCGTTCATCACCGGCCTGGGCATCGGCGGCCTGGCCTTCGCGCTCGCCGCGCAGGACACGATCGCGAACTTCTTCGGCTCGCTCGTGGTCGTGCTCGACCGGCCGTTCCGCGTGGGCGAGTACGTCAGCATCGGCGCCGCCGAGGGCACGGTGGAGGACATCGGGCTGCGCTCAACCAAGCTGCGCACCGGGGCGCGCACCCTGACCGTGATCCCCAACAAGCTGGTGGCGAACGAGAGCGTGACCAATTTCTCCCGCATGCCCCAGCGCCGGGTCGACCAGAAGATCGGCCTCACCTACCGCACGTCGCCGGAGCAGATGGAGGCGATTCTGGGCGACATCCGCGGCATCCTGCGCGGCGACCCGGAGGTGCACCCCGATCTCATCGCGGTGCACTTCACCGGCTACAGCGAGTCGTCGCTGGACATCCAGATCGTCTACTTCACGGCCAATCCCGACTGGCTGAAGCACCTCGCGCTCCGCGAGCGCGTCAACCTGCGCATCATGCGGGCGGTGGCGGCGCGCGGCCTCGCCTTCGCCTTCCCGACCCAGACCCTCCACGTGGAGGACGAGGTGGCGCGGAAGCTCAGCGGGGCCAAGCCGGCGGCGCTGGGCTGAGGACGCGGCGCGGCTCAGGCCCCGGGACCCACCGCCCGGTCGTAGGCGGCCCGGGCGGTCAGGTAGGACCAGCGGGCCTCGGCGAGGGCGGCCTCCGCGCTGGCCAGCGCGGTCTGGGTGTCGAGCAGGTCGGTGATGAGCGCGGCGCCGGTCTGGTAGCGTTCGCGCACCACCCGCAGGCTTTCCTCGCTGGCGCGGACGTTGGCCTCGTCGGCGGCGATCGAGTCCCAGGCGCGCTGCAGCTCCGAGGCGGCGGCCCAGACTTCCTGGCGGACCTGGAGCACCCGGTTGTCCAAGACCGCCTGTTCACGCGCCAGGTCGGCCTTGCTGCGGGCGACGCGATGGGCCCGGCTGCCGGCGTCGAACACGGGCAGGTCGACCGCGACGCCGACCTGCCATTCCTTGGTGCCGGGGAGGAAGGTGGTGTCGTTCCAGCCATAGGAGCCGTCGGCGAGGAGCTTGGGGGCGCGCGCGGCGCGGGCGGCGTCCACGTTGGCCCGCGCGGCGTCGAGGCGGCGCTGCTCGGACGTGAGCTCGGGGCGCCGGGCGACGGCGTGCGCGATGTCGGTCTCGACCGCCGCGCCCGCGGGCGGCGGGACGTCGGCCGCGGGTGGCGCGATGGCGAGCGGTGTTTCCGCCGGGCGGCCCATGGCGGTGTTGAGCTGGCCGGCGGCGGTGCGCTGGCGGCTGCGGGCGCTGATCAGCTGCAGGCGCGCGGCGGCCACCTCGGCCTGGGTGCGCAGGACGTCGGCCTGCGGCACGGCGCCGGCGTCGTGCCGGGCCTGGGCGAGCGCGAGGTGGCTCTCGGTGCGGGCGAGGTTGCGCTCCGCGACGCCCACCAGATCCCGGGCGGCGGCGAGGGCATAGAAGGCGGACTGGACGGAAAGCCGCACGTCGGCGCGGGTGGCGAGGGCATCGGCTTGGGCGCCGGCCAGCCGGGCGCGGGCGGCATCAAGGCCGGCGCGGCGCTCGCCGAAATCGAACAGCGTCACGTGCGAGGCCAGGCCGCCGTTCCAGTCGTCCAGCGGGCCGATGAGCTTCGGCACGCCGAGGCCGGGAATCACCAGACCCGAGGGCAGGAAGGCGCGCCGCTGCCAGCGGTGGTAGCCCGCGCTCAGGTCGACTTCGGGCCAGAACGGTGCCCGCGCCTCGTCCACCGCCTCGCCGGCGGCGGTGACGCCGGCGGCGGCGGCGGTGAGCAGCGGCTGGCTCTGTTGCGCCAGGCGCAGGCATTCGTCGAGGGACAGGGGGGCGTCGGCGCCGCGGAGCAGCGGGACGGCGGCGGCCAGCAGGAACGCGGCGGGAAGGGCGGCGGATTTCATGGCGCGAAAGGCGGGAATCAGGCGACGTGTTTGTGGAAGCGTTTCACGGCGAAGGTCATCACGCCGACGCCGATGGCGAGGAGCGCGGCAAGCTGCGGCCAGAGCACCTCCAGGCCGATGCCCTTCAGAAACACGCCGCGGATGACGATGAGGTAGTGGCGCAGGGGATTGAGGAGCGTGAGCCACTGGATCACCTCCGGCATGTTGGCGATCGGGTAGATGAACCCGGAGAGCAGCATCGCGGGGAAGAAGAAGAAGAACGTCGTCATCATCGCCTGCTGCTGGGTCTCGCTCACCGTGGAAATGAACAGGCCGATGCCCAGCGTGCTCAGCAGGTAGAAGGCGGTGCCGAGCAGCAGCAGGCCGAAGCTGCCGCGGATGGGGATCTCGAACCAGAACACGCCCACAAGGGTGACGAGGGCGACGTCGGCGAAGCCGATGACCACGAACGGCGCGCACTTGCCGAGGATGAACTCCACCGGCCGGATGGGCGTGACCATGATCTGCTCGATCGTGCCGACCTCCTTCTCGCGCACGATCGCCATGCCGGTGAGCATCAGGCTGATCAGCATGACCAGCAGGGCCATGACCCCCGGGACAAAATAGTTGCGGCTCTCCAGGTCCTCGTTGAACCAGGCGCGCGGCCGGAGGTCGACGGCCCCGGCCGTGATCGTCCGGCCGGACCGGCGCAGCGCCTGGTCGAGCATGACCTCGCTGTTGTAGGCGCCGGCGATGGTCGTGCTGTAGTTGAGCACCAGGCGGGCGGTGTTGGAGTCGGCGCCGTCGACCACCAGCTGGACCGGGCTGGTGCGGCCGGCGCGCAGGTTGTCGGCGAAGCCGGCGTCGATCTGCAGCGCGGCGCTGGCCTCGGCCGCGTCAATCAGCGCCGTGGCCTGGCGCCCGTCGGCTGGGCGCGCGATGACGTCGAAATACCCCGAGCCGGCGAAACGGGCGACGAGGGCGCGGCTCGCCGGCGTCTGGTCGCGGTCGAGGACCACGAGGCGGACGTGGCGGACGTCCATGGTGACGGCGTAGCCGAAGATGAGGGTCTGGATGACCGGCACGCCGAAGATCACCATCCGCATGCGCGGATCGCGGAAGACGGAGCGGAACTCCTTCAGCAGGATGGTGAGGATGCGCTCGCCCATGGTTACTGGAGCCGTTTCTTGAACCTGCCGATCGCCGCGCCGGCCACGACGACGCAGAACACCAGCAGGAACACGGCGTCGCGCCAGAGGACGTCCAGCCCGACGCCGCGCTGGTAGATGCCCTTGACCAGGGCGACGAAGTAGCGGGCCGGAACGATGTAGGTGATGGCCTGCACGACCGCCGGCATGTTCGGGATCGCGAACATGAAGCCGGAGAGCAGGAACGCCGGCAGGAAGGTGGAGACCATCGCGATCTGGCTCGCGAGCAGCTGCTGGCGGGCGAGCGTGCTGATCAGGATGCCCTGGGAGAGGGTGCCGATGATGAACAGGGCCGCCATGGCAAAGAGGAGCGGCACGCTGCCCAGCAGGGGCACGTCGAACAGGTAGACGGCCATCAGGACCGCGATGAGGACGTCGACCATCCCGATGACGAAGTAGGGCGCGAGCTTGCCAAGGATGATTTCCGGCGCCTTCACCGGCGTGGAGATGAGCTGCTCCATGGTGCCGCGCTCCCATTCGCGGGCGATGGTGAGCGAGGTGAGCAGCGCGGCGATCAGGCCCATGATGACCGCGATCAGGCCCGGAATGATGAAGTTGCGCGACTTGAGGTCCTCGTTGAACCAGACGCGCGGCCGCAGATCGAGCGCCGGGGCGGGCACGCGCCCGGCGGAGCGGCGGATCTGTTCGAGCGCGACCTGCTGGTTGAAGCCGGCCGTCACCACCTGGGCGTAGCCGAGGACGATCGCCGCGGTGTTCGAGTCGGAGCCGTCGATCACGGCCTGCACCGGCGCCGGCTCCCCCGCCTCCAGCCGCCGGGCAAAATCCGGCGGCACGACGAGGGCGATGTCGGCCGCGCGGCGGTCGATGGCGCGCTCGAGGGCCGGGTAGCCCGCGACCGCGCCGACCAGCTGGAAATAGCGCGAGCCGGTGAACCGGGCGAGATAGTCATGGCTGGCCGGCGTGGCGCTCTGGTCCCAGACGACCAGCGGCACCTGGTCGACATCCAGCGTCAGCGCGTAGCCGAACATCACCAGCATCAGCATGGGGATGCCGATCGCGAGGCCCAGACTGCGGGGATCGCGCCGGATGTGCAGCGCCTCCTTGCGCGCGACGGCCCAGAGACGGCGCAGGTTCACCGGCGCACCTCCGCGCCGCCGGCGCCGTTGCGATCGTGGGTTTCGATGAGGGACACGAACACGTCCTCCAGCGTGGGCGTGATCGGCTCCAGCCGGTCGAGCCGGAAGCCGGTGGCGGCGAGCGCGGCGCGGATGGCGGGCGCGGCCGCGGCGGCGTCGGCCGCCACGGCGTGGAGACCCCGGCCGAAGAGCGCGACCTCCTTGACCTCCGGCAGGCGCTCGATGACGCCCATGGCGTCGTTGGGGCGGGCGCACTCGATCTCGAGCACGGCCTCGGGCATGTGCCGCGTCTTGAGGTCGCGCGGCGTGCCGAGGGCGATCAGCTCGCCGCGGTAGATGATGCCGAGGCGGTCGCAGTACTCCGACTCCTCCATGTAGTGGGTGGTGACGAACACGGTCACCTGGCGCTCGGCCAGCGAGTAGATCAGGTCCCAGAACTGCCGGCGGCTGTTGGGGTCGACGCCCGAGGTCGGCTCGTCGAGGAAGAGGATCGGCGGCTCGTGCAGCACGGCGCAGCCGAGCGCGAGGCGCTGTTTCCAGCCGCCGGACAGCGTGCCGGTGGGCGCGGCGCGGTGGGCGCGCAGGCCGGCCATGTCGAGCACCCAGTCCTTGCGCTCGGCCTTCTTGGCCCGCGGGAGGCGGTAGATGCCGCTGTAGAAGTCGATGTTCTCCTCGACGGTGAGCTCGTCGTAGAGGGAGAACTTCTGGCTCATGTAGCCGATGCGCGTCTTGATCCGCTCGGTGTCGCGCACGATGTCGAGGCCGGCGACGCGGCCGGCCCCGGCGGTGGGCGCGAGCAGGCCGCAGAGCATGCGGATGGTGGTGGACTTGCCGGCGCCGTTGGGCCCGAGGAACCCGAAGATCTCGCCGCGCCGGACGGCAAACGAGATCCCGGCCACGGCCCGGAACGCGCCAAAGCGCTTCTCGAGGTCGCGGACCTCGACGATGATCTCGGGGGAGCCGGCGGACCCGGCGGGCGGGACGGCGGCCGTCATGATTCCTCCGGGCCGGGGGGTGGGCCGCCGCCGTCGCGGCCGGACTCGGTCGCGACGAGGACGGTGAGCAGCACGAGGACGATGACGAGGGGGATCATGGCGCGGCCGGCGGGGTGGCGAGCACGGAGACGAAGACATCCTCGAGGGACGGCTCGATGCGGCGGAGGGAGGCCAGTTCGAGGCCGGCGGCGGCGACCGCGGCGCGAATCGCAGTCTCGGCGGCGGCCGGGTCCGCGGCGGCGACGTGGACGCGGTCGCCGAACAGGCCCACGGTGGCGCCGGCCAGGTGCGCGCGCAGGACGGCGGCGGTGCGGCGCGGCGCCGGCGTGCGCACCTCGAGCAGCGCGCCGGGCATCAGGGCCTTGACCTCGTCCGGCGTCCCGAGCCCCAGCAGGCGGCCCTGGTGGAGCAGGGCGAGGCGGTTGCAGCGCTCGGCTTCGTCGAGGTAGGCGGTGGAGACGAAGATGGTGACGCCCTCGCGGACGAGCTGGTAGAGGATGCGCCAGAAGTCGCGGCGGGACACGGGATCGACGCCGTTGGTCGGCTCGTCGAGGAAGAGCACGCGCGGGGTGTGGATGAGCGCGCAGGCGAGACCGAGCTTCTGTTTCATCCCGCCGGAGAGCTGGCCGGCCAGGCGCTGCTGGAACGGCGTGAGGTTGCTGAAGCCGAGCAGGCGCTCGGCCCGCGCGGCGAACTCGCGCCGGGGGACGCCGTAGATGTCGGCGTAGAACACGAGGTTCTCCCGCACCGTCAGGTCGGGGTAGAGGCCGAAGCGCTGGCTCATGTAGCCGAGGTGTTCCTTCAGCCGCTCGGCCTCGCGCACGACGTCGCAGTCCGCCACGAGGGCGCTGCCGCCGCTGGGGGGCAGCGTGCCCGTGAGCATGCGCATGGTGGTGGTCTTGCCCGCGCCGTCCGGCCCCACGAGGCCGAAGATCTCGCCCTCGGCGACCTCGAGGTCGAGGCCGGCGACGGCGACGAGGTCGCCGAAGGTGCGGCGCAGGCCGCGGGTGACGATGGCGGGCATGGGAGGGGCCGGCGGGCGCTCAGCGGGCGGCCGGAATGACGACGTCGGCGGGCATGCCCGGCTTGAGCTCGTCCCGCGGGTTGGCGATGTCGACCTTGATGCGGAACACGAGCTTCACGCGCTCCTTGGTGGTCTGGACCGTCTTGGGCGTGAACTCGGCCTCCGAGGCGATGAAGCCGATCGTGCCGTCGAAGGTCCGGCCGGGGAAGGCGTCGGTACGGACGGCGACCTTTTCGCCGTGGGTGAGGCGCCCGAGGTCGGTCTGGTTGACGTAGGCGCGCACCCACACGTGGGCAAGGTCGGCGACGGTGACCACGGGGGTGCCGGGGGACACGTATTCGCCGGGTTCGATGTTGTGGGTGAGCACGACGCCGGTGAGCGGCGAAAGCAGCCGGGTGTTCTCCACCTGGGTCTCGGCGTAGGCGACGGCGGCGCGGGCCTGCTCGACGCGGGCGCGGGCCTGCGCGATGTCCTCGGCGCGCGGTCCCTCCTGCACCAGCTTGAGCCGCTCGGCGGCCTCGGTGGTCCGGGCCTCCGCAACCTTGAGCTGGGCCTGCGAAGCCTCGAGTTCGCGGTCGGCGATCGCGTCCTTGCGGCGCAGCTCCTGCTGGCGGGCGAAGTCGAGCCGGGCGCGGTCGCAGTCGGCCTCGGCGCTGCGCAGGGTGGCGGCGGCGGCGGCGATCTCCTGCGGCCGGGAGCCGGCCTCGAGCTCCGCGAGCGCGGCCTGGGCGCCCGCCAGCTCGGCGCGGCGCTGGGCGAGCTGCTCCGTCTGCTCGACGTCGTCGAGCCGGGCGATGAGCTGGCCGGCCTGGACGCGGTCGCCCTCGGAGACGGTGCGCGCGACGACCCGGCCGGGGATCTTGAAGCCGAGCTGGGCGTCGGTGACCTCGAGGTTGCCCGAGACCACCAGCGGGCCCGAGGCGTCGCCGCCGGCGCAGGCGGCGAGGGTGAAGAGCGCCAGGGCCGCGAGGACGGCCGGCAGGCGGCGGGCCGCGGCCTCAGACGGCGGCGGGTTGGGGGCGGGAGGCGAGGGCTTTTTCATAATCTTTGTGACCGGCGGACGAGAGGAGACCGCTGAAGTAAAGGTGGATCGCTTTTTCGAGCGTCTGCCGGGGGGTGAGTCCGGTGCGTTCGAGCACTTCGGGCTGCACCATCCCGCGGATGGCCTGCAGCCAGTACTCCACCGCGAAATCGGGATCAAATTCGGGGCGGACCTTGCCCTCCGCCAGACCGGCGCGGATGAGGCGGCCGAAGACATAGGGCACGTTGCGTCGCCGGACATCGTCGATCTTCTGGTGGAGCTGCGGGGCAAACCGCTGAAGGTCGTGCAGCATGCCCGGGCTGGTCTTGGCGAGGTTGGAGCCGACCACGTCGATCACGCCGCTCAGTTTCTGGGCGAAATTGAGCCGCGGGTTGGCCAGGACGACGTCCATCTGGCTGCGGATGGCCTGGCCTATCTCGTCGATGATGGCGCCGACGATCGCGTCCTTGCCGGGGAAGTGGACGTACAGCGTCTTCTTGCTCATGCCCAGATCGCACGCGAGCTCATCCATGAGGAACGCGCTGTAGCCGTAGGCAAAGAGCCGGGTGCGGGCGGCCTCGAGGATGCGGGTGCGGGCGGCCGGCGGGGTGGAAAGGGTGGGGGCTTTCATGGAACCGGCGGAAACTAAGATGGTATTTTTAGTTTCCACGCAAGCCCATTTGTGTCGGCCGGGCGCGCCTCGCGAGGTCGGGGCACAAAAAAGGCCGGGCGGGAAGCCCGGCCTGCGAGAGTCCCTGGAGGGACAATCAGCGGCGGAAGCCGCCCCGGTCGCCGCCGCGGCGGTCGCCGCGGTCACCACCGCGCCCGCCGCCGAAGCCGCCCCGGCGCTCACCGCCCTCGAACTGGCGCGGCGGACGGTCTTCCTTGGGCCGCGCCTCGTTGACCGTGAGGTTGCGGCCTTCGATGGCGAAGCCGTGGAATTTCTGGATGGCGGCCTGCGCCTCTTCCGGCGTGGCCATGGTGATGAAGGCAAATCCCCGGGAACGGCCCGTGAATTTGTCGAAGATCAGATCGACGCCCGCGACCGCGCCGGCCTGGCCGAACAGATCCTGGAGATCCTGCGCGGTGGATGCAAAGGGCAGATTGCCCACGTATAGTTTGGTGCTCATGTGTGTGTCTTTTACTGCTTGGCCTAATCTTCTGCCCGTTCCCGACGATCGAGTTTCGAATCACCACTGAACCAACGTTCACCTGACAATCCACCAAGCAGACGACTCAAACAACAAGCGGGGGCAGGTTTGAAACGGGCGGGAGGGAAGGCAAGTAAAAATCGGACCCTCCGCCGGGGGGGGTGGCGCCGCCGGGATTCGCCGTAATCCTTGAGCCGGGCGGGATCGTGGTCCATAGTGCCGCCGGTTTTCTCCAAGTCCGGCCGCCCTTTCCGCCCCGCCTCCCATGCCCGTATTTCTGCACACCCGCATCCGCGTCGGCGATCTCGAGCGCACCATCGCCTGGTACGCACCCTTGGGTTTCGAGTGCGTGCGCCGGCTGCCCCGTTCGCCGCAGGGCAACCAGCTGGCCTTTCTCCAGATTCCCGGCAGCGAGCACGTGCTCGAGCTTTGTTACCAGCCGGGGTACAAGCTGGTGGTGCCGGAGGACCTGATGCACACCGCGGTCGGCTACCCGGATCTCATCGCCAAGTGCGATGAGCTGGAGGGGCAGGGCTACAAGATCTGGCCGGAGGACTGGCGCCGGACCTTCCCGGCCGGACGCCGCATGGCGTTTGTCACCGACCCGGACGGCTATGAAGTGGAGTTGCTGGAGGAAAAATGAAGGCTGTGTTGGCCGCCTGCGGAGAGCGAACCTTGGCGCCCGGCCGCGGTCCCATTCCCCGCGGCGCGTTACTGGCCAGGCGGCCGGCGCGTCATTGCCGCTGCGTCCCCCCAGCATGAACCTCCTGATCCCTTCCCGCCGCTGGCTGGCGCCGCTGCTCGGTGCGGTGGCCCTGGCGGCACCGCTGCCGGCGGCGTCCGGCCTGCTGGATTCCTCGCCGTTCCTGCCGCCGAACGCGCCCGCGGGCGCGGCCGCCAAGGACGCGGCGCCGCTGGAGTTGCGCAGCATCCTCAAGGATGGCGGCGAATACGAATTCAGCCTCTACGACACCGGGCGGAAACAGAGCACGTGGGCCAAGTTGAACGAGCCGGGCCACGATTTCATGGTGAAGGCTTTTGATCCGGACAAGGAGACCGTGACCGTCGAGCAGCAGAATCGCACCTACAAGCTTGCCCTGAAGGAGGCGCGAATCGTGCCGCTGAACATGGTGCCCGCCGGCAACCAGGGGCCGGTTCCGACCCTCGCATCGTTTCCGCAGCCACCTCAGCCGGGCGGCCCGCGCGGGCAGCCTGGAACGGCGACGGCGGCGTCCGCGCCGGGCGCGGGCCCGCCAGGCGCCCCCTCGACCCTGACACCGGAGCAGATCCGCAATCTGGAAGCCGACATCAACCGCCGGCGCGAGCTGCGACGCCAAGCCGCGGCGTCGAGCTCCCAGCAAGGCGCCCAACGCTGATCGGAACCGCCGCCGGCGGATATAAGGGTTCATTGGGAGCACTGGTGGCCTTGCGCTACCGACTGGATGCTATGCAGATCGGCAATTCGATTTGGGTCCAGGAGTGTGGCCACCAATTATTTCCATTGAAACTGAGTCTCAGTTCGTTTTGTTAGTCGGCAGGAAAAGATGCCCGCTGAGACTCCAAAAGAAAGCCAAGAGCGCCTGCCCTTGAACGAGCTGCCCACCGGCGTGCCGGGCCGGGTGGCGGAGCTGAATGGGCAGAAGGATTTCTGTCAGCGCCTGCGCGAGATGGGATTCTGCGAGTCGAGCATCATCCAGCGCATCGGCGGCGCGGACATGTTGATCTGCCAGCTTTGCGGCACGCGCGTGGCGTTGAGCGGCCGCGCCGCGCAGCAGATCCTGGTGGAGCCACTCCGCGGGGACGCCTGAGCGCCGCGCCGGCGCCGCGGGCTTCGCAGGTCATGCCTTCAACCGTGAAACTATCCGAGCTCGCCATCGGCGGGCGGGGCACCATCCGCGGGTTTCCCGGCCAGGGCCCCGCCTTTCTGCGCCTGCGCGAGATGGGGGTGCTGCCCGGCACGACCGTGCGGCTCGTGCGCACCGCCCCGTTGGGCGACCCGCTGGAGATCCAGGTGCGGGGCTACAGCCTCACCTTGCGCAAGAGCGAGGCGGAACACGTGCTGGTGGAACCGGCCGGCGAACCATGAGCCGCGGCCGCCAGGCTTCCCGGCCGCCTGGGGCCTGACGCGCCCCCGCCATGACTGAGCCCGCCCTCAACCCCGCGAGTGCGCCGCGCACGCCGGTCTACGCGCTGGTCGGCAATCCGAATTCCGGCAAGAGCACCCTGTTCAACGCCCTCACCGGGCTGAAGCAGAAGGTGGGCAACTATCCCGGCGTCACGGTCGAGAAGAAGGTCGGCACGACCTTTTCGCAGCACGGGCGCCCGATCACGGTCATCGACCTGCCGGGCACTTACTCGCTCGCGGCCCGCTCGCCGGACGAGGCCGTCGTGCGCGACGTGCTGCTCGGCCGGCGCGCCGACACCGCGCAGCCCGACCGCATCGTCTGCATCGTCGATGCCACCAACCTCGAGCGCAACCTGTACCTGGTCCACCAGCTGCTGGACCTGGGCCGGCCCGCCATCCTGGTGCTGAACATGATGGACCTCACCGCCGCGGCCGGGCTCAGCCTGCGGGTGGCGCGTCTGGAGCACGAACTCGGCATTCCGGTGATCCCGTGCGAGGCGGTCAACGGCAGGGGCATCCTCGAACTGCGCCTGGCGATGAGCCGCGCCGACCTGCCGCTGCCCCGGCACCGCTGGGACATCCCGCCGGCCATCGCGCCGGCCGTGGCCGAGCTGCAGGCTTCGCTGATCGAGAACGACGGCAAGCAGCCGCTCATCGCCCGCGCCGAGGCGCTGCTCCTGCTGACCGACCAGGACCCGTTGCGCGTCGCCGGCTCCACGCCGCTGCGCGAGACCACCGCGGGCATGCTCGAGGGGTGGAAGCGGCGGTGGCAGGGCGAGGGGGTCGACTGGTCCGGCACGCTGGTCAACAGCCGTTACGAGGCGATCACGAAGCTCTGCGCCGAGGTGGTGCAGCGCGCCGCCCCCGCCGGCCCGGCCCTGTCCGACCGGATCGACGCGATCGTGGTGCACCCGGTCTGGGGCTGGCTGGTGCTCGGCGGCATCATGACGGCGCTGTTCCTCTCCATCTTCACCCTGGCCGAGTATCCGATGAACGCGCTCGACACCCTGTTCGCGGC
>Ga0335071_10004834_pt1 | contig 14063 bp, 12 predicted proteins | sample Lox_Sample_15_FD_206724 | JGI IMG/M metagenome (GOLD analysis project Ga0335071, IMG submission 206724) | Soil microbial communities from Loxahatchee National Wildlife Refuge, Florida, United States - Lox_Sample_1.5 | ecosystem: Environmental > Terrestrial > Soil > Wetlands | place: USA... | reverse complement strand
CCGCAGAGCAGGACGAGGTTGAGCATCGCCCGGTAGATCTGGTCCGAGTGGTACCAGTGGTTCGTCCCGGCGCCCATGACGATCATCGAGCGGCCGTTGGTGCGCTCGGCGTTCCGCGCGAACTCGCGGGCGACGCGGATGACGCGACTCGCGTCCACGCCGGTCTGCTCCTCCTGCCACGCGGGCGTGTACGGCTCGGGATCGTCGTAGCCCGCGGGCCACTCGCCGGGCAGGTCGCCGCGGCGGACGCCGAGCTGCGCCGCCATCAGGTCGAAGACCGTGGTGACGAGGCGCCCGTCGACATGGATCGCCGGCACGCCGCGCCGGTGCGAGCCGCCGCCCTCGGAGTCGCCGACGTCGAAGCGCGGCAGCTCGACCTCGACGAGCTCGTCGTGGAGCCCGAGCAGCGTCAGCGCCGGCTTCACCCCGTTCAGCTCGAGGTTCCAGCGGCCCATCCCCTCCTCGCCCCAGCGGAAGCCGATCGAGCCGTTCGGCACGGTGAGGAAGCCGCTCGCCTCGTCGAGGACGACGGTCTTCCACTCGGCGTTCTCGCTCTCCTCGCCGAGATCGGACGCGCGCAGGAAGCGGCCGCCGACGTAGGCGTCGGCGCGCGGCTCGAGCGTGACGAGGAACGGCAGGTCGGTGTTCTCGCGCGCGTAGCGGTCGAAGTACGGGACCGTCCGGTCGACGTAGCACTCCTTGAGGATCACGTGGCCCATCGCCATCGCGAGCGCCCCGTCGGAGCCGGCCTGCGCGGGCAGCCAGTGGTCCGCGAACTTCGTGTGCCCGGCGAAGTCGGGCGAGACGACGACGACCTTCTGCCCGCGGTAGCGTGCCTCCGTCATGAAGTGCGCGTCCGGCGTCCGCGTCTGCGGGATGTTCGAGCCCCAGAGGATGACGTAGCCCGCGTTCCACCAGTCCGCCGACTCCGGCACGTCGGTCTGGTCGCCCCAGACCTGCGGCGACGCCGGCGGCAGGTCGGCGTACCAGTCGTAGAAGCTGAGGCAGACGCCGCCGATCAGCGAGAGGAAACGCGTGCCCGCGGCGTAGGAGACCATCGACATCGCCGGAATCGGCGAGAAGCCGGCGACGCGGTCGGGGCCGTAGCGCTTGACCGTGTGCACGTGCGCCGCGGCGATCAGGTCGGCGACCTCGTCCCACGACGCCCGCACGAACCCGCCCTTCCCGCGCAGCGACTTGTAGCTCCGCGCCTTGGCCGGGTCCTCGACGATCTCCGCCCACGCGTCGACGGGATCGCCGGTGCGCGCGAGCGCGTCGCGCCAGAGGTCGAGCAGCGCGCCGCGCACGTACGGGTAGCGCACGCGCAGCGGCGAGTACACGTACCAGGAGAAGGACGCGCCGCGCGGGCAGCCGCGCGGCTCGTATTCGGGAACGTCGGGCCCGTTCGACGGATAGTCCGTCTGCTGCGTCTCCCAGGCGACGATCCCGTCCTTGACGTGGATCTTCCACGAGCACGAGCCGGTGCAGTTGACGCCGTGGGTCGAGCGGACGACGCGGTCGTGCTGCCAGCGGTCGCGGTAGAACGACTCCCACGTGCGGCCGTCGCGGGCGAGCGCGCTCCAGCCCTCCGCCGACCGCTCCCGCTCGCCGAAGAACCGGCGCGGCTCAGCCATGCGGCTGCGGATGTCCGATGCCGCGGAGCTCGGCCGCCGGCGCGGTGCGCAGCAGCCACACGGCGATCGCAAGACAGGTGGCGACGAAGACGAGCAGCCCGACGAACCCGTACGTGTACGTCCCCTGCGCGTCCTTGACGAGGCCGACGAACACCGGCGGGAAGAAGCCGCCGAGCCCGCCGGCCGCGCCGACGATCCCGCCCGCGGCACCCGCGTCGTCGGGGAACTCCGCCGGAACGAGCTTGAAGACCGCGCCGTTCCCCGCGCCGAGCAGCGCGCCGAGCGTCAGGCAGGCGAGCGTGACGGGGACGATCCGCGGCGCGGGCGCGAGCACCGCGAGCACGGCGGCGCAGACTGCGACACCGGCGAAGACGAGCACGAGCACGGGGAACGCGCCCATGCGGTCGGAGACCCAACCGCCCACGGGCCGCGCGACGGTGGCTGCGATGACGAAGCCCGCGGCCCGTGCGCTCGCGACGCTCTTCGAGTATCCGAACCAGTCCTGCAGCAGCGTCGGCAGCAACAGGAACAACGCGACGAAGCCGCCGAAGGTGACGAAGTAGAAGAAGGCGAGCCGGTAGAGCCGCCAGCCCGCGCGCAGCACCTTGCGATAGTCGGACGGCGGCCGACGCGTCGGCGCGTCGTGGGCCGTCAGCGCGGTCAAGGCCGCCCCGCCGAGGAGGATTCCCGCGGTGATCCAGCCGAGCGCGGGCCGGCCCCAGTTGTCGACGATCGCCGGCGCCGCGAAGAACGTGATCGCCGTGCCGATGTTCCCCATCCCGTAGACGCCGACCGCGAATCCCTGCCGCTCCTTCGAGTACCAGTTGGCGACGAACGGGACGCCGATCGCGAACGACGAGCCGGCGACGCCGAGCAGGAAGCCCGTGCCGATCAGCGCCCAGTACGAGTGCGCATAGCCGAACAGCACGGCCGGCAGCGCCGAGAACGCGAGCACCGCGGAGAACATCACCCGGCCGCCCCAGCGGTCGGTGTAGACGCCCATCGGGATCCGGAGCAGCGACCCGAGCACGACCGGGACCGCGGTCAGGAGCAGCGCCTCCGTGTAATTGAGGTGCAGGTCCGCCTTGAACGTCTTCGCGAACGGCGTGATCAGGCTCCACGCCGCGAAGCAGATCGTGAACGCGAGCGTCGAGAGGGCGAGGTTCCAGCCCGGCCTGCGGAACACGGTTGCCATCCCTGCCTCCTGGATCGGGTCGAATGCACGAGGAATCTAGGAAGAACTCGCCGTGCCGACGCCGTGGTTCGACCGCACAGTTCGTACGGGTTTCTGCGGATGGCCGGGGAACGCCGGAGGGTCAACTTCCAACGTGGATTGGAGAAACTCGGCGGCCACCGCGGACGCGCAGGCGTCCACCGCGCACTCGGCGACGAGCACCGGGCGCGCATCGTCGACGAGCTCGACCGCAGCCCGGGCGGGCTCGACGCGCACGAGCTCGCGCGGCGGCTCGGGATCCACCCCAACACCGTCCGCTGGCACCTCGGGATCCTCGCCGACGCCGGCATCGTCGCCTCGCGCACGGCCGAGCGGACGACGCCCGGCCGCCCCCGGGTCGTCTACTCGCTCGACGAGGACGTCGAGACCGCCGAGCGCGAGAACTACCGGCTGCTGGCGACGATCCTCGCGGGAACGATGGCGGAGCTCGAGGACGGCCCGGCCCGCGCGGCCGAGGCCGGGCGCGCCTGGGGCCGCTACCTCGTCCACCGGCCGCCGCCGAACGTCCGGACGAGCGACGCGGACGCGACACGCGAGGTCGTCGACCTGCTCGGCCACCAGGGGTTCCGCCCCGAGGCCCGTAACGGCGAGATCCGCATGCACACCTGCCCCTTCCGCGAGCTGGCCCAGTCCGGCCGTGGAATCGTCTGCGCCGTCCACCAGGGCCTGATCGCCGGCGCGCTCGACGAGCTCGGCAGCACGCTCGATGTCGAGCGGCTCGACCCGTTCGTCGAGCCCGAGCTCTGCATCGCCCGGCTCGGACGCCGCGGCTGACGGTGGCCACGCTTCCCGCCCTCCGGCCCGCGGACTCCACCGCCGTACGGCGCCGGCCGCGCCGGATCCCCGCGCTCCTGCTCGTGCTCGGCCCGGGCCTGATGGTCATGCTCGCCGACACGGACGCCGGCAGCATCGCGACGGCGGCGCAGTCGGGCGCGAGCTGGGGCTACCGGCTCCTGCTCCTCCAGCTCGTGCTCGTCCCGATCCTCTACCTCGTGATGGAGCTGACCGTGCGGATCGGGATCGCGACCGGCAAGGGCCACGCCGAGCTGATCCGCGAGCAGTTCGGCTCGACCTGGGCGTTCGTCTCGGTCGGGACGCTGCTCGTTTGCGCCGTCGGCGCGCTCGTCACCGAGTTCGCCGGCATCGCCGGGATCGGGCGCATGTTCGGGATTCCGCCCGCGGCGACGATCGTCCCGGCGGCGATCGGGCTCGTCGCGCTCGTCGTCACCGGCGGCTACCGCCGCGTCGAGGTGGTCGGGATCACGCTCGGGCTGTTCGAGCTCGCGTTCGTCGTCGCCGCCGTGCTCGCCCGGCCGGATCCGCACGCGCTCGCCGCCGGCGTCGCCTCCGCGCAGCCGCTCGGGAGCACGAGCTACGTCGCGCTCGTCGCGGCGAACGTCGGTGCGGTCGTGATGCCGTGGATGGTCTTCTACCAGCAGGGCGCCGTCGTCGAGAAGGGGCTCGGGCCCGGCGATCTCCGCCACGCGCGTCTCGACACCGCGCTCGGAGCGGTCGCGACCCAGGTGGTGATGGCCGCCGTGCTCGTCGCCACCGCGGCGACGCTGCACGGCAGGCACGCGCCGCCGCTGCGGAGCGTCGCCGACATCGCCACCGCGCTGTCGCCCGCCCTCGGGAGGCCGGTCGCCGACGCGGTGCTCGCGCTCGGCGTCGGCGGCGCGGCGCTGCTCGCGAGCATCGTCGTCTCGATCGCCTTCGCCTGGGCGGTCGCCGAGGCCGTCGGCCACCCGCGCAGCCTCGACCTGAGCGTCCGGCGCGCGCCGCTCTTCTACGGGCTGTTCACCGCCGCCGTCGCGGGCGGCGCCGCGCTCGTCCTCTGCAGCGGCTCGCTCGTCCGCCTGTCGGTCGACGTGGAGGTCGTGAACGCGCTGCTGCTCCCGCTCGTGCTCGGCTTCCTCGTGGCGCTCGCCTACCGCGTCCTGCCGCGCCCGTTCGCGCTCGGCCGCCGCCGTCGCGCGGCGCTCGCCGCGACGGTCGGCGCCGTGATCGCGATCGGCCTGCTCTGGGTCGGCCTCGCGCTCGGGCTCTAGGAGTGGCCCCGCCGCAGCCCGCGCCGCTCCGCGAGCGCGGGCGAGATCGCCGCCGCCCAGACGATCACCGCCGAGCTGAAGGCGAGCCAGAAGTAGATGGCCAGCACGACCCCGAACCCGCCGTAGTCCCGCGCGTACAGGTCGACCCAGAGCCCCATGACGTAGCTCGAGACGACCATCAGGACGACGAGCCCGAGCGCGGTCAGCACCGCGCCCGGCAGCAGGTCCCGCCGCGCGATCAGCCGGTGCGTCAGCAGCCACGGCGCCCAGACGAAGAACAGCACGAGCAGCCCGAGCCAGCCGAGCGCGAGGGTCGTCTCCACCCAGGACGGGCTGCCCTTCAGCTCGGTCAGCTGGACGAGGAGCACCAGGAGCAGCCCGTACACGCTGACGAGCACGGCCGCGTAGAGGGGGTTGTCGGTCTGCCTCGCCGGCAGCGGCAGCTGCCAGGCGCGTGCGTGCACGAGCTGCAGGACGCGGCCGAAGCCGAGGCCGAAGAAGAGCGCGCTCGCGACCGCCAGCAGCGTCGCGCCGAGCTCGTGCACGCGATCCTGGCGGAGCACGCCGCGGAGGAGGCCGGCCGCCATCCCGTTCAGCCCGTAGTGGTGGACGAGATGGTTCGCGAGCGCGCCGGGCCGGGAGTCGAGATACGCCTCCATCACGAGCAGCGCCGGCAGGATCGCGACGAGGACGTACAGCGCGAGCAGCGCCGACTGCAGCGGCCCGTCAATCGCCCGATAGCGCCGCCAGGCGCCGATCGCGACGCCGGGGCGCGAGCCGGGATCCTGCCGCTCGACCCATTCGCGGCCGCGCCTCGACACGGCCTCTGCCCGTGCTCGCGCTCCCCGGACACCCTTCACGTGGACCATCCGAGCGATTCTGACGACGGTTGAGAAGGAGAGCCGGAGGTGGGACTCGAACCCACGGCCGCCTGATTACAAATCAGGTGCTCTACCAGCTGAGCTACTCCGGCACGCTGGCGGCAGCGTACCGGGACGGCGACTACTGCAGGACCTCGCGGCCCTTCTGATGCGTGATGATCTTGCGCTTCACGCGCTGGAGCGCGTTGTCGATCGTCTTCGTGTCGCAGCCGAGCCGGTCGGCCATCTCCTCGTAGGACGAGCCCTCGAGGTAGAGGCGGAGCGCGTCGGCCTCGAGCGGCGACAGGCCGGTGCCGAGGCAGAAGACGAGGCTCTGCAGCTCCTCCGTCGAGATCACGCAGACCGACGGCTCGTGCACGGACGGGCCGGGGAGCGCGTCACCGAGCGTGCACTCGCCCTCGGACTCCTGGCCGGCGGGAGTGTGGCTGAACGAGACGTACGTGTTCAGCGGCGCGTGCTTGAAGCGGGTCGCCGTCTTGATCGCGGTGATGATCTGCCGGGTGACGCAGAGCTCGGCGAAGCTGCGGAACGAGGTCTCCTTGTCCGGGCGGAAGTCGCGCACCGCCTTGTACAGGCCGATCAGGCCCTCCTGGATCAGGTCCTCGCCGTCGCCGCCGGCGAGGAAGTACGAGCTCGCCTTCAGGCGGACGAAGCCGGTGTAGCGGCGCATGAGCGCGTCCATCGCGGTGCCGTCGCCGTTGCGCGCCTTCAGGACGAGCTGAAGATCCTCGAGTTCTCGTTGAGCCTTCTGCGGCGAATGGGCTGTCGCGGTGCGAGCGGCCAACGGGATTCCCCCGGTCGTTTGCGGGCAGTTTCCGTGAGAGCTCCTCCTTCGCCCTCACCGAACTCTCACCCTGAAGTTGAGGGAGAACATAGCAACGGGTCCAAGATTTTACAACCCCTTTTGCAGTGGACCCATTGTGATACGAACAGACGTTCGCGTCAGCCGCCCCTTCAGCCACCCCGCCGCAACCGCTCGAGCTCGGCCAGGGTGGCCGGGTCGAGCCGGTCGCGGAGGTCGCCGCGCGCACGCTCCTCGTGCACCGGCCGGGCGAGCTCGGCGAGGAACGTCTTCGACGCGAGCTTGCGCACCTCCACCCCGGACGTGCCCCGCACGGCCGCGTCCGAGGAGACGACGGCCACCTGCTCCGCGCGCCGGTGCTCGGCCGCGAGCCGCTCGAGCAGCGAGTCGGCGTCCTCGGCCCAGCGCACCTCGAGCGGGCCGTGCGTCTCGTCCGCGCCGTGGCCGTCGAAGACGACGACGCCGCGCACGCCCTTGGCGGCCACCCAGCTGGCGAGCAGGTCGCGCAGCTCCTCCGGCGAGCCGAACCCGCCGGCGTGGAGCAGGTTGAAGCCATCGAAGAGGTAGAGCGTCGGCTCAGCCACGCGATGCGGCGGACCCTATCGCTCGCCTGCCCGACTGCGTCGGCCGCAGCTTGCGCACGACATCGACGAAGACCGCCCGAAATGCGTCTCCCAGCTGCGCAGAGTACGCGACGGTCAGGTGGTTGGTGTCCATCCACGCGATCGTGCGGCCGATGACCGCCGGGCATTCGTGCCGGAAGCACACGAACTCACGCGTGGGGAGGAAGCCGACGCCGAGTTGCGGCGCTCGACGTGCGATCTCGTCGTACGCCGCGCGCGACCTGCTCGACCAGGTCGTTGTGCACGACGCCATCGTCGCGTGCCGGGCAAGCAGGCAATCCACCGGGTCCTCGCGCAGACCCTCCGGGTCGCCGATCAGCACCACGGGACCTGCCGACTCGAGCTCGTGCGCCGCTGCGAGGACGGCTTCCATCGCACTCCTCGTGGCCGGGCTCGCCTGCTCGTCGATGCTGCCGCCGAGCAGCGTGACCCGCGGGTGCAGGCGCCTCACCTCGCCGATCGCCCAGTGGTACCACTCCCTGCACCCGCGGTCGTTCGTGACCCAGGTGCCGGGCGTGCAGCCGAGCCGTACGAGCGGCACGACCGTCCAACCGTCGCGCCAGGCCATCTCGAGGAGCGGCGGGAGCCACATGTTCGCGTGCGAGTCGCCCATCAGCACGATTAGCCTCGAACTCTTGGCGCGTCCGATCCGGCAGACCCTGCCGGTCGTCTCGCTGCTCGTATCGCGCAGGATGCACCCGTCCGGCGGTCGATACGGCGGCGGGAAGTTCCGCAGCTGCCCGATCGGCGGCGTGAGGCCCGAGGGGATCGGCGCTCCCCGCCCCGCCGCCGCAACGGCGGCGACGACGGCGGGAAGCGCGCCGTGGATACGCGCGTAACGGTAGGAGGCGGCGGTCGTCGCCTGAGCAGGGGCGTGCCCGGCGCTCGCCTCCTCGAACCGGTGCTGCTCGCGGCCGATCGCCGCGATCGAGGCCGTTGCCGTCCCGAGGACCGCGGCCGTGAAGGCCACGACCACTGCCGCGGTCGCCGAGCGGCTCCGCACTCTCCGCCGGATCGGGTTCTCGACGAGCGCGTACGAGACACACGAGAGGAGGAACGCGGCAACCATGAGGCCCAGCTTCACCCCGGTCCCGAGGTCGCGGCCGGCGTACTCCCCGGCGATGATCAGCACGGGCCAGTGCCAGAGGTAGAGCGCGTACGAGCGGTCACCGACGACGCGCATCGGACGCAGAGAGAGGACGCGTCCGACGGAGAAGCGCGACGGACCTCCCATCCCGGCGACGATGGCCAGCGCGGTGCCGACGGTCGGCACGAGCGCGAAGGCGCCGGGGAACGGCGTCCGGTCGGAGAACACCGCCGCCGAGCAGGCGACGGCAGTCAGGCCCAGCCAGCCCATGCCGAGTCGTGCCGCCGACGGCGCGTGCTCGATCCTCGACGCGGCGACCGCGAGCGTCGCGCCGAGTCCGAGCTCCCAGGCGCGCGTGAACGGCGAGAAGTACGCCTTCGTGGGCGCCGCAGCCGTCAGGTACATCGACCAGCCGAACGACGCCGTCGCGAGCACGATCACGACCCGCAGCAGCCGCTTCTCGTGGTCGGAGTCCGCCGCGCCACGTCGCCGTCGCACGGCGACCCCGAACAGCGTGAGCGAGAGCAGGAGCGGCCAGACGAGGTAGAACTGCTCCTCGACGGAGAGCGACCAGTAGTGGAGGATCGGCGACGGCGGCTCCTGCCGCGCGAAGTAGTCGACCCCTTGTGCCGCGAAGTGGAAGTTGGCGGCGAACGCAGCAGCGTGGAGGCTGTCGACGACGGCGTCGCGTGCGCGCACGAAGTTCAGGAGGAAGAAGGCCGCCGCGTCCGTCACCACGAGCGCCAGCGCGGCCGCCGGCAGGATCCGTCGTGCGCGCCGGACGTAGAACTCGAGCAGGGACACCGATCCACGGGTGCGCGCTTCGGCGAGGAGCAGGCCGGTGATCAGGAACCCGGACAGCACGAAGAAGACGTCGACGCCGACGAACCCACCGGCGACGAAGCGGACGCCGGCATGCGCGAAGACCACGAGGAGAACCGCCACCGCGCGGAGACCTTGGATGTCGGCGCGGTGGTCGGTCGACGTCCGGGGCCGGTCGGGCAGCATCGGTCTTCCCTCCTCGTGAGCCTGAGTCGGTGTCAGCCGACGCACCTGATGTCGCCCGCGACGCTCACGCATCGCTCACGCCGGAGCACGAGGTAGAGGCCGCCGGTTCGCCGCCCGGGCTGCTGTAATGCGCGGATCCTGCGCTCGCGATCGCTTCGGCTCGCTCTCCTCCTGGTCACCGCCGTCACGCCGGCCGCCGCCGCGGCGGGAGCCGCCGCACGGCCGCACGCGGCACGCCCCGGCCTGTTCCCGGCGTTCTCAGGAGCCGTGCCGGTGCTGCTCTACCACCGGCTGACGGCTGCGGATTCGAGCTACGCGGTCGCGCCGGCGGTGTTCGACGAGCAGATGCAGCGCCTGCACGACCTCGGATTCGAGGCGATCACGCTCGAGCGCTACGTCCGGTTCATCCGCGGCGAGAAGGTCGACCTGCCGCCCCGCCCGATCCTCATCACCTTCGACGATGCCGACGTCTCGGCCTGGGAGAACGCCGACCCTGTCCTCGCGAGCTACGGCTGGAGCGCGGTCATGTACGTCCCGACGGGGTTCGTCGGCTGGCCCGGCCGCCTGACCTGGGATCAGCTGCGGCAGATGCAGGCGTCCGGGCGCTGGCAGATCGACGAGCACGCGGGCGGCGGTCACGTCCTCGTCACGGTTGACGCGCAGGGCAGACGCGGCCCCTTCTACGCGAACGAGCTATGGGCCGACGGCGCGCAGGAGACGTTCGCGCACTATCAGGACCGCGTCGCGAGCGACATCGAGCTCGGCGCGGCGCAGCTCCGCCGCTTCCTGCCCGGTTGGAGCCCGCATGGCACGTTCGCCGTCCCGTTCGACAACTACGGCGACCGCGGCTCGAACGACCCGAGGATCGAGCCGTGGTTGAGCAGCTACCTGAGAGCGCACTTCGCGGTCACGTTCGTGCAGCGGGACTCCAGCTTCTCGACCCCGCACCAGGCGTTCGCGAACCGGATCGCGGTTTCGTCGAACATCGATGCGAGCACGTTCGAGCAGCGGCTCCTGACCGGCCTCAGAGCGACCAACCTCGTGCGACAGCGGTAGCTCAGCCGCCGCGCTGCCTCCTCGCCTCGTAGAGCAGCACCGCCGCGGCGACGCTGACGTTCAGCGACTCGACGCGTCCGAGCTGCGGGATCGAGACGGCGAGGTCGCACGTGCGCCGGACGAGCGGGCGGAGCCCCTTGCCCTCGGCTCCGAAGACGAAGGCGAGCCCGCCGGAGAGGTCGGCCTGCCACATCGGCGTCCCCGACTCGCCGGCCGCCGCCGCGATCCAGAGGTCGTCGCGCTTGATCTCCGCGAGGTAGCGCGCGAGGTTCGTCACCACGGCGACGGGCAGGTGCTCGACCGCGCCCGCCGAGGCGCGGCAGACGGCCGCGGTGACGCGGGCGGACCCGTGCGCGGGCACGACGACGCCGGTCGCCCCCGCTCCCTCGGCGCTGCGGCAGACGGCGCCGAGGTTGCGCGGGTCGCTGACCTGGTCGAGGCAGGCGAGCAGCGGCCGATCGGTCGCGGCGAGCTCGTACGCGTCGGCGTAGCGGTACGGCTCGCACCAGGCGAGCACGCCCTGGTGGTCGCGCGTGCCGGCGGCGTCGGTCAGGTCGCGCTCGAGCTTCGCCTGGACGCGCGGCTTCTCCGTCTCGCGCAGCCACGGCTCGGCCTTCAGCGCCCGCTCGGTCGCCCACAGCTCGAGCACCTCGCGGTCGCCGCGCAGCGCCTCGCGCACGGGACGCCGCCCGTAGACCTGGTCGCGGGTCACGAGCGGGGGACGAGCCGGTAGCCCGGCGCCGCGGCGATGTCGCGGACCTCCCAGCCGGCCGCGAGGATCTCGTCCCGGAGCCGGTCCGCCTCCGCCCAGTCCTTCGCCGCCCGCGCCTCCGCCCGCCGCTCGGCGAGCGCGGCCACCTCGGGCGGCGCCGCAGCCGGCTCCGCGACCGAGCCGAGCCCGAACAGCCCGAGCGCCCAGCGCAGCGACGCCGCCTCCTCGCGCGCCCGCCAGTCGTGGAAGAGCGCGAGCGCCTCCGGCGTGTTGAAGTCGTCGTCGAGGACGGCCGCCAGCTCGTCGAGGAGGATCGCCTCGCCCTCCTCCTCGCCCTCCTCGCCCTCGAGGAAGAAGTTGCGGAACGTCTCGACCTGCGCCTTCGACTGCGCGAGCGTCTCGTCCGTGAAGTCGACGGGCTTCCGCCAGTGCGCCGACAGGAAGTACATCAGCACGGTCTCGCGCCCCCAGGTGTCGAGCACGTTGCGGAGCGAGACGTCGTTGCCGAGCGACTTCGACATCTTCTCGCCGGAGAACTCGAGCATCCCGTTGTGCATCCAGAGCTTCGCGAACTCGTGGCCGAGCGCGCGCGACTGCGCCAGCTCGTTCTCGTGGTGAGGGAAGACGAGGTCGAGCCCGCCGCCGTGGATCTCGAACACCGGCCCGAACGCCGCCTCGGCCATCGCCGAGCACTCGATGTGCCAGCCGGGACGGCCGCGGCCCCACGGCGAGTCCCAGGCGGTGTCCTCGCCCGGCTTGTTCGCCTTCCAGAGGGCGAAGTCGCGCGGGTCCTCCTTCAGCGGGTTCGGCTCCTGCTCCTCCATCCGGTCCGGGCGCTGGCCGGAGAGGCGACCGTAGTCCGGGTCGCGCGCGACGCGGAAATAGACGTCGCCGTCGACCGGATACGCGTGACCCGAGTCGACGAGCAGCTCGATGAAGCGGAGGATCTCCGGGATCGACTCGGTCGCCTTCGGCAGCTCGTCCGGCATGCCGAGGCCGAGGTCGCTCGTGTCCTGGAGGTACCAGGCGGTCGCGGTCGCGGCGAGCTCGGCGCTCGCGCCCGGCGCCGCGTCGTAGATCTTGTCGTTGACGTCGGTGATGTTGTGGACGAGCGTGGCCTCGTACCCGCGCAGGCGCAGCCACGCGCGCAGCCACATGCCGACGACGAACGGCCGCGCGTTCCCGATGTGCGCGCGCTGGTAGACCGTCGGCCCGCAGAAGTACATCCGCACCGGGCCCGGCGGCGCCGGCAGCTCCTCGAGCCGCCGTGTCAGCGTGTTGTAGAGCTGCATCGGCTCCTAGCCTACGGTGCGCCGCAGCAGCTCGTCCTTCGGCAGCGATGCGATCACGGCGGCCAGCTCGGGGCCGCGCTCGCGGCCCGTGAGCGCGAGGCGCACCGCCCTGAGGTCGCCGCCCACCGCCTTCAGCTCGCGGACGATTCCCTTCGGGTCGACGCCCGCCTCGACGAGCTCGCGGAAACGGGCCAGCGTCTCCGGGGCGTCGACGTCGACGTGCTCCGGCTCGAGCACCGCGCGCGCGTACTCGCGCGCCTCGGCGAGATCGCGCGCGCCGCGCAGCACCGGCGCGACCGACACGGGCACGCCGGCGCGGGCGGCCAGCTCCTCGTCTGAGAGCGCGGCGAGCGCGTCGGTCGAGAGCCGCCGGAGCCGCGCGAGGTCGAGATGGACGTCGTGGCTCGGCAGCCCGAGCTCCTCGAGGTACGCGCGCACCGCCTCCGGTGGGATTCCGGCCTCGCGGAGGTCGGCGAGCGACGAGGCGCCGTGGCGCTTCGAGAGCTTCGTCCCGTCCCCGCCGAGCAGCAGCCCGTGGTGGACGAACTCCGGCGGCTCGCCGCCGAGCGCGCGGATCAGCTCTGCCTGGAGCTCGGCGTTCGCGCGGTGGTCGGAGCCGCGGATCACGTGGGTGATGGCGAAGTCGAGGTCGTCGACGGCGCTCGCGAGCTGGTACGTCGGCGAGCCGTCGGGACGGAGCAGCGTCGTGCGGCCGAACCGGAGCGCGCCCTCGGCGTCGGGCTCGCCGATCAGGTGCGCGGCCTCGCGGTGGCGGACGAAGCGCTCGCTCTGGCGGACCGGCCCCTCGTCCCAGCCGACGCCGAGCCACTCGAGGTCGGCGACGATCGCCTCGGCGCCGCCCTCGACGTTGCGCGCCGCGTCGGTGTCGTCGATCCGGAGCAGGAGCGTGCCGCCGTGCTCGTCGGCGAAGCGCCGGTTGGCGACCGCGCTCAGCGCGCTTCCGAGATGAAGCGAGCCCGTCGGGCTCGGCGCGAACCGCACGTGGACCATGCGGCGAGTCTACGGCCGGGGAAGAGACACCGGCCGCCGGCGCCATTAAGCTGTGTAGATGCTCGTTCGCGACACCACACCCGACGAGGCGGCTCTCGCGCTGCCTCTGGAGCACTTCTGCGACCGGTGCGGCGCAGGCCCGGACGGCGACCTCAGGCTCGTCGTCTTCCGCGGCCGCGTGCGCTACGCCGAGCGGACGCTCTGCGACGAGTGCGCCGAGACGCTCCTCGAGCACTTCCTCGACACCGCCGCCGACCGGGTCTAGGCAGCGTCTCGGTGCCGCTCGGCGAAGAGCGCGCGCCAGAGCTGCAGCAGGCGCTCCCGGTCCGACGCGGAGAGCCGCTGGCCGGTCTTCCGCTCGTGGAGCGAGAACTCCTCCTCGACCATCGCCGGCGTGAACGTCTCGTCCCAGGCGTAGCCGCGCACCCAGCCCTCGCAGGCGCGCGCGACGTCCACCTTCTGCTTCCGCGCCGGCGTGATCGCCCGCCGGGCGAGCTCCTCCCCGAGCCGGACGAGCTCGGCTCGAAGCTCCTCGACCGTCCACTCCTCGAGCGGCTTCGCCACCTCCCCGAGGGTACGCCGGCGCCCGGACGGCCTAGGCCGCCGCGGCGCGCTCGTCGAGCAGGAGCTGGAGCCGGTCGAGCCGCTTCCGCGTCTCATCGTCCGCCGGCGTGT
>Ga0335071_10004833_pt1 | contig 14064 bp, 14 predicted proteins | sample Lox_Sample_15_FD_206724 | JGI IMG/M metagenome (GOLD analysis project Ga0335071, IMG submission 206724) | Soil microbial communities from Loxahatchee National Wildlife Refuge, Florida, United States - Lox_Sample_1.5 | ecosystem: Environmental > Terrestrial > Soil > Wetlands | place: USA... | reverse complement strand
CTCGCCGAGGCCGACCTGAGCGGCGCCACCTTGCACGGCGCCTATCTGGCCGAGGCCAAGCTCGACCGCGCGATGCTGTTCGGCGCCGACCTCAACGATGCCGACCTCGAGGGCGCCTCACTCGTCGGCGCCAATCTGCGCGGCGCCACGTTGCGCGGCGCCAACCTCACGCGCGCCAATCTGCTGCGCGCGGACCTGCGCAGCGGCGCCATCGCGACCAAGGACCTCAAGGGCAATCTCTACCCGGTGGTGGGTGGCCCGGGGATGTCGCTCAATGCCGGCCCGGCCGAGCTGCAGGGCGCGCGGCTGATCAACGCCAACCTGACCGACGCCGACATCAGCGGCGTCGTCGCGACGCAGACCGATTTCACCGACGCGGTGATGCGCGGCTGCAACCTGAGCCACGCCAATTTGCAGAAGGCGAAGCTGATCGGCGCCGATCTCGAGGGCGCGGACCTGTCCGCGGCGGATCTGCGCGGTGCCGACCTCGAGGGTGCCATCCTGACCGACGCCAAGATCGAGCTGACCAACCTGTTCGGCGCCTCGCTGAAGGGCGTCCTCACCGCGAAGCCGGCCGGAAAGCCGATCGAGGAGCTGGGCATCGAGGTCGACGAGCTCGTGCGGCTGCACGTCCAGTGGGTCGACAGCAGCGGTGCCGCCGGCAAGCCCGCCGACGTGAGCGGCTTTGATCTCCGCCGCGGCCCGTCCCTCAAACGCGCCAACCTGACGGCCCTGCGTGCCGAGAGCGCGACGTTCTACGGCCTCGACCTCGAAGGCGCGCGGCTGCAGGGTGCGAAGCTCGCCGGCGCCGACCTCAGGATGTGTTGCCTGCGCGGCGCCGACCTGCGCGGCGCCCAGCTGCAAGGAGCGCTTCTGAACCGCGCCGACTTGCGCGATGCGAATCTCGAGCCGCTGGTCATGGACGGGGGGCGGATCTATCCGACCAACCTCGAGGGTGCCCGCCTGCGCTGCGCCGATCTGCGCGGCGCGCGGCTGCGCGATGCGAATCTGCGCGCGGTCGACCTGAGCGAGGCGGACCTGACCGAGGCCGACCTCAAGAACTGCGCCGTGGAGGGGGCCGTCATGCCGCGGCGCCGTGCCGCGGCAAAGGCGCAGAACGCCTAGGGGACAGCGGCACTTTCGGTCACCGCCACCGGGATCTCGTAGACCGCCGGCGTGGCGTTGAACCCGGCGAGCTTGTCGGGGCGCAGGCCAAAGTCCAGGCGCGCCTCGCTGTCGCGCTCGACCCGGGCGTGCAGGTTGAACGCTTCGTAGCGGTTGCCGTGCTTGTCGGCGATCGAATACTTGAGGACGCTCTGGGCGCGATTGCCGATCTGGCCGCCGCTGATGATCGAGCGGATCTCCTTCACCGGGTGTCCGCCGATCTCTGCACCGGTGAGGCGCGCCAGCATCTTCTCGGCGCGCGCAAGGAACAGGACCGTGTCCAGGACCTTCGCCGAGCCGTCGATCGGCCGCTGGAAATTCCCCAGCAGGATCTGTCCGGGCAGCGACTTCTCCAATATCCGCGCGAGGGTGATGGTCACCTGGCCGGTCGCATATTCGAAGCTGCGCGGCCTGGTGCCCTCGACCTGGTGGTAGGAATAATGCGAGCCGACCGTGAAGCCGATGCGCAGCCGCGGCACCAGCTGGCTGGCGCTCCCGACGTCCTGCGCGCTCAACGCGTTGTCGACGAGCGTCAGCAACAAGGCGGCGTAGGTGCGCAGGTCGGCCTCCAGGCCGGAGAAACGGTTCCAGACATAGATGTACCCGTCGCCGGCGGTCGAGCGCGCCAGCTCGACGTCGAGACCGACCTCGCCGAGCTTCTCGCCGGCACTGCTGATGCTGCTCTCGAGCGAGGTGAACTGCGCCAGCTGTTCGAGGGGTGTCGCGTCGGAGAAGCCGACGATGTTGAACAGGATCATGGCGCGATGCGCGGTCCGGACGATCGAATAACGGCGGATGACCGTGTCGACCGCCTCCGCGTCGACGTCGCCGGGGCTCGTCTCGCTCCGGATCCTGAACGGCAAGGTCAGTCGCAGCGGCCGCGCCTGCAGGGTCTTGCAGACCGCGGTGAACGTGCTCGCGTTCATCTGCCGGCCACCGTCCAGCAGGCGAGGGTTGTCCGCCGCCTCCGAGAGGACGCGATAAACCGGCGCGAAGCACACCTCGATACCCTCGTCATCGGCGATCCAGCCGACGATCATGTTCTTGCCGAGCATCCAGAGGTTATGGACCGCGATATCGATCTCGCGCAGACCTTCGCGCACTTGGATGAAGTCGATCATCGGGCGCTGGGACGTCCTTTTCGCGACAGCCGGCTCAAGGGTACCACAGTTTCGGAATCATCCCGGCGCTAGACCGGGTAGCAGGATTGCGCCGAGAGGTTGACCGAAGCCGCGGAAAACCAGGCCGCCCCCATGAACGGGAAGGTGTAGGTCGCGGTGACTTGGTTGCCGCACGCGGCCGCCGTCGCCGCGAACGTGCCGTCGGGGAAGGTCAGGCCATAGGCCTGAGTGGCGGCGTAGGTCTGGGTGGAACTGGTGCTGCCGCAGGTCGCCGCATCGACGGTGGCGCAACGGGCCGCCATGTCGACGGCGTGCTGAAGCGCGGTCTGGGTCCAGAACAGCTGCCCGAACTGCATGATCCCCAGGACGAGCGGGATGAACACCGGCAGCAGAATGCCGAATTCGAGCGCCGCAGCACCGCGTGTGTCGCGCCAGAGGCGTCGGAGAGGAGTGACATGAAGGCGCATGGCTCGACGTCCTCCCTAATAGCGGACAGTTGAGGACGCGGTCAGCGTGTAGCTGCTGGAAATTCCCGGGTAAGGGACCAAGGTCGTGTAGGTCGCCTGGGCATTGACGGTGACATAGGTGCCCGCCGTGAGCCCGCTCGGGCAGCTGGTTCCGCACGTCGCCGGCGTGATGGATGTCCCCGACGGGCAGCCGCAGGTTTGGGTGGGGGCCGGCGTCGCGCTGACCGTCAGCGGCGTTGCGCTCGTGACGGCGCCGCTGATGCCGGCGACACTGTACCCGTGCTTGAGCACATATTCGGCGCCCGCCTGTGCCGCGTTCTGGACTTCGATCTGATTGTACATCGCGAGGCCGTAGTCGACGGTGCCCACGGCCAGCAGCATCAGCGGCGGGGCCAGGAAGGCGAGCTCGAGTGCCGCGTTGCCGCCGCATTGGCGGAGCAACGATCGCCACCAGCTCGCGTTCATGTGACGGGCGGACATGCTGGCACGCTTATTTCGGTGCCGCTGACGCCGCAGGTGCCGGTGCCGCGGGAGCCGACGGGGGCGCCGCCGCCGCGGGCGTGCCCGGGGCGGCGCCTCCAGCTTGGTCGGCGCTGTTCGGCTCCGGGGTCAGGGCCACGCAGCGCGGCGCACAGGAGTACTCTGTGGCGGTCGTGACGCGGATGATCGTCACCTCGCGATCGCGGGGCGGGACGACCACAACGTCGCGCTCGAGCATCGGCCGGCCGCCGGCCCCATAGACGAAGAGCCGCGTCTGGCCGGGCCGCTTGCCGATCACGAAGATGAGGTGCCCTTGCTCGACCACGACGTCGGCGATCTGCGGGTTTGCCACCAGGACCGTGGCCGGCGCGTCGGCGAGGTCCACGACCTGGGCGTTATCGGTGGCGACGTGGAGCGCCCGCTCCGGCACCTCTGCCCGCCCCGTCGCGGGGGCAAGCATCAGCGCGGCCAGCGCTGCGATCAGTGTAAGTTTGACCGTCATGGCGTCCTGCCTTTCTGGCGTTTACCGGCCGGAGACCCGCCGGAAGTTAAAATTTCGGTAACCATACCGAGGCTAGAGTTTCCGTCGATCAGCCCCCTCGGCGCCGCCGTGGGGACACCGCGAGGGCCTATATGAAGACGACATCTTGGCGCCCGGCCGCCGCCGTCGCGGCCACTCTCCTGCTCGGCGCCTGCGCCGGCGGCGCGTCCATGGATGGGGGCGCTGGCGATCCGATGAACAAGCCGGAGGTCGCGCGCTCGCTCCTGGACGCGGCGGACTCGGCCGAAGCGCAGAACGACCATGCCACGGCCGCGGGCTATTACCGGAACGTCTTCGCCCGCGATCCCAAGAACGTGCGGGCCGCGGTCGGCCTGATGCAGAGCTTGCGCAGCCTTGGGGCGCTCGACCAGGCGCGCGACGCGGTGGCCAAGGCGCTCGCCGCCAATCCCGACAATCCGGCGGTGCTGGCCGAAGCCGGCAAGGTCAAGCTGGCGAGCGGCGACTTGAACGACGCCGTCAAATTCCTGCAGCGCGCCTCCGATCTCGATCCGCAGGACTGGAAGTCGCGCTCGGCTGCGGGTGTGGCTTACGACCGTCTCGGCAACCGGCAGAAGGCCGAGGAGAGCTACCAGGCGGCGCTCAAGATCTCGCCGGACAACGCCGCGGTGCTCAACAACCTGGCCCTGTCGCGCGCCATGGCGCACGACCTTGCGGGGGCGCGCGAGCTGCTGCAGCGCGCCGTCGCGAGCGCCGGCTCGGACGTCCGGGTACGGCAGAACCTGGCACTGGTCTACGCGTTGAGCGGCGACATGACGCAGGCCGAAGCCTTGACGTTGCACGACCTGCCGCCCGATCTCGCCCGTGAGACGCTCGCGTACTACCGTGAGCTCGCTGCGCACGCGCAGACCCAGAAGCCCTAGGGCAGGGTGCCGGCGGCCGAATGGCTGTTGATGCCGCTCAGCCATGGTGGAACGCCTGGATCACTTGAATGATCATGGGCCCGATCAGGACCAGGAACAGCACCGGCAGGAAGAACGTCACCATCGGCACCGTGAGCTTGGCGGGCAGCGATGCGGCCTTCTCTTCCGCCTTGGCCATGCGTGCGTCGCGGCTTTCCTGCGAGACCACGCGAAGGGCCGTACCGAGCGGCGTCCCGTAGCGTTCTGACTGAATGAGGGCGGTCACGAGCGCCTTGACGGGCGCCGTCCCGGTGCGCTCGGCGAGGTTCTCGAGCGCCTGGCGGCGATCGCTCAGGAATGTGAGCTCGGCCGTCGTCAAGCCGATCTCCTCGGCCAGCGCCCGGGCGCTGGAGTCGAGCTCGTCGGCGACCCGGCTGAAGGCCGCGTCCAGCGACAGCCCCGATTCCACGCAGATCACCGTGAGGTCGAGCCCGTCCGGAAACGCCCGCTGCAGCTCCTGCTGACGCCGGCCCACCGCGTTCGATACCAGCACGGTCGGCAGGTAGTAGCCGATCGCGGCGGCCGCGAGGCAGATCGCCACCCGGACGAGCGTCGGCGCGTGGACGCCGGAGGATCCGAACACGAACAGGGCGGTCGTGCCCGCGGCGACGAACGGGAGGACGAGTCTGAGGAACGTGAACGTGATCATCGGCGCCGGACCGCGCCACCCGGCGCGCACCAGCTTCTTCTTGAGTTCCGGCTGCTCGGCGATGTTCTTGAGCTTCAGCTTCTCGAGCACCTTGCGCATGAGCTCGACGTGGCCGGAGACGCGGCGGAACGACGGGCGCTGCTGCTCCAGGCCATGCCGGCGCTGCTGGCTGAGCTCCTCGCGCCGGCGTTTGATGACCTTCAGGCGCGCGGCAAACATGTCCGGCTGCAGCCACGGCAGCCCGAGACCGACGATGGTCAGGAACGCGAGCCCGCTGAACACCAGCGGCACGATGAAGTTCGGATCCTGGAACTGCGCCATGTCAGAGCCCGCCCATCTCAGATCTCGAACGACACGAGCTGCTTCATGATGAACACGCCGATCCCCATCCACAGCAATCCGCCGTAGAGCATCACTTCGCCTATGGGGTTGGTCCACAGCAGCGAGATGTATCCGGGGTTGAGGAGGTAGATCACCAGGGAGATCAGGAACGGCAGGCAGCCGATGATGCCGGCGGTCATGCGCGCCTCGGACGACATGGCCCGGATCTTCGCCGCCATCTTCTTGCGCCCGCGCAGCAGGTTGGAGAGGCCGGCGAGTGTCTCGGCGAGGTTGCCGCCGGTCTGCTGCTGCAGCGTCAGGACGACGGCGAAGAACTTCATGTCCGCGGTCGGCATACGCCGGCACGCACGTTCGAGGGCCTGCTTGAGAGTCATGCCGAGCTTCTGGCCTTCGACCATCAGCTTGAATTCGGCGCCGACCGGGTCCGGGCTTTCGCGCGCGATGATCGCAAGGCACTCGCCGACCGGCAGTCCCGAGCGGATGCCGCGCACGATCACATCGACGGCGTCGGCAAAGAGCCGCGTGAACGCCTTCTGGCGCCGCTTGGCCATCCGACGCAGGACCAGGCGGGGGAGCCCGAGCCCGGTGCTGGCCAGCACGGCGACGGCGAACAGCGGCGAGTAGCCGAGCAGCACGTAGACGGCGGCGCTGATGATGCCGGCGATGGCGCTCAGGAGATAGAAGTTGCGGACCGTGAGGGTGAGACCGGCCTGCTCGATGCGGTGCCGCAGCTCCATGCGCCGCCGGCCTTGCCCACCGGCATGCCCCGCTTCCTTGAGACGGGCCTCGACCTGCCTCGTACGCCGCTGCAAGGGCTGGCCGCCGTCGCGCCGCGGGCCCGTGTTCGCGATGATGGCCAGGCGCGCGCGCAGGCGCGCGCGCGGGCCGAATTGCTCGGCCACGAAATAGGCAAACGTGGCCGGCACTGCCATGAGCGCCAGGAAGACCAGCAGCACCGGCAGGGCCGGCAAGCCGAAAATGAGGCTATCGGAGATCACGTTCCGCCGCCTCGAGCGCTGAGGCGAGCTCGCGCTCTTTGCCGAAGTGCCGGGCCTGCTCGTAGAACTTGGGCCTGAGCCCCGTATAGCGGAACTTGCCGATCAGTTTGCCGTTGCGGTCTTCGCCCGCGACCTCGAACACGAACAGATCCTGCAAGGTGACCACGTCGCCTTCGGTCCCGACGATTTCCGTCACATGAGTTATGCGGCGGGATCCGTCACGCAACCGCTGCGTCTGGACGATGAGGTTGATGGCGCCGGCGATCTGCTCGCGCACGGTCTTGTTGGGGAGCTGAAAACCGCCCATGGCGATCATGTTCTCGATGCGGCTCAGCGCTTCGCGGGGATTGTTCGCGTGGACCGTTCCCATCGAGCCATCGTGGCCGGTGTTCATCGCCTGCAAGAGGTCGAATGCCTCGGGGCCGCGCACCTCGCCGACGATGATGCGCTCGGGGCGCATGCGCAGGCAGTTGCGGACGAGGTCGCGCATCGTGATCTCGCCGACCCCTTCGAGATTCGGGGGCCGCGTCTCCAGGCGCACCACGTGCGGCTGCTGCAGCTGCAGCTCGGCTGCGTCCTCACACGTGATCACGCGCTCGCCGGGGTCGATATAGCGGGTCAGGCAGTTGAGGAGCGTGGTCTTGCCCGAGCCGGTACCGCCGGAGATGAGCACGTTCAGACGGCAATTGCCGACGATCTTGAGGACCTCGGCCAGGATGGGCGGGCAGGAGCCGTATTCGACGAGCTTCTCGAGGGTCAGCTTGTCCTTTTTGAATTTGCGGATCGTCAGCATCGCGCCATCGATGGCGAGCGGCGGCACGATGACGTTGACGCGGCTGCCGTCGGCAAGGCGCGCGTCGCAGATCGGGCTCGACTCGTCGACGCGCCGCCCGATGGCGCTGACGATGCGCTGGCAGATGTTCATCAGCTGCGCGTTGTCGCGGAACTTGACGTCGGTCAGGACGATCCGCCCGCCCGTCTCGATGTAGACCTTGTTGCAGCCGTTGACCATGATATCGGCGATATCGTCGCGCGCGAGCAGCGGCTCGAGCGGCCCCAGGCCCAGGATGTCGTTGCAGATGTCGCCGATCAGCTGCTGCTGCTCGGCGGCGCTGAGGACGAACTTCTTGATATTGACGATCTCGCTGATGATGTCCGTCAGCTCCTCCCGCACCGCGTCGGGAGGCAGTTTCACCAGCTCTTGGAGATCGACGGCATCGAGCAGCGCGTTGAAAACGCCGACTTTGATGTCGTTCAGCCGGCCATCGGTGTCGGGCGGGGCCTTCGCCGCCGGCACGACCGCGGGTTTGGGGGCGGCTGCCGCCGGCTTCGGCGCCGGCTCGGGCACCGGCACCGGCTCGGCGGGCCGGACGGCGAGGGCTGCGGTGCTGCGTTTGCCGAACATGACGCGTCAGGTGGACCAGCGCAGGACCGGCTTGGTGGACCAGGCGGTGATCTTTTCCAGGAGGCCGAGGCCTTTGCCCTGCTTTCGCCTCTCGGCGCCGGGGCGGCCGCTGACGAGGGTCGAGAGCTTGCCGAACGGCTCGATCACGCGCTGCCCCTTGCTGGTCTCGCCGATCATGTGCCCCGCGTTGGCCGCCTCGGCGAACAACGCGGGCTCGTAGGGCACCAGGACCGCGGGCGCACTGCCCAGCGTGGCGGCAAAGTCGCTCGTCCGGATCTCGGATTTCGCGCTGGCGCCGATGCGGTTGAGCGCGATCCGCACGCGCGTGTCGTTCTTGCGGCCGGCATTCAGGATGTCGGCGGCGCTCTTAGCGTTCCGGAGGCTCGCCAGCGACGGCACGGCCGTGAGCACCACCTCGTCCGACATATCGAGGATGTGGCGCACCCAGCCTGTCCAGCAATGCGGCAGATCCAGGACGACCCAGGCGGCGTTGCGCCGCAGGGTGCGGATCAGCAGATCGACGCTCGCCAGGTCGACTTCCGCCGCCGATTCGCAGTCGCCTGAGCTGGTGAGAAGACGGAGATTGTCGTTGTACTTGGCCAGGAACCGCTCGATCATCTGGTCGTCAAGGCGGTCGGCTTGCGCGAGCGCCTGCGCGGTCGTCTGCGGCGATTCGAGGTTGTAGTCGAGCGCCACCGTGCCGAAGGCGAGATCGAGATCGGCCAGGATCACCTCGTCGTCGTACAGCTTGCCCAGCTGCCAGGCGATGTTGTTCGCGAGCGTGCTCGACCCGGCCCCGCCCGAGGCGCCAATGAACGAGATCAGGCGCGCCTGCCGCGTCTCGTCCGGGCTCGCGCAGACGCCGAGGATCGCCTCGATCAGGTGCGCGGGGTCGATCGGCATCGGTACGTAGTCGTGCACGCCGCGCTTGGCGATCTGCCGGTACAGCTGCACATCGTTATGGGCGCCGAGCAGGATCAGGTTCGTCTCGGGGCGGCAGACCTCGGAGAGCCGGTCGAGCTGGTCGAACAGCGCCGGCGCGCCATCGTGGGTTTCGATGATCAGAAGCCCGGGGCTCGCCTCCTCGGCGTATTTCTGCGCGGCCTCGGCCATGCTTCCGCCAAAATAGGCGGGCCGCGCCTTGGCGAGGCGCCGGTCCGTCAGGACCTGCTCGATGGCCTCGCGGGCTTCGCTGCCTGCAGAGAACACGTGAAGGTCGACCCGCAGCATGGATGGCTCCTTCCGGTCTTGCCGTTACTGTCCCGTCGTGGGGTTTTCCGAGTTGCCGTAGGTCTGGATCGGGTTCGGCGCCGACCCGGTCGGCGCACCGGCCCGGTATTTCTGGACCACGCGGCCGGCGTTTTGCGCGTCGGCCGGTGCCGCCGGGCGCGCCCGGACGAGGTCGGCCGGGTCGGCGGCCATGAGACCGATGTCGCGCTGCAGCGCGCAGCCGAAATTCGAGCTCACGTCGTTGTACGGGTTGAAGCTCGGCACGGAGGTCCAGTCGCCGCAGGTCGGCAGCGCCGCCTCGTAGCGCTCGTAGCTCATCGTGACGGTGTCGGCTGAGCCCTCGCTCGTCACCGTCATATGGATGTCGCGCGCCGGCACGCCTGCCGCGATCAGCCGGGCGCGCACCGCCGACAGCCCCGGCGGCAGCTTGCTGTCCGACCCGGCGGGGGCGGAGATGGTGAGGGGACCATGGCCGCGGTCGAGGTAGCTTGCGACAAGGCTGTTGAACTGAGTCTCTTCGTCGCCCGCGAAGGCGATGCGGGCGCCTGCCGTGTGGATCCCGAACACCACCGTCGTCGGATGCGCCGACAGAGCGAATTTTTCGCGATAGTCCGTCGCGACCGGGTCGGTGCAGGCCGCAACCATCGCGAGGAGCGCGGCAACGAGGGCGAGACGGACGAGAACGGACATCCGCGGGAGAAGCATCAGCATGGCGGCTACTCCAAGATATATCCGTAAGGCCCTTTGGGCTGGCCGTGCGGGAATTCGGGCGTCTGCTTGCCGTAGGTCGCGTTGACGCGGCCGAGGAAGTACATGTTGAAGTCGCTGGCCGGGCCGAAGCCGTCGGTGGGCAATGCCAGCACGTTCGGGTCCACGGCCTTGACCAGGAGCGGGGTGACCGCGATCACGAGGTCGGACTCGTTACGCTGGAACTGCGTGCTCGAGAACAGGCTGCCGAGGACCGGGATGTCTTTGAGCCCCGGAAGACCCTGGATCGTGTTCTGGATGTTGTTCTGCAGCAGGCCGGCGATCGCGATGCTGCCGCCCGACGGCAGCTCGACCGTGGTGACGGCGCGGCGCATCGACAGCGCCGGGATGTTGAAGCCGTTGATGGTGATGGCACCCTCGGTCGAGAGCTGGCTGACCTCGGTGGCGATCTTGAGGTTGATCTGTCCGCTGGAGAGGACCACCGGCGTGAACGTCAGCCGCACGCCGAAATCCTTGTACGTGACGGTGATCGTGGTGCCGCCGCCGCTCGGCTGCGGCGAGGGGACCGGGAACTGGCCGCCGACCAGGAACGAGGCGGTTTCCCCGGAGACGGCCGTCAGGTTCGGCTCGGCGAGAGTCTTCACGAGCCCATTCGATTCCAGAGCCTGCAGCAGCGACGTAAACGTTGCCGAGCCGCCGCCGCCGAGCGGAATCGCCGAACTCAACGCCCCAAACGGGGTATTGCCCGTAAAGTTCGGCGTGTTGCCGGTGAACGAGAAATGCGAGCCGCCGATGCTGAAGTTGAACGGCGTGGGCTGGCCGGGCGTGATGCCGAGCTCCTTGACCACCGAACGCGACATCTCCGAGACATGCACGCGCAGCAGAACCTGGCTCTTGTCGCGGATGCTGATCAGATTGATGATCGAGCTGTCGTCGGCGACGAACTGGCGGGCGATCTGGCGCGCATTCTCGGCGTCCTGCGCCGAAGCGACCGAGCCGGTCAGAACCAGGCTCTGGTTCGCCGTCGCGACCTGGATCTGCTCGCTGGGAAGCATCTGGTGCAGCACCGTAGCGACGGCGCCCGAATCGAATTTCACCGTGAGGTCGACGCCGTCGATCTGGTGGCCGTCGGCATCGAAGAAATAGACGTTGGTCTCGCCGACCTTCCGGCCGACCACGAAGGCGGTGTCGGGGCTGCGCAGCCCGACATCGGCAATTGCCGGGTTGGCGACCAGGACGTCGCGCGCCGGGCGGCTGAGATGGATGATCCGTGACTTGTTCACATCGAGGTTCAACGAACGTGTCACCGCCTGCGGGGCGACGGTCTGCGCCGGTGATTCGAGCTTGACCTGGCGCACCGCCGGCTTTTCCGGGGCCGGCGCCGAGGCGGCGGCTGCTACCACGGCCGGAGGCGGAACGTCGGCCTCGAGCGCGTGGCCGGTGGAGATCCCGGCGAGGGTCAGTGCGGCGACCAGGGCCGTGGCACCGACATGGCGGGTCACAGGGAACATGCGCATGACACTACCTTCCCGAGCCAAGGGCGAGGCTTGCCCCGTGATACACGTGGATCATTCCGTTTCCGTCTGACCCGTGCGCGACGCGGCCGAGATACGGACTCACGTCGACGTCCTGCACGATGTCGCCCGCGCTCTCCGGCGGGTCGGCCTTGGTGAGGCTGCGCAAGGCCAGGAACAGCGTGCCCATCTGCGCCGCGAGCGACAGCTTCTGCGCTTGCGTGATCGTCACTTCGACCGTCGCGGTCGATCCGACCTTGGGCTTGTTGTCCATGTCCTGCGCGCTCTGGTCGATCGCCAGCACGCGCACGTCGCGCAGGACGATGCTGTTGACTTGTTTCTGCGTGACCCGCGGTCCGCCGGGTGCGGCCTCATTGCCGCCGCCGTCCATGAGCGGAAATTTCTCCGCGAGCAGCACGTCCACGTGGTCGCCCGGGATGATGAACCCGCCGTCGCCCGACACGGCATCGATGCGCACGCTGACGGCGCGCATGCCGGCTGTCAGCGCCGCAGCCAGGAACCCGGCATCGCCCGGCTTCAGCAGGCGCTGAGCCGTGATCGGCTCGCCCGCGGCCAGACCGCGCAACACGACGCGCCCGACAGCGTCTTTCTGCGGATCGGCGCCCTTGTCGCGGAGCAGGAAATTCGGATCGAGGCCTTCCTGGGGCCAGCGCCGCCAGCGCACGTCGTCCCCCTTCAGGATCATGCCGGCCGGAAGGTCGTGTGCTGCGACGAGCACGTCGTTGGACGCGATCTGCGCGGGCGCGACGGGTTCCGGGCGCTTCACCATGAACTTGGGAACGACGAAAAACACGAAGGCCGCGAAGGCGAGTGCGAACGCGAAGATCATGGCGCTGATCGGACGCATGGGGCCCTCTCAGTTCAGGCTCGCCGCGACGAGCGCCACGGCGCCCAGTCGCGGGAGCATCAGAAAACCGGCGATAGCGATTGCGACGCCGTACGGCACCCGGTTGTCCTTCATGAACAGGCGGCGCGGCCGGACGCCGGTCACGACGACGACGTCCGAGCTGGCAAGCCGGCGCGCCACCATCAGGCAAAGCGCAAGCACCGCTCCGATCAGGGTCATGGACAGGAGGAAACCGGGCAAATTCGACCAGCCCATCCATAGCGCCGTGGCCCCGATGAGCTTCACGTCGCCGCCGCCGCATATGCCGGCGGCGAACAGCAGCGACGTCAGTCCGAAAACGGCGGTGCCGGCCAGGACATGATTGATGGTCACCGGCACCGGCAAGGTCGAGGCCAGGAGCGCGAATGCCGCGACGAGCGCGACGCTCAGGCCGTTGGGAATTTCGTAGCGGACGAGATCGCTCATTCCTGCTGCGGCGAGCGCCAGCACGTAGGTTCCGTAGGCGGCGAAGCTGAGCATGATGAGCATGATCCGGGTCCGGGAGAGGGCGGGGTGCTTCGAGCCGTCCGAAGCACCCCGCGCTGATCGCGTCCGATTAGTTCGCGGCCGGAGCAGCGGCTTTCGCCAGATCGCCCTCGATCGTGGTGAACAGATTGTTGAGATCCGTCCCGATCAGGATGACCGTAGCGATGATCGCCACCGAGATCGCGCCGGCGATCAGGCCGTATTCGATCGCGGTGACGCCGGACTTGTCGTGACGGAGCCGGCGGGCGAGGTCGCTGATGAAGAAGTAACAAGAGCCGAGCATGTGTGCCTCCATAAAAATAGTCGATGCGGACCGCATCTGTGGCGAAACTACGCGGCGCGGGTTGCCCTGTATGTGCGATTTCTCACCGTGAGGGTCCCGCGCTGACCGGGTCCGGTTAGTTCGCGGCCGGAGCGGCGGCTTTCGCCAGATCGCCCTCGATCGTGGTGAACAGATTGTTGAGATCCGTCCCGATCAGGATGACCGTGGCGATGATCGCCACCGAGATCGCGCCGGCGATCAGGCCGTATTCGATCGCGGTGACGCCAGACTTGTCGTGACGGAGCCGGCGGGCGAGGTCGCTGATGAAGAAGTAACAAGAGCCGAGCATGTGTGCCTCCATGAATGGCTTCCGCCGGTGTTGCGGGAGCCGGGGTGAAGCAGCGGCCTTCGGTCGTCTCCGGCCTTCGCTTCGGGCAGGCCGCGAGCGCTGGCTCTTGGCCCGGTGGCAGGGGGTTATGACGAAGCGCCCCTAACCCCCCGTCGATGCGGATCACGCATCTGGGCGAACGGTAAGCAGGCGGCGTCCTCACGTATGTGTGATTCCTCACAGGGCAAGAGCGCTCATTGTGAGAGTCTGCCATCCATAGAAAACGGCCATAGCGCCGTGCGGATGGAGCAGAGCCCATGTCCTTGCGAACCACGTCGGAGATCAGGGCAGTTGGAGCGCGCGATGCGGGCTCACCGGCGCCGATGTCGCTTTCGGGCGTGACCATGCTGCGCGATCTCGATGCCGAGGAGCGGTCGGCGCTCGCCACGAAATGCAGCTTTCGCCGGGTGGCGGCGGGCGAAGTCGTGCTCGACCGGTTCAGCCCCAGTGCTGCCGTCTATTTCATGGTCAGCGGCGCGGCA
>Ga0335071_10004832_pt1 | contig 14064 bp, 14 predicted proteins | sample Lox_Sample_15_FD_206724 | JGI IMG/M metagenome (GOLD analysis project Ga0335071, IMG submission 206724) | Soil microbial communities from Loxahatchee National Wildlife Refuge, Florida, United States - Lox_Sample_1.5 | ecosystem: Environmental > Terrestrial > Soil > Wetlands | place: USA... | reverse complement strand
GTTCTTGATGGCGAAGTGGATCAGCTCCGCATTCGTGTGGAGGCCCAGCTTCTCCATCATCTGGTACTTGTGGAACTCGACCGTTCGAGTGGAGATCGAGAGGCTCGCGGCGATCTCCTTCGCGGAACGACCCTCGGCCAGGAGCTGGAGGACCTCACGCTGCCGTAACGTGAGGGTGGCGGCAGGGTTGCTGCCCTGCGACGCCCCCTGCTTCATTGCCTCGAGGACCTCCCCGGCAAGCTGAGGCGTGAGGTAGGTCTTACCGTCGAGGGCAGCCCGGAGCGCCGCGACGAGCTCGACGGAGGCCGAGTGCTTGAGCACGAAGCCGGAGGCACCGGCTTCGATCGCCCGTCGTGCGAACGTCGCATCCTTGTGCATGGTGAGGAAGACGACCGGCACCTCATTGCCCTCTTCCCTTAGACGGATCAGCGCGTCGATGCCGTTGAGGTGGGGCATGCCAATGTCGGCGACGATGACGTCGGGCCGTAGTCTGCCTGTGGCCTCGATGAGCTGGCGGCCGTCCTCGACAACACCAACGAGGTCGAACTCGGGGCGGAGCAGGCTCGTCAGCGCCTCGGCGACGAGAAGGTGGTCGTCGGCGACGAGCACGCGCGGAAGTCGTGGAGAGGACATCACGGCGCGGCCTTCAGCGGCACCCAGGCGATCACCTTGGTGCCGCAACCAGGGGCGCTCTCGATGTCGAGCGTGCCGCTCGCCAGTCTTGCCCGCTCGCGCATGCCCGAGATGCCCAGATGCATACCCTCTTCGTGGTGCTCAAGTTCGAAGCCACCGCCGTTGTCTGACACCACCAGGAGCAAGCCGTCACCCCTTCTTCTCAGAGCGACGGTTGCGGCGCGCGCATCAGCATGGTGGGCCACGTTGTTGAGCGCCTCCTGCGCGACGCGGAACAGGCACAGCGCGGTGTCGGCCTGGATGGCGGGCGGCAGCGGATCGAGGTCCATCGCGATGTCCAGGTGAGCCTGACGGGAGCGCCGTCCGCATTCCGCGCGCAGCGCCTCGGCCAGCCCGAGCTCCTCCAGGACCGAGGGGTGCAGCTGATACGCCAGGGAGTGGACGTCGTCGCTGAGGCTCACGAGCTCCTCGCGGACTGTCTGCATCGCCTCTGCCTGGGCCTCGTCCGCCGCGGCGAGCTCGGCGCGGCCGACGTCGATCGCCAGTACGGCGAGCCGCTGGCTCACGTCGTCGTGCAGCTCACGAGCCAGCAGTACACGCTCCTCCTCCTGGGCGCGGATCAGGCGGCGGCTCAGGTCGCGCGACCTTTCCTCGGCCCGCTTGCGGTCGGTCACGTCGCGAAGGACGCCGTAGGTGCGGGTCGCACGTCCCGACTGATCGCGCTCGGCCACGCCTGCCAGATGCTGGATCCACTGCTCTCCACGGTCGGGGTGCAGGTAGCGATACTCGTGGGAGAAGCGATCCTGCTCCCCCTCGTGCAACTGGCGGCGCAGCTCCACCACATGCGGGCGGTCATCGGGGTGCAGGCACTCCAGCCAGAACTCGAGTACGCCGAGTCCGTCGACCCGGTCGGGAGGCACACCGCAGAGATCGCGCAGCCGGTCGTCCGAGTACATGACGGCTGCTCTGAAGTCCACGTCGTAGAACCCGAGGCCGGCAAGCTCGGCTCCCGACGCCAGCCGAGCCTCGCTGGCCAGGAGCGACTCGTGCTCCAGCCTGCGTTCGCTGACGTCGACGGAGACGCCCATGACGCGAAGAGGTTCACCCCTGAGCCCTGCGTGGGATCGTCCGCGGTTTGAGACCCATCGATAGTCACCCCCGCCCTCCCGGATCCGGCACTCCACGTTGGCGGGCTCGCCGGACTGGGCGGACCGCTCGATCGCGTCCCGAACGAGAAGCCGATCGTCGGGATGGACGCGAGCCTGGACGCGTTCCAGGGTGACGACCTCGTCCGGCGGGAATCCGAAGATGGTACGGGTCCTCCCCGTGGCCCAGAAGACCCCTGTCTCGTAGTCGAGCATCCACAGTCCGGCTTCCGCGGCGTCGGCCGCCAGGCTGAGGCGCTCCTCGCTCTCGCGCAAGGCTTCGTCGTTGCGCTTCCTCGCCAGCGCGTTGGCGAAGACCTGCGCGACCAGCTGCAGGCGGCTGACCAGCGCATCGGGCCAGTCACGCCGTGCCCGCAACGCATTGAAGGCCAGGGCACCGACCGGCGACTCTCCTCCCACGCTGAGCGGGAGGCACAGGGTCGATTGGATGCCGATGAGGCGAGCGGACTCCCGATCCACTGCGGCCTCCGCCGTCAGTCCGTCGAGCGAGGGAAGCACGATCACGTGGCCGGCCCGCATCTGCCGTATGGTCCACGGGTACTGCTCTTGGCGAAGTGGCCCGGGAAACGGCGAGCCATTCTCGGAGGGGTAGGCGTGAGTGGGCGCGATGACGTCCTGGGCGGCGACCGACCATTGCCAGAGCACGGCGTAGTCGATGGCGAGGAACTCGCAGACACCGCGCAGGGCGTCCCGGATCCCGCCGTCCACTTCGTCAGGCGGGAGGTTGATGAACTTCGAGGACAGATCAGCGATCAGCGTCTCGAACTCGAGACTGCCCCCCGGAGGCTCCATGGAGCGCGGTGTGTGTTCGGTCCCGGCCACGTCCGCAACGCTACACCATCCGTGACGACCCCTCGTAGTTCCCGAGCGGCTGGCCCCGTAGTTTCCCGAGGTCACAGCCCTTCCGACTCCGATTAGCCTTCACTCGCATATGCGGCCAAGTCGGGACGAGGAGGGTGCCATGTCAAAATCAGTCGCAGAGCTGGTGGCCGAGGCCATGGCTCAGATCGAGAGCTTGACGCCGAAACAGGCTTCGGACGAGGCGGCGGCAGGCGGCGCGGTGTTCCTCGATGTCCGCGAGCCGGTCGAGTGGGAGCACCATATCGACGGCGCCGTCCAGGTGCCCCGGGGGATCCTCGAGTTCGTCGCCGACCCCGCGAGCCCCAAGCACGCGCCGGCGCTCGACCCAGCCGGCCGCGTGATCGTGTACTGCCGCTCCGGACATCGCGCCGCCCTTGCGGCTGCCACCCTCAAGGACATGGGCTTCGTGAACGTGGCCAACCTCGAGGGCGGCATCACGGCATGGCAAGCGGCCGGCTTGCCGACCGCTGAGCACCACGACGGGCTCTGAGTCGCGCCCGCCCCGCAGACACACACTAACTCGAGAGGGGATCTGACGATGGCTGAGACGGAACGTGTGAGCACCACGGTGCCCTTGGACTGGAACGAAGTGTGGTTCACCAACTGCCCCATGGTGTCGGCGAACAACGTCGACCAGGAGCTGGGCTGGTGCCGCGAGGAGTACAAGAAGATCGGCGTCGAGTACGCCTACTTCCGCCACGCGCCCGAGAACAACTGGTACCCGCACTACATCCACAACCTCGACAACCTGTTCCGCTTCGGCGGCCTCTACCCGCCGATCCACGTGCACGCCGACATGCGCCGCACCGTGCTGCTTGGCGCCACGCAGGTCTACGAAGGCGGCGTGATGATGGTGCGCGCCCGCGACGACATCTTCCGCATCGAGGAGCTCAAGGGGAAGAAGATCGGGCTCACCAAGAGCCTGAACACCATCAAGACCGACTGGTGGCGCATCCAGGAGCACGCCGGCATCGAACTCATGCTGCGCATCCACGGGATGAGCATGGACGACATCGAGCTCGTCGAGTTCCCCTATCCGGACGACTGGTACGACAAGCCCGAGATGCTCCAGGTCACCATGAACAACCCGTCGGAGTTGTGGATGCGCCGCGACCACAAGCACGACATGGCGTTCCGCCCGCTGGAGAACGCGCTCGTGGCGGGCAAGGTCGACGCGATCTACAACCAGAGCAAGCCGCTGCAGCAGCTCTCCGAGGCGACGGGCAAGATCAAGTCCATCGAGGACCTCTCCCGGTACCCGGACTGGACCATGCAGATGGCCAACTGCCCGGCCGTCATCACCTGCACCGACGTCATGGCCGACGAGCACCCCGAGCTCGTCATCGCCTACATGAAGGCGATGATCAAGGTGGGCCGCTGGGCGAACCGCAACAAGCGTGCCGCGGCCGAGATCCTCAACCGGCAGACCTTCTACCTCGACGCCGAGCACACCTACGAGGGCATCAAGCACGTCGACATGGTGCCGAGCCTGAGCGCCCAGAACATGGAGTCCATCAAGATCGGCAAGGACTTCATGTTCAGCCACGGCTACATCAAGCGCGATTTCGACGTGGACGAGTGGGCCCGGCCGGAGTTCCTGGAGCAGGCGGCCGAGGAAGTGCTCAAGGAGGAATGGGCGGTGCGGAGCTGGAGCAAGCTGCCGCAGGGCGGCGGACTCGAGGTCGAGGGCGTGCGGCTCGGGTAGTCGGCCGCACCAAGGGTGGCTGCGCGGTTCGCGACAGAGGCCACGGACCGCGCAGCCGCCTCCCCTTTCTAACCACGACCACCAGGCAGGAGGTGCCCATGCCAGCACAACAGGTGCCGGACTCCAACAAGACCAGCCTCGGTCTGTATGTGACGCCCAACGAGGCCTACGACATGTGGAGGGCGGACCCGGACAACGTCAAGTTCCTCGACGTCCGCACGTTCGAGGAGTACGTCTTCGGCGGTCACGTGGAAATGGCCAAGAACGTGCCTCTCGTCTTCCCGAGGTTCGATCCCGAAGGTCCGTCCATGCCGGGCAGGCCGCCCGGCTGTTCCGGGGAGCCCAACCCGGACTTCGTCGCCAAGGTGAAGGAAGCATTCGGCCCCGACGAGACGGTCCTCGTCATGTGTGCCACCGGAGGCCGCGGTGCGATGGCGGTGAACGCCCTCGCGCAGGCCGGGTTCACGCACGCCTACAACATGGTCAACGGCTTCGAGGGCGACCGGGTGGACGACCCGGGGAGCGTCTACCACGGCAAACACATGAGGAACGGCTGGAAGAATGCTGGCCTCCCCTGGGGCTACGACTTCCACCCCGACCTCATGTGGATCGATCACGACTAAATCTGGTCACTTGTCACTGCGCTCGGCTGACCACCAGGTGACGCTCGGCACCGGCTCAGTCGCAGAGCAGTCGCGAGGAGCACGGCAGAGCCGCCGCACGACACTGTAGAAGGAGACCCTATGTGCTGCCTCTTCACGCTGCTCTTCCTGCTCGGCGCGCGAGCCATCGACATCATCTGGTGGATCGCCCAGCCGGCGCGCTGGGACGCCGCCTTCAGCTCGGCCCTTTGGCCCATCCTCGGCATCATCTTCGCGCCCTGGACCACGATGATGTGGGTGCTGGTCGCGCCCGGCGGCGTGAACGGGATCGACTGGCTCTGGGTAGGGCTTGCCGTCGTCGCCGACGTCGCCTTCTGGAGCGGCGGTGCGTACGGCAACCGCAACCGCATGCCGGGGTCGTCGCAGGCAGCCTGACAGGCGACTCGTCGAGACCACAACAACTGGAGTGCTCATGAACGACGATATCCTGGAAGAACTGGGGCCGATCGACTATCTGGTCGTCGAGTTCCCCGCGGGCAAGGCCGACTTCTCGGGAGAGATGGCGGCACAGCTCAAGAGGCTGGTCGAGCGCGGCATCGTGCGCGTCCTCGACCTGCTCATCATCACGAAGGACGCCCAGGGAGCCATAGACGCCTTCGAGCTGCACGAGTTCGACGACGACCAGATCGGCGAGCTCCGTGAGCTCGACGCCGAGATGGCCGAGTTGCTCTCGGAAGAGGACGTCGGCCACATCGCCGCCGCGCTCGAGCCTGGCACGGTGGCCGCCGCTCTGGTGTTCGAGAACGCCTGGGCGGCTCCGTTCGCGTCCGCAGTCCGTCACTCGGGCGGCCAGCTTGTCGGCACCGGCCGCATTCCCATGCAGGCGATCATCGCCGCCATCGAGGCGGGCGACGAACTTGCGACGGAAGGAGCTTGAGATGCCACTTGGCAGAGGACGCAGGGGGCCCGGCGTGATCGGGCGGCCGGTCGTACGCACGGCAGCAGTCGTCGGTACGGCAGCAGTGGTGGCGCACGGAGTGCGCCGCCGCGGAGACCGCCGTGACGCCCGTCGAAGCGGGCGCTAGGCCACAGGAAGGAGCGTCATGCGGGTCCTCTTGGCCGTACTGCTCATCATCGGGGGACTTCTGCTGGCTTTCATCTTGGCGGGCGTTGTCTTCGCGAACCTGCGCGCCTTCATCTGGCTGGGCATCGGTGGGTTGGCGATCTGGGGCGTCTACATGCTGGTGACACGCCCGTGGAGATACAGCTGACGCACGCCAGACGGGGCAGTGCGCATCGGAAACCAACACGAGACACAGGAGAGCACATGAGCGAGATGATCGTCCTCGGCTTCGAGAACGAGATGGAGGCCGACCAATTCGGGGTGACGCTGGCACAGCTGCAGAAGGACATGATCGTCCAGCTGCAGGACGCTGCCGAGGTCGTGCGCGACCCCGACGGCAAGCCGCACGTCAAGCACGGCCACGGCTTGGTCGGCGCCGGCGCGCTCGGCGGCGCCTTCTGGGGCATGCTGTTCGGCCTGCTCTTCTTCGTGCCGTTCCTCGGCATGGCCATCGGCGCGGGCATGGGCGCCCTGTTCGGCAAGATGGGCAAGACCGGCATCGACCAGCAGGTCCTTGAGCAGATGGGCGACGCGGTACCGCCGGGTAAGGCCGGCTGGTTCCTCGTCATTGGCCAGATGACCGAGGACAAGTTCATGGCCGCCGTCAAGGGTACCCAGGCGAAGGTCGTGCGCACCAACCTCTCCGCAGAGCAGGAGGCGCAGCTCAAGGAGGCGTTCGGAGCCGACAAGCATCAGAAGTAGGAGATGCCTCGCGCCGGGGCCGCATGGGCGGCCGGGACGGCTGTCCCGCGCGGCCCCGGCGAGGTTGGAACATTGCCCCCTCGGCCTCTCTCGACTGCTGGAGTGGGACGCTGCAGCGAACGGACTGACGGTGGGTGGCCTTCACGCAGGATCAGCCCAGGACGCCAGGACGTGCGCGGACGACTCGACAACGGCCGGAGCGAGGAGTTGCTGGGGTGCTGGAGGCTCTTTGTGGCTCGTGCGCCGGGCTCCGCGGACGCGTACGCCGTCGAGGCGACCCACCCCCCGCCGTGACGGCGTCCCTCGCTCCCCTCAAGGGTAGAGCTAGTGCGACTAACAGCGCCCAGTTGCCTGTCGTCTGTCGCAGCAGGTGTGGTGATTCCCCACCCCCCACCTCGAAACGCAGAGCACGCCGCGCCGTCAGAAGGAGTGGCCGATGAGTCAGCTGGCGAAGGTCCTCAAATGCAACTGGAAGGGACTCAATCTGCGGCGCGGCTTCATCGTCGCGGCGGTCCTGCTCGTCCTGACCATCCTGCTGCTCGGGCTCGGCCACGAGGGCTACGTACTCACCTTCGTCTTCGCCGTGCTGTTCGCGGCGCTCAGCGACCCCGGCGGCAAGTTCGGCTACCGGGTGCAGCGCATGGCCCTCTTCGGAGTGCTCGGCGCCCTGCTCACCGCCCTGGGGTTCGGCATCGGCGGCAGCGCATGGGGTCTCGTCGTGCTGGCCGTCTTCGTGGTCACCCTGCTCGGTGGCCTGGCCGTGAGGTTCGGCCTGCACCGCTTCGAGTCCGGTGAGCTGCTCACCTACTGGTTCCTGATCGCCATCTCGCTGCCGCTCGCCTACAAGGCCGACCACATCACGGTCAGCACCGGGAAGGAGACGGTCGCCTGGCTCATCGCGGTGGCGCTCTGGATCGCCATCACAGGCGTGCTCTGGCTGGCGCGCGGGCGCAAGGAGAGGCCGCCGTGGCTACCGGAGTTCCCCGCTTCGACCGAGCCGGTCAAGCTGACCACCCCAGTCGTGGCCTTCGCCGTGATCCGCGCGCTGGCACCGACGGTCGCGGTCGCGATCGCCTTCGGACTGCACGTGCCCAACGCCGATTGGATGCCGGTCGCCGCGCTGGTCGCGATGAAGTCGAACTTGGCGCAGTCGGCCCTGACGGCCGGCCAGCGCCTGACCGGCGCCATCCTGGGCGCCGGGGTGGCCGCTCTCTTCCTGCTGACGGTCCACAACAAGTACGTCCTGGGCGTCGTGATCGTCCTGCTCGTCGCCGCCGCTGTCTCCATTCGCACGGTCAACTATGCGCTCTACTGCGCCGCGATCGCCGGATCCGTGCTCATCGCCATCGATCTCGCTCACCCGACCGACTTCGCCAGCGAAGGGCGGCGGGTGCTGTTCACGCTCGCCGGCGTGGGGATCGGCCTCGCCTTCACGCTGCTCACCTTCCTGCTGCAGAAGCGCGGCGCCAAGACGGCGTCGGTGGCGGCTGAGGGGAGCGGTCGATGAGCGACCAGGCCGCGCCGACGCAAGGAGAGGCGCCGCCCGCCAAGGTTGGAGGACTCTTCGGGCCGCGGCGCCGCTTCGCCGACAGTTACGGGCTCGTGCTGCTGCTGCTCGTCGCCGGCTACCTCTGCGGCGCGGCGCTCGGCGACTCCCCCTCCGGGCGCGTGGTCGTCGTGCTCGTGCTCGCGGCGGCGACCTGGCTCGCTCTGCGCGCCTCCCAGCTGCAGCGCCGCCCACTGCGCCTCGCCCAGGCGCTGATCCCGGTGCTCTGCCTGGTCGCCATCGGCTCGCTTTTGATCGGCAACGATGACGTGGCCCACGCCGTGACGGCGGCGATCACCGTGATCCTCAGCGTGGTCGCCCCCATGGCGATCCTCTACCACCTCTCCCGCCGGATGGAGCTCTCGACCGAGACCTTCCTCGGCGCCGTCTGCATCTACCTGCTCATCGCGCAGCTCTTCGCGACGCTCTTCGTCCTGACCGCCGTGATCGCCGGCCAGCCCTTCTTCGTGCAGACCAGCCACCCGACGACCATCGACTACATCTACTTCAGCTTTGTCACGATGACGACGGTCGGCTACGGCGACTTCACCTCGGCGCTCAACGTCGGCCGGATGCTCGCCGTGATGGAGGCCGTCTTCGGCCAGCTGTACCTGATCACTGTGGTCGCGCTGGTCGTGCAGAACCTGGGCGCGAGGCGGCAGCAGGAGCGAGATGAGGGCAAGACGCCGCATATCTGACGAGGGTCTCGGCACGTCGAGATCGGCTGGCTTTGCCACGCGGCGACGACGACGGACTCCAACGAGCCGACCCTCCCCGGACGACGCCTGCCTTCGTTACCGCAGCCCGTTGACGATGACCTGCGTGTCGTACCGCATCATCGCCAGGTAGTTCGGCGCCGGCCCGTCGGCCGGCGTCAGCGAGTGGTCGAGCAGATCGGTGATCACCTTCACGTGCGCCTCGGCGGCGATCTGGTCGGCGAGCCCGGGGTTCTCCTCGATCTCGACGAAGATCGCCTTGACGTGCTGCGTCTCGATGGTCGTCACGAGGTCGGCCATCTGTTTCGCCGAGACGGTCTCGCCGCTGCTCACGCTGGGGATCACGGCGCCGGCCACCCGGAAGCCGTAGCGGTCGGCGAAGTAGCCGTGGCTGAGGTGGTTCATGACGAGCACGCGGTTGGCCGCCGGCACGGTCGCGACCTGGGCGCGGATCCATGTGTCGAGCGCCTTGAGCTTCTTCACATAGGCGGCGGCGTTGGCGCGATAGGCGGCGGCGTGCGCCGGGTCGGCCGCGGCGAAGGCGTCGCGGATGTTGGCGACGTAGGTCTCAACGTCGATGGGGTCGAGCCACCAGTGGGGATCGACCTCGGCCGACTGCCCGTAGCCCGGCTCACCGGGCTTCGGGATGCGGGGAGCCAGGCCGCGCGAGGCCGTGACCACCTCAGCGTGGCCCCCGGCGTTCTGCACGTCCTTCAGCAGCGTGCCCTCGAGGCCGCCGCCGTTGACGATCACCAGATCGCTCCGCGCGACGGTGACGAGGTCTGCGGGCGCTGGCTGCCACTCGTGCGGGTCGACGCCGATGGGGATGAGCTCGCCGACGGTGAACTGCTTGCCGGCGACGTTCTGGGCGATGTCGCGCAGGAAGCTCGTGGTAGCGACGACCTTGAGGCCGCCCTTCGAGGTCGATCCGGAGGAGCCTGAACCGCACCCCCCAATGGTCACGGCCAGGAGCAGAGCCGCGGCGACTCCCGCCAGGAGATGGAGCGCGCGGACCCGTTTCATCGCTACCCCCTCGTTATGCTTATTGACAACGATTTTCATTATCGTTGCCATAGCATACCGCCGCCTGGGCGGCGAGACAAGGAGTCGGACTTACGGGCGGGTCACTACCGCAGCGGCGGCCTTCCCGGCTTGCCGCCGCCGCAGCCACCACGCCGTCGGGAACACCGCGATGAAGACGACGAGGGCGATGAGCTGCGCCTCACGCAGGCCCAGGAAGAGGATGTTGTTGACGCGCAGGTAGCTGAGGAAGAAGCGCCCGAATGCGTAGAGGCCGAGGTAGAGCAGGAAGGCCCAGCCGTCGGTCTTGAGGCGCGGCTGGACGCGCCAGACGACGAGGATCACGACGATGAGCCAGAGCTGCTCGTAAATCGGCGTCGGCTGCGTCGGCACGCCCAGAAGAGACGCAGGCAGAAAGGCGTGCGGGTTGGTGTAGACAAGGCCCCAGGGCAGCCCGGTCGCGCTGCCCCAGGTGTCGCCGTTGATGATGTTGGCGCAGCGCCCGATGAGCTGGCCCACGGGGATCGCCAGGGCGAGTCCGTCGAGCACGCGCCAGGTAGGCAGCTTCTTCCAGCGGCAGTAGATGACGACCGCCAGCACGCCGCCGGTGACGACGCCGTAGATGGCGAGGCCGACGAGCTGCTTGGTGACGATGTCGCCGGGGTGGTGCCAGTAGAAGCTGAAGTTGTCGAGGATGTGGAAGAGGCGCGCCCCGACGATCGCCAGCGGCACCGCCAGGAGCAGCATGCTCCAGGCGTGGCCGCGGTCGATGCCGCGCCACTCCAGCTGCCGCGCGAAGACGAAGGTGCCGACGATCGCCGCGACGGCCATGATGAGGCCGTACCAGTGAATGGCGAAGTCGGCGAAGGTGAAGATCACCGGGTCGATCGTGATGTGGATGTAGGCGATCAGGGGTGAACCGATTGCTTTGGATGCTGCTCGCAGCGTTCCGCGCCGTCGCTGAAGGGTATGGGCGCGAGTGGGGCCTCGCAAACCCCCGGTTCTTCCACCACCAACAAGCCACGCGCTGACGGGACCCTGGTGATGAAGCATGACCCGCGGTGGCGAGGCGTCTTGTCAGCAGCATGTCGGCCGGTGAGCGGCCAGCCAGCGCTGCATGGATCTCATCCCGCGGCAGTCCCAGCGAGACCACACACGGGTATTCAGGGCGGGCTTTCGGGCAGGTAAGAGAAGACCGCTTCGATTCCTCATCCGGTCCCGAGGGACCAATGTCGTGATCGGGGGATGTCTGCGAACTGGAGATACATCCCTGCGCCGACGCGCCGCCATACTCTTCATCGTCGCGATAGCGCTGACCGGTGTGACGCTGGCGTCTCCCGTTTCGACGGGCGCCTCAACCGCGAGCCTGACGGCCACTCTCACCCCCGCCCAGCTCGCCGGTCAGCGCGTGATCTACCGCTACAGAGGTCTCACCCCGCCGGCGAAGCTTCTGTGGCTGATCAGCCACGGCCGCGCTGCAGGTGTGATCTTCTTTGGCGACAACATCACGGGCCACACGCAGATCCGAGCGGTCATCGCCAAGCTCGAGCAAGCGAACGCGGCTGCGACCAACCCGGTGCGGGCTCCCCTCCTGCTGATGACCGATCAGGAGGGCGGACAGGTACGACGTCTCTCCGGCGCGCCGCTGCTCTCGGAGAAGCAGATCGGCGCGTCAGACGACCCCGGGGCCCGCGCGCGCAGCGCCGGCGCCGGCGCCGCCCACAACCTCGCCGGCGTCGGCATGAACGTCAATCTCGCGCCCGTGCTCGACGTCTACCGCACGTCTGGTGACTTCATCGACCAGTATGGTCGCTCGTACTCGAAGGACCCCGCCGTCTGCGCGGCCCTGGGAGGCGACTTCATAACGGCGCAGCAGCAGGCCGGCGTGGCGGCCACTGCCAAGCACTTCCCCGGCCTGGGCGCCGCCGCGCAGGCGCGCAACACCGACCTTCGGCCGGTGACCCTGAGCGTCTCGCGGAGCACGCTGCGCTCCGTCGACGAGCTTCCCTACACCACCGCGATCGCCGCGGGCGTGCGGCTCGTCATGGTCTCCTGGGCCGTCTACCCGGCGCTTGACGCCGGGCGCCCGGCAGGGCTCTCGCGCACGGTCATCCACGGAGAACTACGCGCCCGCCTCGGCTTCCGCGGCGTCACCATCTCCGACGCCCTGGAGGCCGGAGCCCTGCAGCCGTTCGGCACGATCGCCCATCGCAGCGTCCTCGCATCGCGCGCCGGGATGGACCTCCTCCTCTGCTCGCAGAGCGTCGCCGAGGGCGAGAGCGCGAGGACCGCGCTGCGGGCCGGCTATCTCGACGGCACGCTCGACAAGGCGGCGTTCACGGCATCGGTGCAGCGCGTGATCGCCCTGCGCGAGGCGCTCGGCGGCTGAAGACTCGCCGGCGGGAGCGGAGAGAGAGACCGCCGCCTTGGCAAAGGAAGAGATCGTGGCGGCCGGAGTTGAACCGGCGATGGAGGTTTTGCAGACGTCAGGTGGCGGTGATGAGCGGCGTGCGCTCATGCGGGAAGATGCTGCACCGTTCAAGGTTCCGGCGCGGGTCGATGACCTTGGGTGACGAGGTATGACTCGGGGTATCGAGGCGTCTCGTCAGCGGCATGTCTGCAGGTGAGCGGCCAGCCAACGCTGCGCGGGTCTCCTCCCGCTTGCCGAGCTTGTTGCCACACCCCCCGCCAATCAGCCCCAAATCGGCAACAACCCGGCGGAGGGCTCATGCAAGAGGCCCGTTCTCTCTCTTCTCGGGTATCCACGCGGCGCTAGATGGTGATGACGACGTTCCCGATCTTCTGGCCGGTCTCGACGTACCTGTAGGCGTCGACGATCTCTTCCAGCCGGTAGCGCCGGTCGACGACCGCCCGGTACCGTCCCGATTCGAGGAGCTCGGCGAAGAGGCGCACGTCCTCCTTGCTGGCCGTAGGCACCGGGAATCTCACCCTCCTGCCGCCGATGCTCCCCGGCCACAGCGACAGCAGCGCGTTCTGGGCCAGGAACCCGAGCTCGGACGAGAGGTAGACGCCGCCCGGCTTCAGCAGGGGCGCACAGCGCCGGAACGAGCTCTTGCCGACGGCGTCGAGCACCGCGTCGTAGGTCCCGGGGTCCCGCCTAGTGAAGTCCTCGCGCGCGTAGTCGATGACGACGTCGGCACCGAGGGAACGCACCAGCTCGAGGCCCTGCGTGCCGCAGACCGCCGTCACCTCGGCGCCGTAGTCCTTCGCGAGCTGCACGGCGGCCGAGCCGATGGAGCCGGAGGCACCGTTGACGAGAATCCGCTGCCCGGCGCGCAGGCCGGCTTTGCGGATGAATGCCATCGCGAGCATCAGCCCATCGCAGACAGCAGCCGCTTCCTCGAAGGTGACCGTGGCAGGCTTCTGCGCTGTCGGCCACGACTCGGGCAGGCAGACGCACTCGGCATGAGCGCCGAAATGGAGGCGGGTGACTCCGAAGACGGCCAGGCCGAACACCGGGTCGCCCATGTCGAACGACCGGACGCTTCTCCCGACCGCCTCCACCTCCCCGGCCAGCTCACTGCCGAGGATCGTCGCCTTGGGCCCGCGAAGCCCGCTGAAGGGCCGCGCGATCAGCGGCTCCCCACGCAGGAACCCGCAATCGGTGCGGTTCACGGTCGTCGCGCGGACCCGTATCAAGACCTCGTCGTCCCGGGGCACCGGCCTCGGTCTGTCTTCAAGCCGAAGGACGGCGTCCGGAGGACCGTAAGTCGTGTGCACGCTCGCCTTCATCTGGTCGACCTCCACCTGTCTTCGGGCCGGATGCCTCGGCTCTGCGCCGTCCATGCAGCGAGTGGACGTTACACCCCAGCGCCACCGCACAGGCGCCGGCTGATGGACTCTTCACCTGTTCCTCACGGTCTGCTCATCGGCGGCGCGCCAGGTCGTGGTACAAGATGCACATGGGCCGCGGGAACTCTGACCGGGGCCCAGACCGGGAGCTACGACAGTCACTAACGCCAGCAGAGG
>Ga0335071_10004831_pt1 | contig 14065 bp, 14 predicted proteins | sample Lox_Sample_15_FD_206724 | JGI IMG/M metagenome (GOLD analysis project Ga0335071, IMG submission 206724) | Soil microbial communities from Loxahatchee National Wildlife Refuge, Florida, United States - Lox_Sample_1.5 | ecosystem: Environmental > Terrestrial > Soil > Wetlands | place: USA... | reverse complement strand
CACGTAGCGCTCGAGCGGCCGCTTGTCGGCGATCTCCTTCCCGGCGAATTTGTGAAAGAAACCGACCTGGCCGAACATCGGCCCGATGCCGCCCATCTGGAAATGCACCCATTGGATGGTCTGGTAACGGCGCGCCGGGTCCGCCGGCAAAAGCTGCCCGGCCTTCTCGGCGAGATACTGCAAAATGGCGCCCGACTCGAACAGCGGAAGCGGTCGTCCGCCGGGCCCGTCAGGATCGATGATGGCGGGTATCTTGCCGTTCGGATTGAGTGAGAGGAATTCCGGCGTCTTCTGGTCGTCCTTGCCAAAGTCGACGAGATGCACCTCATAGGGCAATCCGATCTCCTCCAGCATGATCGACACCTTGACCCCGTTCGGTGTCGGCAGCGAGTAGAGCTGCAGGCGCTCGGGATGCTTGGGAGGCCAGCGTTTGGTAATGGGAAAGGCGGTGAGATCGGGCATGGCTGTCGGTTTCCTGTCAGATGCAGCCAATGTACGACCAGGAACCGGCGAGGCAAGGTCCGCCGCGCGCGGATTTGCATCGCGCAAATCCGCTTCATCCACAGTCGCGATCGATCCGAGCTTGGGCGCGCCACAAGCGCCGGTCTCGCCCGCAGAAAAGGGCCGCCCGGGGCGGAAAGTTGACCTGCAACAGTCCAGTTCCAATGCTTGTGGGAGCAACCTCAGCAGCTTGCAACTCTGCGGTGGCTATGCTTAGTGTCCGCCAAATCGGGGCCCTGCCATGCGCGACAAGAGTTTCGGCTCGCACGAATTGTTGGTGCGGGAAGAGGTTGTCAAGACGTCATCCAACAAGAGCTTCGGGCTCGTGTTTGCCGGCGTCTTTGCGCTGCTCGCGCTGTCGAGCTATTTCTTCAGCCATCACGAGCGCTGGCCGCTCTGGCTCGGTTTGTCGATCGCGTTTGCGGTCGTTGCTTTCGTCGCGCCGCAAATTCTCAGCCCCCTCAATCGCTGGTGGACCAAGCTCGGCCTTTTGCTGCACACCATCGTCAGCCCGGTCATCCTCGGTTTCATTTTCTTCGGCTGCATCGTTCCGATCGGCTTTTTGATGCGACAGTTCGGCAACGATCCGCTGAGGCGCCGCTTCGAGCCGGAGACCAAGAGCTACTGGCTCGTGCGCGAGCCGCCCGGTCCGACTCCCGAGTCCTTCAAGAGGCAGTACTGACATGATAGCTTTCCTGGGCGAGTTCTGGGGTTTCCTGCGCGTCCGCAAGAAGTTCTGGCTGCTGCCGGTGCTGATCGTCATGGCGATCTTCGGCGCGCTACTCGTGCTGACCAAGGGGTCCGCCGTGGCGCCCTTCATCTACACGATCTTCTGATGGCGCCCTATCGCGTCCTGGGCATCTCGGCGTTCTATCACGACAGCGCGGCGGCGCTTGTCGAGGATGGTCACGTCGTCGCAGCCGCCCAGGAAGAACGTTTTACGCGCAAGAAGTTCGACGCCAACTATCCGCGCCGGGCAATCGACTATTGCCTCAATGCCGCGGGCGCAAAACTCGACGACGTCGACTGCGTCGTGTTCTACGACAAGCCCTTCATCAAGTTCGAGCGCCTGCTCGAAACCTATCTGACCATGTCGCCGAGCGGCTTCACGTCGTTCCGCATGGCGCTGCCGTTGTGGCTGCGTGAAAAGCTGTTCCAGAAGTCGCTGCTGGCGGACGAACTCAAGGAGGTGGCGCCGGAGTTCGACTGGCACAACCGCCTGACCTTCTGCGAACACCATTTGAGCCACGCCGCGTCCGCCTTCTATCCGTCACCGTACGAGCGCGCGCTGGTGCTCACGCTCGACGGCGTCGGCGAATGGACCACGACGGCGGTCGCGCTCGGCGAAGGCGACAAGCTCGCGATCCACAAGGAAATCCATTTTCCGCACTCGCTCGGCCTGCTCTACTCGGCCTTCACCTACTATACCGGCTTCAAGGTCAATTCGGGCGAGTACAAGCTGATGGGGCTCGCGCCCTATGGCACGCCGAAATACGTGAACCTGATCCGCGACAAGCTGATCGACGTCAAGGACGACGGCTCGTTCCGCCTCAACCTCGATTATTTCAACTACTGCACCGGGCTGACCATGACGAACGCGCGTTTCGATGCGCTGTTCGGCGCGCCGCCGCGCGGCCCGGAGAGCCTGCTCGAGCAGAAGCACATGGACATCGCGGCCTCGATCCAGGCCGTGCTCGAGGACATCGTACTCAAGCTCACCCGCAGCCTCGCCGCGGAAACCGGCATGGAGAACCTGTGCCTGGCCGGCGGCGTCGCGCTGAACTGCGTCGCCAACGGAAAGATCCTGCGCGATGGCCACTTCAAGAACATCTGGATTCAACCTGCCGCCGGCGATTCGGGCGGCGCGCTCGGCGCTGCGCTCGCCGCCTATCATATCCATGCCGAAAAACCTCGCCCGGCGGCGAACGCGCTCGACGGCATGCGCGGCGCCTATCTCGGTCCGGCCTTCGACCAGACCGACATTGATCAACGGCTGAAGGCCGCCGGCGCGCATTTCACGACGCTGTCCGAAAGCGAGATGCTGGAGACGACCGCAAAGTCGCTTGCCGACGGCGAGGCGGTCGGCTGGTTCCAGGGGCGCATGGAATTCGGTCCGCGCGCCCTCGGCAACCGCTCGATCCTCGGCGACCCGCGCAGCCCGTCGATGCAGAAGAACCTCAACCTCAAGGTCAAGTACCGCGAGAGTTTTCGCCCCTTTGCTCCGTCCGTACTTCGCGAGAAGGTCGCCGACTGGTTCGCGCTCGACGTCGACAGCCCCTACATGCTGCTGGTCGCCGACGTCGCCGAAAACCGCGTCCGCAAGATGACGGACGACGAGCAGGCGCTGTTCGGCATCGACAAGCTCAACATCGTCCGCTCGAGCATTCCGGCGGTCACGCATGTCGACTATTCCGCGCGCGTACAGACGGTGCATCAGGAGAGCAACCCGCTTTATTACGGCCTGATCGAGCGTTTCGAGCGCCTGACCGGCTGCCCGGTCCTGATCAACACCTCCTTCAACGTGCGCAGCGAGCCGATCGTCTGCACGCCCGAAGATGCGTTCCGCTGCTTCATGGGCACCGACCTCGACCTCCTGGTCGTCGGCAACACGGTGCTGCACAAGCGCGACCAGGATGCCGCGCTGAAGGTCGTCTACAAGGACAAGTTCGAGCTGGATTGAACCGCTCGGCAACGAACGGCATCGCGGTCGCGCCGGCAGCCTCGATGCCGTTGTGAGCGGTCACGCCCGCGTTGCGCGACCCTGGTAGAGGAACGTGTGTGTCGGCGGCCCCGGCAGGCGCGGATTTTTCAGCATATCGATGCGAAAGCCGGCCTGGATCAGCAGATCGTCCATCTTGCGATTGAGATGACAGCCGCCGGCGACATGCGACCACAGGGGATCGAGGCGGTCCTGCCAGCGCGCGATACTGGCTTCCGGTGCGCGGCCGTGTTCGACGAACAGCAGCGCCCCACCAGGCTTCAGCACGCGGCGCATCTCCGTCAGCGCGCACGACAGATTGGGAATGCTGCAGAAGCTCCATGTCGAGACGACCGTATCGATGCCTCCGGCATCGAGCGGAATCGCCTCGGCCGAGGCGTCGAGCAGCGTGACCGGGACCGCCGCAGCCGACGCGCGGGACCGCGCCATCCGCAACAGTTCTGCCGATGGCTCGAGGGCGATCACCGAACTCACGGCGCCGCCATAGAGCGGCAGGTTGAGCCCGGAGCCGCTGCCGATTTCCAGCACGCGCCCGTTCGCCGCGCTGACCGCCTGCCGCCGAAACGGCAGCAGTTGCTCCTGGCGCATCGCCAGATGCGTGAGCCATGGCACGACGCGGCGCTGATAAAGACCCATTCGTCGGCTCCTGTCCCGGATGTGGCGGCCGCGGACAGATCGGCGATGGCGGCCGTCAAGCCCTCAAATGGTGTTCGCCATGCGCCGCTGCAACAGATCCGACAGCGCGCCGCGGCTTCGGGGGCGCGCGCGGCTCAGTGCCGGCCTCATGAGGCCGCGTTGGGCTGGGCAACAGGATGACGGTAAGATCGGAGCCTTCGTCGGCGAGAACGTCGTTCGATGGCTGTTCGACCGCCGGACCGCCTTCGCGCGCGCGCGACCGCACCCGCTGCGCGATCCGCCGCACGCCTTCCAGGATCGCGCGCTTCGAGATGTCCCTGATGCCGCGCAGGCTGAAGTCGACGACCACCTCATGATGCTTCAGCCCCTTGCCGCCCTTCACCGGGCCGAGGTCGCGCACCAGACAGTAGTGACCGTCGCTCATGCGAGCCAATCGGCAATCTCTGAACATCCGCGCAGCATGCACCGCCAGCCGATTCCGTCAACCTTGACGTCGTCTCGAATCACATGATCAGCGATCGCCTCGAATCCGTCAAAAAGGCGTTCCGATCACAAGGCAACGCCTCCTGGCGCGGCGGCCCGCGCCCGCGATCGTTCAACACTCAACGAAACGCTGCGAATTCCACCCAGTTCGGCTTCTTGCCGACCGGATAGGACTGCAGCAGTTTTAGCGCGCCGCTCACCGGATCAATCGCGTAGACGCTCATGCCATCAGACAATTCGCCGACGGCCGCGAGCACATGACCGGAGGGATCGATGGCAAAAGCGCGCGGCTGCTTTTCCGTCGCAAAGCTGCCGAGCGGCGCGAGCTTGCCGCTCTCGGCATCGACCCTGAACGCAGCGATGGTGCTCGAGGTGCGCTCGGAGGCATAGAGGAAGCGCCCGTCGGGGGTCAGGTGGATGTCCGCCGCCCACGGCTTGCCTTCAAACGGCCTGCCGTCAGGCCCCTGCGGCAGCGCGCTGGCCTGCTGGATCTGCTGCCAGGTGCCATGCGTGGCGTCATAGGAAAACACCAGGAGGTTGGCACTGAGCTCGTTGACGAGATAGACGAATTTTCCGTTCGGGTGGAACACGAAATGCCGCGGCCCATTCTTCTCCGCGACCTTGATCACGGCGGCATCGTTCGGCGCAAGCGTGCCGGTCGCGGCGTCGAAGCGGAAGCTCAAAATCTGGTCCGATCCGAGATTGGTCGCGAACACGAAATGATTGTCGGGAGAGGGCAGGAACGCATGCGCGTTGAGGCCGGTCGGAATCACGTCCTTCGGCGCCTGCACGATGCCGTCACTGCCGATCGAATTCAGCGCGACCTTGTTGCCGCCATAGGAGGCGCTGAACAGGAATTTTCCGGTGCGGTCGGTGGCAATGTTCGCCATGCTGTCGGCCAGCGGACCGCTGCCGCGATAGGTCAGATGGCCGCTCCTGGCGTCGATCGCAAAGCTCAGCACGGTGTAGGGCTGCGCGCGAACGCCGGCGAACAGCAGCGTGTGATCGGGGCTGAGCGTCAACGGCGTCGACGAGCCGGGTTTTTCGACGCCGGGGAACGCCACGGTCTGCACCGCCTCGGCCTTGCCGCTGTCGGGCCCGATCCGGAACACGCTGATGTCGTTGCTGTCGGCATTGCCGACATAGGCAAATGTGTCGGCGTGCGCGCCGCTCGCAAGCAATGAGGTCATGACCATCGCTAATGCCAGACTGAATTTCGGTTTCAGCACCTGTTCCTCCCCGTGACCGCATCGATTGCGCTTTTGCTGCGCCTTGATCGGATTCTACAAAGTAGGCCCGGGCTGCGCCAACTCGCATCGCGTATCGATCCATGCCCATTGAGCATGGATTATGATGTTGGTTGTGCCGATGGTTTAGAAAGTCTTTTCGAATTGCGCCGACGAGACCGTCAAGCGTGCTTCGGCTTCCCAGTGCTGACAACTTCATAGACGGCGCGCTCGAAGGCGTCGAAGGCATCGAGCACGATCCTGTCGGCGAAGGGCAGGATCTGCGTCATGAACACGCCGGCGACGCCGATCGCCGGATCGAGCCAGAAATAGGTGTTCATCAGCCCCGCCCAGGCGAGACTGCCGGCCGCTCGTCCATCGGGAATGGCTTCGCTGTTGATGAGGAAGCTCAGGCCCCATTTCTTGGTGATGCCCGGCATCAGGTTGACGGGATTGGACAGACCGGGCATTTCGGTCGGCAGCGGCAGCACGTTGAGCGCGCCCATGTGGTTCTCGCCCATCATGGCGACGGTTGCCGATTTAAGGATGCGCACACCATCGAGTTCGCCGCCATTGAGCAGCGCGCGCAGCAGGCGCAGGTAGTCGTGCGCGGTGGAAAACAGGCCGCCGCCGCCGGGGAAGAACTCACGCCTCGCTTCGTCGACCGGCGGACTGGCGATCGCCTCGAGCGTGCCGTCCGCGCCGCGGGCATGCACGGCCGCCAGACGATCCTCCCAGGCCGGCCGCGCGATGTAGCTGGTGTCCGGCATGCCCAGCGGTTTCAGCACATGCGCCTGCAGATGGGTTTCGAGATCCGAGCCGCTCACCGCCTCGATCATGCGGCCGACCATCTCGATGTTGACGCCATATTCCCAGCGTTCGCCGGGATCGCTCGCGAGCGGCACGGCGAGCGCCCGGAGTTTTGCGCTGCGCATCGGCGGCAGCCCCTGCTCGCGCACATAGCGCGCGATCTTTGCGTTCCAGGTCTCGTAGGCAAAGCCCGCAGTGTGGGTCAAAAGGTGCCGCAGCGTGATATCCGTGCGCGGCGGCCGCAGGATAGGCCCGTCGGCATCGAAGCCGGTGAGAACGCTGACCTCGCCGAGCGCGGGCAAAACCTCTTTCGCCGGTCGATCCAGCGACAGGGCGCCCTGCTCCACCAGCTGCATCGCGGCTGTTGCGGTGACCACCTTGGTCATCGAGGCGATGCGGAAGACCGCGTCGATCATCATCGGCTCCCCCGACGCCAGGCTCCGCACGCCCCGTGCGCCTTCAAAAATCACGCCATCGCGCGTCACGGCGGCGGCGACCACGCCTGGAATCCGGCGCGGGCCGACTGCGGCGGCCAGCGCCTGTTCGATCGGTTCGACATTGAGCATGAGCATCTCGCAAATCCCGGTCGCACTACTCCTAGCGCGCTCTCATTCCCATGAGCAATGCCGGCCTTGCGGGAAGGACGGCCCGCGCGACCGGGCCTATCGTCAGGATCCCGCCGTCGCGTGTCCTTCGAACTGCGGCAGGTCGTCCGTGATGGTGAACCACGGCGCCTTCGATCCGACAAAAATGTGCTTGGTCGGGCGGATGGTGGGATCGTCGACCAGCGTGCCCATCGCGACATGGACATAGGCGCCGTCGCGCACGACCGAATAAAGCAGCGAGCCGCAACGCCGGCAATGCGTGTCGTTGTTCTGCGCCTCGCCAAAAATCATCAGATCGCCCTCGCCTTTCGTCAGCTTGAGCTGGTTCCGTTCGATGCCGGCAAACGGCTTGAACGCCGAACCTGTCGTGCGCCGGCAGTTGGAGCAATGGCAGTTGGCGGCATAGGCGAACGCGTCGGCCACGGCATATTCCACCGCGCCACAAAAGCATTTTCCGGAGAGCATGCGTGCGCTCATCAACCGTCCCTCAGCTTCTGCTGCAGCCCGCAAGACGTGGATGCCCGCGAACGCGCGCTTCGCGCTTTTGCGCGGGCATCACGCCTGGTGGGTGCGACGTCTACCCCTTGATGAAGGCGAGCAGGTCCGCGTTGATGGTCTCCGCCTCGGTGGTCGGCATGCCATGCGGAAAGCCCTTGTAGGTCTTCAGGCTGCCGTTCCGCAACAGCTTGGCCGACAGCGGGCCGGAATCGGCGTACGGCACGATCTGGTCGTCGTCGCCATGCATCACCAGCACCGGCACGGTGATCTTCTTCAGGTCCTCGGTAAAATCGGTCTGCGAGAACGCGACGACGCCGTCATAATGCGCCTTCGCGCCGCCCATCATGCCCTGCCGCCACCAGTTCAGGATCACGGGCTGCAACGGCTTTCTCTCAGGCCGGTTGAAGCCGTAAAACGGGCCGGAGGCGAGATCCCAATAGAATTGCGAGCGGTTGGCGGCAAGCTGCGCCTGCAGGCCGTCAAAAATCTCCTTCGGCAAGCCGCCCGGATTGGCGGCTGTCTGCACCATCAGAGGCGGCACCGCGGAGAGGATCGCCGCCTTCGCCACCCGGCTCTCGCCGTGGCGCGCGATGTAGTGCACCACCTCGCCGCCGCCGGTGGAATGGCCGACATGCACCGCATCCCTGAGGTCGAGATGAGTGGTCAGCGCCGCGAGATCGTCGGCATAATGGTCCATGTCGTGGCCGCCTGCGACCTGGCTCGAGCGGCCGTGGCCGCGCCGGTCATGCGCGATGACGCGAAAGCCGTGGTTCAGGAAGAACAGCATCTGGGTGTCCCAGTCGTCTGCCGACAGCGGCCAGCCATGGCTGAAGACGATGGGCTGGCCAAAGCCCCAGTCCTTGTAGAAAATCTCTACGCCGTCGGATGTCGTGATTGTCGGCATGATGTCGATCCCTTCGTTTCTTGTCTCCGGCCGGATCGATATAGAGCCACCATGTTGCATTTCCCATGACGCGAATTGGCGCAATTGATCGTATTCGCGGCAAGTTGATCATGTTCGCCGCCGCGCCATCACGCCGCGACAAGAAGCTCGGCGCCCTCCATCGCGTAGCGGGCGTAGCGGAAATCCCTGATATCGCTGACCTGCTCGCCCGCCCATGCGAGCAGCACGAAATAGAGCGTTTCGCGCGAAAACGCATCCTGCACGATGACCGCCGGACGGCCCTCCACCAGGCCGGGCTGAAGCAGCCAGTCCTGACGGCCCTGATAACGGCCAAAATAGTTTTGCACGACGTCGCGGCCGCGGCGGCGAAACCGGCTCACCAGCTCGAGCTGCACATCGTCCGCGAGCAGGTCGCGGAGGCCCTCAAAATCCCTGGCATTGAAGCGCGACACATAGTCCGACAGCCGCGCGCGCTCGGCGGCCGCCAGCACCGGAAGCGGCCGCTCGTCGCCCTCGGTGGCGATCTCGCGCAGCCGCGCGCGTCCCCGGTGCAGCGCCGCCTTGACCGCTGGAAGGCTGCTGTCGAGCAAGCTGCCGATCTCGTCCAGCGAATAGCCCAGCACGTCGCGCAGGATGACCGTAGAGCGCTGGCTGGTCGGCAGCCGCATGAAGGTTCGAAGGCTCGCGGTGACGGTCATCCGGTCGTCAGCCGTGGAGACGGGATCGGCGGTCATGTCCAATACCTCCTCCGAAAGCAGCGCATCCTGGCGGGCGAGGCGGCGCAGAAAATCCAGCGCCGCATTGTGGGCGATGCGAAACAGCCAGCCTTCGGCGTTGCCGATCGGCTGGGCTTCCGAAAAAGCCTCGATCGCCTTCACCAAGACCTCCTGGACGATGTCCTCGCCGTCGATCACCGAGCCTGTCATGCGCGCGCAGTAGCGATGCAGCTTCGGCCGCAGTTCGGTGATGGCCCGCGCAAGGCCCTCGGCGGTGAGAATGGCGATGGGCTCGTTCATGGCATTATGCATATCCATCACGTTTCCCTAAAGGTCCGCGTTGCGTTCGTCCCTCTTCAAGACGATCGGCGTGCGACGAAAGATACACGGCCTGAAAAATATACCATTCCGCGAAACGCGTGGCTGACCAGCTCCCCAAGATTGACCTTGTCCTGATGCCAAATTGGGCGCACCTTCTGCGCCTCAAATCAAAACAAGAATTGCACGGGAGGATTGGCATGCCAGAGGCAATGGTCGCGGCATCTGCGTCGGAATCAACTGATCGCGGCGCGGTGCAACAGGTCGACGTCGCAGTGGTCGGCGCCGGCTTTGCCGGCCTCTACATTCTCCATCGCCTGCGCAAGGCGGGCTTTTCCGCTGTCGGCCTCGACGAGGCCAACGACGTCGGCGGCACCTGGTACTGGAACCGTTATCCCGGCGCGCGTTGCGACATCCAGACCGTCGACTACAGCTACACCTTCGACCCCGAGCTCGAAAACGCCTGGACCTGGTCGGAGAAATACGCGACCCAGCCGGAAATCCTGCGCTATCTCGGCTTCATCGCCGACCGCTACGATCTGCGCCGCGACATCCGCTTCGGCACCAAGGTCACTTCGGCGACCTGGGACGAGGCGGCGCAGCGCTGGCTGCTGACCACCAGCAACGGCGCCAACATCTCCTGCCGCGACTACATCATGGCGACCGGCTGCCTGTCCGCGCCAAAGCCGCCGGAGATCGACGGCGTCAAGGAATTCAAGGGCGAGGTCTTGTTCACCGGCCGCTGGCCGCATCACGACGTCGACCTCAAAGGCAAGCGCGTCGGCGTGATCGGCACGGGATCCTCGGGCATCCAGGCGATCCCGAAGATCGCCGAGCAGGCCGCGCATTTGACCGTGTTCCAGCGCACACCGAACTTTGCGATGCCGGCGCATAACGGCCCGCGCACGACCGACCGCGTCGCCCAGTTCGAAGCCGACCGCGCCGCGTTCCGCGAGCAGGCGCGCTGGTCGCTCGCCGGCGTGCCGCTGGCGCCGACGCCAGCCCCCAGCTGGGCGCTCAGCGATGCCGAGCGCCGCGAACGTTTTGAGAAGGCCTGGGGCGAAGGCGACCTCGTCTTCATCCTGAGCCAGCTCTGGGCCGACCAGGGCAGCGACGTCGACGGCAATACGATAGTCGCCGACCTCTTGCGCGAAAAGGTCCGCGAGATCGTCAAGGACCCGCAGACCGCGGCGGCGCTCAGCCCGTTCGACCATCCGTTCGGGGCCAAGCGGCCCTGCCTGGAGACCAATTACTACACCACTTTCAACCGCGACAATGTCACGCTGGTCAATCTGCGCGACGAGCCGATCAAGGCGATCACCGCAACCGGCATCGCCACCGACAAGCGCAGCTTCGACCTCGACGTGATCGTGTTCGCGACCGGTTTTGACGCCATGACCGGCGCGATCCGCGCCGTGCATCCGATCACCGGCCGCGACGGCAAATCGCTGTCTGACGTCTGGAAGAACGGGCCGCAGACCTATCTCGGCCTTACCGTCGCCGGCTTCCCAAACCTGTTCCTGATCACCGGTCCGGGTAGCCCGTCGGTGCTGTCCAACATGGCGGTGTCGATCGAGCAGCATGCCGACTGGGTGGTCGACCGGCTCATCGACATGCGCGACAAAGGCCTCACCACGATCGAGGCGACGGACGCGGCGCAGGAGGGCTGGGCACGGCACATGGCCGACTGCTCGGCGCTGACGCTGCACCGGCTCGCCAACACCTGGTACACCGGCCACAACGTGCCCGGCAAGGCGCTGGGCGTGATGCCGTATACCGGCGGCGTCGGCCCCTATCGCAGCATCTGCAACGAGGTGGTCAGCAAGGGCATGCTGGGCTTCAGGCTCGCCGGCCCTGACGGCGCCGCGCAATGCAATGACGGCGAGATCGTGCGGCTGCAGCCGGACGTGCGGCTGGTGCTGAACATGCTGGCCGAGATGAACCTGCCGGCGATCGAATCGATGGGTGCGCAGGGCGCGCGCGACTTCGTCACCGAGTTCAACAAGGGACGTCCACCGGGCCGGCCGGTCGGCGAGATCTTGGACGGCACCATCCCCGGCAATGAGCGGCTGCGCTACCGGCTCTATCGCCCGGCAACGCCGGGGCCGCATCCGATCGTGGTGTATTTCCACGGCGGCGGCTGGCTGCTCGGCGACGAGCAGTCCGACGATCCGTTCTGCCGCGACATGTGCCGGCGCACCGGCATGATTTTTGTCAGCGTCGGCTATCGCCATGCGCCGGAGCATCGCTTCCCGACCGCGGCCGAGGACGGTTTTGCCGCGACGCGCTGGATCTCGGAGCATGCGAGCCACCTCGGCGGCCAGCCGGGACCGCTGCTGGTCGCAGGCTGGAGCGCCGGCGGCAACATCGCGGCCGTCACCTGCCAGCTCGCACGCGACCGCGGCGGGCCGCAGATTGCCGGCCAGCTCCTGGTCTGCCCGGTCACCGACTGCAGCTTCGACCGTCCCTCCTACACCGAGAACGCGACCGGCTATTTTTTGACGCGCGCGCTGATGTACTGGTTCTGGGACATCTACTGCTCGCCGGACGACCGCACCGATCCGCGCGTCGCGCCGCTGCGCGGCGAGCTCCGCGGCCTGCCGCCGGCCTATGTCGTCACCGCCGAGTTCGATCCGCTGCGCGATGAGGGCATCGCCTATGCGGAAGGCCTCGCCGCCGCCGGCGTCCCGGTCGAGCAGCTCAAGGGCAGCGGCCACTTCCACTCGTCCTATGTGATGGTCGACGTGATCATCACCGGCGCCGCCTGCCGCGCCAAAATGGCAGAGGCCTTGCGCCGCTTCGCCGGCCTGCCCGCGGCGGCCAGTGACGAGCGGGCAAGGTTCGAGCGCAAGACACCGCCGCCGGAAATCAACGCGGCGGCGGGGTAAGGACGAAAATCGCTGGCCGGCTGGCTCGTCATCATCTCGCGCGGTCTAACCGCCGCACGAGATGCTTTGACATCTCGAATGCGGCAGGATATACATATTACAAGTGTATATCCACGAGGACAACGACATGCAGGTCGCCAAATGGGGCAACAGTCTTGCCGTCCGTCTTCCCGCGGCCGTGGTCGAGGCGCTCAAGCTGAAGGAAGGCGACGAGATCGAAATCCATGTCGACGGCACGCGCGAATTCAGCATTGCGCGCAAGCCGGGACGTGAGGCGTTGCTGAAGCGCTTGCATTCCTTCCGCGGGCGCCTGCCGGCCGATTTCAAGTTCGACCGGGACGATGCGAATGCCCGCTAGCGTCTTCTTCGATACGAACGTTCTTGTCTATCTCGCGTCGGGCGATGCGACCAAGGCTGACCGGGCGGAGGCCATCGTCGACGCCGGCGGCACCATCAGCGTGCAGGTCCTCAACGAACTCGCCAACGTCGCGCGGCGGAAAATGCAGATGTCCTGGGCCGACACGCACGCGTTTCTGGACACACTGCGCGACCTCCTGACGATTCACCCGCTGACCATCGAGGTCCACGAGACCGGACTGAAGCTCGCCGAGCGGTACAATCTTTCGATCTACGACGCCATGATCGCTGCCGCCGCGCTCCGCGCGGACTGCGACACACTTTGGTCGGAGGACATGCAGGATGGAATGACGCTCGAAGGCCGTCTGCGCATCCGCAATCCGTTCAGAATGGCCGGCTGAGGGCGTCCCGCCGCGGCTCCACGTAATCGCGCCGCCGCTTCACAGCCGCTTTTCGAAAAACAGGTCCGGATAGGGATCGTCGTTGAAGCGCGCGATCTCGCGCCAGCCGCTGGTCCGGTAGAGCTGGCCCGCCTCGGGCAGCGCGCTGTTGGTGTCGAGCCGCAGCACCGTGATGCCGAGCTCGCGTGCCGCGGCCTCGGCCGCGTCCATCAGGCGCCGCCCGAGCCGAAGACCGCGCGCTGACGGCGCGACCCACAGCCGCTTGATCTCGGCCAGCTCGCCGCCGGTTCCCTTCAGCCCGACACAGCCGATCGGCAGTCCATCCGAGATCGCAACCAAAAACGCGCCGCGCGGCGCCCGCATGTCGGCGGCGTCGGGATCGCGCGAGCGCGCGACGTCAAAACCCTGCGCAAAGCGGCGAGCGAGCTCGCCATAATATTCGCCGAGGCAGTAGCGCGCCTCGGCGCTCTGCGGGTCCATCTGCTGCACATCGATGCGCAAGACGCCGAGCGCCGAGCCGATCATGTCCATCGCCGCCAAAAGCGCGTCCGGCCGGGCGTGGCGGGCTAAAAACGCCTCGGCCTGCGCATTGGAGAGCGCCTCATAGGCCCTGAACTCGCGCCGGCCGGCGCGTGTCAGCCTCGCCACGCGGCGGCGCGCGTCGTCGCCATGCGCTGTCGTCTCGATCAGCCCCTCCTCCTCGAGACTGCGGAGCAGCCGGCTCATCAGCCCGGAATCGAGGCCGAGATAACAGCGGATCTCGGCGACGTCGGAGCGCCCCTGCCCGATCGCATTGAGCACGCGCGCCGCGCCGAGCGGCCGGCCGCGCCCGAGAAACGATATGTCGAGCGCGCCGACCTCGGAGGTGACGGCGCGGTTGAAGCGGCGGACGCGGGCGACGGCATCGAGCATATATCTGACTTAGGTCAGGTAATTGGCGATGTCAATTGGCCCGCCGATGCGCGGCCTGATCTCACTGCGGCCACACCAGCAGCCAGGCAGC
>Ga0335071_10004830_pt1 | contig 14066 bp, 10 predicted proteins | sample Lox_Sample_15_FD_206724 | JGI IMG/M metagenome (GOLD analysis project Ga0335071, IMG submission 206724) | Soil microbial communities from Loxahatchee National Wildlife Refuge, Florida, United States - Lox_Sample_1.5 | ecosystem: Environmental > Terrestrial > Soil > Wetlands | place: USA... | reverse complement strand
GTCCGACCAGGCTCGCTCCCAGCATCCTGCCGCCGCCGGGCTCGCAGACGATCCGCACGAACCCGTCGGCGTCGCCGTCGCACACCGCCTTGGAGTTGCCGTTGAAGCGTACGCTCGCGACCTCGTGCTCCACGCCCTCGGACCTGGCCCGGTCCTCGGTCAGGCCGCAGCTCGCGACCTCGGGAGAACTGAACACGCAGTTGGGGATGAGCGTGCGGTCGCAGTGCAGGTTGGAGCCGGTCACCGCGTTCTCGGCGGCGACCGTGCCCTGGTGGTAGGCCCAGTGCGCGAGGAGCGGCGGGCCCGCCACGTCGCCCGCCGCGAACACCCCGGGCACGGTCGTGCGGCAGCTCTCGTCGGTCACGACGAAGCCGCCGGGGCCGACCTCCACGCCGGCCTCCTCGTAGCCGAGGCCGGCGCTGTTGGGCCGCCGCCCGACCGCGACGAGCACGCGCTCGGCCGTGACCTCCGTGCCGCCGGCGAGGCGCAGCGTCACGCCGGCGTCCCCTCCGGTGGCCGCCTCCACCGCCGCCTTCACGTGCGCGCTGATGCCGGCCTTCTTGAACGCCTGCTGCAGCGTGCGGCCGACGCGCTGGTCCTCACCCGGCAGCAGCTGGTCGAGCATCTCGACCACCGTCACCTTGCTGCCGAGGCGGCTGAAGACGCTGGCGAACTCGCAGCCGATCACGCCGCCGCCGACGATGGCCAGGCTCGCCGGCACGTGGTCGATCCGCAGGAGCTCGTCGCTGGTCATGATCCTGGGGTCGGTCCAGTCGAAGAGGCCCATGCGCACCGGCTCGGAGCCGCTGGCGAGGATGACGGCGTCGCCCTCGAGCTCTCCGCCCTGCTCGAGCACCGCGCCGTCCGGCAGGACGGCGCCGGGGGCGAGGGCCAAGCGGCCGGGGCCGGCGAGCGTAGCCCGCCCGGCCACCACCCGCACCTTGCGCGCCTTGAGCAGGTGGATGACGCCGTCGCGGAGCTGCGTCGTCGCCGCCTCCTTGCGCGTCATGAAGGCGGGGAAGTCGAGGCGCACGTCGCCGACCTCGACCCCGAACTCCGCGGAGCGCCGCGCCTCGTGCAGGCTCGCGGCGCCGGCCACCATCGCCTTGGTCGGGATGCACCCGCGGTTGAGGCAGGTGCCGCCGATCTCGCGCACCTCCACCAGCGTCACCTCGGCGCCGAGCTGGGCGGCGCGACCGGCGGCCACGTACCCGGCCGGGCCGCCGCCGAGCACCAGGATCTTCGTCATCCATGCACCTCCTCGTCCGGCGGCCGCGCCGCGACCCCCGTGCGTGACCTCGTCATCCGGCCGCGGTCCTCTGCAGAGCGGCGTCGAGCCTCCGCAGCGTCGTGGTCCAGACGGTCTCCGGCGCGAGCGCCACGCCGGCGCCGGCGAGGCCCTCGCTCTCCCACACCTCGCCTACCAGCGCCTCGACCGCCAGCGTGAGCTCCTCTGGCGGTCGCTCCACGAGGAACGACCCGTGGACGAGCGTCCGCCCCTGCTTCTTTGCCTGCGCGATGGCCACTACCTTCTGCCCGCGGGAGCAGATGTCGTACCGCAGCGCACTGGCGAAGCAGAGCGCGCTGCGCTGGTACGCGACCTCTCCCGGGTCGTCGAGTGACAAGCCCAGTTCCTTGAGCGCAGCTGTGAACGCCAGGGCGACCAGACCGTAGGGTCCGCCCACGTCGACCGTCGCGCGTGGCCCGGTGCTGGGCACGCCGGGCGGGAACGCGACGGCGAAGGACCACTCGAAGGCCTCGCCGTGCAGCACCGCCCGGCCGCCGGTGGGCCTGCGCACCACCTCGAACGGCAGGCCGGGCACCAGGGCGAGCTCCTGGAACCTGCCGATGCTGAGCGCCGGCGGGGACCACGTGTACCGGCGCGCCATGACCTCCTCGACGGTCTCGAGCAGGCCCTCGTCGAACGCCATCTGCGCCCCGCCGCCGGCGCGGAACTCGGGAAGGACCTTGACGATGCTCATCGGCGCACCTCGGGCGCGCCCCTCAGGCGCCGCCCTCCGCGTCCTCCGGGAACTGCTGCCTGACGACCGGCTTGCGGGCGGCCTGCGCCTCGTCGAGCCGCCGCACCGGCAACGTCACCGGCGCCTCGTGCAGCAGCGCCGGGTCGTCCCTGGCCTCACGCGCCACGCTCCGAAACGCCTCGATCAGCCGGTCGAGCGCATCCTTGGACTCTGTCTCCGTCGGCTCGACCATCAGCGCCTCGTCGACGATGAGCGGGAAGTAGGTGGTGGGCGGGTGCACGCCGTAGTCGAGCAGCCGCTTCGCCACGTCCAGCGCGCGCACGCCGTCCTTCTTGAGCGGCGTCGCCGAGCCGACGAACTCGTGCATGCAGCGCCGCTCGCCGTACGGCAGGTCGAGCAGGTCGCGCACGCCCTCCATCACGTAGTTGGCGTTGAGCACCGCCGTCTCGCTGACCTGCCGCAGCCCCTCTGCGCCCAGGCTGCGGATGTAGGTCCAGGCGCGCACCAGCACGCCGAAGTTGCCGTAGAACGTGCGGACCTTGCCGATGGACTGGGGACGGTCGTACTGGAAGAACAGGCGACCGTCCTCCCCCTTCTCCACCAGCGGCACCGGCAGGAACGGCGCCAGCGCGTCGCGGACGACGATGGGGCCGGCGCCGGGGCCGCCGCCGCCGTGCGGCGTGCTGAACGTCTTGTGCGTGTTGAAGTGGACGATGTCGAAGCCCATGTCGCCGGGCCGGCTGATGCCGAGCACGGCGTTGGCGTTGGCGCCGTCGTAGTAGAGCAGGCCTCCGGCCTCGTGGACCAGGCGGGCGATCTCGGTGATGTGCTCGTCGAACAGTCCCAGCGTGTTGGGGTTGGTGAGCATGAGCCCGGCGATGTCGCCCTCGGCGATGACCTCGCGCAGGTGGCCCAGGTCCACGCCGCCGCGCGCGTCGCTGCGCACCGGCGTGGGGACGAACCCGCCCATGACGACGCTGGCCGGGTTCGTGCCGTGGGCCGTGTCGGGGATGATGATGCGCCCCGGGTCGCGGCCCTCGGCCTGGTGGGCCGCACGGATGATGAGCAGGCCGGTGAGCTCGCCGTGCGCGCCGGCCGCCGGCTGCAGCGTGGTGGCGTGCAGGCCGCTGATCTCGGCGAGCCAGCGCTGGAGCTCCTCCATCAGCTCGAGGGCTCCCTGCACGAGTGACTCCGGCTGATAGGGGTGCAGGCCGGAGAAGCCCTCCAGGCGCGCGGCCACCTCGTTCACCCGCGGGTTGTACTTCATCGTGCACGAGCCCAGCGGGTAGCTCCCGCTGTCGACGCCGTAGTTGAGCGTGCTGAGGCCGGTGAAGTGCCGGAGCAGGTCGACCTCGCCGATCTCCGGCAGGCGGGCCGGATCGGAGCGGCGCAGACTCTCCGGGAAGAGCTCGGCGGCGGGTATCTCGGGCACGCCGAGCTCCGGCAGGGTGTACGAGCTGCGGCCCGGGCGCGACTTCTCGTAGATGGTCGCGCGGTCCACGGCCGCCGGGCGGCAGACCGGAGCGCTCTCGCGGCTCGCGGCCGGGTCCGGACGGCCGGCGCCGGCGCGGGGGGTGGCAGGCTCAGCCACGGTCCACCTCCCCGGTCGCGAGATGACGGCCGAGCGCATCGGCGAAGCCGTCGAGCTCGGCCTTCGTGCGCTTCTCGGTGACGGCGAGCAGCACGACGTCGTCGAGGGCGGCGGACGCGGCGTCCCCGCCCTCGCCCGACAGCAGGCCGTCGAACCGGCCGGCGAACCGGCTGAGTGGCACGCCGGCCAGGTAGCCCTGCGGCACGAGTGCCGCGACCACCCCGGCCGCCGGCTGGGGCAGCCGCACGGCGAACTCGCGGAACACAGGACCCTCGGTGAAGGCCGCCACGCCCCGGAGCGCCAGCAGGCGCCCCCGCAGGTAGGCGGCCTTGCGCGCGCAGTGCAGGCCGAGCTCCGGCAGGCCCTCCTTGCCGAGCCAGCTCAGGTACACGAGCGTGGCCAGCGCGTTGAGCGCGTGGTTGGAGCAGATGTTGCTCGTCGCCTTCTCGCGGCGGATGTGCTGCTCGCGCGTCTGCAGCGTGAGCACGTAGCCGCGCCGGCCCTCGAGGTCGACGGTCTCGCCGACCAGGCGGCCGGGGATGCGGCGCATCAGCCTGGTGGTGACGGCCATGTAGCCCAGGCCGGGGCCGCCGAAGTCCATGGCGTTGCCCAACGCCTGACCCTCACCGACGACGACGTCGGCGCCCAGGCGGCCCGGCGCCTCGAGCACGCCGAGCGACACGGGGTCGGCGACCACGATGAGCAGGGCGCCCGCCGCGTGCGCCAGCTCGGCCACGGCGGGCAGGTCCTCCAGCGCGCCGAAGAAGTTGGGCTGCTGGACCACGACCGCCGCGGTGCCGTCGCCGACGGCGGCGGCGAGCGCGTCCACGTCTGTCGCCGCGCCCGTCTTCAGACCCACCGTCCGCGGGCGCGGCCCGTACCCGGCCGACTCGGTCTCGAGCACCTGCCGGTACTCCGGGTGCACGCCGGCCGAGAGCACCACCTCGCCGCGGCGCGTCTGCACGCCGGCGAGGATCGACGCCTCGGCGAGCGCCGTCCCGGCGTCGTACATCGAGGCGTTGCTGACGTCCATGCCGGTGAGCTCGCAGATGGCCGTCTGGAACTCGAAGATGGTCTGCAGCACGCCCTGGCTACGCTCGGGCTGGTAGGGTGTGTACGCGGTGAGGAACTCACCGCGGCTGATCACGGCGTCGACCACGGCGGGCACGTAGTGGTCGTAGACGCCGGCGCCGAGAAAGCTCACCAGCTGCGACGCCGGCATGTCCTTGCCGGCCAGGCGGCGCAGCTCGGCGACGACCTCGGCCTCGCTGAGGCCGGCGGGCAGCGCCAGTGGCTCCCGCAGACGCACCTCCTCCGGGACCTCGGCGAACAGCTCGTCCACGCTGGAGGCCCTGACGGCCGCCAGCATCTCCCCAAGGTCGTCCGCACTGTGCGCGACGTAGCTGGTGGAGCCCATGATGCGTCCGCCTCCCGAAGGGTCAGGCCTCGTCGAGGAACTTCTTGTAGGCCGCGGCGTCCATGAGGTCGCCCAGCTCGCCGGGGGCCGTCATGCGGATGCGGATGAGCCAGCCCTCGCCATAGCAGTCCTCGTTGACGCGCTGCGGCTCGTCCTGCAGCGCATCGTTGACCTCCACGACCTCGCCCGTGAGCGGCGAGTAGAGGTCGCTCACGGCCTTGACCGACTCGAGCTCGCCGTAGGTCTCGCCCGACTGGACCTCGGCGCCCGCGTCCGGCAGCTCGGCGTAGACGATCTCACCGAGCGCGTCCTGCGCGAACCACGTGATGCCGAAGACCGCGTCCTCGCCGTCCACGCGCACCCAGTCGTGCTCCTTGTAGTACCGCAGATCCTGAGGGTACGTCTCCTCCGCCATCGTGCCTCCCTGGTCGTCCTCACGCTCGTCGTTCGACTGTCGAACCTGCCCGGGCCGGGCGGGCGGGAAACGCCCGCGAGGGGCCGGACGCCGCCGCTCCCTCGCCGGCACGAAAAAAGACAGGGTGGAGTACCCACCCTGTCTGACGGCCGGCGCCGCGGCGGCGGCGTGCTGTCATCCGGGGGCCCGTCCGGCCGCGCTCCGTTGGCCTGAGAGTTTCGGCGCCTGCTTCGCGCCTTGCCCCTTCGGCGTCCGCTCCTGGAGCGGACTCTCACGCGGCGTTCGCCCGGGCTGCTTCGCACCGGCTCAGCCGGACCACTGTAGCACCGGCGTCGAGGCAGGGACAGCGATCGCCCGTCGACGCCGGGCTGCCGCGGACAGAGCCCAATTCGACGTGAAGGCTCGCCAGGAGGTGCTGACCGCGCCGCGCGCCGTCGGCCGGGTGCACGGCCTGCACCCTCCAGGATCCGGGCCGCAGCCGGACGCGACCGAAGAACCTGGTCGAGGCGGCGACTCCCGCATCCCGGTCCGCCGTCGCCACCGAGGCGAGGGCGACGAGCGCCGTCGCCGCCGCCGCACGGGCGCGGGAGCGCGCGGCCGTCATACGGACATCCACTGATGCAGAATGCCCCTGCCAACGGCACAGCCAGCCCGGCGGCTGCCCGGCGGGCTCGCGGCCGACCGTGGGGAGCCGGGACACGCCACCCCGCCACTGCGTCTACGTTGACCGCGCCGGCAGATTAGCGCATCGTCAACCACCAAACACTTCACTATCGTTCACCGAAGCATCACGAGAGACCTCAGGGGACGTCAAGGTCTGCCCCTGGCATGCAAGAGCAACGACAAGGGGGGTCACCATGAAGCGACGTTCAGTCACCATTCTCGTCCTGGCGTGTCTCGTGGCGGCCGCGGCCTCGGCGATGCTGGGGGTCGCACGCGCGCGATCGGGGTCGCCGGACCACTCGGGCATGGCCATGGGCGGCGGCGCGATGTCCATGTCGCCTCAGGACATGATGTCCACGGCGAGTCACCGGGTCGGCGCTCTCGTCTATCACGGCGCCGTCACGTGGCAACAGCGGCGTGCGGCCGCCGCAGCCCGGGCGGCACAGATCGCGGCGGCGGCGCCGGGGCCATCCCCGACGATGGATCCACTCGGCGTGCCCGACTACTTCGGCGCGACGCCCAACTACGCCAACAGCCCGGTCATCCGCAAGTTCGTGGACGCTCTGCCGGGTCTTGGTCCCTCGGCCAGGAACGACCTCGGGCAGTACCTGCCGGTGGCAGTGCCCGACACGACGACGTTCCCCGGGTCTGACTACTACGTCATCGCGGTGCGCCAGTTCGCGGAGAAGATGAACAAGGATCTGCCGAAGACCACGCTGCGCGGCTACGTGCAGCTCAACAGCGGCACCGATCCGAAGACCGGGCAGAACACAGTCGCCCCGGCGCCGATCCAGTACCTCGGGCCGGTGATCGTCGCGCAGCGCGACCGCCCCGTGCGGGTCAAGTTCGTGAACCAGTTGCCGACCGGCGAAGGCGGCAACCTGTTCATCCCGGTCGACACCACGGACATGGGCGCGGGTGGAGGCCCGAACCAGGCGACGATCACGTCGGCCGGCCGCCACGGCGGGTTCGGCAACGTCGTCGACGTGACCACGGCGACCGCGATGCCGACGACACTGCAGACCGGAGAGATGGTCGACCTGATGGGCCTGCAGCCGACCGCGTACGACGGCAGCTTCAGCGTGACCGCCGTCACCGACGGCTCGGACTTCCAGATCCAGCTCCCCGCGGATCCGGGCTCTGACGCGACGACGTCGGCCGACAGCATGGTCGCGGAGATGTACACGCAGAACCGCGCCGTCGTCCACCTGCACGGCGGCTTCACGCCGTGGATCAGCGACGGCACGCCCAATCAGTGGATCACGCCCGCCGGCGAGACCACGTCGTACACCCAGGGCGTCAGCAAGATGAACGTCCCCGACATGTGGTTCGACGCCCAGGGCAACGTCGTGCCCGCAGGCACGCCCGGCGCCACCAACGATCCGGGACCGGGAGCCGTCACGCTCTACTACACCAACCAGCAGAGCGCGCGGCTGATGTTCTACCACGACCACGCGTACGGCATGACTCGCCTCAACGTCTACGCAGGGGAGGCTGCCGGCTACCTGCTCGCCGACAAGGCCGAGAGCGAGCTGGTCAACGGCAACGCTTCGACACCCGTCGCCGACCGCACGATTCCGCAGACCGTCAAGAAGGAGACCATCCCGGCGACGCAGATCCCTCTCGTCATCCAGGACAAGACCTTCGTCCCCTCCACCAGGCTGCTGGCCAAGGAGGATCCCACCTGGGACATCGCTCACTGGGGCGGCAAGGGCAGCCTCTGGTTCCCTCACGTGTACATGACGAACCAGGATCCCTATGACGGCTCGGGCGCCAACGCCGTGGGTCGCTGGGACTACGGCCCGTGGTTCTGGCCGCCGCTCACGCAGGCCGCAGGCCTGGTGCACGGCCTCAAGCCCAACCCGTACTACGACCCCGTCAACAAGCCGTGGGAGCCGCAGTGGATCCCCGGCATCCCCAACCCGTCACTCGTGCCCGAGGCGTTCATGGACACCATGGTCGTCAACGGCACCGCATATCCCTACCTCAAGGTCCACCGCAAGGCGTACCGGTTCCGCATCTTGAACGCGTCGAACGACCGCACGCTCAACCTGCAGATCTACTACGCCAAGTCCAACAAGGTCACGAAGAAGGACCGCAAGGGGAACCCGACGCTTCAGACGCAGTCCGGCGACATCCCGATGGTCGCGGCCATCGCCCACCCCGCCAACAGGCGCTGGCCGTCCACATGGCCGACCGACGGGCGCGAGGGCGGCGTGCCGGCTCCGAGCGCCCGGGGGCCGAAGTTCATCCAGATCGGCACCGAAGGCGGGTTCCTGCCCAAGCCGGTCGTGCTGCCCAACACGCCGGTCGGCTACAACTACAACCGGCGCGACATCGTCGTGCTCAACGTCGAGAACAAGACGCTCATGCTCGGTCCCGCGGAGCGCGCCGACGTCATCGTCGACTTCTCCCAGGTGCCGAAGGGCTCCAAGCTCATCCTGTACAACGACGCCCCGGCGCCGACGCCGGCCTTCGACACCCGCTACGACTACTACACCGGGGACCCAGACCAGCGCGACTCCGGCGGCGCCGCGACCACCAAGGCCGGCTACGGTCCGAACACCCGCACCGTCCTGCAGTTCCAGGTGATCGGCGACAAGCCCGCCAGGAAGTTCGACCTGAAGGCGCTCAAGAAGGCGCTGCCGGAGGCGTACAAGGTCGACCAGGACCCGCCGATCGTCCCGGAGAAGGCCTACGGCGCGGCGACCGACACCTATTCGCGGATCCAGGACACCCAGCTGAACTTCTTCAACCGGCCCATACCGCTCTCCGGCATCTCGGTGGACACCGGCGGAGCGGGCTACACGTCGGCGCCCACAGTGACCATCAGCGGGGGCGCCGGGACCGGCGCCGCGGCGACGGCCGTCGTGACGAACGGGGTCGTGACCAGCATCACCCTGGACAACCCCGGCAGCGGCTACACCTCGCCGCCGACAGTGACCCTCACCGGAGGAGGCGGCTCTGGAGCGACCGCCACTGCCCTGGGCGTCGCCATCCCGATGCAGCCCAAGGCCATCCAGGAGCTGTTCGAGCTCAACTACGGGCGCATGAACGCCACACTCGGCGTCGAGCTCCCCTTCACCAACTTCAACACCCAGACCACCATCCCATTGGGCTACCTCGATCCGCTGACGGAAGACATCACCAGCTCCGATCTCGCCACGCCGGTCGGGTCGCTCGGTGACGGTACGCAGATTTGGAAGATCACCCACAATGGCGTCGACACCCATGCCATCCACTTCCATCTCTTCAACGTGCAGGTGATCAACCGGGTGGGCTGGGACGGAGCCATCAGGCCGCCCGACCCGAACGAGCTGGGGTGGAAGGAGACCGTGCGCATGAACCCGCTGGAGGACTGCATCGTCGCCCTCCGGCCGACGGCGCCGAAGCTGCCGTTCAAGATCGGCGACAGCGTTCGGCCAATCGACCCGACCATGCCGGTCGGCGCCACGCTCAAGCTGGTCAACCCGGCCGACGGCAACTACATCAACGTTCCGAACGACCTGACCGACTTCGGCTGGGAGTACGTGTGGCACTGCCACCTGCTGGGCCACGAGGAGAACGACATGATGCGGCCGATGGCCTTCCGCGTGTCGCCCGCCGCTCCGACCGGGCTCCAGGCGAGCGGGACCGGCCAGGTCACCCTCACCTGGACGGACAACTGGACCAACCCGGCCGCGACGGACAATCTCATCGAGCGGGCCACCGACGCGGCGTTCACGCAGAACGTGACCACGATCAGCATCGACCCCGCGGCGACCACCTACAGCGACACCGCGGTGACGGGCGGGACGACGTACTATTACCGCGTCCGCGCCGAGAACGACGTCAGTTTCTCGGCATGGTCGGTCGCAGCACCGGTGACGCCGTGAGCCGCTGACGGAGCGCCGGCGCAGCCGGCCGTGAGCGATGGACGGGCCGGGTCGCCTCAGCGGCCCGGCCCGTCTTCCTCGGGGCATCTCACACGATCCTGGAGGGTTCCCCACGGGACGCGGGATCCCATGCGCAGAAGGAGGTCGTTTGTGACCGCGCCGCCGGTTCTGCTACCGTCGCGGGCGGCGCCCGCGGACGCCCTGCTGCCCGCCGGGCCACACCTCACAACCAGGAACGCCGATGACCCCGACCGATCCGTTCGCCGCCGCCCCGCCTGAGCTCCGCGAGCTGCTCGCCCTGGCGAGCGACCTCGCGCTGCAGGCGGGGCGTGTCCACAGCGAGGGACGCCGGCAGGCCCTCACCCTCGAGACCAAGTCGTCACCGACCGACGTCGTCAGCCAGGTCGACAAGGAGGCCGAGCGCCTCATCGTCGAGCGGCTGCGGGCCGAGCGCCCCGGCGACTCCCTGCTCGCGGAGGAGGGCAGCCTGCTCACCGGCGACAGCGGCGTCGGCTGGGTCGTGGACCCGCTCGACGGCACGACCAACTACGTGTACGGGTACCCGGCCTACGCGGCGTCCCTCGCCGTGGAGGTGGCCGGGCGGACGGCCGTCGGAGTCGTCTACGACTCCAGCTCCGGCCGCCTCTACCGGGCGGTCGCCGGCCACGGCGCCGTCTGCGACGACCGCCCGATCCGCGCGCGCTGCGAGAGCGACCTCTCGCGCGCGCTGGTCGCGACCGGCTTTTCGTACGATGCGGCGCAGCGCGTACGGCAGGGCGCCGTGGTCGCCGCCGCGGTGGGCCGCATCCGCGACATCCGCCGCGGCGGGACGGCGGCGCTCGACCTCTGCCACGTCGCCGCCGGCGAGGTCGACGCCTACTGGGAGCTCGACCTCTCGCCGTGGGACTACGGCGCCGGCACGCTCATCGCCCGGGAGGCCGGCGCCGCCGTGGAGCACCTCGCGGCGGCCCACGGACGCGGTCCCGCCGTCGTCGCCGCGCACCCCGCGCTCATGCCGGCGTTCCTCGAGCTGCTGCGCGACGCCGGCGCCCTGGCACGGGAGTGAGCCGGGGGATTCAGCATCCCCCATCGCCTGCCGACATCTGTCTGGCACACACCACTTGATAAGGTAGGACGATGCCGACTGCGAACGCTCCGAACGACACGATGGACCGGCTTCGGCGAGCGCGCATCCAGGCCCTCGAGCGCGGCTGCGTCCCCTTGGCCCGCATCGCGCTGGGGTCGCAGGCGCGGGAGCTGGTCCTCGCCGACGCGAGAAGGTGGCCCAAGTACGCTCCGCTGCCGCTGGCGCCCACGCGCGACGACGACATCGCCCTTGTCGCGGCGCTCGTGGCGGCGTTCCCCGAGTTCCGCACCCTGCTCTACTACCGGCTGGCGCGCAGCGGCGGGACGCGCGCGAAGAGCCTCGTGCCGGCGCTGCGCAAGGTGTGGCGCCCGCATCCCACCCTTCGGTTCCATCCGGATGAGCTCGGCCCCGGCTGCTTCATCCTCCACGGCTACGCCACCGGCATCGCCGCCAGATCGATCGGCGCGAACTTCATCGTCGGACAGCACGTGGTCGTCGGGTACAAGTCGGTCGGCAAGGCCCCCACGATCGGCGACGACGTGACGGTGTACGTCGGCGCCATCGTCATCGGGGACATCACCATCGGCGACGGGGCGGTGATCGGCGCCGGCGCGGTGGTCGTCCACGACGTGCCGGCCGGAGCCACCGTCGTCGGTCCCGCCGCCCGCGAGCTCGAGAAGCGCTGAGCGGCGGGCAGCCCGGGCCGCGCGCTCAGCCCCGCAGCGCCAGGAGGTCGAGCGGCGCGTCGATGACCACGCGTGCGCCGCTCTCCACGAGCTCCTCCGGCGCGCGAAAGCCCCACGCCGCCCCCACCGCGATCATGCCGGCGGCGTTCGCCGTCCGCATGTCCACAAGAGAGTCGCCGCAGTAGACCACGCGCGCCGGGGGCAGCCCGAACCGCCCGGCGATGGCCAGCGCCACCGCCGGGTCGGGCTTGAGCGGCGCGTCCGGGCGCGCGCCCGAGACCTGGGCGAAGTCGGCCGGGTCGAGCAGGGCCGCCACGATCGCCTGCGTCGGCGCGTCGGCCTTGTTGGAGTGGACGGCGAGCTGCACTCCGTCCGCTCGCAGCGCGCGCACGAGCTCGGGCACGCCCTCGTAGGCGCGCGTCTTGTCCAGCAGGTGCGCGCCGTACTCCTCGAGCATGCGCTCGTAGCAGCGCGCGACGCGCACGTGGCTGCGCAGCTCCGGCGGCAGCGACTCGGTCACCAGGTTCCGGATGCCGCGCCCGATGAGGTAGCGGTACGCGTCGTAGCTGTGACCGGGCGCGCCCTCCCGCGCCAGCACCCGGTTCATCGCGTCGGCGATGTCCTCGAGCGTGTCCACGAGGGTGCCGTCCAGGTCGAAGATGACCCCGTCGAACTCCATGCGCGCTGTATACCACGACCGCCCGGAACGGCGCGCCCGCCGCGGGGGAGGATCATATCGTCCGGGGGTCGGAGCCCTGTCCGGCGCCGTCGAGGGCTCCGTCTGTGCTGCCGTCGGAGGTGCCGTCGAAGGCTCCGACCCCCGGACACGAGATGCCCGCGGGCTCCAAGATCGCGCGGGGGATTGTCGCGGCGGCCGCGGTGCGGAACACTACGTCCCACCGCGTACGTCCCACCGCGGCCGTCCCTCCGGCCGCCGTCACAGCCGACCCGGGAGGTCTCCCATGTGTCTCCGCCTCGAAGGCTTCGTCACCATCGTCACCGGCGCCGCGTCCGGCATCGGCAAGGCGACGGCCATACGCTTCGCCCAGGAGGGCGCCAAGGTCACCTGCGTGGACATCGACGGTGACGGCGTGAAGGCCGTGGCCGGCGCGATCGGCGGCGACGCGTTCGCCGTCCAGGCGGACATCGCCGACCCCGAGCAGGTCAAGGCGTACACCGACGACACGGTGCAGCGCTGGGGCAAGCTGGACGTCGCCTTCAACAACGCCGGCGTCAACCTGCCGGGCGTCTTCCACGAGGTGCCGGACGACGTGATCGACCGCACGCTGGACGTCAACGTCAAGGGCACCATGTACGGGTGCCGCTACGCCATCCCGCACATGCTCGAGCAGGGCAAGGGCTCACTGATCAACACCACATCGGTCAACGGCATCGTGGCGGAGCCCTTCCTCACGGTGTACGCGGCGTCCAAGGGCGCGATCGTCATGCTCAGCAAGGGCATCGCGCTCGACTACGTCAAGAAGGGCATCCGCTGCAACGCCATCGCCCCGGGCTGGGTGGACACGCCGGTCAACTACGCGCACGCCGAGATGCTCGGCGGCCTGCAGCACGTGTACGACACCATAGACTCGTTCCAGCCCATCGGGCGGCCGGGCGAGCCCATCGAGATCGCCAACTGCGCGCTGTTCCTCGCCTCCGACGAGTCGTCGTTCGTCACGGGTACCGTGCTCGTGGCCGACGGCGCGATGACGGCGCAGTAGGCGCCGAGGTGCGCGCCGGCGGCGCGGAAGCGGGCGGGGCGGGCGGCCCGGCACAGGGCCGCCCGCCCCGTTTCGTTCCTACGCCCGAACAGGGAATCGAGCAGGTTTGCGCACTAAACTCGCGCGGAACCTTCGGGCAAGGGCGCGTGCCCGTGTGCGACGCCGGTGTCGGCGGGAGCAGCGAATGAGTGCCGAAGATGTGCGCAGAGAGCAGCTCGCGACCAGGGAGACGATGGCCGCCGAGGGCAACGCGCTGGTCGACGGCGCCCGCGCCCGCGGGCTCAAGCTGAGGCTCGTCGGCGGCCTCGCCGTGCGCGACCACTGCGAGGCGCTCGAGTTCTGCACGCGCGACTACTCCGACCTCGACATGGTGTCCCTGAGGTCCTCGCTCCGCCGCCTGATCGCGTTCTTCGCCGACCAGGGCTACGTGGAGGACCGGCACGCGGGGCTGGCGACGGGTGGTGGCCAGGCGCGGTTCCGGCGCCGCTGCGTCCACGGTGACGGCGCCCCGTTCCACGAGGACGACCACGTGGACGTGTTCCTCGACGCGTTCGTCATGGACCACCGCATCGATCTGCGGCAGCGCCTCGAGGTCGAGCCCTACACGCTGCCGCTCGCGGACCTGCTGC
>Ga0335071_10004828_pt1 | contig 14070 bp, 8 predicted proteins | sample Lox_Sample_15_FD_206724 | JGI IMG/M metagenome (GOLD analysis project Ga0335071, IMG submission 206724) | Soil microbial communities from Loxahatchee National Wildlife Refuge, Florida, United States - Lox_Sample_1.5 | ecosystem: Environmental > Terrestrial > Soil > Wetlands | place: USA: Florida... | reverse complement strand
GGCCTCACGCGGATCGCCGCGGTCGCGGCGCGGCCGGCCTCCTGGCGGCGGACGGCGGTGACCCAGAGATATTGCGTGCCTTCGCCGGAGAGGTCGGCGACGTCGAAGCCGCGCTCGGCGACGCGCGCCCGGACTTCCTCCGCGCTCCAGCGGACCCCGTCCCAGGTGCCGGCGACTCGCGGGGTCCGCTCGGGGCGCCCGTCGACCTGGAACCGGAAGACGCCGCCGCCCTTGAGGACGCGCGCGGCTTCGTCGAAGTAGCGCAGCACGGCGCGGCGGTCCGGGACGTGCTGGAAGACGATGTGGGAGTACACGAGGTCGAGCGAGGCGTCGGCGATGGCGCCGAGGTCGCCGTCGGTGCGTTCGAGGCGCACGTTCGGCCGGCCGGCGAGCGCCGCGCGGGCGCGGGCGATCATCTCGCCGGAAATGTCGACGCCGTTGGCCGCCGCGACGCGCTCCGACAGCGGGCGCAGGAGGCGGCCGATGCCGCAGCCGATCTCGAGCGCCGCGGCCGAAGGGTCGAGCTCGAGGCCGCGCAGCACGTACTGCCGGAGGTCTTCCTCGCCCGAGCGCCAGAATCCCTCTTCGGTCGCGCCGTGGCCGCAGTCGATGTAGAACCGGGCGTCCTGCCGGGCCCGGAGGTCCCAGTCCTCGCGCATGCGCCGACGCGCCGAGAAGAGGCCGGCGAGCGACCGGGCGTAGGGGATGCGCATCGGCGGGATCTTACAGGGCGGGCCAGACGAGCTCGCCGGTGTGAACGAAATAGAGCCCCGCCTTCGCAGGCCGCCCGGTCAGCCGCTCCCAGGCGCGCCGGTAGATCGCGATCTGCGGCGTGTAGAAGCCGACGAGCGCGTCGCGGTTGCCGGACACGGTGTCGGACTTGTAGTCGACGAGGATCCAGCCGTCGTCCTCCTCGAAAGCGAGGTCGATCGCGCCCTGCAGCAGCACCGGATCCGGTCCTTCCGCCAGGCCGAGCTCGGCGCGCGGCGCCTCGAGCGCGAACGGCACCTCGACGAGACGGCGCTTCGCGGCTCGCGCCCGGTCCCAGAGCGGCGATCGGCGTACGCCGTCGACCGTCTGCAGCACGTCGTCGAGCTCGCCCGGAGGCCTCTCTTCGGCGACGAGCAGGTTCGCCGCGTGCCGGGCGAGGTCGAGGCCCGGGTCGCGCATCGCGGCCTCGAGCGCGCCGTGGAGGACGCGGCCCCACGACATACCGCGGCCGGTCGCTTCCCAGCCGGGCTTCTCGCCGGCGTGCGCGACCGCGGTGACCGTGGCGACGGCGAAGGTGGGTGTCGCCGACGCCGCGAGGCGCCGCCCTCGCTCGGCCGCGCCGGGCTCGGGATCGCTCCCGGCGGTCGGGCGGATCGCCGGCACGGTGGCGGGAGCCGACGCCGACGCGAGCGCGGCCGGGAGATACGGGTCGAGCGCCGCCCAGGCGCCGGCCGCCTTGCCCGCCGCCGTGCGCTTGATGCTGACGACGAGGGCCTCCGCCGCGCGGGTCGTGCCCACGTACAGCAGCCGCGTGTTCTCGGCCTCCTCGAACTCCTTTTCTTTCGCCTGCATGGCTTCCCAGCCGGGGGGCAGCGCGATGTCCTGCTCGGTGAATTCGCCGAACTTCTGGAAAACGCGGAAGTAACCGACGGGCGGCTCGCGGTCGCGGTCGATGCCGAATCCGCGCGTGGGAGGGTTGCCCCCGGCGGGCTCGGCGAGGACGACGACGGGCGCCTCGAGGCCCTTGGCCCCGTGCAGCGTCATCAGCCGCACGACGTCGCGGCGGCCCGGCTCCACGCTCATCTGCTCGATGAGGTTCTCGCGGCGCATGCGGTCGAGCTCGTCGACGACGCCCGCGAAGTCGCGCCCCTCGCCCGAGAACTTGCGCGCGGCGGCCAGCGCTTTCAGGAGATTCCCGGCGCGGCTCCTTCCGAGCTCTTCGCCCGCGGCGAGGGCAACGAGCCCGAGGCGGCCGCAAAGGCGTGAGAGCGCGGCGGCCGGCGGGAGCGTCTCGACGTCGCCGAGCGCCTCACGCAGGATGCGGACGGCGCGCGAGATCCGGGGGTCCGTCCCGGCCGGTGGCTCCGCGGTGAACCGGAATCGGCCGCCGGCGCGCGAGAAGCGGTAGAGCGCGTCGTCGTCCACGCCGAAGACGGGCCCGCGCAGGGCGGCCACGAACGGGACCGGATCGTCGGCGTCGGAGAGCGCCCGGAGCAGCGGGATCAGCGCTTCGAGCTCGGTCGACTCGCCGAAGGCGCCTCCGCCCGCGATCTCGAACGGGACGCCGAGCCGCTCGAGCGCCCGCGCGTACTGACCCATGTACTTGCGCCGCCGGAAGAGCACGAGAAAGTCGCCGGGGCGGCGCGCGTTCGCCGCGACCGCGGAGGCGACGAAGCGCGCGATCCGGCCGGCGTCCTCCTCGACGACCGGCTCGGCGCTGTTGCCCGCCGCGGGAACGTCGAGCCGGAAGACCGCGGGGCCGGGCGCGCCGTCGTGGTAGGCGTCGAGAGCCACGTGACCCGCCTGGAGATCCGTCGCGTCGGCCGGAAAGAAGCGCGGCTGCCCGAAGACGCGGTTGTTCCAGTCGCACAGCGCCCGGCTCGATCGGAAGTTCGTCGAGAGCGTGACGATCTTTCCGCCGCTCTGCTCGATCAGGCGCCGGACGGTCTGGTAGGTCTGGATGTCGGCGCGGCGAAAGCGATAGATGGACTGCTTCGGGTCTCCGACGACGAAAAGCGAGCCCGGCGCGGGGCGGAGCTTCTTCCAATCCGACTCTTCCGAGTCTTCCCCCGTCAGGTAGAAGAGCAGCTCCGCCTGGATCGGGTCGGTGTCCTGGAACTCATCCACGAGGATCGGCGTGAAGCGGCGCTTGAGCGCGCGACGCACGTCGGGCCTGTCCCGCAGCAGGTTGCGCCCCTCGATGAGGAGGTCCTGAAAGTTCAGCCGGCCGCTCTCGCGCCTCTCGTTGCGGTAGGCGTCGCGTGCCGCGACGAGCACGGGGATGACGATCGGGTACAGGTGTTCGGCCCAACGGGCGAGCGAGGGCTTGACGACCTCGTCCTGGAGCGTCTCGAGCTCCGCCTTGAGCGCGCGCGGCGCCTTCTCCTTGGCCTTGCTGCCGCGCAGCACCTGGAGGACCTGAACGAAATCCGCGCCGCGGCCGACGTCGAGAAGGTTCGTCAGCCGGACGGCTCGCCGCACGGCGTTCTCGAACCCGGTCCAACCCTCCGGACCGGGCTCCGTGGGGATGCCCGGCGCCGCGCGCGCGAGGAAGTCCGCCATGCGCCGGCGGGCGGCCGCGAAGTCGGGCTCGGGCGTGGGAGAGGCCTCGGCCGGCTCCACGTCGGAGTTGTCGCAGATCTGCTCGTAGGCGCCGCGCAGGTCGTCCAGACGCACGCCGAGTGCGGAGAGGCGCGGCACCACGGGATCGTTCCTGACGAAGAGGGACTGGACGAAGCGCTGCCAGGACTCTTCGCGCGCGACGTGGTCCTCGGGTTCGTCCATCTCGCGAAAGCCCGGGTCCACGCCGGCTTCCACCGGCCGCTCGCGCAGCAGGCGCGCGCAGAACGCGTGGATCGTGCCGACGAAGCAGGACTCGAGCGATGAGAGCGCGGCGTCGAGGTTGCGCTGCCGGCCGACGTCCTTCTCGCTGGCCCGGCGCCGCTCGAGCTCGTTCTGGAAGCGCTGCGAGAGCTGGGCGGCGGCGCGGATCGTGAACGTCACCGCCGAGAGGTTCTCGACGCGCGCCGCGCCCGAGGCGACGAGGGACGTCATCCGGCCGACGAGGCACGTCGTCTTGCCGGTGCCGGCCGCGGCCTCCACGAGCATGGTCGTGCCGAGCTCTTCGGCGATCGCGCGCCGCGCGGCGTCGTCGGCGGGTGGGCGCTCAGGCTTCTTCGTCGTCATGCAGTTTCCGGAACGCGGTCAGCGGGGCCTCGGAGGCCGCGGCGAGCTTTCTCTTCGACGCCTCGCTCGACGCATCGGGGCCGCCGCACACCGCCTCGAAGTCGCAGAACTTGCAGCCGTCTCTCGACGTCGCGTGGGGAAAGAGGCCGGCCGCCGTCAGGTCGAACAGCGTCGCGAGCGCGCGCCGCGTCGCCGCGGGATCCACCGGGATCGTCAGGCGCTGGCCCTCGCCCTTGCGGCCCGGAAAGAAGTAGCCCGATCGCTCGACGCGGCCCTCGCGGCCGGCGCGGCGAAGCAGCTCCTCGAGGGCCATCGCGTAGAGCGCGGGCTGAGCCTGGCGGCCGCCGAAAAGCCCCCGACCTTCCTGCACGCCCGCGGCGCTGCCGGTCTTGTAGTCCCAGACCTCGAAGGTGCCGTTCCCGGTTTCGTCGATACGATCGATCGAGCCGCGCAGACGCACGCGGTCGCCGTTGCCGAGCGCGATCTCCACGGGTTCGGCGGAGTTCAGGGGGCCCTCGGAGGCGCCGGCGGCGGGCAGTCCGAACCCGACTTCGAAATAGCGCGGCGTCACGGTCCGGCAGTGCTCGGCCTCGGCCGCGAGGAACGTGCGGCACGCCTGCCGGATCGTTTCTTTCTGCGCCTCGAAGGCGACGTCGCTCGAGGGCGGGACACGCTCGCGCCAGGCCTCGATGCGGCCGTCGGCGATCCCGTCGAGCAGGGCGGTGTGCCGGCCGGGATCGGGCTTCTCGCCTCGATCCGTCAGCGTCTCGAGGAGCTCGCGGAAGACCTCGTGAAGAAGGCTTCCCTCGTCGCGCGGCTCGAGCCAGCGCGTCGCGTCGCGTTCGAGGTCGTCCGGCGGGCGGACGCGCAGGACGTTGCGCACGAAATAGGAGAACGGGCATCCGGCCAGCGCCTGCACGAGGGACGCGGAGGTGGGCCGTCCGCTGCGGCGCGGGTCGAGCTCCGGCGAGGGGGCCGAGAGTCGCCCGTCCCACGCCGTGAACCCGTCGCTCGCGCGGGCCTCGAGCGCCCGGCGGCCGTCTTCGAGCCACGGAAAGCGCGCGCGCACGAGCGCCGCGCCCGCGCGCGGCGGCGCGGCGGCGAGGCGCGCGAGCCACCACTCGCTTTCGTCGAGGGCGGCGTCCGCCTCCGGAACGAAGCCCGCGGGCGGCGGCAGGGCGGCGAGCATCTTGCCGTAGTCGGCATCGACGCCGGTCTTCGCGCGATGGAGGTCGAGGAGAAACGGCGACGGCGCGGGCTCACCGGCCATCGAGAGGTTGCGCAGATCGAATTTCGAATAGCTCGCCGTCCAGGCTCCACGCAGGCGCGCCACGCAGGCCTGCAGGGCGCGGGTGCGCTCGCGCGGGCGTTCGCGCTCGAGGGACAACCGCGGACGATCGAGCGCCTCGTTGATCCGGCGACGCTCGTCGTCGAGGAGGACCGGATCCTCGAGATCGCGACCCGGATGACGGGTCTCGTCGAGGCCGACGAGAAAGGTGTGGCGGCGTCCCGAGTGGCCGCCCTCGGCGAACCCGGAGACGTGAAGCCGTCCCGGGCGCGGCCGGTCGGCGAGGACCGCGAGCTCCGTCACGGCGTCCCGCAGACGCTCGAGAGCCTCTTCGAGGCGCACCGGTGCGGCGGGCAGATCGGCCAGCTCGCGAAAGAGCGTCTCGAGCGCGACGCGTGCCGCCGCGTCCAGGTCGTCGGTCACGCGCGCGAACTCGGAGACGAACGTCGCCGCGCCGCGGGCGAGCGCACGCAGGCGGTCGTCCGAGCCGTCGGCGGGGGCGAGCTCGAGCGCCCGGGTCGTGAAGGCGCGCGCGAGCCGTGCCGCCGCGAGGCGCCGTTGCCGCCCGGCCGAGCGTTCTTCCGGCGGCTCCTCCAGCGTGTCGTCGCGTCGGGACGGCCGCTCGGGGCCTTCGAGCTCCCGGATGAGCCGATCGAGGGCGGCGGCGTACCGGCGCCGTCCCCACCCGATTCGGGCGCGGCGCAGCTCCCGCGCGGCCGCGGCCGCGCCCGGCGCGTCGGGCGCGGCATCGAGGCCCTGGAGCGTGAGCGCGCCGGAAGCGAGAGCCGCGCGCAGGCGATCGGCGGCGAACCCTTCGGCCATCCACCCGAAAAAGGCGAGAGCCGCCTGACCCGGCCGGCTGTAGGTCACGGGGACGCCCCCCCCAAACGTGCAGGGCACGCCGTGCTCGCGCGAGAGCTCCCACACGAGCGCCGGATAGACGGACTCGTCGGTGTGGAGCAGCTCGACGTGGTCGAACGGGATCCCGGCCGAGAGACACCGGCGAAAAACGTCGCGCAGTTCGTTTTCTTCGCCGATCGCGCGCGAGATCGCCGCGTCGGCGGCGCGCGCCGTCCACGCCGACGGCTCGTCGACAGCCAGCCGCCGCAGACGGTCGCCCGCGAGCCGCTCGAGGAGGGCCCGCTCGAGCTCGGACAGCTCGACGTCGGCCGGCAGGAGATAGAGCGCCGACGTTCCCGGCGGCGACTCGAGCTTCGCGGCGCGCGCGAGCACGTCGAGTCCGTCCACGAAGCCGCCTTCGGAAAGCGCCCGCGTGTAGCCGCCGAGGATCTCCTGCAGCTCCGTCGCCTTGCGCGGATCGGCGAACGCCGAGGACGGAAGGCGCGAGGCGCCGATGTCGGCCGCGCGCAGCTCGTCGAGCGTGCGATGCATCGCCCGGTGCAGACCCGGCCTCTCCCGCAGCGCCCCGAAATAGGAGTCTGGCCGGAGCACGCGCGCGCACGCCTGCTCGACGAGGGTGAGCGCCTGGGCGCGGGAGAGGAGCCGCCGTCCCTCGCGAGCGAGCGCCGGGCCGATCCTCTCCAGGGCCAGCGTGCGGACCGTCGCGACGCGCAGGTGCACCCACGCGTGCCCTTCCCGGGCGAGCCGCTCGACGAGCGTGTGTCCGTGAAGCAGCGTCGGCGCGACGAGGATCTTTTCCTCGAGCGGGGCCGCCGCGCAGGCGGCCGCGAGCTCCTCGAGGAGCCGGGCCGTGACGGAAGGCTCCGGGAGGGGCGGCGTGGAAACCGGTGGCGCGGACGGCTCCGGCCCGCGCGCCGCCGGTGCGGACGGCGCCCGCGAGGGCGCCTCGAAAGGCAGCTCGCGCTGTTCGGATTTCCGACGCATGAGACCCCGCATTCTTATCCCACTCGACGGACAGACCGTGTCCCGGCAAACGGAGTAGACTCGTCGGCGGAAACGGGGGAGCCCACTCTGCGTCGCTGGCGCAGACGGCTGAGAGTCCGGCGGCCATCGCCTGCCGGAGACCCCGCGAACCTGATGCGGGTAATGCCGCCGTAGGGAGGTCGTCATGAGCCGTCGCCCCGAAGCGCTGCCGTCGGATGCGTCCGTCCGGCGCGAGCCGCTGCCCGGCTCGCGCAAGGTCTACGTGGGGGGGCCCCGCGGGATGCGGGTGCCGTTTCGCGAGATCGCGCTGACGCCGACCCGTGGGGCGCGCGGCGAGACGGAGATCCATCCGCCGTTTCGGGTGTACGACACGTCCGGCCCGTACACCGATCCGGCCGCGGCGATCGACCTGTACCAGGGCCTGCCGGAGCTGCGCCGCCCGTGGATCGACGCGCGGGGCTCGTACGACCGCTCCGCGCCGCGGCGGCAGAACGCGGCGGGCCTCGCGCTGACGCGCCCGCGGGAAGCGCTGCGGGGGCGCGGCAACGTGACCCAGATGCACTACGCGCGGCAAGGCGTCGTGACGCCCGAGATGGAGTTCGTCGCGATTCGGGAGAACCTGCCGGCCGAGCTCGTCCGGAGCGAGATCGCGCGCGGGCGCGCCATCCTGCCGGCCAACGTCAACCACCCCGAGTCCGAGCCGATGATCATCGGGCGGAAGTTCCTCGTGAAGATCAACGCCAACATCGGCAACTCCGCCGTCGGTTCCACGATCGAGGAAGAGGTCGAGAAGATGACGTGGGCGACGCGATGGGGCGCCGACACGGTCATGGATCTCTCGACCGGCCGGAACATCCACGAGACGCGCGAGTGGATCCTCCGCAACAGCCCGGTCCCGATCGGCACCGTTCCGATCTACCAGGCTCTCGAGAAGGTGGACGGCAAGGCCGAGGAGCTGACCTGGGAGATCTACCGCGACACGTTGATCGAGCAGGCCGAACAGGGCGTCGACTACTTCACGGTGCACGCCGGAGTGCGCCTGGCGTACGTGCCGCTGACGGCGCGGCGCGTGACCGGCATCGTCTCGCGCGGCGGCTCGATCATGGCCAAGTGGTGCCTCGCGCATCATGCCGAGAGCTTCCTCTACACGCGCTTCGACGAGATCTGCGAGATCCTGAAGGCCTACGACGTGTCCTTCTCGCTCGGCGACGGCCTGCGCCCGGGCTCGACGGCCGACGCCAACGACGAGGCCCAGTTCGCCGAGCTCGAAACGCTGGGCGAGCTCACCACCAAAGCGTGGGCGCAGGACTGCCAGGTCATGATCGAAGGCCCCGGCCACGTCCCCATGCACCTGATCCAGGAGAACATGGACAAGCAGCTCGCCCTCTGCCACGAGGCGCCGTTCTACACGCTCGGGCCGCTGACGACCGACGTCGCTCCCGGCTACGATCACATCACGTCCGCGATCGGGGCGGCGATGATCGGCTGGTTCGGCACGGCGATGCTCTGCTACGTGACGCCGAAGGAGCACCTGGGGCTGCCCGACCGGAAGGACGTCAAGGACGGCGTCATCGCCTACAAGATCGCGGCGCACGCCGCCGATCTCGCCAAGGGTCACCCGGGCGCCCGGGAGTGGGACGACGCGCTGTCGAAGGCGCGCTTCGAGTTCCGCTGGGAGGACCAGTTCCACCTGGCCCTCGACCCGGAGACCGCCCGCGACTTTCACGACGCGACGCTTCCGGCCGAGGGCGCCAAGCTCGCGCACTTCTGCTCGATGTGCGGGCCGCACTTCTGCTCGATGAAGATCACCCAGGACGTCCGCGACTACGCGGCGTCGCTCGGCGTCGCCGAGGACGAGGCCCTCCGGAAGGGTCTCGCCGAGAAAGCGGAGGAGTTCGTCCGCGACGGGGCGGAGATCTACCGCAAGGGGTAGGGGACGGGACGGCGTGCCGCGCATCGAGTGTGGCTTCACAGCCGTGCTTTTGCGCCGGGCGAGCGGCGAAGAAGGGGCCCTAAAATGTGATGAGGCGGACCTCATGCCGAAGCTGGAACTGATCGCCCCCGGCCGCCGTCACATTATTGTCTTGGCTTCCGCTTTCTTCTTTCTGGCCTGCTCCGATCCGCCTCCGCTCGACAGGGCCAAGGTGGCCGGGATGATCGAGGCGACGATCGCCTTCCAGGCTCCATTGGATGAAGACCTGCGAAAGCTCGACCCGCGGTTCGGCGCGGACCCCTACATGAAGCGCGAGCTCCTGAGGGTCGAGGCCATCTCCGTCAAGCCGGACGGACCCTTTGGAGGCATGGCCGGCCAAACCGCTACCGTGTCTTTTGTCTGGCGATTTAACCAGGGTCCCCTCGCTGGGATCTCACATCGAACCATCGCTAAGATCCACGGGGACTCGAAGGGCTGGCGAGTCTACGAGGATAAGCTCGCGCACAACCTCAGGGAGTCCATTGCCGGCACGGAGTAGAGCTGAGCACCCCACCGCCCGGCGCCTCCCTGCCCGAAATCAGAAATCAGGCCTGACTCCGGAAGGGGTACTGCCCCGCCGTTCAGGGTGGGGTCCTCCCCTCGATCCGTCGCGACTAGAACTTCGCCACCAGCCCCACCGCCGTCGCCGTGTCGGTCTTGTCGTAGCGCGTCAGCGGGATCGTCGTGCCATCCTTGATGGGCGGCTCGTTGCGGTAGAGCAGCGTCCACGAGGCCTGGAGCGCGAAGATCTTCGAGATCGCGACTGCAACCGCCGCCTTGTCCGTCATGAACCAGTTCTTGCTGTCCGACAGATCGAGCAGGTACGAGTAGTCGTTGGTGACTGCCGCCGTCTTCGTGATCTGCCACTTGTAGCCGAGTCCGGCGCGGATGTTGGCGTAGTTGTGGTACGGCGCGATGACGCCGAGGACGATGTCCTGCTCGGTCGTGTATCCCACGCCGCCCTCGATGCGGAGGAACTGGGTCTTCGTGTTGAGGAGCTTGAACCCCGCGCCGCCGTCGAAGTTGTAGATGTTGTTGATGCCCGAGAACGTGTTCTTCAGCCAGCCGGCCCGGGCGAAGACGTCGAGCTGCTCGGTCAGGTCGCGCGAGGCCTGGAGCGAGGCCGTGAAGTTCTCGGCCGTGGTGACGCCGTCGGTGGCCGCGTGGAGCGCCGAGCCCTTCAGCGTGAAGAGCCAGGGCTTGGGGTTGTAGTTGACCTCGGCGCTGCCGCCGATCGACGTCGTGTCGGTGTTGCCCGACGTCGAGAGAAACGCGAGCTCCGCCTTGCCGAACCAGACCGGCGGCGGCGGCTCGGGAACGGGGCAGGGGCAGTCCTGCGCCAGCGCCGCGGCGGGAGCCGCGAGAAACGCGAGAAGCGCGATGCGCCGGAACGTCTTCACCGGGGACCTCCTTGTCAGATGAGGGCTTTGCGGACTTCCGCGAGCTCGCGGCGCTTGGCCTTGTCGACCTTCGGGTACTGGAGGTCGAGCTTTTCGAGCGCGAGGATGAGCGTGCCGGCGACGGCGATGCGCGTGAACCACTTGTTGTCGGCCGGCACGACGTGCCAGGGCGCCCAGGGCGTGCTCGTCGAGCGGATCAGGTCTTCGTACGCCGTCATGTAGTCGTCGAAGAAGCCCCGCTCCTTCGCGTCGGCCATCGAGAACTTCCAGTTCTTGTCGGGCATGTCGAGGCGTTCCAGGAAGCGGTTCTTCTGCTCCTTCTTCGAGACGTAGAGGAAAAACTTGAGAACGGCGATGCCGTTGCGCGTCAGGTAGCGCTCGAAGGCGTTGATGTCCTCGAACCGTTCGTCCCAGATCTTCCTCGTGACGAGCTTCTTCGGGAGGCGCTGCTTGAGGAGAAGCTCCGGGTGGACGCGGACGACGAGCGCTTCCTCGTAGTAGGAGCGGTTGAAGATGCCGATGCGGCCGCGCTCCGGAAGGCTCTTCATGGAGCGCCACAGGAAGTCGTGGTCGAGGTCTTCGGCCGAGGGCGCCTTGAAGGAGAAGACCTGCACGCCCTGGGGGTTGACCCCGGACATGACGTGCTTGATGGTGCCGTCCTTGCCGGCGGCGTCCATCGCCTGGAGGACGATCAGGACACCCCAGCAGTCCTGGGCATAGAGCTTTCCCTGCAGATCCGCGAGCATCGAAACCCCGCGGCGGAGCAGGTCCTTGGCCTCCTTGCCCTCGAGGTCGAGGCCGGCCGTGTCGGCCGGGTCGATGTCGCGGAGCCGAAAGCCCTTTCCCCGCTCGATCCGGTACCGGTCGACGATCCGCTCGAGCTGCCGGCGGCCCGACTTCTTCATCTTGTCTTTGGGCATACCCGTCGATCCTATCGGATGGGAGGCGGGGCGCCGAAACCCGGCGCCGATTCCTTCGAATAAGCCCGGGTGGGCCCCGCCTCCCGGCCGGGCCGAAAAGGAGGCAGCCATGACCGAAGTCACCCGGCACGACCCGGGCGCGTTTTCCTGGGCCGAGCTCGCGACGACCGACGCGGCGGGGGCCAAGGCGTTCTACACGGGCCTTTTCGGCTGGACGTTCACGGACGGCCCGATGGGGCCCGGGCCCGAGGACGTCTACACGCGCCTGCAGCTTTCCGGCCGGGACGTCGGCGCGCTGTACCCGATGATGAAAGACCAGCGCAGCCAGGGCGTTCCGCCGTTCTGGCTCTGCTACGTGACCGTCGTCAGCGCCGACGAGGCGGCGAAGAAGGCCAGAGCGCTCGGTGGCAAGGTCTGCGCCGAGCCCTTCGACGTCATGGACTACGGCCGGATGGCGATCCTCCAGGATCCCTCGGGAGCCACGCTCGCCGTCTGGCAGCCGGGAACCCACCCGGGCGTGGGCCGCTTCGGCGAGGAGGGCGCGCCGTGCTGGATGGAGCTCGCCACGCGCGACGTGGCCGGGGCGAAGAAGTTCTATGCGGGCGTCTTCGGCTGGGGCTGGCAGGATCCCAGGGGCGACGGCATGCCGTACACCGAAATCCTGCGCGGCGGGCAGCCGATGGGCGGGATGTATCCGCTGGGCCCCGAGATGGGCCAGGCCCCCCCGAACTGGACTCTCTACTTCCAGGTCGCCGACTGCGACGCGGCGGCGGTCCGGGCGAAGTCGCTCGGCGGCCGGCTCGTCGTCGAGCCGAAGGAACTCCCGAACGTGGGGCGATTCGCCGTCGTCCAGGATCCGCAGGGTGCGTTCTTCTCGCTGTACCAGCCGGCCTGAGCGGGGCGGCCGGCGGCGGCTCTAGATCTTGACGAAGATCCGGCGGTGGTAGAGGACCCCGCAGACGGCCGTCCAGACGGCGAGGTAGGCGAGCCCGAAGAGGAGCGAACCGAGGCGCGGGTCGGCGAACCGGTCGAAGACCGCGCGGTAGGCCGCGTTCCACAGCGAGTGTGACTTTCCGTCCGCGCCGGGGACGCGGACGGCCAGCAGGACGATCGCGCCGAGGGTCGAGAGCACGAACGCCGCGATCGCATTGCGTCCGAGCCACCGGAAGGGCGCCGCGGAGCGCCGCGCGCCCCGCACGTCCACGATCCACACGGCGGCGGCGAGAGCGGCGGCGGCGAGGCCCGCCGTCAACAGCGCGTAGGAGGACGTCCACAGGCTCTTGTTGACGGGAAGCGCCCGGCCCCAGAGCAGGCCGAGAACCGCTGCGGCGGCGCCTGCGGCGAGGAGCTCGCGGGCCGCCCGCCGCGTCGCCCCGAGGCGGCGCAGGCGCTCGCCCGCGACCGCGCCGAGAAGCGTCGTCGCCACCGCGGGCAGCGTCGAGAGCAACCCTTCCGGGTCGTAGTCCGGCTTCCACGTGTGCCGGCCGAGAACGGCGCGGTCGACGCGCGCCGCGAGATTGCCGGCGGGGTCGAGCGGTCCGGTGGCGAGGAGCGCCCAGTAGCCGAGGAGCAACGCCGCCGCGACGGCGACCGCCGCGCGGACGCCGCCCCGAAGCAGAACGGCGCCGGAAAGAACCACGCAGAGGCCGATGCGCTGGAGGACGCCGGCGTAGCGGAAGCGCTCGCCGTGAAAGAGGACGAACGAAAGCGCGTTCAGCGCGAGGCCGAGCGCCACGAGGACCGCGGCGCGGATCGCGACGTGGCCGAAGACGATGCGCCGGGGGTCGCCGGCGGCGCGCCGCCGCGCGAGGGAGAAAGCCATGGAGACGCCGACGAGGAAGAGAAAGAAGGGAAAGATCGTGTCGGCGTAGGTCCAGCCGTGCCACGCCGCGTGTTCGAGGGGCGGGTAGACGGCCGACCACGTGCCGGGGTCGTTGACGACGATCATGCCGGCGATCGTGATGCCGCGCAGGGCGTCGATCGAATCGAGTCGCGGGGACGGCTCGGTCGGAATGCGAACACTGTAACCCGCACGGGCCCGGGCGCTAAACTTCTGCGGTGAGACGACACCGGAGATTCGGCGCGGCCGCCGCGCTCCTGGCCGCGGCGGTGGCGGCCGCGGCGGCGGCCGCCGAAGAGCCCCCGAGGATCCGCCAGGGACCCTACGAAATCGTCCTCCATCTCCCGCCCAACGGACTCTTCGCGGGCGAGGAGATGGAGATCGAGTTCTCCGTGGCGCGCGCCGACCGGCTCGACGCCTCGGGCGAGCCGACGCCCCTGACGTGGGCGCGCATCGAGGCGGTGGCGGACATGCCGAGCATGCCCTCGATGGCTCCCTTCGACGAGATCGCTCACCGCGAGGAGAGCCCCGGCCGCTACGGCGTGCACCCGACGTTCCCGCACGGCGGCGACTACCGGCTGTGTCTCACGATCCTTCCGCCCGAGATCCCGCTCGTCGGCGATCCGCGCCCGACGGAGGCCTTCGTTTTCGACTTTCCGCTGACGGTCGCGGACGCGGCGTCGAGCCCGACGCGCGAGTCGGCCAAGGTCCGGCCGTTCTCCCTCGATCTCGCGACGGCGCCCCTCCACCCGGTCGCCGGCCAGCCGGTGGAGCTCGAGCTGCGCGTGCGGCTGGCGGGGAGCTTCGAGCAGCGCGAGGTCGTGGACTTCGACGTCCAGCACGAGAAGCTCATGCACCTCTTCGTCGTGAGCGAGGACCTGACCGAGTTCGCCCATGAGCACCCGGAG
>Ga0335071_10004827_pt1 | contig 14071 bp, 9 predicted proteins | sample Lox_Sample_15_FD_206724 | JGI IMG/M metagenome (GOLD analysis project Ga0335071, IMG submission 206724) | Soil microbial communities from Loxahatchee National Wildlife Refuge, Florida, United States - Lox_Sample_1.5 | ecosystem: Environmental > Terrestrial > Soil > Wetlands | place: USA: Florida... | reverse complement strand
CGGCCTCGAGCTGAAGGACCTCGCGCTCGCGAAGTCCTTCTCCTTCCTCGAGGGCGCGATCTCCGTCGGCGGGGCCGTCCACGCGCTCTGGGGGACGACGTACGTTTCCGAAGAGTCCGCCTTCACAGCGGACACGGGCTCGGGGCCTTGGCACTTCGCGCAGTCGTCGCAGACCGGCCTCGCGCGCTCGCACACGAACTGGTCCGTGGACGCGGGCGCCCTGTTCTCCCTCGGGCCCGTGCACGTCGGCGGCGTCTGGCGCGGCATCAACGAGCCGTCGTTTCCGTATGCGGAGGGCTCACCGCCGGCGGAACGGGGGCAATCCGTGACGTATGGATCACAGGGACGCATCGGCGCTTCCGTCCACGTGCCGGTCATCGGCCTGACGTTCGCGGCGGACTACGACGTCACGAAGAACGACACGCTCATCCCGGGCCTGAAGAGCCGCGAGGTCGGCGGCGGCGTCGAGTGGACGATCGTCGCGGTCGTCGTCCGGGGGGGCGCCTCGGTCAACCTCGAGTCGCCGGACAAGAAGCCCGCACTCACGGGCGGCGCCGGCGTCGTGATCGGCCCGGCGAAGGTCGACGTCGGCGGCTGGTACCGGACGGCGAACGGCGCGCTCGGCCTCGTCGCGACCGCCCGCTTCGGCATCTGACGCGATGCTCGGGTTCGAGCGGCTCGCCGGGACCGGCGCGGGACCCCGTCGCGGCCTTCTGACGCTGGACCACGGGACCGTCGAGACGCCCGCGTTCATGCCGGTCGGAACGGCAGGGACGGTCAAAGCCGCGCGCTGGAGCGACCTCGAAGCCGCGGGCGCCGAGATCGTGCTCGCGAACACGTACCACCTCATGCTCCGGCCAGGCGGCGACACGATTCGCGCGCTCGGCGGACTGCACAGATTCCTGGGCTGGGACCGGCCGATTCTCACGGACTCGGGCGGCTACCAGGTCATGTCGCTCGCAGGGAGCCGGACGATTTCGGAAGAGGGCGTCGTCTTCCGGAGCCATCTCGACGGCTCCGCGCACGCCCTCACGCCCGAGCGCGCCGTGGACCTCCAGCTCGGGGACTTCGGGGTCGACGTCGCGATGGTCCTCGACGAGTGCACGCCGTGGCCGGCCACGAAAGACGAGGCGGCGGCGTCGATGGCGCTGACCCACCGCTGGGCCGCGCGCGCCGCCGCGCGCCGGCAGTCCCTCGGCGGGACGCGCGGCGCGCTCTTCGGGATCGTGCAGGGCGGGATGCACGCGGACCTGCGCGCCGAGAGCGCGGCGGCGGTCGCCGCTCTCCCGTTCGACGGCGTCGCGTGCGGCGGACTGTCGGTCGGGGAGCCGAAGGACGAGATGCGCGCGATGGTCGCGCACACGGCTCCGCTCCTTCCGGAGGACAAGCCCCGCTACCTCATGGGGGTCGGGCGGCCCGACGACCTCATCGACGCCGTCGCAAAGGGCTTCGACCTCTTCGACTGCGTGCTCCCGACCCGCGCGGCGCGGCACGGCCTCCTCTACACCTCGGAGGGGACGCTCGCGATCAAGCACGCGAGGTACCGCGGCGACCCGCGTCCGCCGGACGCCGGCTGCGGCTGCCCGACGTGCCGCCGCCACTCGCGCGCGTACCTCCGGCATCTCTTCACGCTCGGCGAGCCCACGGCGGCGACGCTCCTCACGGTCCACAACCTCACGGCGATCCTTGACTTGATGCGGGGAATCCGTGAGGCTCTCGCGTCGAACCGGTTCGCGGCGTGGGCGGCGGAAGCGCTCCCTCGCTGGTCGAGGGCCGTCGGAAAGGACTCCTGATGAACCCCTCTCTCCTGCAGGCCGCCCCCACGAGCGCCGCGGCCAACCCGCTCGTGCAGATGGTCCCGTACCTGCTCATGTTCGTGATCTTCTACTTCGTGCTCCTCGCGCCGATGCGCAAGCAGCAGAAGAAGCAGAAGGAGCTGATCTCGGCCCTGAAGAAAGGCGACCGCGTCGTCACGACGGGCGGGATCCACGGGACGATCTCGCAGGTCGAGGACCAGATCGTGTGGCTCAAGATCGCGGACACGACGAAGATCAAGATCAACAGGAGCGCGATCGCGGGCCTGTCGGGCGACGTCGAGACGAAGGAACCGTCCTGACCGTCCGGTTTCCGTGAGAAAATGAGGGGTGCCCTCGGGGCGAACTCTCACACTGCTCCAGTCGTCCGACTGGCATGCGGGCTCCGCGCTCTCCGGCGGGGGGCTCGGGATGCCGGCGGACGTGCGCGCCGTCCGGCGCGAGGAGGTCGACGCCGCCGCTGAGCGCGCCGTCGCGGCTGCGACGTCCTGCGGCGCCGACGCCCTCCTCGTCCCCGGCGACCTCTGGGACGCCGAGAACGTCGCCGCCTCTTCGATCCACCGGATCCTGGAGGCGCTCGCGTCTCTGGCGCCGCGGCCCGTCTTCATCGCGCCCGGCAATCACGACTTCGCGGGCGCAGGCGGCTGGTACGACCCGTCGGTGCTCGCGGCGCTCGGAATGCGGGCGTGGCCCGGGAACGTCGTCGTCTTCCGCGCGCCCGGGTGGGAAACCGTCGCGTTTCCGGGCCGCGACGACGCGACCGTGACGGGCCGGGCGTTCCTGTCGCCGGCGGTCGTCGTCGAGCGTCCCCTCTCGCCTCCGCCCCGGCGGCCCCTTTCGGAGCACGCCCTTCTCCTTCTCCACGGCTCCCTCGAGAGCTATCCCGGCGCGGACTCTCCAAGGGGCACGAAGCGCACGGCGCCGTTCTCGCGCCGCGAAGTCCTCGACGCCGGGTTCTCCTGGGCCGCGCTCGGGCACCACCACCACTTCCATCTCGTCGAGGACGATGCCGGGGTCCCGCGCGGGGCCTACTCGGGCTCCCCGACGGGCCGGGGCCTCGACGAGACGGGCGCCCGCGTCTTCCTCAAGATCACGCTCGTCCCCGGGGAGCCTCCGCGCGTCGAGACGCTGCCCGCGGACGCGCGGGCCGTCCACGACCTCGCGGTCGACGCGACGGACCTCGAGAGCGCCGCCCTCGCCGAACGGATCGAGACGGCCTGGGGCGTCGCGGGCGTCGGCGCCGGCGACCTCGTCCGGCTCACTCTCACGGGGACGCAGCCCTACGGCGCGCGTCCGGCCGAGTCCGCGCGCGCGTTTGCGCCGCGCGTGAAACACCTCGTGGTCCGCGACCTCACGTCGCCTCCCGTGGAGGATCCCGGCCTCCGCTCGGCGGAGGGCCGTTTCGCGGCAGACCTCCGGGCCCGGCGCGACGCCGCCATCGAAGAAGGTCCGCGCCGCCTTGCCGAGCTCGCGCTCCGGGTCGGACGCGACGCGCTCGCGGGCCGGCCGGTCCTGCCTCCAGAGCCGGAGGACGCGTGAGGATCGAGCGGATCCGGGTCGAGGGCTTCGGCGCGCTCCGGGGCCTCGACCTCGCCTGGCCCGAAGGCTGCGTCCTCCTCGCCGTCGACCCGAACGAGACGGGCAAGACGACTCTCTGCGAGGCGATCGTGACGGCGCTCTACGGACTCCCGAAGACGCGCGGCGTCGCGACGAGGGTGCGCGAGCTGCGTCGCCCGCGGAGCGGCGCGCCGATGCGCGTCGGACTCGACGTGTCCGCGGGAGGCCGGAGATGGTCCATCGACCGCGACCTGGATGCCGGGACGCTCCTCATCCTCGACCGCGATCGCGGCGCCGACGCGACGGCGGAGTTCCTGCGCCCCGGTGGCCGCGACGTCTTCGGCGAGATCGTCACGGGCGGCCTCGGCGAGCCCCTGTTCCGCGCGACCGCGTACGTGAAGCAGAACGTCCTCGACACGGACCGGCTCGAGGCGGGCCTCACCGTCGAGCTCGCGCGCATCGCGGACTCGGGCGGCGGCGAGGCGTCCGTCGTGAGAGCGCTCAAGGCGCTCGAGACGGCGCGCAAGGAGATGCCGGGCGCGTCGACGGGCGGCGCCGTCTCGGTCGACACGGAGATCTCGCGCCTGACGAGAAAGCTCGACGCCCTCAAGGCCCGGCGCGACGCTCTCGCACACAGAAGGCGCGAGGCCGCACAGGCCTCCGCCGCCCTCGCCTACCGCACGCGCGAGAGGGACGAGGTGCGGCGCCTCGCCGACCTTGCGGACATCGCCGCGATCGCCGCCGAGCGCCGGGCGCTGAAGGAACGCCTCGACGTCGCAACTGCCGCGGTGGAGAAGCGGCGCGAGACGGAGAGCGAGGCGAAGGCGCTCGCTCCAGAGGCCGCGCTGTTCTCCGACGCGGCCCTCGCCGCCGTGGACCGCCTCCGCGAGGAGCGCGGGACGCGGCCGCAGGCGCTGGAGGGCGCGCGCGCCGCGCTCGAGGCGAGCCTGCGCGAGGCGTCGCGCGACGCCGGCGACCTCGCGCACCGCTTCGGGGCCGTGTCGCGGCTGGAAGACGAGGCGCGTGCGAGGCTCGAAGTCCTTCTCCGCTCGCTCGCGAGTCTCCGGAAAGAGCTCGCGGAGGCCGAGCGCGCGCTCGAGGGACAGTGGGAGGCGCTGCGCTCCGACGGGCTCGCCGAGGAGATCGTCCGGCTGGACGGGGTCCCGGCCGAAGACCGCGAGTTCGTCGTCGGGGCGGAGGAAGAGCGCGGCGCACTCGAGCTCGAAGGCGTGAAGCTCGACCGCAAGGTGGCCGACGCATCCGCCCTCGCGGCGATCGTCGCGGGCGAGCGCGGGCAGCGACTCCGGCTCGCGAAGGGGATCGCCGGTGCGGCCGTGGCCCTCGTCCCGGTCGCCGCCTGGTTCGCATGGCCGTCGGCCGGCGTCCCCGTGTGGATGGCCGTCGCGCTCGCGGTCTTCGTCCTGACGCTCGGAATCTCCGGCGCCGTCGGATGGGGGCGCGCTGCGGACTACCGGGCCGCGGACGAGGCGCGCGCCCGCGAGGAGGAAGCCGCCGCGCGGCGCAGGGCGACCGAGATCCGGCGCCGCCTGTCGGACGTGCGGCTTCGCCTCGACCGCGCGGCGAAGGGCGCCGGGTTCCGGGACGCCGCCGCCCTCCTGAAGGCCCACCGGCGCGTGCGCGCGGCGGACGACCGGCGGCGCGCGCTCGCCGCGGCGACGACGCGCCGCGACGACGCGCGAGGGCGCTTCGAGGCGCTTGACGCGGGCTTCGCGGCTTTCCGCGAGACGCTCGGCCTTCCCCCGGGCGTCCCCGAGGCGGGCGCGGCCGCCCGCCTCCTCGACCTCGTCGCGGAGTTCGGCCTCGTGCGGCAGGAGACGCGGACACGCGAGGAGGTCCTCGCCAAGGAGAGCGAGCGTCTCGCGCGGGAGGACGCCGACCTGCGCGACCTCGAGAGGCGCCTGCGCGATGCTCTGGCCGCGACGGGCGTCCCCGCGGGCCTGCCGCTCGCCGAGGCGCTCCTCGCGGTCGAGGCCGGGCGCCGGAAGGCCGCGAAGTTCCGCCAGCTCCAGGAGCACGACCTTCCGGCCCGGCGCGAAGCCGAGGGGGCGGGCAACGCGGAGGAGCTCGCCGCCCGCCTCGCCGCGCTCGACGCGGAGATCGCGCGGCGAACTTCCGAAGCGGGCGGCGCGATTCCCGAGGCGGTGGGCACGCCGGAGGAGGCCCGCCGCGCCGCGGAGCAGTCGCGGGCCGCGCTCGCGCGGGCGGACGAGAGCCGGCTCTCGGCGGAGCGGACGCTCGCGGCGGCGGCGCGCGAGGGGGGCGACGGCGCTCGCGACGTGGAGGAGGAGATCGAGACGGCCGAGGCGCTCCTCCGGCGCGCGACGCTCTTTCGCGACGCCGTCGAACTCGCGCGGACCTCCCTGGGCGCGGCGGCGACGTCCGTGTATTCGGACTTCCGCCGGGGGCTCAACGAGGCGTCGCGCGCGATCCTCTCGACGTGGAAGACGCCGTACGAGGCGCTCGAGTTCTCCGACGAGCTCACGCTCTCGGCGCTCGTGAAGGGCGGGAGGGTCGCGACGAAAACGGAGATCGAGTCGGGCCTCTCGACCGGCGCCCGCGAGCAGCTTCACCTCACGGCGAGGCTCGCCGCGCTCCGTTACCTCGGGACCGGCGTCGCGGGCGTCCCTCTGCTCCTCGACGACCCCCTCGTGGGCGCCGACGACGAGCGGTTCGTGGCCGTCATGCGCTTCCTCGCGATGGAGGTGCTCTCGGAGCGGCCGGTGCTCGTCGTGTCCTGCCACGCGTGGCGGCACGAACGCCTCCTGGCGGCGCTCGGCGAGGCCGCGGCGGGCAGGCTCGCCCGCGTCTCGCTCGCTCCGTTCTCGTCGCGGCCGGCGGCGGCCGCGCGCGGGAACGGCGAGGCTTCGGCCGCGCGGGACTGAACCGGCCGGGGTTCTGCTAGACTTCGCCGGTTCGCCCGGAGAAGCCGGGTCTATCCCGCGGGTTTCCCGTCGCTCCGGTGGCCTCGGCCGCCCCCGGCCGGGCCCGCTCCCGGAGGTTGAGTTCGTGAACAAGCCCACCGGATGGCGCGTCGCCGTGACGTTGGCCGTCCTTCTCGGTTCGACCGGCGCCTACTGGTGGCGCGGCCACGAGGCGCTCAAGAAGTCGCCCACCGCTTCGCCGAATCCCACGACGGCCGAGGTCCTTCGAAACGGCCTCAAGCTGGGCCTGGACCTCAAGGGCGGCATCCACCTCGTGATGCAGGTCAAGACGTCCGACGCCCTGAGGGTCGAGGCGCAGGACACGCTCGAGCGCCTCAAGGACGAGGGCACGAAGCGCGGCGTCGCCGTGATCCCGGCGGGCCCCGCGGACGGCACGGGCTTCACGCTGAAGCTCGACGAGAAGACCGACCAGGCCAAGCTCAAGGATCTCGTGAGGTCGATCCTGCCGCCGAACTCGTGGTCCGTGGACGAGCGCGGCCGGGAATGGAAGATCGGCTTCAAGGACGTGGAGCGGACGACGATCGAGGATCTCGCGACGCGCCAGGCCGTCGAGACGATCCGGACCCGCGTGGACGCCCTCGGCGTCGCCGAGCCGGTCATCCAGCGCCAGGGCACCGACCGCATCGTGGTCGAGATCCCCGGCGTCGACGACCCGAGCCGCGTGAAGGAGATCATCGGCACGACCGGCCTCCTCGAGCTGACGCTCGTGGACGACCGGGGCGGCCCGTACCCGACGCCCGAGGGCGCAAAGGCGGCGTACGGCGGGACGATCCCGGACGACCTCCGCATGGTCGAGGGCTACAGCGAGGACGCGGACGCGCGGACGCGCACGCCGGTCACGTACGTCCTCAAGCGCGCGGCCGCCGTCACGGGGCGCGACCTCAAGAACGCCCGCGTCGACCGCGACAAGTTCAACCAGCCGGCCGTCATGTTCTTCCTGACGGCGCCCGGCGCCGTGAAGTTCGCGAAGGTCACGGGCGAGAACATCAACAAGCATCTCGCGATCGTCCTCGACAACCGCGTCGTGTCGGCGCCGAACATCAACAGCCAGATCAAGGAGAGCGGCATCATCGAAGGCAACTTCACGGCCGAGAAAGCGGACGCGCTCGCGCTCGTCCTGCGCTCGGGCGCGCTCCCCGCCGAGATGATCGTTCTCGAGGAGCGCACCGTCGGGCCGTCGCTCGGGCTCGACTCGATCAAGAAGGGCGTCCTCGCGTCCGTCGTCGGGATGATCTGCGTCTTCATCGTCGTCGTCCTCTACTACCGTCTCGCGGGCGTGAACGCGGTCCTCGCGCTCGTCCTGAACGCGGTCATCCTGCTCGGCGCGATGGCGTACATCAACGCGACGCTCACGCTGCCGGGCATCGCGGGCTTCATCCTCACGATCGGCATGGCCGTCGACTCGAACGTCCTCATCTTCGAGCGCATCCGCGAGGAGATGGACAACGGCAAGGCCCCGAAGAACGCGATCGACCTCGGGTTCAAGCGTGCGTGGGGAACCATCGTCGACACCCACGTCACGACGATCTCGGCCGCGCTCTTCCTCTTCCAGTTCGGCACGGGGCCCGTCAAGGGCTTCGCCGTCACGCTCGTCATCGGCCTCCTCGCGTCGGTCTTCACCGCGGTCTTCGTTTCGCACCTCCTGTTCGACCTGATCTACGGGCCGAAGGAGCGCGTCGAGACCGTGTCCATCTGAATCGGAGAATCGCGTGCGTCTCTTCCACAAGACCAACATCGACTTCCTGAAGATCAAGTGGATCTGCATCTCGCTGTCGATCCTCTCGATCCTCATCGGCACGATCTCGCTCGTCGCCAAGCGCGGCCCGAACCTCGGGATCGACTTCACCGGCGGCGCCCAGATCGTCTACGCGTTCTCGAAGACGCCCGACGAGGACCAGATCCGGAAGATCGTCGAGGCGGCGAGCGTCAAGGTGACGTCCGTTCAGCGCTACGACAAGGCCGAGCGCAACCAGGTGCTCCTGCGCGTCCCGATGGAGAAGAAGGAAGGCCGTGACGTCTCGAAGGAGGTCACGGCGGCCCTTACCGCGGCGCTGCACCCGGCCGGCGCGGCCCCGGACGCGTTCGACCTGAACCTCAACGGCGCCGACGTCCTCCTGAACAAGCTCGTCGCCGACGACCCCGAGCACGCGGCGCAGCGCCCGAACGTCGACCCGAAGGTCGAGTACGGACGCGTCGCCCAGGCGCTCATCGCGGCGCGGTCCGAGAAGGGCCTCTTCGCGTCCGTCGACGAGGCCGCGAAGACGCCGGGCGTCTCGCCGACGATCGCCGACTGGCTCAAGGCCAAGACGATCGCCGGCCCGTTCACCCTCCTGTCCGCCGAGAACGTCGGCCCGCAGGTCGGAAAGGACCTGCGCGAGAAAGGCTTCTGGGCGATTCTCTTCTCGTGGGCCGCGATGCTCCTCTACATCGCGTTCCGCTTCCGCTCGGTCTCGTTCGGGACCGCGGCGGTCGTCGCGCTCATCCACGACACCTGGACCACGCTCGGCCTCTGCTCGATCCTCAACCTCGAGATCTCGCTCACGGTCGTCGCCGCGTTCCTGACGCTCATCGGCTACTCCGTGAACGACACGGTCGTCGTCTTCGACCGGATCCGCGAGAACCGCGAGAAGAACCGGCGCGCGCCGCTCACCGAGCTCGTGAACCACTCGATCAACCAGACGCTCTCGCGGACGGTCCTGACGTCGCTCCTCACGTTCGTCGTCGTCGTCGTCCTCTTCTTCCTCGGCGGCGAGGTCCTGCGCGGCTTCTCGTTCGTCATGATCATCGGGATCATCGTCGGGACGTACTCGTCGATCTTCATCGCCGCGCCGCTCGTGATCGTGTGGGAAGAGTGGCGGCAGAAGAAGGCGGCGGCGAAGTCGTCCGCGGCACCGGCGCCCGTGAAGCCCGGCAAGCCGGCGAAAGCGCGCTGAGGAGCTAGACCGCGTCCCCGGCCTCGGGGCCGAGGACGCCTTCCCACTTCGCGACGACGACCGCGGCGACGCAGTTGCCCGCGAGGTTGATCGACGTGCGGGCCATGTCCATGAGCTCGTCCACGGCGAGGATCATCGCGACGCCCGCCTCGCCCGGCAGGTTGAAGCTCGCGCAGCCGGCCGCGATGATCACGAGCGACGCGCGCGGGACGGCCGCGACGCCCTTCGACGTCAGCATGAAGACGAGGCACATCGTCGCCTGCTCGACGAGCGAGAGGTGCCGTCCGGCGGCCTGGGCGATCGTGAGCGTCGCGAGGACGATGTAGAGCGTCGAGCCGTCGAGGTTGAAGCTGTATCCCGCGGGCAGGACGAAGCCCGCGACGCCCTTCGGGACGCCGAACTCGACGATGCGCTCGAGCGCCCGGGGGAGAGCGGCCTCGGAGGACGCCGTCGAGAAGGCGATGAGGAACGGTTCGCGGACCTTCGCGAAGAAGCGGCGGACGGAGACGCGGCAGAGCGCGAGCGCCGGAACGAGGACGACGAGCGCGAAGACGACGAGCGCCCCGTAGAGCGATCCGACGAGCTTCGCGTAGCTTCCGAGGACCGTGATCCCGTGGTGCGAGACGGCGCCCGCCATCGCGCCGAAGACGCCGAGCGGCGTGAGGGACATCACGTAGTCCGTGAGCTTGAACAGGACCGCGACCGCGGCGTCGAAGAAGTCGACGAACGGCTTTGCGCGCTGCGCGCCCACGTGCGCCGCCGCGACGCCGAGGAGCGTCGCGAAGATGACGACCTGCAGGATGTCCTGCCGGGCCATCGCGTCGATCGGGTTCGACGGAAAGAGATGGAGGAGCGTCTCGACGAGCGTCTTCGGCTTCGCGAGCCCCGTCTCGCCCGTCGCGGGGAGCTTGAGGTCGAGGCCGGGCTTCACGACGTTCGCGAAGACGAGTCCGATCACGAGCGCGACCGTCGTCGCGATCTCGAAGTAGATCAGCGCCTTGACGCCCATCCGTCCCACGGCCTTCACGTCGCCCGTCTTTCCGATCCCGAGGACGATCGTCGCGAAGATGAGGGGGACGACGAGCATCTTGATGAGGCTGATGAACGCCTTCGAGAGGAAGCGGAACGTCTCGTACGCGGCGGGGTACGTCTCGGCCGGGAAGACGTGGCCGAGGGCGACGCCGAGGAAGAGGGCGTAGAAGATGAGCGCCGTCGAGGAGAGCCAGCGGCTCCGCGCGCGGCCGCCGCTCATGCCGGCGTCCCTCCGCGGGTCTTCCGCGCCTTCCACCACTCCCAGAGGAGAGGCAGCATCGAGATTCCGATGATCGCGAGGACGACGAGCGAGAAATTCTTCTTCACGGCCGGGATGTTCCCGAAGAAGTAGCCCGAGAAGACGCAGATCGCGACCCAGGCGACGCCGCCGACCACGTTGTACGCGAGGAACGTCCCGTACGTCATCGAGCCGACGCCCGCGACGAACGGCGCGAACGTCCGCACGATGGGGACGAAGCGCGCGAGGATGATCGTCTTCTTGCCGTGCTTCTCGTAGAAGGCCTCGGTCTTCCTCAGGTGCTCCTGCTTGAGGAATTTCACGGAGCCGTCGAACGCGCGCGGCCCGATTCTCTTCCCGATCGCGTAGTTGGCCGAGTCTCCCAGGACGGCGGCGAGGGAGAGGAGGAGGAAGACGAGCGCGACGTTCAGGTTTCCGAGGGCCGCGAGCGCCCCGGCGGTGAAGAGGAGCGAGTCGCCGGGCAGGAACGGCGTCACGACGAGACCGGTCTCGCAGAAGACGATCATGAAGAGGAGCGTGTTCGTCCAGGCGCCGTAGTCGCGCACGACGTCGGCGAGGTGCCTGTCGAGGTGCAGGAAGACGTCCATTAGCTGCTTCAGCAGGTCCATTCGATCCCTCGTTGGGTGCGGAGAATAGCCGGAAAGGACGATAATGGGCCGCCGTGTTGCGCTTCGAGGACATCCTCGAGAAGGTCGAGTCCTACCACCCCCACGTGGACGAGGACCTCCTGAGGCGCGCCTACGTCGTCTCCGCCCATGAGCACAAGAACCAGCTCCGCTCCTCGGGCGAGCCGTACCTCGTCCACCCGCTGAACGTCGCGATGATCCTCGCGGAGATGAAGCTCGACGAGGCGTCGATCGCGGCGGGCCTCCTCCACGACGTCCTCGAGGACTCGTCGGTCACGAAGGAGAAGCTCGCCGGACTCTTCGGGCCGGACGTCGCGCACCTCGTCGACGGCGTCACGAAGATCGGCCGGTACGCCTTCACGTCGAAGGAGGCGCAGCAGGCCGAGACGTTCCGGAAGATGCTCCTCGCGATGACGGACGACCTGCGGGTCATCCTCGTCAAGCTCGCGGACCGCCTCCACAACATGCGGACGCTCGAGCACCTGCCGGAGAGCAAGCAACGCGCCGTCGCCGCCGAGACGATGGAGATCTACGCCCCGCTCGCGAACCGGCTCGGCATGGGCAAGATGAAGGGCGAGCTCGAGGACCTCTCGTTCCGGTTCCTCTACCCCGAGGAGTTCGCCGCGCTCCAGGCGGCCGTGGATGAGCGGATGAAGGCGTCGGCCGCCAGCGTCGAGAAGATCCGCCAGGAGCTCGTCGCGAAGACGCAGGCGATGGGCATCGAGGCGGAGATCACGGGCCGCGTGAAGCGCTACTGGTCCGTCCGCCAGAAGCTCATCCGGCAGGCGATCCCGCTCGAGCAGCTCTACGACGTCCTCGCGTTCCGGATCCTCGTCTCGAACATCCCGGACTGCTACACGGTCCTCGGCATCGTGCACCAGGCCTGGCGCCCCGTTCCGGGGCGGATCAAGGACTACATCGCGATGCCGAAGCGGAACTTCTACCAGTCGCTCCACACGACGCTGGTCCCGGAGGGGGCCGTCCCGTTCGAGGTCCAGATCCGGACGCGCGAAATGGACCTCATCGCCGAGAACGGGATCGCGGCGCACTGGAAGTACAAGGAAGGGGAGGCGAGCCGCGCCCAGGAGGCGCACGTCGGGCTCCTGCGCCAGATCTTCGAGACGACGAAGGACGTCTCGGACCCGCGGGAGTTCCTGTCGTCGCTGCGCATCGACCTCTACCCGGACGAGGTCTACATCTTCAGCCCGAAGGGGGCGGTCTTCGCGTTCCCGCGCGGGGCGACGCCCGTCGATTTCGCGTACCGCGTGCACACGGACGTCGGCCACCACACGACCGGCGCGCGCGTGAACGGGCGGCTCGTGCCCCTGAAGACGCCGCTCGAGAACGGCGACATCGTCGAGATCCTGACGTCGCCCACCTCGCAGCCCTCGCGCGACTGGCTCGCCTTCGCCCTGACGGCGCGCGCGAAGAACAAGATCCGCGCGTTCATCCACACGGCCGAAAAGGAAAAGTCCGTCGAGATCGGGCGGCGCCTGCTCGACCGCGAGCTCAAGAAGTGGAAGAAAAGCCTGCCGAGACTCCTCGAGGCGAAGGCCTTCGACGCGCTTCTCGGCGATTTCGGCGTCGCGAAGGTGGACGATCTCATCGCCGACGTCGGCTTCGGAAAGCTCGCCCCGCGGGCCGTCGTCGCCAGGCTCCTGCCCGAGGCGGGCGGCGAGGCCCAGGCGCCACCCCCGTCGCGAGTGGCCGCGATCGGCAGCGCGATGCGACGCGTCCTGCCGTTCGGGACGGCGCCGGGCATCCGCGTGAAGGGCGAGAACGACCTCCTCGCGACGCTCGCAAAATGCTGCCAGCCGGTGCCGGGCGAGGAGATCGTGGGCTACGTGACCCGCGGCCGGGGCGTCTCGGTCCACTCCGTGAACTGCCCGAACGTGCGGAGCCTTCTCTTCGACCCGAGCCGCGAGATCGCCGTGCAGTGGGAAGAGGTCAAGGACCAGTCGGTCACGGTGGACCTCGAGATCCACACGGAAGACCGGCAGGGCATGCTCGCCCGAATCACGCAGCTCCTGTCGGCGGCGAACTCGAACATCCGCTCCATCGAGGCGCGGACGAGCGGCGACGGCCGCGCGACGATCGAAGCGAGCGTCACGACCCGGGACCGGCGGCACCTCGAGAGGCTCCTCGTGGGCCTCCGGGCTCTTCCCGGAGTGACGGACGTCCGCCGGAAGCTCCGGACCTCGGACGCCGAAGCCGGCTGACGCTGGCGCCTCCTGGTGTCCTTTTTCCGGGCGATGCGCCCCCGGAGACGGACGGCCGGGCGAAGCGGTGCGGTCCGGTCTTCGGACGCGGCTACGCCCGTACCCCGGCTCCGAAGAGCCGCTTTCGCTTTCGGGATGGGGCGGACTTGTACCACAACTGATTCGTTGTCGCAAGGGAAATCGCACATTCCCAACGACTTGACACCACCCAGGGGGGGACGCACACAATAAGGCGAGTCAATCTCTTTTCACGGCGGACCGTGTCAGGCGTTCCGGGGTAGGAGGTCAGCTGACCGTGCTGTTCCGCAAGGCGAAAAACCTCGTCGGACTCGACATCGGCTCGTCGGCCGTCAAGCTGGTCGAGTTGAAAGAGGGCAAGGAGGGCACCTTCCACCTCGTCAAGGCGGGGCTCGAGACCCTTTCGCCCGAGGCGATCGTGGACGGCGCCATCATGGACTCCTCGCTCGTGGTCGAGACCATCACGCGCCTCCTCGCGTCCACGGGAGTCAAGAACCCGAACGTGGCGGTGTCCGTTTCGGGCCACTCCGTCATCGTCAAGAAAATCATGCTGCCGACGATGCCGGAGGAGGAGCTCTCCGAGTCCATTCGCTGGGAAGCCGAGCAGTACGTCCCGTTCGACATCAACGACGTCTACCTCGACTACGTCG
>Ga0335071_10004826_pt1 | contig 14073 bp, 10 predicted proteins | sample Lox_Sample_15_FD_206724 | JGI IMG/M metagenome (GOLD analysis project Ga0335071, IMG submission 206724) | Soil microbial communities from Loxahatchee National Wildlife Refuge, Florida, United States - Lox_Sample_1.5 | ecosystem: Environmental > Terrestrial > Soil > Wetlands | place: USA... | reverse complement strand
GCAGGAATGTTACCGGTGCCGTAGACGGAATCCTGAACGGCAAGCGCTACCTGATTCATGATCGCGATCCGCTGTTCACCGTAGAGTTTCTGCGTATGCTTGCCGACCTGGGTGTGAAGTCCGTGAAACTACCACCACGATCACCGAATCTGAATGCCCATGCGGAGAGATCCGTGCGCAGCATCAAGGAATCGTGTTTGAAGCGCGTCATCTTGTTCGGTGAGAGCTCGTTGCGCAAAGGGATTCACGAATTCGTAATGCATTACCATAGCGAGCGAAACCACCAAGGTCCTGACAACCGGTTGATCATCCCTGACGAATCCCATGCTGGGAATCGTGGGCCGATCCGACGCCGCGAGCGTTTGGGTAGTATGCTGAACTACTATTGCCGCGCCGCCGCGTAAAATCTCCGCTGATGCCGCCAATAGATTCCGGCGCTCGTCCCTAAGCCGGTAAGTCCAAGGTCAACTCGAACTGCCACGCCTCGTATTACCCAGGACGAGGATGACGCGCTGCATTCCCCCGGTCTTTAGCTTGGTTCGCAGTTTTCGCTCGACCGAGCACTTGCCCGCGAGGCTTGCGTTCGACTTTCCGGGCCAAACGAGGTGGAGCCCCGTGCCAGATTCGAACTGGCTTTTCCGGATTACAGGTCCGGCGCATCGCCGACTATGCTTACAGGGCTTCGTAATTCTGGAGCCAATGGAGCGAATCGAACGCTCATCGGTTGCTTACCGTGCAACTGCTCTCCCGTTGAGCTACATCGGCTTGGAGCCAGAGGGGGTATTCGAAACCCCGACCTCCGCGTTACGAATGCGGCGCTCTTCCACTTGAGCTACTCCGGCGCATCAAAAAACGTTGGAGCGAGTGCGGAGAATCGAACTCCGCTTGTCGGACAGGCGATCCGATGCTCAACCAATAGGCCACACCCGCAGAAACTCTGGAGCGGACGGAGATAATCGAAATCTCTTCTCTGGGTTGGAGGCCCAGGGCACACCCCATATACCACGCCCGCTCACTTACAACTTCCGTGATGCTATTCAGTTGTCAAAGACCAGCATTGAGACACACTTCTACTGGCGTCGCCTCCAAGCGGAGGCGAGTTCGACAAAATGCCTCACATTACCGTTAAAACAAAAAAAAGCGGGCGGCCCTTTTTAGGTGGCCGCCCGCTTCTTGAAACCGGTGTATTATTCCAAGACGGTCAGGTCACCTCACGCACGTCATGATTGACGGGCCTCGCCGTACCTTTCGGTTCGGTTCCGAATTGGAATATCTGTGTCACGCATTTTAATGCTAATGTACCTTCAAAAAATATTCAAGCCCTTTTAATGTGCGCTTCACGTCAGGACATCGAACTCCGTGCGATGCCTGGCGGAGGAGGAGGGAATTCAACCCGCGGTGGCCCTTACGGACTCACGCCAGTTTTCGGGACTGGTGACTTTAGCAACTCGTCCACTCCTCCGCATTCGAAAGACTTGGAGCGCCGCCGCGGAATCGAACCGCGCACACCGAGGTTGCAACTCGACCGCTCGCCACTTGCTGTTGCGGCGCTTGGCACCCCAGGGGTGATTCGAACACCCAATCGCGGGTTTGGAATCCGCTCGCCTCACCATCGGCAACCGGGGCGTAATGGTGCGCCTGGCTGGATTCGAACCTGCACTGTGCGGCTTTTAAGGCCGCTGTCTCTGCCAGTTGGACTACAGGCGCATGGTAGGCTCGGTCGGATTCGAACCGACACTGGACACGGTCTGAGCGTGTTGCCTCTGCCGAGTTGGGCTACGAGCCTGTGGTGTTCGGGGCGAGATTCGAACTCGCAACAATGCGGCCCTCGACCGCACGCGTCTACCAGTTGCGCCACCCGAACATTGGTGGGCAGTCAAGGATTCGAACCTCGGAGATCCCAAAGGGATACCGCGCCTACAGCGCGGCGCTTTCGCCCAACTCAGCCAACTGCCCAAACACGAATTGTCAAAGATCTGGCGGAAGGCAGGCGATTCGAACGCCATGCGGGACGCACGCAAGCGTGTCCCGAGGGACCCTGGCTTAGCGGGCCAGTGGGGTACCAATTACCCGAGCCTTCCGGGTACAAGCTTCAAATTGAATTTAGATGGAAGTTACAGGCTTGATGAGAGACACCAAGACTGTCCGACCGTAAGTCGGTACGATAGGAGGCCGCGACTGAAGAAATGCCGCATCCAACAGTAGACTACCGCGAGAGTGGTAATTAGTCAATAGCAGCGCGACCTATTTCGCTTTGAAAAAGACGGTAGAAACCCTTCCGGGAACGGTTTAGTCCAAACAGCACGTCCTATGTGGCGAAGAAGTAACGCGTCAAATGAAAAAAGATCGGTGCGGAGAACGCCACTGAGTCCACTCGGTCTAACACTCCACCGTGACCGGCGATGAGGTGACCCCAGTCTTTCACTCTTCGATCGCGCTTGATCGCCGACATTACTAGTCCGCCCAGGAATCCGATCACCGTTATTACGAGCGCCATGCCCGCTGCCTGCCACGGATGGAATGGGGTGATCCGCCAAAGCGCGGCGCCCACAGCCGTTGCGCAGGCCATGCCTCCGGCTAGCCCCTCGAACGTTTTGGAAGGTGATACGGACGGGGTGATCGGATGACGCCCGAAGAGTTTCCCGAAGATGTACTGGAAGATGTCGCTCAACTGCACAACGATTAGCAAGAAAGCAATTAACAGAGCATTGTGATGGCGATATCCAGAGATATCGAGCATCAGCAGGGACGGAACATACGAGAGGCAGTAAACGCAGATCATCAAACCCCACTGGGTTTCCGAAGTTCGCGCAAGAAAGTTCTTTGGATCCGCAAACAGGACCGCGGCTATGGGAAGGATTAGGAAGCCATAGACGGGAATCAGTACCACGGACAAGCCGTACCAACCAAGCCAGATCAAACCGTACTGCATAGGTAGAGCTACAAAGAAGCTCAGCAACAGCGCGCCGTAGTCTGCACCGCGAGTGGCGGTGAGCGTGAGGAACTCTCTCAGAGCGGCAACAGACACGATTGCGAACAGCAAAATGACAGCGTGCTGCCCCGCTAGGACGGCACCACCGACCAGCAACACCATGATCCACCAAGCTTTGATCCGTATACTTAGATTGTCCAGAACTAGTTTTGCCGTTTCGCTCTGAAAGCGTAGTCGCAGAACAGCGGCCACGAGGCTGGCCAAACACAGCGCACCTAGCAAACAGGCGAAGATAACGAGGCACTGCCCTCTTACGCTCATTGCTTCGACAGCTCAACAACTTCTTGCCGGATCCGGGCAAGAAACGACTCCTTGGCCTCATCCTGCCGCACAAAGGTCGGCGTTCCGAAAGTCACGGAACAAAGCAAGGGAACGGGAACCAGCGCACCTTTCGGCATCACACGGTAAGCATTGTCCATCCAAACGGGTATCAACTCCACGTGTGGGCGCGCTTTCGCCAAATGAAAAATACCGCACTTGAACGATTGGATTTCCTCGCCGGCGCCGCGTGTGCCCTCGGGGAATAGAATCAACGACTCTCCTTGATCAAGCGCTTCGATCATCGGCTCAATTGGATTGACGATTCTTGCGGCACCTCTGCGATCGACGAGAACCCCGCGGAAGACCTGATGAATCATGTACCGTCGCACGGTCCCATGATTCCAGTAGTCGCTTGCCGCTACTGGCCGGGTCTTCATCCGAAAATGGGGCGGCAACGCCGAGCACAGGAGTACGAAATCCATGTGGCTCGTGTGATTAGCGAAGTAAATCCGTGGCTTGTCGGCCGGCTCGCATCCCATCCAGCGAGCTTGGGTGCCCGTTAGAAGACGAGCTCCCGCGACTGTTAATTGTGCTACTGCCGGCTCAATCATCCGCCACCTCTTCTGCAGAACCAATCCTTCAGTCGTGCCCGGTGTGCTGCACCCAGCGCAATCTGCGGCCGCCGGGCGGTGATCTGGGAGATCGCTCCCTCCATGGAACTGGAACGGCCGCTGGCCACCAACCAGGCGGCTACCGCTGCGGCGCTGCGGGAATAACCGAGCGCACAACATACAAGGGTCGGCCGCTCTGACTCCTGGATCGCCTCTACTGCTGCGTGCAACTGTTCGACGGCGGGCGGCAATAGATCCAGCATCGGCACAGCGCGGTAGGCCAACCCTGCTGTCGGCACGGGTAACTCAGCATTCAAGTCGACGATAGATCGAAAGCGTCGCGCTAGCAGTTCTGTCTCGCCATGCACCCGTCCCAACCAGACATCCTCAACGATTTCATTTGCCGCTCCGGCATTCCACGTCCACAGTCGTGTGTTGAGCCATGCCATACCGAGGTAAGGAGCCAGTAGGCCCACTATCGCGGGAGGCATCTCGCCATTTGCTTTCTGAAAAAGATCAGGCCGACCGATGAAATAGACCGCTCCCACAACCGCGAGCGATCCCGCCGGCCAAAGCAACCACCAGGCCGCGCCACTCACCGCTGCGGCCAAGCCAACCAGCAGCACGCTACCGGCGAGATAGACTACGCCGATCCTGATTCTCCGTGAATCGCGAACGGCTACGAGTTGGCGGGCCTCCGGATCACTCGGAAACAACGCTAGGCAAAATAGGCCGACCCAGATTCCCGTAGGCAGATCAATGAAATGATGCTGATATGTGGTCAGCGTTGAAATTCCCGTCAGGATCAACCAACCGCGCATTAGCCGGAGCGGTCCGCCGCTAAGGTGTTGCGCATACTTCGCCCACAGAATGGTGGTCAAACATAGATGCAACGATGGCGCCTGGTTAAACGGCTGGTCAAAGCTCGCCAATGCGTCGAACATCCAGCCAAATAGACCAGCGGGATGAGGCCGCTCAAATGTAAACCGCAACGGAAACAGCAGAAATGCCGAGACCGATATAACTTGCGCGGTGGTAAGCCGCTGTACGTGAGTATGCAACTCCTTTCGCGTCCGGCAAAGGAACAACGAAGCTGCATACAAGAGGTCGGTTGACCAATAGGGAATGATCGTCCATGCCAGGAATGGAATACGATGCTCCCAATCGAAAACGAGTGCCGGCACGTGTTCACGCCGGCTCGTAACCCAGTTCGCAAACCCGTAACTCGAGAAAAAGAAGACCGCGAGCATGACGGTCCATAACAATGCTTCCGCCCACGGTCGGCCTTCTTCGAAGTCGGCGATCTCCGCTCTGGCGCAGGTTGCCATCACACCTCCACACGTTGCGCCAAGGAAACCGTGAAGATCCCCAACTCGTCCGTCAACTGCTCCACTTTGCGAAATCCGGACGCCTCGACCAAGTGATCCATCTCAGTTTGCGTCCGCCGCCGCATGATCCACGGCACACCGCGGTGGCTCGATAGCGTTCGCGCGATCATTTCCAATTGTGGGTGCCATGGCTGGCCGGTATAGATCAGAAATCCGCCGGGCTCGACCGCCTCTGCCAGACCTGCGAGCGATGCACGCACGGGCGCGTTCACGGGAAACAACTCGTACAGGCCGGACACCACAGCCAAAGTAGGCCTTGGCATTATCCGGGCAAGAGACTCGCCATCGAACGCATCGCCCCGCTCGAACCGAACGAAATTCTGCAGACATCGCTGCTGGATCTCCAGGTGGCCCCTGCGCACATTTTCCTGACTGTAGTCGCGTAGCAGAACGTAGTCCGCGCCTACGCCATCTTCCAGCGCTTCGAAAATGTACCGGCCGTGTCCGGCGGCGATGTCGACAATTCGAACCGGTTGCCCATTCGCCCTCAGCGTTGCGGTGGCTTGCAACAGGAGTTGCTCGATATTCTGTTTGCGAACGCGGATACCACGCCAACCGATCGAGTTGAGGTAAAACCAATCGATCAGCCTGCCAACGGGCGTTATCCCAGACGCGCGGTTCCGGTACACGTAGTCGAGGGAAGCGCCCGAATCAAAACCGGTTTCGAGTGCCAGCCGGATACCATCTGAGAGCCGTCCCCCGGTCTTCATTGACAGCTTCGCAATCGCATATGGCCAGGCTTTTGGCGAGAGCCAAGGGAGAGGGCGGCTCAGGACATCGAACTCATCTTTGGTGTAGCCCGCGCGGTCGGCCTCACGCAACGACTCTGGCTCCTGCGGTTGCGCGAACATTCTGACAATGAAGTCCCGCGCTTTCTTGATTGCGAGGTACCGGTCCTTCTCCCCTAGCGTGTCGTGATAGAAACCTTCAAATACATGCTGTTCTTTGATTCTGGAGCCCAGCCGCTCGAAGAACTCATATTGAGGCTTGCGATGCACCACGAAATCCGCGCCTGAGATCAGAAGCTGCGTGGGCGTCTGAATGGCTTGAGCGTCCGCAATCACACGGTCGGCAGTGCTATATAGCGCCAGCAGAATATTCACGGGAATCGGCCGGCGAATGAGTGCGTCCGCTTCATAGGAAGCGATGCGCTCCGCATCATGTGTTAAAGCCTGCGGTTTCACATAGGAATTTACATGAAAGTTGCCGATCGCTCGATGAACCAGCCCCAGCACGGTTCGAGCCAGTGGCACATAGAGCTTTACCTTGAATGCCGGCGTGGCCAACACCATGCAGCGAATCTTAGGAGCGTAGTCGTGCACCCACGTCGCAACCAGCACCCCGCCGACGCTTTGTCCCACAACCGCAATGTTCTGCAGCGGAAATCCATATGTGCTCGAAACGTATTGAACGAAGCTATCCACATCCTTCACGAGAGTTCCCAGAGTGGCGCTCGATTCGTTGCCCTCGACGGATCTACCATGCCCTCGCGCATCCCACGCAAACATCGCCATCTGCGGCAGATCCAACTCCTCAACGATGTGTTGCAGCCGCCCCGAATGCTCATGTCCCCGGTGAAAGAGAATCACAGCCTGTTTAGTGCGACCGTATGGAGCCGGCCAGTAACGATAAAACAATTGCTTTCCATCCGAGGTCCTGAAAAAGTGCTCTTCCGCAAGGCGCGTTGTGATTACCTCAACCATTGATTCCTCCCGCATTTGCCTCAGCAATTCCATTTCGAATCCGATTCACCACCGTGACGCTCAGCAGCAAAACCAATAGAGGTGCAAACAGTTGCGAAGCCCAGGGTGCGTCGCTCCATCCCAGGCCGCGCCACGCCGCCAGGGCTCCAAAAACCAAGGCCCGGTCGCTCTTACCCATCGGGCCGTCGTAGCGTCTGCTCGCGCCGGCCATGACCGCGACAATACCGGCCATCTCGGAGAGCACGGTCAACACGAGGACAGCCGCCATCCACCGCGAGTCGAATTCCGGCCAGAAGGCGAACGGCGTGTACAGAGCGACGTCCGAGATCACATCCCCCAGCTCGTTTAGATAAACCCCCGCCGCCGACCTTTGTTCGAACTCCCGTGCCAGCATGCCATCCAAAGCGTTGAGCGCCATGCGAACAAACAGCAAAACCGGGAATAGAAGCAGCACAACACGAGACTCTGGATGCCAGATCAGCAAAAACCCGTATCCAACCGAAACTGCGCAACCGAGCAGAGTCACCTGGTTGGCCGTGATCTCGAGGTTCGCGATGGTGCCGGCCAGCGGCCGCAGCCACTCTTGAAATGCAGGTTTTAGTGTGTAGACGGTCGGTGTTGTCATCGTCAGTTTCCAGCCGGATAGTAGAATGAACGTGAGCAAAGGTGCGCTTCGAAAGTTCTGACAAACCTCTGACAAAGTTCTCTGCCCGCGATGCCTAAGTCAGAAAAGCACTTATACGAATTCGGCCCATACCGGATCGATACTGTGGAACGCCTATTACAACGGGGTGACGAGACCATTCCGCTCACTCCGAAGGCCGCCGATACCCTCCTGGCACTTGTAAGCAACTCTGGCCGAATCCTCGAAAAGGACGAACTCATAAAGATCGTTTGGCCGGATACCTTTGTCGAGGAGGGTGCACTGGCGCGCAACATCTCGGCCCTCAGGAAGGCTCTCGGGGATGACGCGGAAAGTTCAGAGTACGTGGAGACCATCCCCAAAAGGGGCTACCGGTTCATCGCAACGGTGAGGGCTGTGTCCGCAGGCGCTCCGCCCGAGGCGGTTGAGCCTGTGAAAAAACGGCACAGCCCTTCGCCTTGGATAGTTTGGGCAGTCGCTGGCGTTGTGCTTATTCTGGTTGCCGTCCTGGCCTATCCCACTCTCAGCCGCCGCTTTAATCGCCCGCCGAGTATCTCGTCGCTAGCGGTTTTGCCGCTCAACAACATGTCGAACGACCCCGCCCAGGAATACTTCGCCGATGGCATGACCGAAGAACTGATCAACTCGTTAGCGAAGATCGAGGCGCTTCGCGTGATTTCGCGGACTTCGGCGATGACGTACAAGGGCATGAAGAGTAAGTCTTTACCTCAGATCGCACGGGAACTGAGGGTAGACGGCATCGTGGAAGGCTCCGTACAGCAATCGAACAATCGCGTGCGGATTACCGTGCGCCTTTTTGATGGCAAAACGGAACGGCAGCTTTGGGCCCAGAGCTACGAGCGCGATCTGCGGGACGTGCTCGCGTTACGAAGTGATGTGGCTAGCGCCATCGCGCGCGAGATCCAAGTGAAGCTGACGCCGCGGGAACAGCAACGGCTAGCGCAGTCGCGACCGGTCAATCCGCTCGCGTATCTCGCGTACTCGTATGGCCGGTATTGCTGGAACAAACGCACACCGGAGGATTTCCAACGAGGACTCGACTACTTCCAGCGCGCCATCAAGATGGATTCCAGCTATGCGCCAGCCTACGCTGGCATGGCCGACGCTTATGCGCTCCTTGGCTCGATCGGAGTTGATGCATACCCACCAAACGAGGTCATGCCCAAGGCAAAGGAAGCTGCTCTTAAAGCGGTTAGCCTCGACGACGGTCTCGCCGAGGGCCACACTTCCCTCGGCTATGTGAAACTCTCCTACGACTGGGACTTGGCCGCCGCCGAACGTGAGTTCAAACGGGCCATCGATCTCAATCCCGGCTACGCGACCGCGCATCACTGGTACGCCCATTACTTCCTCGCCACGGCACAACCCGATGAGGCCATCGCGGAAGTCAAACGAGCTCAGGCGCTGGACCCGCTGTCCTTTAGTATCAACGTCGGATTGGGCTGGTGCCTCTATCACGCGAGGCGCTATGACGATGCCGTAGCGCAGTATCGCTCGACGCTGGAAATCGACCCAAGTTTTTCTCTGGCGCACTGCACCCTGGGAATGGCTCTCGCACAGAAGCAGGCCTACGATGACGCATTGATGGAATTCAATAAGGCGTTGACTCTTCCCGGAAGCCGTTGGTTCGTGCAAGCAAATATCGCCCGGACATACGCGCTATCGGGTAAGCGGGTAGAGGCGAAGAAGCTCGTGGCGGAGTTGGAAGAGTCATCCCAGAGGCAATACGTGCCGGCGATGTACCTCGCAGCCATTTACGCAGCATTAGGCAACGGGGAGCGCAGCATCCGATGGATTCAAAGAGCCTACGAAGAACGCTCCGATTACATGATCTATCTCAAAACAGAACCCTCGGTTGACGCCTTTCGCTCCGATCCGAGGTTCCAAGGCCTGTTGAAACTAATTGCCGAGCGGCCTGTTCGGCATACCAGCACAGAAAAATAGGTTTCGCGATCCACGCCGGTGTCAGCTACAGGATTGAGCTCACTCTTTCTGTGGGCTATATTGAGTGCTTGGATGCGGCATCGTCAGATTCCGTACAACTTTCCCGCCTTTCTGCCTCTACCGAAGACGAAGGGCACGGGCTGAAGCAGGATGGGAATCAGCTCCCGGAAAAATACCTGGAGCAGCTATCCGGCATAGAAATCGACGAGCTATGGCAAAAAGCTGAAGCCGCTTCCGTTGATCTGAAGAAGGATGAGCTCGCTGCAGTACTCCTGAACATCGGCCTCAAGCACAATTATGGGATTCCGCCCGGAGTTGCTGCGACCCAGGCACAGATCAGCAGTTTCTGGCGCGGGCTGCAATTGCAAGACCTGGCCCTTGCGCACGCCTGCGCTCTCGGACGTGATGTTGCTTGGCAACACTTCATAGCTAGATTTCGGCAACCATTAACGCAAGCAGCAATCAGCATGACGGGATCTGCGTCACTGGGCCATGAACTAGCCGAGTCCCTGTACGCCGTCCTTTTTGGCATTACCGAACGTGGCGAGCAAAGACGATCGCCTCTCGCTTATTACTCAGGGCGGGGATCGCTCAAGGGTTTTTTGCGAGCGACTCTCGCTCAACGGAACGTGGATCTCATTCGCCAAACTGCTCGCGAGACTCCAATTACGGATGATGATATGCTGGCAGCATCTCCGCCCCCAGCTCCGCCTTCCGAGGTAGTCGTCCGTCTGAGCCAAAGTTTGACGGCCGCTCTCGTCTCGCTGTTACCGGAGGAACGGTTTCTTCTCTCGGCATGGTTTCTCGACAGGCGAACATTGCTGGAAATCTCTCAGCTTTTGCACGTCCATGAGGCTACTGTGAGCCGGAGGCTAAAGCGGCTGACAGCCAGACTTCGCAAGAACCTTCTTAGGAATCTGCAGGTGTCCGGAATAAGCAAGGCTGCGGCAGAGGAGGCTCTCGGCACCGACCCCCGCGACCTCGACCTCAACCTTAGAACTTTGCTGCAAACTTCTCAAGAGGCCGCGTTCCTCGAGCAGAGGGCGTCCGTAGAACCGGAGCGGACATGAGCGAACAGCTACATCCTGGACTCCATCCCGACCCGGACTCCCTTAACGCTTTCATTGAAGGCGTGCTACCCGAACATGCGCGCCTCCAGTTCTTAGCGCACCTTGGGGAATGTTCCCGCTGTCGCGAAGTGGTCTTTCTCGCGCAGGAGCCGTCACCTGCTTCCGCCACCTCGAACCCAGCACCCGCCTGGAAGCGCTGGTTCGCACCGGTACCTGTCCTTGCTACGGGGGCTGCGGTCTGTTTGGCTCTGCCAGCCATTTGGTTGTATTCGCGCCACACGACTGGAGCCCAAACCAGCAATATGGCGGCGCGCGTCATTCAGGCGCCGCCAACTTCGGCATCGCCTCCTGCCCCCAATGCCACGGCGCAATCGCAGCTTCCGAAGCCTAGCCGGACGAAGCTGGAGCCGAAGAAGACAGCGGCGCGGCCTGCTCCAACGACAACGCCACCGGCATCCCGCGGCGCCCTCTCGGCCTCAACTCATGACACGACCCTGCCAAGCCTGCCAGCGCTGGCAGGAAGTTCAGCTCCGCCGCCGGCCGCAATGCAAAATTCGCAGCCTCCCACTGTTTCTACTTTACCCTCCACTCTCCCTGCATCTCCCGAGTCCTCAAGCGCAGAAATTGGCGGGCAGCGTGTGGTAGCAGGGTTGGCTGGGATCTCAGGCACGGTCACCGATCCAACAGGTGCTGTCATTTCCGGAGCAACGATCAAGGTGCGCCAACTCGATGGAACGATTACGGCCGATCGGCGCACCGACATGACCGGGCAGTTCAATGTGGCAGAGCTTCCCGCCGGCCGGTACGAACTGCAAATTGGCGCCGAGGGATTTCGTCAGACCTCAAGGCAGGTCGAGCTCCAGCCGCGTGAAGTGGCATCAATCAAATCCCAATTAGAGATTGGATCTGTCGCAGAGACGGTCGAGGTGACTGCCGCTGTCCCGACGCTCCAAACCGAATCGGCGTCCGTGAGCGTTAAACAGTCTCGCAAAAAGTCGGTGCCGGAAGGACCTCACCCCTTGCCAAGTAAGCTTCCGTCTGCCATCACTGTAACGAGTGGAAGAATTCTGCTTGCTTTGGACTCCGCTGGTACGGTTTTCGTGAGCCGGAATGCGGGGAAAAGTTGGAAGATCGTGAAACCGATCTGGCCCGGCAAGGCTCACGTCATTGCACTGGCCGATTTGTCGTACACTTCGAACGCAACGTTCCAACTCACCACAGACTCCGGTTCCACTTGGCTGAGCCGCGATGGTGTGGGTTGGTATCCGGCGCAGCACTGACCTCGACGAAAAAAAAACTGCAAGATCGGAAAAACCTCCCGTTCCGCGGTTGAGAGCTAGGTTAGCGCTAGAGCGCTCGCCATACGGGACGACGGAGGTTAGCTATGAGGAGATCTTTGTTCTTGCTGTTGAGTACTGCGTTGGTATTGGGCCCGGCTTCAGTTGTCTCGCTAACTTCTCTTTCCCCTGCCCAGCCCGCTGAGACCGGTTCGGTTGCTGCTACATACACTCGTGGCGTCCTGCGCATCTCCATACCGGACAACGCACCTCGAATCGGCGATGGAATGCTCAGCGTGCAGGTCCTCGATCCAGAAGACGGCGTTGCCGCACGCATCGATGGTCACGTCTACGCTACCCCAGGCCGGGGCCTTTGGCACCAGGAAGTGGTCCTGCCGAAGACGCTTCCTTTTGAAGATCTCGTGTGGCATCGCCTGCGATACCAATTCACTTACACGGGGGAGCGGACTGCCGCTCAGCAGGGCCTCACTTCGATTTCACGCATTCTCCGTCTGCCGGTTGTTCACGTCTTCGGCCAGCAATCCTACCTGAGTGGAGGCGCCGCGGCGGTCCGGTTGATCGCCACGGAGCAAGGTAACGACACTCCGGTCACTTCCGGATCCGCAATAATCCAGTTAGTCGGAGCAGAGCAGCGGCCTCAAATCCTGTATACGGGAAGATTAAACGAGCACGGCACCACCCAGGCACACTTTCGTTTTCCAGCAGGTCTGGTCGGAAGCTATTCCCTGCGATATGTTCTCGATACCGCTATTGGGCCTGCGAGCTATACACAGCAGATTCGACTTGAGGACAAGGCCTCTCTTCTCCTTACCACAGAAAAACCGATCTATCAGCCCGGTCAGACCATCCACGTGCGTGCACTCGCACTCGATCGCGCGAATCATCAGGCGACGGCTGGCCGCAAGCTGACGTTCGAAGTCGAGGATTCCCGCGGCAACAAGGTATTCCGGAAGATCACGCAAACCGATCCATACGGCGTTGCATCCGCCGAGTTCGCTTTGGCCGATGAAGTTAATCTTGGCATGTATCATCTGCGCGGGTTGATGGAAGATGACGCCCTAGCGTCAACAGCCACGACAGAGATTGCGCTGAGGGTGGAGCGCTATATCTTGCCGCGGTTCAAGGTAGCGGTCGAACTGGCTGGACAGGGGGCCAAGGCAAAACGCTGGTACCGGCCCGGCGATCACGTTACAGGGACCGTGAGGGCCAACTACTTTTTCGGAAAACCGGTGGATAACGCCGAAGTCACGGTCCGCGCTGCAGGCATGGACGTCGAACGATTCGAGACCGGGACATCTCAAGGGCCAACCGATCACGATGGAGCATTTGCTTTTGACATTCGGCTGCCGGATTACTTTGCTGGGAATCCGTCGAATCACGGCGCAACAGAGGTACTGGTTGAGGCCACGGTGAAAGACGCGACCGGGCATAGCGAGGGCCGCGTTGAACCGCTTACGGTCAGCGGGTCCCCGCTCCTGGTCACCGCGATTCCGGAGAGCGGTTCGCTAATGCCGAACCTCGAGAATCAGGTTTTCGTGCTCGTTTCCTATCCAGACGGAACACCGGCGGAGGCTGACATCCGGGTTCAGATCCCGGGAAGCGCGACTCAGTCGGCAACCACGGATCGAGGCGGAATCGCGATCGTTGCAGTACGTTGCGTAGGCTCGACCACGGTGCGTATCGATGCCAAGGATCATGAGGGCAATCACACGTCCGTTCGAGTTCCACTTGAATCTAGTAGCGGGCCCGACCAGGTTCTGCTGCGTACGGAACGCGCCGTGTATCGAGCCGGCGAGCGAATCCGCCTCGCAGTATTCTCGAATGGGCAGGGCGGTAGCGCCTATGTCGATGCGGTCAAGGACGGGCAGACCATTGGCACGTATGATGTCGGCATCGTGAATGGTCGGGCCGAGTTGGATTTCGCGGCTACACCGGACATGACAGGGACAGTCGGGTTCAACGCCTATCTCTTTGGTCGAGCGGGACACACGATCGCCGACCACAAATTGGTATTCGTGCAGCCGGCGGATGAACTCAGGATCCAGGCAGAGCTGGATCAAGCAGTGTACAAACCCGGCGGCGAGGCTCGGATCGGTTTCCGGGTGACGAACAGCAAGGGTGAGGGTGTGCAGGCGGCGTTGG
>Ga0335071_10004824_pt1 | contig 14073 bp, 11 predicted proteins | sample Lox_Sample_15_FD_206724 | JGI IMG/M metagenome (GOLD analysis project Ga0335071, IMG submission 206724) | Soil microbial communities from Loxahatchee National Wildlife Refuge, Florida, United States - Lox_Sample_1.5 | ecosystem: Environmental > Terrestrial > Soil > Wetlands | place: USA... | reverse complement strand
AAGGCCGAGGGCATCGGCGAAGTGCAGGAAATGATCGACATCTGCGAGTTCGCCACCGGGCTCTCGCGGCAACTGTACGGGGTGACAACGCATTCCGAGCGTCCCGGCCACCGGATGTACGAGCAGTGGCATCCGCTTGGCCCGATAGGAATCCTGACGGCGTTCAACTTCCCCACCGCCGTCTGGTCCTGGAATGCCGCGCTGGCCGCGATTTGCGGGAACTCGATGGTCTGGAAACCCGCCTCCGCCGTGCCGCTGACCGCCATCGCCGTCCAGCATATCTGTAATCAGGTGTCGGCCGATCATGGATTGCACGGCGTCTTCAATTTGGTCATTGGCTCCGGCGTTGAGATTGGCGAGCGTCTATTGAACGATTCCCGTTTTCCGCTGCTGTCGTTCACGGGATCGGTCCGCATCGGACGGCACGTGGCCGAAACGGTTGCGCGACGCCTGGGCCGGACGCTTCTCGAACTGGGCGGCAACAACGGCATAATTGTCACAGAGGATGCAGACCTGGATCTGGCGACCCGAGCGATTCTGTTCGGCGCGGTTGGCACGGCGGGCCAGCGCTGCACCACCACGCGCCGCCTCATCATGCAGAAGACGATCGCGGAGGATTTGACCGAGCGGCTGCTGCGCACGTACCGGCAAGTCCGTATCGGCGACCCACGGGCCGACGGGATCCTGATGGGCCCACTCGCCAACCAAGATGCCGTCGAGGCCATGATGCGGGCCCTCGAAGCGGCACAGGCCGACGGCGGGCACATTCTTATCGGCGGGGGCCGCCTGCCGGATAAAGGGCCGTGCTTCGTCGAGCCGACCATCGTCAAGATGCCAGGGCAGACCCCGATCGTCTGTGAAGAGACCTTCGCGCCGATTCTCTACCTCCTCGAATACGACACGTTTGAAGAGGCGATCGCGATCCACAATGCTGTCCCGCAAGGCCTCTCGAGCGCGATTTTCACGACGAATCTACGGACGGCGGAGCGGTTCCTGTCCGCAACCGGATCGGACTGTGGCCTGGCCAACGTCAACATTGGGACGAGCGGCGCAGAGATTGGCCTGGCCTTCGGCGGTGAAAAGGAAACCGGCGGCGGTCGGGAATCTGGCTCCGACGCCTGGAAGCTCTACATGCGCCGCCAGACATCCGTGATCAACTGGTCGAAGGATCTCCCGCTGGCGCAAGGGATCGCATTCGGCGAATGAAACAGGCAACACTCACATGCCTCTCTGCGCAAAGCGCGTTTCGCTGTTGACGGCCATGAGGAAGACAAGGTAACGTTCAATCTGCCCTGAATTCTCGTACCCGGAGAGGGCAATGTCTGCACAATGGACGCTTGCCAGATACGACAGCCCTTTGGCCTAACCGCCCAGAGGGCTGTTCTGTTTTCTGTAGCGTGTGAGAGGTGAAGGATGTCGGTGAAGATCGTCGGCATGGTTCTGGCCGGTGGCCGGGTGGACGAACTGTTGGTCCTCACCGCCAAGCGTCCCAAGAGCGCCGTGCACGTGTGGGGCACGTACCGCATCATCGACTTCGCCCTCTCGAACCTGATGTATGCCGGCATCGACGTCGTTGGCGTGCTCTCCCAGTATCGTCCGTACTCCCTCGCGACGCATCTCGGCAATGGGGAGCCCTGGGACTTCATCGGCCGCTCCCGCGCGCTGCGGGTCTTGAGCCCGTTTCGGGGTGCGGCAGATTCGGACTGGTACAAGGGAACGGCGGACGCCCTCTACCAGCATATTGACTTTTTCGAGCGGTATGCCCCAGAACTGGTCGTGGTCGCCTCGGGCGATCATATTTCGGCCATGGACTATCGCCCCATGATCAGACAGCACTATGCGACCGGGGCCGACCTGACGATAGCCCTGAAGCGCGTCCCCCGCCAGCAGGCGCACCTGTATGGAACGGCCGTCCTCGATCCTTCGGGTCGGGTGGTAATCTATCAAGAAAAAGCGCCCAATCCGAAAGGCAACCTCGCCTCGCTCACGGTGTACACCTTCAACACAACTTGCCTGATCGAGCGTCTGAAGCAGAATGCCCGAGAGGGTACAACGTTTCAGATTTACTCAGAGATCATTCCGCGCATGCTCGCGGAGCGCGCGAACGTCTTCGGCTGGGTCTTCGACGGCTATTGGCAATACGCGCGGACGCTCGATTCCTACTACGCTGCAAACATGCACATCCTGGACGCCGAAGCGCCCGACCTCGCAGCCTGGAAGGTGCGGACGAATCTCAACCCGGACACGCCCGGCGATCCCGTCCCCGCAGTGTTCCGGCCGTCGGCGCAGGTGCGCTCGTCCCTGATTTGCTACAATGCGGTCTTCGAGGGCAGTGTGGAACACAGTATTCTTTCGCCCGGCGTGGTCGTCGAGCGCGGTGCGGTCGTGCGCGACTCCATCGTCATGCACCGCTGTCGGATCGGGGCGGGCGCGCGCGTGGACCGGGCCATTCTCGACAAGGATGTACATATCGGTAGCGGCGCGCAGGTCGGACGGGGCGAAGCCGTGCCGAACGAGCGCCATGCGCACACCTTGTCCGGCGGCATAACCGTGATTGGCAAGGGCACGCACATTCCGGCAGACCTGCACATCGGGCGTGGCTGCGTGCTGGCCACCGACCTGCATGAAAGCGACTTTTCCTCGGCGAGGATTCCCTCCGGAGCGACGGTGGGATTATGAGACCTGCGGCCAATACTCTGGTCATGCTCCTGGCGGGTGGCGTCGGGAGTCGCTTAAATATCCTTGCGTCGGAGCGCGCGAAACCGGCCGTGCCTTTCGGCGGCGCCTTCCGCATCATTGACTTTACCCTCTCGAACGTCATGCACTCCGGTCTCGAGATGGTAGGGTTGCTCACGCAATACCGGCCGCTCTCATTGATGGACCATGTCCGCAACGGGCAACCGTGGGACCTGGTCGGCCGCACGCGCGGTGTGCGCATCCTGCCGCCGCATACGGGCAGCAAGGATGCCGACTGGTACAAGGGGACGGCCGACGCGCTGTACCAGAATCTCGGCTTCATGCAGGACTACCGTCCCGAGAAGGTGCTTGTGCTGTCGGGTGACCATATCTATCGCATGGATTACGAGGCGATGATCGCCGCCCATGAAGCGCAGGGGGCGGATCTCACGATCGCCGCCATGCCTGTCCCCTGGGACGAGACGGACCGCTTCGGCGTCATGGTCACCGGCGCGGACGGCTGGATCACGGACTTTCAAGAGAAGGTCAAGCACGCCAAGAGCAATCTCGCCTCGATGGGCATCTACGTGTTCAGCTACCCCGTCTTGGAGGAAGAACTGCTCGCCGTGGTCGCCGCCAAGCAGGGCTTTGATTTCGGCAAGAACATCATTCCGGGCATGCTCGGACGCCGCAAGCTGCTCTGCTATCCCTTTACCGGGTACTGGCGGGACGTGGGCACCATCCGATCCTACCACGAAGCGAACATGGATTGCCTTGACCCCGCATCCGGCCTCGACCTGCAGCAGTGGGAAATCCGCACGGCACCGGACGTTCCGCACATTGGGGACCGCGCGCCGGCCATTTTGGGAAGCAGAGCCAGCGTGAGCAACGCCCTGGTGGCCAGGGGCTGCCAGATCGACGGCGAGGTGGTTCACAGCATCCTGTTTCCCGGCGTGCGTGTCGAAGAAGGCGCGGTCGTGCGCGATGCGCTCATCATGCAAGATAGCGTCATCGGGAAGGGGAGCCGGATCGAGTACGCGATTGTTGATAAGCGGTGCGCGATCGGTGCGGACTGCGTCGTCGGTCGCGGACCGGGCGTGCCGCCGAACCGCGAGTTCCCCGGCCACCTCGACTGCGGTATTACGCTGCTCGGCAAGGGGACCGCGATTCCATCCAGGACGAGGATCGGCGGAAACTGCATCCTCTACCCTGGCGTGAACCTGACGGGCCGCGCTCTCGATGATCTCGCGGACGGGGAAACGATTATGGAGTGAACGGCAATCGAGGGGCGATCGACGCGCGCTCGCTGCGTCGCACAGCGGTCGCGCGTTGATTGTTTATCCGGATCGCCGGTCAACCTTCCAGCCGCTCGATCCGTCTCAAGGCGGGGAAACAGTACATCCAGAGCCCGGTCACGAGCAGTGTCCCGAGCCCCCCGAGCACGACCGCAGGAACTGTCCCGAACAAGGCCGCTGTTACACCCGACTCGAATTCGCCGAGCTGATTCGACGTCCCAATGAACAGCATGTGAACGGCACTGACCCGGCCGCGCATCGCATCGGGGGTCTGGATCTGCACGAGCGAGTTCCGAATCACGACGCTGATCACATCGGAGGCTCCCAAAGTCGCGAGCGCCACGACCGAGAGCCAGAACGTCGTCGATACGCCAAAAACGATGGTGGCGATGCCGAACGCTGCCACCGCCCTGAACATCGTCCGTCCCACGTGTTGCCTCAGCGGGCGCCGCGCCAGAAAGAGCGACATCGAAAGCGCACCAAAAGCGGGAGCCGAGCGCAAGAGCCCAAGCCCCCAGGGCCCGGTGTGCAGGATATCCCGGGCGTAGATCGGCAGTAACGCGGTGGCGCCGCCGAGCAGAACCGCAAACAAGTCGAGGGAGATCGCCCCCAACACGGGGGGACGGCTGCGGATGAAGGTCAGGCCCGCGAGGAGCGTGCCCAGGCTCACCGGCTCGCGCTTCACGGGCGCCCATTGCATCCGGATGGCCGCCATGCACAGGCTGGCGGCGACAAAGAGTCCTGCGGCGGGCCCATAGACGGCCGCCGGCCCGATCACATAGAGAAAGCCTCCCAGCGTGGGGCCAAGGATCGTCGCGCTCTGATTGGCCGACGCAGACAGCGCATACGCTTGGGGGAGCAGCGGACCGGGGACAAGGCCAGGAACCAACGCCTGCATGATCGGCGCCTCGAAGGCCCGCGCCGCCCCAGTCAGCGCCACCAATACCAGCAGACTTTCCCTGCCCAACCACCCCCCAGCGCTGCCGGCCGCGAGCGCGGCGGCGGCCAGCGCCTCAACCGTTTGGCAAATGCGCGCGATGCGCCGGCGGTCATACCGGTCTGCCACATGGCCCACCGCCAACGTCAGCAGAAACATGGGGAGGAACTGAGCCAGTCCGACCAGACCCAGGTAGAACGCGCTTCCCGTCAGCGCGTACGCCTGCCAGCCGACCGCGACGGCCTGCATTTGAAAGGCGATCGCGCTGGCCACACGGGCACTCCAGAACAAGGCAAAGCGCCGCTCGTAGAGAACGGATAGATTGGCCGCGCGATGAATCATGGCGTGGCTTGCAACCAGAGAGGGCCGTTAAGCGCAGGGCCTTCGCTCATAGCGGTGCTCAGAATACTCCGTTCATCAACAAAGTTCCGCAGCTTTGCGTGTTCAACTGTTGTCAATTGTACATTCCGGACTGTTCAATACCACCGGTGTTTAGCCTGGATGCGGCGCAATGGAACAGCGGTCGGCGTTGCCCCGGATTATGGTCAGCGGCGTCGATCAGAGCGCTGAAGGAGAGCACGATGAAGCAGCTCGGAAGGAAGATTGGCAATGCAGGGCCGATCGCCGCCTCGCCGTCGGTACTCCGGGCCGTCTGGAAGGCGAAGCGCGCAGCCTGCTCCGCTCCCAAGGCTCTTTAGCGCACGCCAATCGCCTGTATGAATCGGTACTTGAAGAAAAGCGGATCGCGAGGCGGACGCGCCGTGCCCTTTTCCTGGATCACTTTCGCCGCAATGAACCACGGGCCACGCGCCTGCAATGCCCGATCCAATGCAGCCGAAAACCCGGCCGTGTCCGTGACCGTCAATGCCTGGCGAATCCCCGCCCCCGCTGCGATGGCCGCGAGATCCGTACCGCTGGCGGTGTGGGTGGGCTGGCGGCCGGTCGTCTCGTACGCCTCGTCATCCCAGACGATGTGCACCAGGTTGGGCGGGGCCTTCCGCGCGATGGTGGCGAGCGAGCCAAGATTCATGAGCAGCGCCCCGTCCCCATCGAGGACGATGACTCGCAGGTCGGGCCGCGCGAGCGCCAGACCGAGACCCATCGATGAAATCATCCCCATCGATCCCCAGGTATAGAGATTCCGGTTTCGATCGCCGGCTCCGTACAGATCGTAGGTCGGTCCGCCAATGCCGCCCAGGACCACTTCGTCCTGCAGCTTGCCGTACAGCAGCGTGCTGCCCTGCGCCCGGCTGAGTTTACTCATCCTTCCCTCCCGTCAGCTGGCGCGTCAGGATGAACCCGATCGAAGTGCGGGTCATGTACGCCAGCTTGATTCCGTCGCTGGTGAGCGACTCGACGTCTTCCGGACGGGTCAGCGTGACGTGTGGAATGCCAAGCGCGTCCAGGATCGGACGCGTCGCGCGGCCCATGCCGGTCTGACTCACATTGAATTCGCCCAACTCTCCCCGTTGACCGATGAACATCAGAATCGGCGTTTGCCAGGGCACCGCCAATGACGCCAACGCGTTGACGGAATTCCCGAATCCGCTGTTCTGGCAGAACATGGCACCGCGCCGCCCGCCAAGGTAGGCGCCGGCCAGGATGCCGACGCACTCCTCTTCGCGGGCCACCGGAACCATCTCGAAGAACGGATCACGCTCCATCAGCGCAAGGACGCGGTATACGATCGTATCGGGAAGATATGCGACGAGCGTGACGTCATGCCGTTTCAGCGCCGCAACAATGCTTTCGGTCCACAGCATGCGCGCCCCTCCTTTTCTCTCAGAACAAGCTGACTTCGCGATTCCCGAAGACACGGGTCGCAATCAGAAGCGGCACCGCCACCGAAATGACCAGGATCGAGGCAAACGCCGAGGCCATCCCCATGTTGCGGCTTTCCATCGCCTGAAACATGCCCACGGTCATGGTGGCCCATGGCCCACTATACAGGAGCACGGTAGCGCTCAGTTCCGAGGCAATGTTGACCCAGGTCAGGATCGCCCCGGAGACGATGCCGGCCAAGAGAAGCCGCGCGGTGACCCGCACGAACGTCCGGCCAGGCGGCACGCCCAGGTTGATTGACGCCTCTTCCAGCGAGGGATCGAGTTGGTGCAGCAACGCGGCCGCACTGCGCACGCTGAACGGCAGCATGCGGACTGTATAGGCAAGGACCAAGATCAGCCAGCCACCGGTCAAGAGCAGCGGGTGATGATTGAACGTCAGGATGAAGCCGATGCCCAGCACCGTTCCCGCGATCGCCAAGGGTGCATTGCTCAACACCTCCAAAACCCCGCCTGAGCGCAGCCGGTGCCGCACCACCAAGTAGCCGATCGGCAATCCGAGCAGGACGGCAGCCAGAGTGGCCAGCGTTGCCAGCAAGTAAGTATTTGTGATCATCTCCGGCGAAGTGTGGAACACGTCCCGGTAGCTTTGCAAGCTGAAGCGGAAGAACATGACCGGTCCGCGCATCTCCAGGAACGAGGCCACAATGACGACCAGAAATGGCAACAGGGCTACCGCGTCCACTGTAAAAATGATGCCGGTTGCCAGCCGTTGCATCCAGGGCGTGACTGAAAGGATGCGCGGCCGTCCTCGGCTCTGCGTAGCAAACCGTTGGCGTTTCAGATAACCGCGCTGGATCAAGAGCGGGACGGTGGTGCACAGAAGCAGGAACACGCCCATCGCGCCCGCCATGCCCGGATTGCCGCCCAGCTCGCTGACAAACAGTTTATACGCTTCCATCGAGAGAACCGGCATGTCCTCGGCCAGGACGAACGGCACGCCGAAATTCTCCGCCGAGGCCATGAAGACCAGCAGGCCGCCCGAGAGCATCGCGGGAAGCAGGAGCGGCACGGTCACCGTCCAAAATGTCCGCCAGCTGGATGAGCCTAAATTTTCGCCGGCTTCCTCCAGCGAGACGTCGATAGCGGAGAAGGCCGACATGACCAGCAGGAGCACGTACGGAAACCCCTGGATTGTGTACACGAAGATCATGCCGCCGCGACCGTAGATGGACCCGAAGGGAATACCGATCGCCCGCAGCATCTGGCTGATCAGCCCGAACCGTCCCAGCAGCAGTACCCAGGCGTGCGCGCTCACAAAGGACGGCAAAAGCAGCGGCAGCGTGACCAGCGTGACCGCAACCGATTTTCCCGGGATCGGCAGCCGCGCGAGACCAAACGCAGTCGGCACGCCGACGATGAGCGCCGCGATGGTAGCCGCCGTCGCAATCTGAATCGTGTTGAAGACGGCCGCCCGATAAAACGGGGTGGTGAAAATCTTCTGAAAATTCTCCAGCGTGAAATGCAGCCCGTCGCCGGTGAACACGCTCGAACGCAGAACCAGGAAGACCGGGATGGCGAGGAAGATCCCCAGAAACGCGAAGGTCACCGTCTGCAGGACCGGGACGAAGAGCGGTCGCCTCATCCGACGCTCGCAGCCTGCGCCCCATGCAGGAGGGTAATCCGGGTCGGGTCATAGCCTACGCGGACTCGGTCTCCGACACGAAACTGTGGCCCGGGCCACTCGTCGAAAGCCGCCGCGATCAACACGGCGGATCCGACAGCAATCTCATAGCGGGTCGAAGCGCCGAGGAATTCTCCGCGCGCAATCTGCCCAGTCAGACACTCATCCTGGCCGCTCGTCTCTGGCGAAAGCCGCACCGCCTCCGGGCGAAGGCAGAACCGGATCTCAGCGCCGACGGGTTCGGTGATGGTGGGAATTCGCATGTGCTGCCCGGCGAGGGCGACGACCGTGCGGTCGTCCTCATGCCGGACGACGCGGCCGGTGAGCAGGTTCGTCGATCCCATGAACCCGGCAGTGAACGCGTCAGTCGGACGATGGTACACCTCGCTGGGCGAACCGATCTGCTGGATCACTCCCCCGCACATGACCGCCACGCGATCCGAGAGGACCAACGCCTCTTCTTGATCGTGAGTAACGTACAGGGCCGTGATATTCAGCTGCTGCTGCAGCCGGCGAATCTCGCTGCGCATTTGGATCCGCAGCTTGGCATCCAGATTGGACAGGGGCTCGTCAAGCAGAAGGACCTCTGGCTCGATCGCCAGGCAGCGCGCAATGGCCACGCGCTGGAGCTGGCCGCCCGATAACTGGTGCGGCATGCGCAGGGCGTAGTCCGAGAGCTGCACCATGGCGAGGCAGCGCTCCACGCGCTCCCGTAGTGCGGGCCGCGGCAGCCGCCGCGCTTTCAGTCCATACGCCACGTTGTCGAATACGGAGAGAAACGGAAACACAGCGTAGTTCTGAAACACCATCCCGGTGTTGCGGCGATGCGGCGGGATCTGGTCCACACGGCGGCCGCCAATCCATATCTCGCCCGCATCGAGCGGACAGAACCCCGCCACCATTCGCAGCAGCGTCGTCTTGCCGCATCCACTGGGGCCGAGCAGGGTAAAGAACTCCCCGGCCCGGACGGAAAGACAGACGTCGCGGACCGCGGTGACTGTCCCGAACTGCTTCCGGACCTGCCGGATGTCAATACCTGCGGACATGCGTAATCCGTCCAGTGAAGATTGTGTACCGGTGCCAGCCCGCGTCCCGCTACCGGGTCTTCAAAATGATCTCTTGCACGCGCTTGAGCACGGTATCCCGCTCTTTGGCCCAATAGCGGAAATCGTAGTTGGTCGCAATCTTCAGATCCTTCAACGGCGGCATCTTGATCCCGAGTACCTGGAAATCCAGATCGGTGCGCGCCGGGCGCCGGAAGAATTTCTTGAGGATCGCTTCGCGCACATCCTTCCGATTGATGAAGTCCACGAACTTGCGAGCCGGATCCTGGTGTGGGGCCCCCTTGATGATCGCACACCCTTCCACCTGAATCGGGGTGCCGTCTTCGGGATAGACAATCTCCACCGGCGCGCCGCCCTGGACATACTCGTAGGCGGCGTACTCCAAGCTGAGGCCGAGGGGATACTCGCCTTGACCGACCCCGGTGTACACCAGAGAAATCTTGTTCAGGACACGGACGTTGCGGATGACTTTCTCCAACTCCTGCCATCCCTTCTCCTTGTCTCCGCCACCGAACAGATCGATCATGTATGTGGTCTGGGTGAATCCGCCGCCCGAGTTGGCGGGGTCGGCCATAACAATCTTGCCCTTCCATTGCGGGTTCTGGAGATCGCGCCACGTGCGCGGCGGCGCCGTGCTCCCCAGTAACTGCTTGTTGACCTGGAACACGATCACGTGGACGTTGTTGCCGATCCAGAGATTGTCGATGTCGCGAAACGCGGCCGGGATGGCGGAGCTGTTCTTCGAGGCGTACGGCTCGAAATACATCTTGTTCGCATCCAGAATCGAGGTGGCGAAGCCCCACAATACGTCACCAAGAGGATGGTCCTTTTCGGCCACCATACGCTTGACCAAGACGCCGGACCCAGCGGTCACGGACTGTACGGTGATCCCGGTCTCTTTCTGAAACATGCCGAACACGAAGGTGTTGAGATCGGCGTCGTTGGCCGAATACACCACCAAGCTTTCTCCTGCATTGGCCGACACGCCGAGCCCCAGCGCCGCGGCGAGGACGACCACGCCTATCGCAATTCGCAGCACACGCATGCCCCACCTCCTGTTTCCAGCATCCAGTCCTTGATCAACGTTATTGTGCATCCCTGCCCGTCGGAAACCGGCCATGCCGACGCACGTACTCCACCAATCCGCCCGCTTCGATGATGGCCATCACGGCCGGGGCAAGCGGCGGAAGGACCGCCTGCAACGACCGGGTGCGGTTGTCGCACATGAGTGCGCTCGCGTCCGCCGTCACCTGCAGTTCGTCGCCCTCTTGAATCGCGCTGGTATCCATGGCGACCAGCACCAGGCCGTTGTTGATCCCATTGCGGTAAAACGCCCGGGCAAATGAGCGCGCCAGGACAGCGCGCACGCCTGCCCCGCGAATGACCAGCGCGGCGATTTCCATCGCCGACCCGCAGCCGAAATTCTTCCCGGCCACGATCAGGTCGCCGGGGACAACGCGCCCGGCAAACGTCGGATCGAGGTCCTCCAGCAAATAGCGGGACAGGGCCTTTTCATCCAGCGTGTCGCGCTTCCGCCGCGACGAGATGATGTAGTCCGTGTTCACATCATCACCGAGCACGCGCGCCCGCCCCTCACAGATCATCTACACCTCACGTGGGTCACAGATGCGACCGGCCACCACTGCCGCCGCGACCGTGGCAGGCGAGCCGAGATAAATATTCGCTTTGGTGTTCCCCATCCGTCCCAGGAAATTCCGGTTGGCAGTGGACAGCACGTTTTCCCCAGCGCTCGGGATGCCTGGACTGCTGCCGCAGCAGGAGCCGCAGCCAGGAGGCAGCACGAGGGCTCCCTTCTCGACGAATTGTACCAAGAGTCCTCGCTCGGATGCGTCTCGATAAATGGCCCGGGATGCCGGCACGACCAACAACTCGACACCTGCGGCCACCCTGGCCTTTCCCATGACGGCGAGGGCCAGCTCGAGGTCGTCCAGTCGCCCGTTGGTGCATGTCCCGATCACACCCATGTGAATCGGGACGCCGGCGACCTGCCGTACGGGCGCGACCAGGTCCACCTCATGCGGTTGCGCGACCAGAGGTTCGATCCCATCCAGCGCAATGTCGATGGTCCGAACGTACGCGGCACTCGGATCAGCGACCACCAAGCCGTTTACGGTGCCGGACGCCGCCTTGACGATCGCGTCCCCCTCCACCACTGCGCACTTCGCGCCTGTTTCCGCCATCAGATTGCAGAGCGTCATCCGCTCTGACATCGTTAGCGTGCCCAGCCCGGGCCCGCCAAACTCCACCGACTGGTAAATCGCCCCACCGGCACCGATCGTTCGGAGCAGCTCGAGGCTGAGGTCCTTCGCGGTGACCCGCGCCCCAAGGGTGCCGGACAGGCGCACAACCACACTCTCCGGGACCCGGAACCAGAGCGCGCCTGTTATTGCCGCAGCCGCGAGATCTGACGACCCGACGCCGATTCCGAGGGCGTTGAATGCTCCATAGGTCGTCGAATGGGAATCGCCGCCGATGACGATCGTCCCCGGCCGAACGTATCCTGATTCGGGAAGCAGTTGATGGCAAATGCCGTCGCCCAGCTCGAACAATCGAGCGTGTCCGGCGCGAGCAAATTCCCGCATGACATCCTGGAGGGCCGCCACCTTGTCATTGGGGCAGGGAACGTAATGATCCAGAACCAGGAGGACTTTGCTGGGATCGAACGTGCGTGTGCCACCCATGCGGCGAAAAAACTCCAGGGCGAGCGGCCCGGAGCCGTCGGTGGCCATGACCACATCCACTCGGGCCACCAGACTCTCACCAGCATACGCGGGGTGCTCCGTGTGGTTGGAGAAGATCTTCTCTGCAATGGTTTGGGGCCGATGCGCCTCAGCCATGGGCAACTCGTTCATCTGATGTCATCGTGAATAGAAATGATGTGACCGTCGGAAACGTGCGGAGGCATCATGGGGCCGCAGGGCGGCATCCCTCCCAAGTTCGGGACGCTACCAGCACCGATCAGTGGTGTCAAGTTTCAGGCCTGATCAGACCCTATTTACGACGTGCAGTTTTTCCCCTTTGAGGAATGCGAAGAGAGTGGCGTACGCGATGCGGAGCATGTTCTCGCCCGCCTCCTTGGAGTTGTACCCGATGTGCGGGGTGCAGAGCACGTTCGGCATGGACGCAAAGCGGTAATTCATGGCAATCGGCTCTTCTTCATGCACGTCGAAGGCCGCCCCGGCGATTCGTTTTTGCTGCAGGAGTTCATACAGGGCGTCATTGTCCACGATCTTCGCGCGCGACGTGTTCACGAAATACGCCGTCGGCTTCATTTTCCCGAGCAAGGCGCGCGTGATCATGTGCTCTGTCTGTGCATTGAGAGACAGGTGAATGGTGACGACGTCGGAGTGCGCGAACACGTCGTCGAGCGAAACCAACCGTAGGCCATGCTGGGCGCGGTCAGCTGTCGCATTGCGGGTCCACCCAATCAGGTTCATGCCGATGCCGGCGCCAAGGCGCACCATATCCGCCCCGATCGGCCCCAGGCCGACAACTCCAAGCGTCTTGCCCTTCAGGTCCACGCCCTGGAACTGCGCCGACAGCCACTCCCCATGGCGCAGGCTATAATGCGAGGCGGCGATGTGTCGCGTGAGCGAGAGGATCATCCCCAGCGTGAACTCGGCCACAGCGGTCGCCCCGTAGCCCGGCGTGTACGAGACCGTGACGCCGTGTTTCGTCGCCGCCTGCACGTCGATGCAGTTTCCGTATCCGATCCCGAAGAAGCAGATGAATTTCAGCTTGGGGCAGGCGGCGATCACTTCCGCATCCATGACCGAGTAGTCGAGGAAGACGATCTCGGCATCCTTGAGCCGCTGGATTAAGTCCTGTTTGTTTTGGGGGGGCTTATCGTAATATTCGACGGTCCCCAACTCTTTGACGGGTTGCAGGTCTTGCGGGCTCTGGACACAGCCGCTGCCTTCCGGAAACACGATACGCATCGGGCTCCTCCTGGTCACGGGATGCTCGAGTGACTCTGCGGTTCGCGGAACGTACCATTACGGGCCCGCACGATCAACCTCGATCTACTCCGTGCGCGGCACCCTAGGGATTGAATCAAGAGAGTTAGCACGGTAGAATTCCTCAGTGGCTGCGGCAATTGCTTGACGCTCACCGGACACCTGAATTCCTTACCGAGTTTCCCGCACACCCCCTGACGGCGTCACGCGGTCCAATGCAGCTCTAGCGGCGCTGTTTGCGCTAAGGAGTCTAACAATGCCAGTCACCGCCGAACTCCATCCGGCACTCGTATCCTATTTTCACGCACACCCCAAGCCGATGCTCATTGATGGTAAATGGGTCGGCGCCCTGTCGGGGAAGACGTTCGAGACGATTAACCCGGCCACCGGAGACGTCCTGGCTCAGGTCGCGGAAGCCGACCGCGCGGACGTCAATCGTGCCGTTCAGGCAGCGCGCAAGGCCTTCGAAGGGACCTGGAGCCGGGTCAAGCCAGCCCAACGCCAGCGTTTTCTCCTACGCCTTGCCGACCTGGTCGAGGAGCATGCCGAGGAGCTGGCCGAACTCGAGGTCCTGAACAATGGCATGCCGATCAGCGCGTCCAAAGGTTCCGTAGTCCGGGTCGTCGATCTGCTCCGCTACTATGCGGGATGGGCAACCA
>Ga0335071_10004823_pt1 | contig 14076 bp, 12 predicted proteins | sample Lox_Sample_15_FD_206724 | JGI IMG/M metagenome (GOLD analysis project Ga0335071, IMG submission 206724) | Soil microbial communities from Loxahatchee National Wildlife Refuge, Florida, United States - Lox_Sample_1.5 | ecosystem: Environmental > Terrestrial > Soil > Wetlands | place: USA... | reverse complement strand
CTTGGGTGAATCTTCCAGGAACAGCATCCCGACAGCCTATTTCACAGCCTCCCCCAGGTTCACGGTGAAGTTTTTCACTGGCGCATCATCTTTGTCGAGAAACCGCGCGCAAAAGTCGGTGGCTCCGCCACCGTTGACCACCGCGCAGCGCACTACATTGGGTCCCTTCTTAAGCGTGAGACGTTTTGACACACCGTCATCGATGACCGTCTGGCGGTCCCCGTATATGCCGATGACTTCCTTGCCGTTGATCCACCAGACGGAGGCTGCATTGGAGCCGATCGCCAGGCGCACGTTCTTTAGTTCGCTGGGGCAGTCCACTACAGTGACGGCCCAGAACAGCACGTTGGATGTTGGCTTGCCCAGCGCGTAAGCGAAGTGATACAGGTTGACATTGTATAGCTTCGTATCGACGGCATGCCAGGTGAGGTTTGAGCCTTCGACGTTCGCTTTGTCACCGTCATGTGGGATCACCGTTAACTGGCCGGGGAAGTGCTCCTTCTTGAGGGCAGCCTGAACGGCGCTGTCGGTTAGCCCGGTGGCGCCAATCGGTTCGAGAATCAGCCACCGCCGAATGAAACCCTCTTCATCGGGGACTTTTGTCGGAGTCGCCGGGCGCGTAAGTGTGGGCGCCTGCCCGCGGCCGGACTGCGCGGGAGCCTCCATGATGTTGATCGCAGCCGCAATCGTGGTGAGCAAGAGCGCAGCGAAAAGGGAAGGTGCTCTCATACATAACTCCTCGAAGGATTCCACACCGATGCACATACGTTTCATGCGAGCTCTCCAAGGTCGGAAGGATTCACCGGGGAACGTCTCCCAGCTTTACGGTGAATCGCTTCACCGGCTTATCCTCCGTGTCGAGAAATCGCGCGCACATATCACTTACTCCGGGAGAATTGATAACGGCACAGCGCACGATGTTTGTTCCCTTCTTGAGCGAAAGGCGCTTGGACACTCCGTCGTCGATGACCATGTGGCGATCGCCATATATGCCGATCACTTCCTTTCCATTGATCCACCAGATGGAGGCCGCGTTGGAGCCAACGGCCAGGCGCACGCCCTGCATCTCCTCGGAGCAGTTGATCACGGTGACGGCCCAAAACAAGATATTGAACGTTGGCTTGTTTAGAGCGCAAGCGAAGTGGTAGAGGTTGACATGGTATACGCTTGTGTCAATGGCATGCCACATAAGCTCATTGCCGTTAACCGTCACCCTGTCGCCATCGTGCGGAATTGCGGTGTACTGGCCGGGAAAATACTCGGTCTTGATGGTTGTCTGAACGAAGCCGTCGTTAAGCTGGGCGTTGGAACGGATTTGGATTGGGATCGGTTCAAGAACCAGCCAGCGCTGGATGAAGCCATCTGCATCGGGAGCTTTTTCGGCAGAGGCCGGCCGCGTGAGATTGGGCGCCGGCCCGCGAGCGGAGTTAACCGAATCCCCACCAGATCCGAGCTGCGAGGCCGCCATGAATGCCACACCAGCCAGGCAGCCGAGTGCAGACAGTAGATGGCGGTGGATCGTCCTCATGAAATGCACCTCATAGATTGTTGGAATTCTGAATGCAGATGTTCCAATGGTTGATTCGATGTCACGGCATTTTCACGTTCCAGCGTTGCCTGTCGCTCTTGGGATCGAACTTGGCCAGCGTCGCAAAGCTGCTGCCGACCGCCGAAAGAGCCAACGATTCTTTGGAATTCGGAACGGCCTTGGGCATGATGCGCCAGGTCCCATCGGAAAGCTGCTCGATGCGCCACAGTTGTTCCGGTGCGCCGGTGAATGCGGGCACGGCCACCAATTCGGCGTCGTCAGTCGCAGCCAGCGCCCGATCCGTGCCGGCGATCGTAATCTTGAAATAGGGAGAACCGGGATAACCTCCGGCGTTGGCTACGGGCGCAATGGTCCACTTTTGCTGTGCCTGGACCATGTAGTTGGACAGACGGAGGTCGATATTGACGAGCGGCCAGTTCTGCGACACCTGCGCCACATCCTGCGGCGGAATCACCCCGCCTACTCCGCTGAACATCCCGCCGCGCCCACCGGGCGCTCCGCCTCCGACCGCTCCTCCGCCGGGTCCAATCGGCATGCTGCCACGACCGCCGGCTGCTCCTCCTCCGCGACTGCCGCCGACCGGTACTCCCTGCACCGCCAGTTCCAGCGCCGTTCCCGTACGCACGGATTCAATTTCGTATGTGCCCTCCCTGACATTCTCGCCGGCCATTGGCCAGCCGTCTTTCCACAACAGCGGCCGAATATCCAGCACGCTGGCACCACCCCGATCTAAGTCCGCTTCATAGTGACACGAGAACTTCTGTACGCCGTCACCCAGGTCCAGCAGGCCAAAGTGTCCGGGGCCGACCACGCGGCCGCCGGAGCCTACGAACAGCTTACCCCCACCCTTGATCATGTCGATCCCCATGTTGTCCAGGAAGGGACCGGTTACTCTTCTGGAACGCCCCACGCGGATGTTGTAGCCGGAGTCAGTGCCCCGACAGCAGCTGCCGTGCGTGGCCAGGAGGTAATACCATCCGTCGTGATAGATCATGTCCGAGGCTTCGCAGTTGATGGCGATATCCACGGGTTTGTCAATTGGAATCACGCGCTTTCCGGTTTTGGGGTCAAGCTGCACGAGGCGGATATAACCAAAGTACGAACCGTAGGTCAGCCACAACTTGCCCGTAATCGGGTCCAGGAAAACGGCCGGGTCGATCGCATTGCAGTCCTCAACGCCGTCCGATGAGGCCACGATGCCGCCCTCTTCCCATTTGAAGTTGGAGGAGTTGGGGTCGAGCGTTTTGTTCCAAATCATGTGAACGTCGGCCTGGGGTTGTCTGCTGGAGGTGGCATAATACAGGTAGTAGCGATCGCCGATATGGATGACGTCAGGGGCTACACCACCGCCCGGACGCGATGCCCCGCGGTTCCATGTCCAGCCGTCATTTGAAATCAAGCCTCCGCCTCCAGTGCCGAAAGCATAGTACTTGCCATCGCATTGGATGATGGTGGATGGGTCGTGAATGCCAATTTGTCCGTCAAGGGCGAACGCGGCCGAAACCAATGCGAGAACTATTGCTGCTAAATATCGGAATCTCATGGAGCCTCCGAAAGTGAAGTGGAATGCAGAACACCGCCCGAACCCCTTACCTCTTTTGTTACTGCATTTTATCCAAGACAAGTTTCTCACATTTGGCATTGAAACCCGCAGGCAGATCCGCGAAGGCGCGATTAACGCCGGTTCTCCGGATCTGCCTCATGCGTCGCGTTCCGGGCCCTGCCGGGCCAAGGTGGAATGGTTTTACCTGAATAGAAGAGGAGCAAAAACATACAGACTCCTTCTCCAACTCTGCCATTCGTGCGAGGTGCCGGGAGAGATATATACATAGCTGTTCGTGATCCCGGCGGCAATGAGCTGTTCCTGATGTTTCTTCAGGCCTTCGGGATTCTCCAACGGAGGCTCCGAGCCGAAACTCATGAAGAGGACCTTGACTTTCTTGTTGAATTCCGCAGGGTCGGCCATGGCGCCGTTATAGATCGTCTTGATGTCGAACGATGCAGGTGCGGCGATTGGTGCGGCACCCGGAGCCACCTTGCCGGGGCCACCTGGACCGAACCCCATGGCGGCGCCGCCGCTGAACAGGCCGATATACGAGAATTTGTCGAGGTTGGCCATAGTGACGGATGCGGTCTGCATGCCGCCCATGGAAAGGCCCGCCATGGCCCGGTGATCTTTGTCGGTCAGTGTGCGGAAGTTGCTGTCGACCCATGGGATCAAATCGTTGACCATCAGCTGTCCATAAGGCCCGCCTCCGGGACCGCCGAATCCGCCAAACCCGGCTCCGCGGCCGGCGCCCGCAGCGCCACGGCCCGCACCAGCCGGGGTCCCTGTGCCTATGCCGCCCGGGGCACCCACGGCACTGGTTTCCATAACCACAATCATGGGCTTGACTTTGCCTTGGGCGAGCAGATTGTCGAGGATCACGTTTGTCCGGCCCATTTCGATCCAGACCCGCTCGTCCTCACCGCCGCCGTGCTGCAGATAAAGAACGGGGTATCGATTGGAGGGGTTGGTATCATATCCCGGCGGCGTGTAGACAAAGATGTGCCGCCACGAATTGGCCGTCTTGGCATAGTAATTCCTGATCAGTACATTTCCGTGCGGCACGTCTTTCAAATCATAGAAATCAACGCCCGGCTCGGGGATTTCAAAGGCATTGCACATGTGGCCGTAGCCAATAAAAGCGTTGGTTGCCGGATCCAGCACGGCGGCGCCATCTACGAGCATCCAGTAGTTGTGATACCCAGGGCTCTGCGGTGCGCTCGTGTAGGTCCACACGCCATCGTCGCCCTTGACCATATCGAACGGAAGGGGCTGGAGCGAATTCGACCCGGAAGTGACAAGCGCGACCTGCACCTTCTGTGCGTTGGGGGCATTGAAATGAAAGGTGACCCCCGAGTCCGCTTCAATCCGCGGGTATTGAACTCCCGGAAAATTGTACGGTGAAGGATGTGCCGGAACAGCGGGCGCGGAAGCGGAGCGCAGCGGAGCGGGAACCATCTCCTGCCGCAAAACCGCTTTAGAACCTTTCGAAGCCTTATCTGTCTGAGCTAAACAGGCTCCACCAGCTAACATGATCAGCAGCAAAGCAAAGACCAATGTTCGTTTCATAGGCTGCAATCTCCCTAAGTAGTCTCTTGTACATCTTCATAAAACTAATCTGGCTTTATACATCCCCCAATATAAGAGGCGCATATTTATTCAATTCGACCTGAAGCCATGACTCTAACACAATAGATGTCACAAATCTGTGACAAATGTCTTGACAATGCAAGAACAACTTTAATAGCCTGCCCTCTGCACAATAATAAGCAACTTGCGCGGTGTCGCATTAGCACGAGACTTTCCTCCAGATTTGCGGAGTCAGCGAAACATTTTGCACTTTTTGCTGTTCGGGGAATCTATCGCGGAGGTTTCCGGACAGCATCTTAAATAAACGGTATCTCCACGATCTCTGGAGCGACCGTGCTCGGAATGCATAACCGAAGTGAGGAGCAAAATAATGGACCTATATCAAATGGACCGATTGGCAGTATCATCGAGCCAGAACCGCTCGTAAATGCGACAGGCCCGACCCAGTCAAACAAGGAGGCTAGGTGGCAAAAATAATTAGAATGATTCCAGAACCCAACAAGACGGTAGATGTGGTTCGTGAATGCGACGTCGTTGTGGTAGGCGGCGGCCCCGGCGGTGTCGGCGCCGCCGTTTCTGCGGCACGCAATGGCGCGGACACCGTCCTGATTGAGCGGTATGGATATCTGGGAGGTATGGGGACCGGAGGCTTGGTCACGATCATTCCCTGTCTGTCCGATTTCGACGGAACGATGCAGATTGGCGGCATTAATCAGGAATGGATCGAACGATTGACCATCCGGGAGGCCGAGACTCATCCGCCCGCAGAGATTTGGGGTTCCACCGATAAGAGATTGATCTCCTACTGGAATGACCGGTCCTTTTTCACGGTCCGCGAAGGGCATATCGTGTATGCCTCCCTGATCGATGCCGAAATCTCCAAATGCATACTCAACGACATGGTTGCGGAAGCAAAAGTGAAAACCTATCTCCATTCCTGGGGAACCATGCCGGTTATGGATGGAAACAAGGCGATAGGAGTTGTGTTTGAAAGCAAGTCGGGCCGCCAGGCGATCATGGCCAAAGTCGTAATCGATTCGACCGGGGATGGAGATTTATTGCCCTATTCGGGAGCAACATTCGATGTAGACATTGACCCCGGACTTAGAATTGCAAACCTGTCGCTCAGCTATTGGATAGACAACGTGAACTACGTGAAGGCGGATGACTTCCGTAAGACGAATCCCGCGAAGTGGGCTGAACTGATGCGGGAGTTGATGCAGAAAGGCGGCCATCCGTTTTTCATGAGAAGCAACCTGAAGAACCAGGAAAACATCGTCTGGGTGCATCCGCGCTACGCTACGACGAGCCAGACTGATGTGGAAGAGCTCTCGCGGGTTGAATTTCTTGGCCGTGAGAAGATGCTCCTCACCCACGAATTCTACAAAAAACACATTCCCGGTTTCGAGGAGAGCTTCATTGTGCTTTCCGGCCCTCAGCTCGGCACACGAGGAGCCCGGAGAGTTCACGGCGACTATATGGTTACATCCAGGGATCTGCAGTCCAACGAGCCCTTTGAAGATACCATCGCAATATTCCCGGATCTGGACCGGGGTGAAGCATCCCTGGCGCACCCGAACACTTTCATTCCTTACCGCGCTCTTCTGCCGAAGGGCGTCGAGAACATGCTGGTGGGGTGCCGCGCGTTTTCATCCGACCAGGAGGCGAACAACTTCTTCAACCTCATCCCGCACTGTGTCGCTATAGGGGAAGCCGCGGGAACCGCTGCAGCTCTTTCCATCAGTCAGGGCGTCCGTGTCAGGAATGTTGATTTTCCTTCTCTGCGTAAGCGGTTGATTGCCCAGAATGTGCCTTTGCCGGGCATCTATCCGGCCAAATATAAAAAAGGCAAAAAAGAAACCGTTGCCGTTTACGAGCCCCCGATGTTTGGCGAGAGAGTTCGGCAAAAGTGAGACGAGTTGCAGGGTATGCGTTAGTGGCGTGGAAGGCGGACTGAAAGCCCTATAAGTCAGGAGAATAAAGATGATTGCCGCATGGACCGGACACGGCAAATTTTTTGGCTGGAAAGCACTGACGGTTTCTGCGGTCATGTATTTTGCAATGACGGGTCTCCTGCTTTACTCCTTCCCCGTATTCCTTCCTTTCCTGTGCGAAGCTTTTGGATGGAGCAGGGCATCGGTATCCTGGGCCAACTCTCTGGCAATGGTCGTCACGGGACTTGCCAGCCCCCTCGCGGGAATATACGTGACGCGCTATGGGGCGGGGAAAGCCATTGCTGCCGGCGGCCTATTGTGTGTTCTGTGTTTTGTTATCGCAAGCTTTCATAATCATCTGTGGGAGCTTTACCTGGCATACGCCTTGCTTTTTGGATTGGGCGGATCTCTTTGCGGCATGCTGTCGATGACCACGATCGTCAACAACTGGTTTGTAAAAAGGAGACCGCTGGCATTAAGCGTGCTTCTGACAGCGGGCGGCCTTGGCGGGTTGGTCATGGTTTCGTTCATCATGGCAATGATCAACCGGTTCGGATGGCGAAATGCCTATTTGTTGATCGCCGCAATGGTCTTTGTGCTTCTCGTTATTGTGCCGAGGTTACTGGTCGTCAACAAACCTGAAGATTTGGGCCAAGTCCCGGACGGGATACAGGCCGACGACAAAAAGGATTCCTCGCCAAATAGGCCAAATCTGAACGAAACCCCTGTGCATTTCACGGCCGCTGAGGCAGTCAGGACTGGGGCATTCTGGTATCTGACCATTTTGGCTACGTCTTTTATGTTCGGGCTGCAAGGCTTTCTGCTGCACCAGGTCGCTTTTCTTCTTGATATCAAAATTTCTTCTGCCGTAGCGGCCGCTGTTTACAGCCTGTTCGTGGGAGTTAGCACGGTCGGCCGGCTGGGAATGGGTTTCTTGGGAATCCGCTATCCAACCAAGCCGTTGGCAATTCTATCCATGCTTTTACTGATTTCGGGAATGACAGTTACCTTGTGGGCGAAAACGCTGCCGATGATCCTTCTCTACAATTGCCTCGTAGGCTTGGGCATGGGTGGCACGTATGTGGCGACAATGAATCTCATGCCGCTCTATTTCGGCAAGACTTATTATCCAAAGATCATAGGTTTTGCCATGCCGTTTTTTTCCATTCTGGGCAGCCTCGGTTCTCCGCTTACCGGATGGATTCACGACGTCACACACAGTTACATACCGGCATGGAAGCTGGCAATTCTTATCCTGACGATCGGTCTTGTGTCGCTCATCCTGGCCCGTCCTCCCGTGCATCCATCGAGGCGGGAAGACCGGGCGGACTCATTTGTCAGAATCAAAAGCCCCTCATCGGTGAATTAGCAGCATTCAAAGCTGCAGGGGATCAATCATTGGTGAACGATTAGAAAAGGGAAGGAATCATGAAAACATCGAGACGAAATTTCCTTAAGGCTACCGCAACCGGAGTTAGTACCGCCGCGCTGGCGGGGCTTGGTTCGATTGAAGCCGAAGCAACTCAATTCGATCAGGTTAAAAAGTGGGATTACGAAGCCGGAGTTGTCGTGCTTGGCACTGGGGCTGCGGGCCTCATGACTGCGATGACAGCCTACGATCAAGGAGCCGACGTTTTGATTCTGGAAAAAGCGCCAGAGGCGCACGCCGGCGGGAATACGAGGGTCAGCGGCCAGGGTTACTGGTGTCCTTCCGATTCCGATAAGGCCGTCGAATATCAGAAGGCGATGGGGCAAGGCTACCCTGTCCCGGACGACATGGCAAAGGTTTTCCATGAACACTCGATCCATGTCACCGAATGGCTGACAAAAATGGGCGCCGATATGAGGACGATTCCAACGCAGGGCGAATATCCCGAATTTCCGGGCGGCGCCGGAAATGTCTGCTGGTCCACAAAAGGAAATGGGTTGCAACGCCTCTGGCTCTTGCTAATGGAAAACACTTTCAAGAAGAGAAAGGTCAGAGTCCAGTATGAAACGCCTGCAGTGGAGCTGATTCGAGACGTCAAAACCGGAGAGATACGGGGGGTGGTCGCAGACAACAAAGGCAAGAAGGTATTCGTCAAGGCAAAGAAAGCGGTGGTCCTCTGCACGGGAGGGTTTGAAAATAACCAGGAGATGATCCGCGATTACCTCGGGATGCCATACGCTTATCCCAAGGGGAGCCCTTACAACACCGGAGACGGAATTCGGATGGCGATGGCAATCGGCGCCGATCTCTGGCATATGGACAACCAGGCCGGCCCCGACTTTAATTTCAGGATCCCCGGCAAGGATTGGGCCTTCGGCTATTCCTTTTCTCCTCCGGGCAACGGTTGGATCTGGATTGCAAAAGACGCCACCAGGTTTACCAACGAAACCTATTTTACGAAACACGGGAAAATACCATTCCACGGAATCTACATTCCCGTTCCCGCGCCCGTGCCTGTGCATGTCGTTTTTGACGAAACGATGAGGAAAGCCGGGCCGCTGTACTCGCCCGATTTTTCTTTCTGCTGGTGGTCACAGATAGAAAAATATAAATGGAGTCCCGACAGCAGCGCGGAAATTGAAAAAGGCTGGGTTCTTAAGGCCGACACTCTGAAGGAACTGGCCGCCAAGATCGGCAAGAATCCCGAATCGCTCGAAAGGACCGTGGCTGCGTGGAACAAGGCTTGTGCTGCGGGGAACGATTCCGAATACGGGCGGGATCCGAAAAAAATGGCTCCGATTCAAACTCCGCCTTTCTATGCGGCCGAGTTTGTCCCCGCATTCACGAATACCCAGGGCGGCCCCCGGCGCAACAGCAACGCTCAGGTGCTGGATACGAACCGCAAACCAATTCCGCGGCTTTATTCGGCGGGGGAACTGGGTGCCATCTACAGCTGGGGGTATCAGGGCGGCGGCAACATTCTGGAGTGCATTGTCTTTGGTCATATCGCGGGCGAGCGCGCAGCCGCGCAGAAACCGTGGGCATAGTTGCACCGGGAACGCTTTCCTCAGAAGAAAGCGTTCCCGGCAACAAAGCCGTTCGTCGGCGGGTTTGTTTTCTTTGGAGGTGAAATATATGAAAATCAGAGTAGTTTGTTTGTTCATTCTTTTGATAGCGATTTTCGCGGCGGCATTTGCGTGGGCTGCGGATCAGGAAAAGATAGTCGTAATGAATCCTCGCGGCATACAGCCCGAAATTCGAAAGATCCCTATGGCAACGCGTCCGGCGACGCTGGACGGCAAAACCGTTTACATCGTGGACACCAAGTATCCCAACACAAAGCCGTTTGTGGAAGCGCTGTTGGCGGCCCTTCAGGCCAAATATCCGAAGACCACGTGGATTGTGCGGGACAAGGTTGGGGGGTACATGGATGACGACCCGAATTTGTGGAAGGAGACCAAAGAAAAAGCGGCCGCGGCCATCGTTCTGCTGGGCCATTGAAGCAGCTGCTCGCCGGCGGTCGTCGGCCATGCAGTGACTTTGGAAAGAACGGGCGTCCCCACCGTCCCGATGATCACAGCACGTTTCAAAGAGCTGGTAACCACAATTTCCTACAAAAAGGGAATCCCGAACATGCGGATTACCTATACGCCTCACCCCATTACGGACAGACCCAGGGACCTCTGCGATAAATACGTGCAGGGCCCGGATCCGAATACCGGCCAGCCAATGCTGGATGAGATTTATGCAGGTTTGACAAAGCCGTTGTCGGAGGAGGACCGGAAAGCGGGATTTCTCAAGAGAGATCCACGGCCGCGGCTGTTGCCGCCCGACACTCCCGAGAAGTTGCTGGAGTACTTCCACGAACAAAACTTCACGGATGGAAACCCGATCATTCTTCCCACCGAGCAGAAGGTTGCAGAAATGTTGAGGGCCACCAGCCGCAAGCCGGATGAGTGGGTGGGCCAGATGCGTCCGTCGCCTCCCCATGAAGCCTGGTATTACACGGTTGAAATGGTCGCCGTGAATGCGGTGATGGCGGGCGCCAAGCCGGAATATTTTCCGACGATTTTGGCGATTGCCTCCAAGGGACTGACGTCGATGTTCAGTTCGACCTCGTCATTTGCCCGGATGGTCGTAGTGAACGGTCCCGTGGTGAAGGAAATCGGCATGAACACCGGTATCGGAGCTCTGGGTCCGAACAACCGGGCGAACTCCTCCATCGGCCGATGTTGGACTCTGATTTCCAAGAACCTTGGTGGGTCTGGGAAACCGGGAGAGACGTACCTGGGCAGTCAGGGAAATCAGCTGAACTACAACAATCTCTGCTTCCCGGAGACGGAAGAAGGACTGCCAGCCGGATGGAATCCGCTGCATGTGCAGAAAGGTTTCAAGAAATCGGACAGCGTCGTGAGTCTGTTCAGCGGCTGGAGCTTCAACGATATCGCGTGGTACTCACCGTTGCCGATTCATGAAGTTATTCGCGGTTGGCTGGAGCATTTCTTCTCGTTCGGTACAACGCAGGCTACGCTTGTTCTCGACCCGATTGTTGCAGCCGATGTCGCAGCGAAGGGATATCCGACCAAGGAAGCGTTCACAAAATACCTTGCCGATAACACCGGGACGCCGGGCTGGCTGTATTGGTCGCAAAATGCCAATGCACTGAAGCAGGCGCAATCGGGAGTAGAACCCTACGCCAGCTGGTATAAACAGGGCCAGGGCGCAGTGGTCCCGGTTTCCCGTTATAAGCGAGGTGGTGGCGGTGTGGCAAGGAATACCGCTTTCATGGCATCTAAAGATAGCGGCGAACCCAGCAATTCGATCGAGATCGTTGTGACTGGCGGTGGAACAAATACATTCTGGTCGGGCGGCGATTTCGGTTATGCCGGCAGCGGGTCCGTGGATCAATGGAGATAGGAGGAGAGATTATATGAAAAACAGAATGACAATATTTATTATGGCGCTGTTGGGATTGATGGTTGCAGCATCTCTCCAGCCTGTCATGGCGCAGGACAATTCCCCGACAAATCCGGCGGCCATAAACACGCCCGTGCGATCGATGATCGAGTTGGGGTCCGTGTATACAAATATCTATGACATCACGATTACCGTTCTTGAAACTGTTCGCGGCAATGCAGCGATGGATCGTTTGAAGGCGGCAAGTCCGGATGTCAAAGCGCCGGAAAGTGGATTTGAGTATGTGCTGGCGCGCATCAAATTTGATTTCAAGGGACGGTATGTCAGCGACAACCTGCCGTTCGCGCTCGGGGATGAGCCACTTCAATGGGTTGCTCTGTCAGGATCGGATCTGACGGAATATGCCCGAGTGTCCGTAACGGTTCCCAAGCCTGCACTGGTTGGCAGGATCAAACCCGGTAGTTCGATGGAAGGCTGGGTTGCCTTTGCGGTCCGGCAGAAAGACAGCAAGCCGGTCATGGTGTTTGATCCGGATACCGGAGGCGCCACCGGGCGCGGCAAAACGCTGTTTTTCAAACTGTCTCAATAGTCGGTGCCAGTTGATGTCATCGTTCAATCGGCATCGCATTCGCAGCATCAAAGAAGGAGGGGACCCGTGAACATCATCAGAACCGGATTGGGCGGCGCTATTGCAGCAGCCTTCATCCTGCTCACATCCTGTCATGCCTTGGCCGACGAGGCGGAATCCCGCAAGGCCTGCGAGTCGCTGGCCGCAATGTCCACACAAAACTTCCGGGTGGAAAAATCGGAGTGGGTTGCGGCTTCACGCGTGCCTGCAGGACCAGGCGGGGCCACGATGGAGGTTCCCTCCCACTGCCTGTTTCGTGTCGTGATCGACGCGCGTCCATCCGGAATAGAGGGCGTGAGCTATGGCACCGGCATTGAATTGCGACTGCCGCTGGCCTGGAATGGACGCCTGCTGTTTCAGGGCGGCGGCGGATTGGACGGATCGCTGAATCCCGCATTCGGCTCGGTCTCAGGATTTCCGTCTGCGCTGACACGAGGTTTCGCCGTGGTTTCGACCGACGGCGGTCATCGCGGGCGCAGCAATGTGGATGCCAGCTTTGCCGTTGACCAGCAGGCCAAGCTTGATTTTGCCTACCAGGCGGTGCAGCGAACGACGCGCGAAGCCAAGTCGCTCATCAACCGCTACTACGGGCGCAAACCGGACTATACCTACTTCATGGGTTGCTCTACCGGCGGGCGTGAGGCAATGCTGGCCGCGCAGCGCCTGCCATTGGAATTCGATGGCGTGGTCTCCGGCAATGCTTCCTTCAATCTGACTCGGGTCGCTATGAACCAGGTTTGGAGCCTGCAGACGGTCACCCGGATCGCGCCCAAAGATGCGACCGGTAAGCCGCAGTTGTCCGACGCTTTTACGGACGCACAGCTGAAAGCCGTATCGGCAGCCGTGCTCAAGCAATGCGATGGGCTCGACGGACTTGAGGATGGCATGATTAACGACTTCAAGGCCTGCCGTTTCGATCCGGCCTCACTGAAGTGCGGATCGGAAGGCAACGCCGGCGCGCAGCCGTGTCTCTCGACACAACAGATAGAGGGGCTGAAAGACATATTCGGCGGCGCGCGCAACCCGCGGGGCGAGTCGCTTTACGGTGCGACTCCGTACGACACAGGGATTGCCCTGCCGGCCTGGAGGCAAATGCATCTGGGCACTGCGACCAGCGCACCTGCGAATGCGTCCCTGGGCCGTGACACGCTGCGTCTTTTCGCCATGACGCCGCCCAATCCCGACTTCGATCCGCTGCGTTTCGATTTCGACCATGATATGGACGCCATTGCTGAAACCGCAGCTATTAACGACGCCGTGGCCACTCTCCACACCACTTTCGCGGGACACGGAGGCAAGATGATTGTTTATCACGGACTGTCCGACCAGGCCATGTGGACCGGCGCCCTGACTCAGTGGTATGAGAAACTGACGCCTCGTGACAGCCAGGGCCCGCAAGCCTGGGCACGTCTGTTTCTTGTGCCCGGCATGACTCACTGCGGCGGCGGACAGTCGACGGACCAGTTCGACATGCTCACGGCAATCCAGCAATGGGTGGAGAAGGGACAAGCCCCGGACCGTGTGAATGCCTCGGGTCGGGCGTTCCCCGGCAAAACCCGTCCGCTGTGCCCTTATCCGAAGGTGGCTCGCTTCGACGGCGGTAACCCGGACAACCAGGAAAGCTTTTCCTGCCGCTAAAACGGTTCTGCCTGAAAAGAGTCCTGTGTCATTATTGCAATGCGGCAATTATTTGCACAGTCGTTCGAACTGTAGGAAATCCAAATGATGAATGGAAACATGAGAAAAGCGACGCAATTTCTTTTGACTATCAGTTTATCCTGCCTTTTTGGTTCAACCACCTGGAGCGAAGCACAAACCAGGACTTCAAAGACGCCGCCCGAAAATAAGGTCATAATGGAAGCCGATTGCACGGCGGCAAAGCTGGGCTCCACCATCCCCATTTCGGCCATCGGAGAGCCGGTTTCCGGAGTAACGCTGAATGCTCCGGTATGGAATGCCGCAGCAGGAGCCAATCCGGGCTAT
>Ga0335071_10004822_pt1 | contig 14077 bp, 8 predicted proteins | sample Lox_Sample_15_FD_206724 | JGI IMG/M metagenome (GOLD analysis project Ga0335071, IMG submission 206724) | Soil microbial communities from Loxahatchee National Wildlife Refuge, Florida, United States - Lox_Sample_1.5 | ecosystem: Environmental > Terrestrial > Soil > Wetlands | place: USA: Florida... | reverse complement strand
GCGACGAGTGGAGGCTCCTCTTCGCCTCGGCTGGGGAGCCGAACCCGTTCCTCTCCTTCGAATGGCTCGATCGGTGGTGGCGGAGCTTCGGCGGCGGCCGGAGGCTCCGTGTCCTCGAAGCCCGGGACGCCGCCGGCCGACTTTGCGGCGCCCTGGCCCTCATGAGCGGCGGTGCTCTCCGCCCCGGCCGGCGCTGGCAGCTGCTCGGCAACGGCCTCTGCGGCGCGGATGGGCTCGATGCGCTCGTGGCCGGACCTGGAGCAACCCGGGCGCGGGCGGCGCTCTGGGAGGCGGCCCTGGACGCGCCCGGCTGGGATCTCTACGACCTGGAGGACCTGCCCGCCGGCTCTCCCTCGCTGCGGCTCCTGCACGAGCTTGCCGCCTGGCGGGGGATCGAGTCCAAGGTGGCCCGCCGCTTCGCCTGCCCCGGATTCGCGCTGCGGGGGAGCTTCGAGGGACACCTCTTTACGGTGCGACGGCGCGAGACCTTCCGCCGCCGAGTCCGCTGGCTGGAGCGTCAGCCCGGGTTCCGCATCGAGGTGGCGACCGCCGAGGAGGCCGGGGAGGCGATGCGCGACCTCCTGAGGCTGCACCGGCTGCGGTGGGAGGCCGAGGGCGGCTCCTACGGCATTCCTCCCGGCCCGGCCGAGGCCTTTCACCTGGCGCTCGCCCCGGCGTTCGCGGCGCGCGGCTGGCTCCGGCTCTACCGGCTGTTCCTCGGCGGCGAGGCCATCGCCGCCGTCTACGGCCTCGAGCTGGGGCGCCGCTTCTACTACTACCAGTCGGGGTACCACCCGGCCTGGGCGGCCCGGAGTCCTGGGGTGGTGCTGCTGGGCCGGACCATCGAGGACGCCTTCGCCCGCGGGCTCACCGACTACGACTTCTTGCGCGGCGAGGAGGCCTACAAGCGGGACTGGACCGCTGATCGGCGCGAGACCTGCGCGGTACGACTCCGGGCCCGCTCGGTGCGGGCCGAAGTCGACCGCTCGGTGGAGGGCGCCTACCGGGCGGCCCGGGACGCGGCCCGCGCCGCCCTGCCGCCGCGCCTGTGGGCGGCGCTGCAAAGGGCCCGGCACCAGGCCGAGGCGGGGCGAGGGCGGGCTGGGTGGGCCGAGCCGGGCGGGCCTTCAGGGCGCTCGCCGCCGGCGGGAGGCTCCCTTGCCTGAGCGGGCCGACGGCAGCGTGCGCTGGCGGGTCCGGCGGGCGCTCAAGGCGGCCGTGGCCGGGACGCTGATCTGCGCCGGGGCCGACCGGGCGGTCCGGGCGGTGCGCAGGTGGCAGGCGGGCGGCGTCCGGGTGCTCATCGTCTCCTACCACCGCGTCACCCATGACTACGAGGCCAGCGCGCAGGAGGGTCTGGCCTCGCTGCTCGTGTCGGCACGAACGCTTCGGCTCCAGCTGGAGCAGCTGGCCCGGACCCGGGACCTCGTCTCGCTGAGCGACGCCCGGCGGCTCTTGGCGGCCCCTCCGGTCCGCGGCCCCGTCCGCGACGTGGCGGCAGTGACCTTCGACGACGGCTACGCCGACCTGCGCGGCGTGGCCCTGCCCATCCTCGAGGCCCTGCGCGTCCCGGCCGCCGCCTTCGTCGTCACCGGCTATGTCGGCACCTCGCAGCGGCTCCCCCACGACCGGATCTACGCCGCCCTATCGGAACTGGCCGCCCGCGGCATCCGCCCCACCCAGGCCGCGCTGCCGCCCTCGCTCCAGCCGGCGCTGGACGAGTGCCGCGACATGGGCCCGGCCGCCGCCCTGGACCGGCTCATCGCTCGCCTCCCCCCGCCGGCCCTCGAGGCCTTGTGCAAAGCTCTTTCGGCGCGGGTGGGCCAGTCCGAGCAGGACCTCCCCGCCGCCACCCGGCTCTTGAGCTGGGAGGACCTCTCCGACCTGAAGGGCGCCGGAGTGGAAGTGGGCGGCCACACCGCCCACCACGCGGTCCTGCCACTGCTCACGCCCACCGAGGCACGGCGGGAGATCGAGAGTTGCCGGGACGCCATCCGCGATCGCCTGGGACAGGCTCCGCGCCACTTCGCCTATCCCAACGGCTATCACACCGCCGCGGTCCGGCGGCTGGTGGCGGCGGCCGGCTTCGAGGGGGCGGTCACCACCGAGGACCGGGAAAACGCCCGCGGCCACGACCCCTACCGCCTGAAGCGCAAGATGCTCTGGGAAAACACCACCCTGGGGCCGACCGACTACAGCGGCGCGCTCGCCGTCTGCAACCTGGAGGGCGTGTTTTCCGCCCTGGGGCTGGCGCGCGCAGTCCCGGGAGAGTACTCGGGGCTTCCGGCCGAGACGCCCGAGCGGTCGCGCGCCTGGCGCGAGCCCGTGAGCCGGCCGCCCTCCGACCCCGAACGGACGATGGCCGGCCCATGAGTGGTGGGCCCAGCTTTTCCCCCGTGAGCGCGTTGCACGGTCGGGACATCGTCTGCTTCTCCAACGACTGGGACGGGGATCCCCTCTCCAAGACCCACATCATGCGGATCCTGGCCCGCGAGAACCGGGTCCTGTGGGTGAACTCGATCGGCAACCGCGCCCCGCGCGCCACCGCTGCCGACGCCCGGCGCGCCCTGAAGAAGCTGGCCGACGCCGCCCGGGGGCTCTTCCAGCCGGAGCCCAACCTCCACGTCCTCGCCCCCCTCTACCTCCCGGCCTACGGTAGCGAGGCGGTCCGGCTGGCCAACCGCCACCTCCTGCGGTTCCAGGTGATCGCGGCCATGCGCCGGCTGGGCATGCGCCGACCCATCAGCTGGAGCTTCCTCCCCAGCGCAGCGACGGTGGCGGGGCGGCTCGGGGAAGATCTCGTCGTCTACCAGGTGGTGGACGAGTTCTCCGCCTTCAGCGACGCGAGCTCCCATGTGGCCGAGCTGGAGCGGCGGCTCCTGCGGCGTGCCGACCTGGTCATCGCCTCCTCGGAGCGGCTGCTCGCCGCCAAGCGGCTCGAGAACCCCCGTACCGTGCTGGTCCGGCATGGGGTCGACCACGCCCACTTCGCCCGGGCCCTCGACCCGACCCTGCCCGTCCCCGAGCCGCTACGGCGGCTGCCGCGGCCGGTCATCGGCTTCTTTGGGCTCTTGGCCGACTGGATCGATCTGCCGCTGGTGCGCCGGGTGGCCGATGCCCACCCGCGGGCCTCGGTGGCGCTCCTCGGAAAGGTGGTGACCTCGCTGGCGCCGCTCGAGGGTGCGCGCAATGTCCACCTCTTCGGCCGGCGACCCTACGCCGAGCTCCCCGCCTGGTGCCGCGGTTTCGAGGTGGCGCTGACCCCGTTCCGGGTGAACGAGCTGGCGCTCGCCGCCAACCCGCTCAAGGCCCGCGAGTACGTGGCCGCGGGCCTGCCCAACGTCTGCACCGACCTGCCCGAGCTGCGCCACGTCCCCGGCTGCACCGTGGCACGCACTCCCGAGGAGTTCGTCGCCGCCGTGGGCGCGGCCCTGTGCGCCGGGGGCCCCGACCCAGCCCGGTCGGCGCTGGTCAAGGGCGAGGCCTGGGAGGCACGGGTGGAGGAGATCCGGGCGCACCTGGCGGCGGCCGAGGCGGCCCGGCGGCCCGCGCCGGGCCAGGCCGCAACCACGGTGGCCGTGCACGGGGGGTGAGAAGATGGGCGAGGCGACCGCGCTGGAGGGGATGCTGCAAGCTCGGAGCGCCGCGCTGGCACGGTTGAGCGCTCGCTGGGGCGGGCTGGCCTACGCCGCCGCGGTCGGGTTCGTGGCCATGCTCTACTCGAACCCGATGTACTGGTGGCCCGCCTTCGAACGGTTCCGGCTGGCCTTTCTCACCATGGCCGTGTGCGCCGGGGCGGTGATCGCCCACCGACTCACCTCCGGCGAGCGGCTCCGGCTGGGTGGGCCCATGAGCCTCCCCTTGCTCGCCTATCTGGCGCTCTTTCCTGCCTCCCTCCTCTGGACCGTCCATGTCCCCTCCACGCGCTACGCGGTGGGCGAGGCGCTGAAGATGGCGATCGTGTACCTGGCCCTGCAGAACGCGATCGACGATCGAGCGCGCCTGCGCCGGTTCCTGCTCCTCGGGGCGCTGTGCTCGCTGGGCCCGGCCCTGGGCGGTCTGTGGGTGTTCTTTACCGGGGACCACCTGGTCGAGGGGTTTCGCACCCATTGGCGCGGCCTCTACGGCGACCCCAACCGGCTGGCGATGAGCCTCGTGGCGCTCTTCCCGGCGGCGCTGTACGGCGCCCTCACCGCCCGCCGCCTGGCCGGGCGGGTGCTCTTCGCCGGGGTGGCGGCCGCCCAGGTCGCGTCCATCGTGCTCACCCACTCGCGCTCGGGGGCCGTGGCCATGGCCCTGGCGGCGGGACTCGCGCTCGTGCGCGGACGGAGGAGGGTGGCCCAGGTGACCGCGGGGGTGGTGCTCCTGGCCGGGCTCGTGACCCTGGCCCCGGCCAGCTTCTGGGTGCGCTCGGCCTCCATCACCCAGTACGAGACCGACGCCTCGGTGGAGGGGCGCCGCCACGCCTGGACCGTGCTCGGAGCCATCGTGAGGGACCGTCCCTGGGGCGGGGTGGGCGCGGGCGCGTTCTTGGCCAGCTGGGCGCGGTACGCACCGCTCGAGGCGGGCGGCCACCGCTACGTGGCCCACAATGTGCTCCTCGAGACGGTCGGCGAGCTGGGCATCCCGGCCTTCCTCCTCTTCGCGACCTTCGTGCTCGTGTTGCTCGTGCGTCTGTGGCGGGCGGGAAGGGACCCGTTGGTCGGGGAGGAGGCCCAGGCCCTCTTCGCCGGGCTGGCCGGGTACCTGGTGTGCGAGATGGCCAACGGCTACGCCCTCTCCTGGTTCCTCTACTTCCTCTTCGCTGCCTCGGCGGCGGTCATCCACCTCGGCGCCCTCCGCCGCGCGGTGGGAGAGGGAAGGCCGTGACCCGCCCGGCCCGGATCCTCGTCCTCCAGAACCGGTTTCGCACCGGCGGGCAGGAGATCCAGACGGTCTTGAACGTCCGGACCATGGACCGGGCTCGCTACCACCCGCTCGTGGCGGTTCTCCACCTCGACGGCGAGCACCTGGCCGACCTGGGCGCCGCCGGCATCCGTCCGGTGGTGTTCGACGTGGGCAAGAGCCTGTTGCGCCCGGGCACCGGCTGGCAGCTGTTGCGCCTGGTCCGCTTCTTGCGCGAGGAGCGGATCGCGGTGGTCCACGCGCAGGACGTCTACACCAACGTGCTCGGGACGCTGGCCGCAGGGATGGCCGGCGTGCCGGTCATCGTCACCCGCGTCGATCTCGGCCATCACCTCGCCGGCTACCGCCGTCGGCTGCTGGGAGTCGCCTCCCGCCGTGCCGACCGGGTGCTCGTGAACGCACTCACCATTCGCGACCTGGCCATCCGCGAGGGGGTGGAGGCCGACCGGATCGCGGTGGTGCGCAACGGGGTGGACCTGGAGGCGCTGGATGCCCGGGCGGCGGCACCGCCCGACTTCCCCATCCCCGAGCCGGGCGCGTTCGTGTGCGTGGCCAACATGCACCATCCGGTGAAAGGGCAGGGGGACCTGTTGCACGCCATGCGGGAAGTGCTGCGCGTCCACCCCCGGGCACGGCTGGTGCTGGTCGGCGATGGCCTGCGGCGGCCGGTGCTCGAGCGCCAGGCACGTCGGCTGGACATCGCCCAGCGGGTTCACTTCCTCGGCCACCGGCGTGACGGGCCCGCCATCCTGGCCCGGGCGCTGGCCGGCGTGTCCTCCAGCCACGCCGAGGGGCTCTCCAACGCCATCCTCGAGTCGATGGCCATGCGGCTCCCCATGGTCGCGACGGCCGTGGGCGGGACCCCCGAGCTCGTGCGCGAGGGGCAGAACGGTTTCCTGGTCCCGCCCGGCGCGCCCGCCGCCCTGGCCCGGCGGATGGTCGACCTGCTCGAGGACGAAGCCCGGCGCCGGCGCATGGGCCAGGCCGGGCGCAGGATCGTGGAGCGCGAGTTCGGCGTGGCCCAGATGCGTCTGTCCTACGACGCGCTCTACGACGAGCTCACCGAGCCACGGACGCCACGCATCGCCGTCGGCGCCGCCTGAAGCGGATCCCGCCGGCCGCTCCGGGGGAGGAAGCCCGCGCGATCACCTCGTTCCCGGGCCCCGCTCCAGGCCGGGGCACGAGGGCCGTTTCGGGTGGCCTTTCCCGGCAGGCGGTCGCGCGCCGGCCAGGGGCCTCCTCCTGGGCGGCGGGGGACCGCTGGGCCACGCCACCGCGGGCGGCGCGCCCGGCGCAAACCTCACGGCACCGGCAGCGGCCCGAACGGCCAGACCCGATACCACCGGGCCAGGATGAGCGCCGCGGCGACGACCACCAGGACCGTCCAGAACAGCCAGCGCCGCCGTGCCGCCTGCCGGTCCTCGTACGGATCCTTGAGGGAGCGCACCGAGCCGGGCGGCAACACCGCCCGCGCCGTCAGCGCGTTCCCGAGCGGGAGGTTCACCTTGACGCGGCCGTTCACCGCCCAGCCGTTGGCGTCCAGCACCGGCCCGAGGGTGCGCTGGCGCAGCTTGAGCCAGGCGATGAGCACCGAGGGCCCGGAGATGACCAGCGCCACCCCGACCACGGCGACCACCTTGGCCCACCAGGGCTCGAGGCCGATGAAGCCCGAGACCAGGCCACCGAAGAGGGTGCCGAGCGCCCCGGCGCCCACCCCGATGGCGGCGATGATGCCCACCATCTTGCCGACGTCCACCGGCTCCACCCGCGGCGGCTTGCTCCCCCCCGTGGCCGTGCCCACCACCCCGGTGGCCGCGGACTGGAGCTGGGCCGATGCCGCCTGCTCCCGCGCGGCGGCGTACTTGGCCACCTGCTCCTCGATGAGGCGCACGAACTTCTTGTAGGGGGCGAAGAAGGCCTGGCGCAGGCTGATGGGGTTATCGACGATCTTGACGATGGTGGCGTCCCAGTCGCGCCCCTGCCGGTCGTAGAAGACGCCGTTCCGCCCCACCATGAGGTAGTCCGAGTCTCCCTGGGTGAAGCAGGCGGCGATCTTCATGGGAGCAGTGCCCGCTCGCTTGCACTCGCAGTAGGCGATGTACATGCGGGACAGGGAGGCCAGCACGGCGTGAGCGCCCGGGTCCTCCACCCGCACGCACAGATCGCAGCTGCGGGCATCGAGAAAGAGCGTCCCGGCTTGGAAGATGGCCGCCCGGGCCGGATCGTAGAGGTCGGAGAAGGTGACGAAGTTGCGGAGCAGGGTGTGCAGGTCCCGGTGGTAGTGGACCATTCGCACTGCGTCCCCCACCGCCTGGGCCTCGGGCGCGAGCGCCAGGTCCCGGGCCAAGAGCGTCCCGATCCGCTCGCGGACGCCGCCGGCGAGGAGCGCCCGCACCCGCCCGATGCCCAGCTTCTCCACCGCCATGCCCTGCTTGCGCGCCTGCCACTCCCCGTAGGGTGCGACCCTCGCCTCGAGGGCCTCCCACTCCTCGGCGGTGAGCGAGCCCCTGGCGGTCCCGCTCCCGGTGAAAGGGGCCACGGCGTCCCGGGCCAGCACTGCCGCCGCATGGGCCCAGGCCGGGTTCACGCCCTCGGCGAGCGGCAGCGGGCGCTGCGCCTCGATGCGCGCCCAGGGCAGGGAGGCCAGCTCCGGGCTGGCCGCGGAGAGCTCGCGCGCTGCCACCGCCGCCAGGTCCGCCTCGCTGCGAGCCCAGATCCCACCCATGCGCCCGTCGAAGGCCGCCAGTCGACAGCGGGTGAAGAAGTCAGAGACCTTGGCCCGCACCGCCGTCACCGCCGCCCAGGCGGCTCCGGTGGCCGGGCCGAGCGTCTGGGTCTCGGGCCCGGCCCCGCTGTCCCACCAGGCGACGTAGGCGGCGAGGTCCCCGAAGAAGGCGGCCAGGTGGGCGGCATCGATTCCCGGCTTCCCGGAGCGGTCGGGCGTTCCGCCGGCGCAGGCCACCGCGTCGGCTATGGCCGCGGCCGCCTCGGCGTCCCCCTCGGCCGCGGCGGGCGTCACCACCCCGTCGCCGTTGAAGGCGGTGCCATCGAACACGTGGCTCACGTCGGCGACGTCGCCGGGGGTGAGCACGGCCGCGCCCGCCTTGCCGGCGGCGGCGAGCACCTGACGGGCGGCGCCGAGCAGGGCCCGCCCCTCCGGCGTCTCGGCGTCGATCTCGGCGAGCGGCAGCTCCGGCGAGCCGGCCAGCAACGCCTCCAGGCTCTTGAGCCGCGGCTTGCACCAGGCCATCGCCGCCACCACGTCCGGGGCACGGACCCGTCCGTCGCCGTCGGCGTCGAGCAGGTCCAGGGTGCGCGGATCGAGTTCCAGGCCGCGGGTGGGGCAGGAAAGGGCCGTCCAGAGCTTCTGGTCGAGCTTGCCCAGGTCCTCCAGGTCCTGGGCAGTGACCAAGGACACCTGCTCGAGCCCACCCAGCCGGTGGAACTTCCATCGGTGCGAATTCTTGGCCATGGTACGCCCCTCGATCGATCGCATCGGAACGCCGCTACATCCCCGCGTTCACGAGCCGTAACCTCTATCGATGTGGACCCGGTCGCGTCCAGGTCCCAAGGGCGGGCCCCGGAGGGGCACCTCCCCTCGCCGGCGCGGCCCTGGGCGGGGTCAGTGCCGGCGCCCCATGCACCCCTTACTTCTGCGCCCGCTCGACCAGGACCACGCGATGGTGCGGATGGGGAACCGGCACGGTCACCGCCGGCGCGCGCTCGTCGCGCCGGGTGAGGACGGCGCGGATGAAGTCGCGGTTCATGCGGCTGATGACCTCGAGGGGGATGTGGGCCGGGCAGGCGGCGACGCACTCTCCGATGGTGGTGCAGTGGCCGAATCCCTCCTCGATGGCCTGCGCGTTCATGGACAGCGCCCGGATCGACCGCTCCGGCTGACCCTGCGGCAGCAGGCCGAGGTGCGAGATCTTGGCCGCGGTGAAGAGCGCCGCGGATGCGTTGGGGCAGGAGGCGACACAGGCGCCGCAGCCGATGCAGGCGGCGGCTTCCATCGATCGATCCGCCTCGGGCTTGGCCACGAGGATGGAGTTCGCCTCCGGCGCGCTGCCGGTGCGGACCGAGACGTAGCCGCCCGCGGTGATGACGTGGTCGAGCGCCCCTCGGTCGACGACCAGGTCGCGGAGCACGGGGAAGGCGGCGGCACGAAAGGGCTCGAGCCGGAGGACGTCGCCATCCCGGAAATGACGCATGTGCGTCTGGCAGACGGTGGTGTTGTCGAGGGGCCCGTGGGCCGCGCCGTTGACGAGGAACCCGCAGGTGCCGCAGATGCCCTCGCGGCAGTCGGAGTCGAAGGCCACCGGCTCCTCGCCCTTCTCCACCAGCCGGGCGTTCAGGACGTCGAGCATCTCCAAAAAAGACATGTGCTCGCTCACGTCCGGCACCTCGTAACGGACGAACTGGCCCGGCTGGCCCGGGCCCCGCTGACGCCAGATCTCCAGGGCGATCCGCACGAAGCCTCCCTCACTTGTAGCTGCGCTGTTGCAATGGCACCGATTCGAACACCAGGGGCTCCTCATGGCGCACCGGCTTCTCGTCCCGCCCGCGCCACTCCCAGGCGGCCACGTGGGCGAACCGGTCGTCGTGCCGCAGCGCCTCTCCCTCGGGCGTCTGGTGCTCGACCCGGAAGTGACCTCCGCACGACTCCTCGCGCTCCAGGGCGTCCCGGCAGATGAGCTGGGCCAGCTCGAAGTAGTCGGCCACTCGGCCCGCCCGCTCCAGCTCCTGGTTCAGCTCCTCGCCGCTGCCGGTGACCCGCAGCTCCTTGAAGAATGCGTCCTCGACGCGCGGGATCTCCTGGAGCGCCCGGGTGAGGCTCTCCTTGGTCCTGGCCATGCCGCAGTCGTTCCAGAGCAGGTTCCCGAGCTCCCGGTGGAAGTGGTCGGCCGGGTGCTTGCCACCGGCGCCCAGGAGCTTCTCCACCCGGGTCCGGACCTCCGCCTCGGCGTCCCGGAAGGCGGGGTGGGAGGTGTCGGCCTTGGCCAGGCCACCCCGGGCGAGGTAATCCCCCACCGTGTACGGGAGGATGAAGTACCCGTCGGCCAGCCCCTGCATGAGAGCGCTGGCCCCGAGGCGGTTGGCGCCGTGGTCGGAGAAGTTGGCCTCGCCGCCCACGAACAGGCCGGGGATGTTGCTCTGCAGGTCGTAGTCCACCCACAGGCCACCCATGGTGTAGTGCACCGCGGGGTAGATGCGCATGGGGACCCGGTGCGGATCCTCCCCGGTGATCTGCTCGTACATCTCGAAGAGGTTGCCGTAGCGCTCGTCCAGGACGTTGCGGCCCAGCCGCTCGAAGGCGTCGCGGAAGTCGAGGTACACCCCCAGCCCGCTCGGCCCGACCCCCCGACCCTGGTCGCAGACCACCTTGGCGGCCCGGGAGGCGATGTCGCGCGGGGCCAGGTTGCCGTAGGTGGGGTACATCCGCTCGAGGTAGTAGTCGCGCTCCTCGTCGGGGACCTGGTCGGGCGGCCGGTGTTCGCCCTGCTGCTTCGGGACCCAGACCCGCCCGTCGTTGCGCAGCGATTCGCTCATCAGGGTGAGCTTGGACTGGTACTCGCCGGAGCGCGGGATGCAGGTGGGATGGATCTGGGTGTAGCAGGGGTTGGCGAAGAAGGCACCCTTGCGGTGCGCCCGCCAGATGGCGGTGGCATTGGAGCCGCGGGCGTTGGTCGAGAGATAGAAGGCGTTGCCGTACCCGCCGGTGCACAGGACCACCGCGTCGGCCACGTGGGAACGGACCGCACCGCTCACCAGGTCGCGGGTCACGATGCCCCGGGCGCGGCCGTCGATGACCACGAGCTCCAGCATCTCGTGGCGCGGGAACAGCTTCACCTGGCCGGCCGCGACCTGGCGGAGGAGGGCCTGGTAAGCGCCGAGCAGGAGCTGCTGGCCGGTCTGCCCGCGGGCGTAGAAGGTGCGCGAGACCAGGGCACCGCCGAAGGAACGGTTGGCCAGGGCTCCGCCGTACTCGCGGGCGAAGGGGACTCCCTGGGCCGCGCACTGGTCGATGATGTTCACCGAGAGCTGGGCCAGCCGGTAGACGTTGGCCTCGCGGGAGCGGAAATCGCCTCCCTTGACCGTGTCGTAGAAGAGCCGCTCCACCGAGTCGCCGTCGTTCTGGTAGTTCTTGGCGGCGTTGATGCCGCCCTGGGCGGCGATGGAGTGGGCCCGGCGCGGGCTGTCCTGGATGCAGAAGGAGAGCACGTTGAAGCCGAGCTCGCCCAGGGAGGCGGCAGCGGCGCCGCCGGCCAGGCCCGTCCCGACCACGATGAGCGTGTACTTGCGCTTGTTGGCCGGGTTCACGAGCTTCATCTCGAACTTGCGCCGGTCCCACTTGCCGGAGAGCGGGCCGGACGGAATGCGGGCGTCGAGGGCGGGGCGCGAGGGCGCCAGCGCAGCGGGGCGTTCGATCATGGGGAGCCGACCAGTCCGAGGATCACGGCGAGGGGGATGGAAGCGAAGCCCAGGGCCAGGACGACGGCGGCACCGGCCGCGAACCGCCTGATGGGGTGCAGGACCCGCCGGCTGGAGAGCCCGAGCGACTGGAACATGGAGTACACGCCGTGCCAGAGGTGGAACCCGAGTGCGGTCATGGCCACGAGGTAGATGATCACCCCGCTGACCTGGCCGAACCGGACGAGCACGTTGTGGAAGACCTCGCCCTCGCGGAAGTCGGGGTGGACCACCCCCAGGGTGAGGTCGAGCACGTGGTAGACGACGAACGCCAGGATGAGCAGACCGCTCCAGATCATGGTCCGGGAAGCGAGGGACGACGACTCGGGCCGATAGGTGGCGTACCCCACCGGACGGGCCTGCCGGGCGCGGAACCAGAGCTGAACTCCCGCCAGCACGTGGACCAGCACGGCCACGAGCAGCACCAGCCGGGCGGTGAAGAGGAGCGGCGGCGAGACCCGCAGCAGCCGGGCGTAGCCGTTGATCGCCGCGGGCCCCACGAACAGCTGCAGGTTCCCCAGCATGTGCGCGATGACGTACAGGAACAGCAGCACGCCCGTCACCGCCATCAGAGCCTTCTTGCCGACGGTGCTTCGCCAGAGGATGCCGAGCCTCGACGCGTGGCGCGGAACGAGGGCGGAGAGGTCCTTCGCGGTGGTGGCCATCGCGCACTTGGTAACCTCAGAGGCGTTTTGTGGCAACCCGATACGGGCGTACGGGCGTTTTGCCACCCGCGCGGGTCACAGCCGCGCACCCCGTAGCCGCAGCGCGTTGCCGATCACGGTCACCGAGCTGAAGCTCATGGCCGCACTGGCCAGCATGGGCGACAGGAGCACCCCCAGGACCGGGTAGAGCACGCCGGCGGCCACCGGGATCCCGGCAGCGTTGTACGCGAAGGCCCACCACAGGTTCTGCCGGACGTTGCGCAGGGTGGCCCGGGCCAGCCGGCGGGCACGAACCAGCGCCGGGAGGCCGCCCTTCAAAAGGGTCAAACCGGCCGACTCGATGGCCACGTCCGTGCCGGTCCCCATGGCGATGCCCACGTCGGCCGCGGCCAGGGCCGGGGCGTCGTTGATGCCGTCGCCGGCGAAGGCGACCTTGGCCCCGCCGGCCCGGAACCGGGCCACCGCCGCGGCCTTGCCGGCCGGCGGCACCTCGGCCAGGACCTCGTCGATCCCGAGCTCGCGCGCCACCGCCCGGGCGGTGGCCCAGCGATCGCCGGTGACCATGGCGATGGTCCGGAACCCCTCGGCGTGCAGGGCGCGGACGGCTTCGGCCGCCCCGGGCACGATCGGGTCGCGGGCGGCCACGAGGCCGGCCGGCACGCCGTCGAGAGCCAAGAGCATCACCGTGTGCCCGGATCCGGCGAGCTCCTCGGCGCGGGCAGCGAGCGCCGAGGCGTCTATCCCCAGCCCCTCGAGCAGGGCCACGTTCCCGAGCGCCAGGCGATGGCCCTCGACCGTGGCGAGGAGCCCCTGCCCCGGGGTGGCCTGGAAGTGGCTGGCCTCCGGGAGCGCCAGCCCTCGCATCCGGGCCCCGGCTACGATGGCCGCGGCCAACGGGTGCTCCGAGCCGCGCTCGGCGCCGGCAGCGAGCCGCAGGATCTCGTCGGCGCGGAAGGGGGCGAGCGGCTCCACCGCGGAGAGAGCCGGCCTCCCCTCGGTGACCGTGCCGGTCTTGTCGAGGAGCAGCACCTCCGCCTTCTCCAGCCGCTCGAGAGCCTCGGCGCTCCGCACCAGCACGCCGGCCGCGGCGCCTCGCCCGGTCCCCACCATGATGGCCATGGGCGTGGCGAGCCCCAGGGCGCAGGGGCAGGCGATGATGAGCACCGACACGGCCGCCACCAGGGCGTGGGCCAGCCGGGGCTCCGGGCCGAGAAAGGCCCAGCCGGCGAAGGCCAGCAGGGCGGCAGCCACCACCGCCGGCACGAACCAGCCGGACACGGCGTCGGCCAGCCTCTGGATGGGGGCCCGGCTCCGCTGCGCCTGCGTCACCATGCGGACGATCTGGGCCAGCATCGTCTCCGCCCCCACTCGCTCGGCGCGGATGAGGAGCGCCCCGTTCCCGTTGAGCGTCGAGCCGGTGACCCGGTCGCCAGGGCGCTTCTCGGCTGGAACCGCCTCGCCGGTGACCATCGACTCGTCGACGGCCGAGGCACCCGACTCCACCCGGCCGTCGACCGGGATCTTCTCGCCGGGGCGAACCCGCAAGAGGTCGCCCGGGCGCACCGAGTCCACGTCCACGTCCCGCTCCTCGCTCCCCTCCACCCTGCGGGCCGTGCGGGGGGCGAGCCGAAGCAGTGCCCGGACCGCCCCCGAGACGCGCCCCCGGGCCTTGAGCTCGAGCACCTGCCCGAGCAGCACCAGCTCGACGATGACCGCCGCCGACTCGAAGTAGACGGGCGGGGCTCCGTGGACGAGCACCGCGGCCGGAAAGGCACCGGGGGGGAGGAGCGTCCCGGCCGCACTCCAGAGGTAGGCGGCGGCAGTCCCCAGGCCGATGAGGGTGAACATGTTCAGCCGGCCTCGGCGGACCGAGCTCAGGGCCCGTCCGAAGAAGGGCCATCCTCCCCAGAGGACCACCGGGGTGGCGAGGAGCCACTCGAGAATCGCCACCGGCCGCGCGCCCAGCGCATGCGTGAGGGGCATCCCGGCGAGCATGTCTCCCATGGCGAGGAGGAGCACCGCCGCCGCCGGCACGA
>Ga0335071_10004821_pt1 | contig 14079 bp, 12 predicted proteins | sample Lox_Sample_15_FD_206724 | JGI IMG/M metagenome (GOLD analysis project Ga0335071, IMG submission 206724) | Soil microbial communities from Loxahatchee National Wildlife Refuge, Florida, United States - Lox_Sample_1.5 | ecosystem: Environmental > Terrestrial > Soil > Wetlands | place: USA... | reverse complement strand
AAGGCGCGTCCAGCCGCGCGCATGGCGAATCTGGGCGATCTCCTCTTCGCTGATGCGGGAAAAATGGCGAAGGCCGAGTTCTATGGCGAGTTCGTTTTTGCCCTCTTCGACGGCCTGACGGTAGGCATCGATTTCTCCGCCAACTGTGCCGCCACTGGGGAACGGGGGCTCGAAGATTACCAGACGGGGGGGCGGCTGGCGCAGAGCGGCGCCCAGGGCACAGATGGCGCCGAAGGAGTGGGCAACGAGGAAGGCGCCCGGGCCGGCCGCGGCAAGAACGGCAAGAATGTCGTCGTACTCGCGCTCGAGCGAGTAAGCCCCGCCGGCTGCGCTGCGGTTGCGGCCGCGGCGGTCCATGCAATAGCAGGTGAAGCGGGGAGCGAGGAGACGCGCCACGGGCATCCAGTCGGCGTGGGTCGAGACGCTGCCGTGGACGAAGACGATCGCCGGCCCCGCACCCAGACGATGAAAGCCGATGCGGGTGCCATCGGCGGAGTGCACGGAGCCCTCGTGGACTTCAATCGCGTCTTCCAATTGGGCAGGAGTCATCTAACCCTATTTTAAATGGCGCTCGCGAACGTAGAGTGGGTTCAGCTTTCAGCTTTCAGCTCTTAGCTTGGGGCAATTTCGATGGAAGTGTCTACAAGGCCGGTGGACGCCGGTAGCCTCCCAACCATCGCGCAAAAGGGCCGCCAATTGAAGACGTCCGATCGGGATTGGCATTCTCGAACCGGCCATTGAGAATCTCCTTTCGTTCTCGAATTCCGGAATGCCCGTTAATTACCGGCTGGCCGCGATCATCTGCGAAGCGTGTTCGAGGCTGGTATCGGTGACTTTGGCGCCGGAGAGCATGCGGGCAACCTCACGGGTGCGGGCCTGGTCGTCGAGCGTGCGGATTTGCGTGCGGGTGCGGCCATCCTGTTCGCGCTTTTCGACAGCCAGATGCTGATCGGCGAAGGCGGCGATTTGCGGCAAGTGAGTTACGCAGAGAACCTGCTGGGCGCGGCCCAGGGTTTTGAGCTTTTGCCCGACGGCCTCGGCGGCTCGGCCGCCGATGCCGATGTCGATTTCGTCGAAGACCAGAGTGCGGGGCGTGGGGTTCTTGCGGACTTTCGCCGCAGGCTCCTCGACGGCAACTTTCAGCGCCAGCAAAACGCGCGAGAGTTCGCCGCCCGAGGCGGTCTCGGCGAGCGGCTTTAAAGGCTCACCGGGGTTGGGTGCGATGAGGTATTCGACTGAGTCCCAGCCTTGCGCCGTCCAGGCGGAACCTCCCTCAGGGGCTGAAGCCCCTTCATTTCGGGCATCGTTATCGTACGGGCTGGAGCCCGTACCCCTCCTGTCACCCGTACCCTTCCTGTCAGAGGATGCATCGCCGCTGTTGACGGACACCTGGAAGCGCGCCTTCATGGCGAGAGAATTGATGTGGACTTCGGCGGATTTGGCCAGCTTTGCCGCTGCGGTGCGACGCTCGGAGCTCAACGCCGAGGCAGCGGAGCGGTAGGCTGCAGCCGCTGCATCGAGTTCCTTGCGGAGGGTCTTGAGAATCTCGTCGCGGTCTTCTACCTCCGAGAGTTTGCGCGAGACCTCTTCGCCGAATGCGATCACTTCGGCGACGCTTTTGCCGTATTTGCGCTTCAGGCGATCGAGGAGCGCGAGGCGGTCTTCGATCTCGGCAAGCCGTTCGGGCGAAGCGTTGATGCGCTCGGCGTAGTCGCGCAGGGTGGAGGCAACGTCGGAAACAGTGGCGCGGACGGAGGCGAGCTGCTGCACAGCGTCCGCAAAACTTGGATCGTAGTGGGCCAATTCCTCAACGCTGCGTACGGCCGAGCGCAGGGCGGCTTCGGCGCTCGAGCCGCTTTCGTAAAGCTGGTCGAAGGCGCTCATGGCGGCCGAGTAGAGCTTTTCCGCGTTGGCGAGAACACGCTTTTCGGTTTCGAGAGCGTCGTCTTCGCCAGGTTCGAGATGCGCCTGCTCAATCTCCTTCTTCTGGTAGCTCCACAGATCGACCATGCGCAGCCGGTCCTGTTCGCCGTGAAGCAATTCGTTGAGCTTGTCGCGCGTTTCGGACCAGCGGGCGTGGGCTTCGGCGACGGCATCGGTCGAGATCGCCCCGAAGCGGTCGAGGAGCGAGCGCTGCTGCGCCTGATCGAAGCTCGAAAGCGTTTCAGTTTGCGCGTGGACCAGAGCGAGTTCGGGGGCGAGTTGGCGAAGGACGGCTACAGTAGCCGGCTGGTTGTTGACGAATACGCGGCCTTTGCCAGTGGAGAGAATCTCGCGTCGCAGGATGATCTCGGCGCCCTCGGAATCGAGGCCGTTTTCTTCGAGGATGGCTTCGGCGCCGGGCGTGGTTTCGAAGACACAGGAAACGACGGCCCTTTCCGCGCCGTGGCGGACAAGTTCGGCGGAGCCTTTGCCGCCCATCAGCAGGGCCAGCGCGTCCACGAGGATCGATTTGCCGGCGCCGGTTTCGCCGGTGAGAAGGTTGAGCCCCGGTCCGAAGACGGCGATGGCGTGGTCGATGACGGCGTAATTTTCGGCGCGAAGTTCGACGAGCATATTTTTCTGGTCCGTGACTCCCTGCGGTCCGCATCGCGGACTCCAGTCGCTCAGGGTGACAAAGTGATAAACGAGCGTAGCAGGAATCCGAGCGCAGCATAGCATGAAGGGCGTGGGGGTTCCCACCCATCGCGCTCAGAACGCGCGATGGATGGGGCACGAAAGTTCTTCCAGATCGCACGGAAATGCTCCAGATGGGGCACGGAATTGCAGCAACGGGGGCTGCGCAGGCACCTGGACTGTCACTTGGGGCGGATGTCCGGTTCTGATAACTTGAAGATTGAGGTGATGGCGATTTATACGGCTTTGATTGCGGTATGGCTGCAGACTGAGACCGGCAGCGGAGCGTTGCGCGCAGCGCAGGGCTTCAGCGGACTGACGGGAATGATCAGCAACATTGGCCCGATTGCGGTGGGCGTGCTGCTGCTGCTGCTGCTTGCCAGCCTGTATTCGTGGACTGTGATCTTCGGCAAAATTCTGAGATTCCGGCAGGCGACCCAGGCGAGCCGGAAGTTTATCCGGGCCTTTCGCAAGGCGACGCGCCTGAGCGAAATCGCGGCGCTGACGAGCGAGTGCCAGGCGAGCCCGCTGGCCCAGGTTTTCGAAGACGTTTACGAGACGTACAAGCGCGTCTCGGGCGGCTCCGGGCCTCCGCGGAGCCTTGCGCCGCTGGAGCGGACTGCCCAGGCGGCAGCAAATGAGGCAGTGACGGAGCTGGAACAGCGCATGACCTGGCTGGCAACAATTGCGGCGACAAGCCCGTTCGTTGGGCTGTTCGGCACCGTGATGGGCGTGGTGGACGCCTTCCAGGGGCTGGGAACGGCCGGGGCAGCCACGCTGAGGGCAGTTGCGCCGGGCATCGCGGAGGCGCTGATCACCACGGCGGCGGGATTGTTTGTGGCTGTGCCGGCGGTGGTGGCCTTCAACCAGTTCACGGCGCGGATTCGGGTGTTTGCCTCCGCAACAGATGACTTCTGCCGGGAGTTGCTGAATTCGATCGAGGAGATTCCGGCGCGGACGGCGGTACCGGCCGGGCGCATGCAGAACGAGTAACGCATTCCCACTCTAAGCGCAAAAAGCGCGCTCAGGATGGGGCACCCAGAGTGGAGATTGGTGCTTTCCCATATCCCCAAATGCGCGGGACCTGGGGCACCCAAAGTGACAAGGGATTAACTTGGCGTTTACCACCACAAACGGGCGCACGCGGACGTCGCTGGCGGAGATCAACATCACCCCGCTGGTTGACGTTGTGCTCGTGCTGCTGGTGATCTTCATGATTACCGAACCGGTGCTGCAGTCAGGGATTGAAGTCAACGTGCCGAAGACACGCACCGTGAAGGAGATCACCGAGCAGAGGCTGGTGGTGACGATCGATCGTGACCAGCAGGTTTTTCTCAATGACCAGCAGATCAACATTCACGATCTGACCACGAAGCTGCACAATGGAACCGACGCAACGCACCAGGTGATCTATCTCAGGGCCGATCAGAGAGTGCCATTCGGGGCCTTCGCCAGCGTGATGGACGCGGTGAAGCAGGCGGGAATCACAAACGTGTCGATTGTGACGCAGCCGCTGGATACGAAGGGGATTGAGAGATAGCGGAGCTAGCGGGGTTAGCGGGGTTAGCGGAGTCAGCGGAGCTAGCGGAGTTAGTGCTGGGGCACCCAAAGAGGCGGCGGGTCAGCAAGGCGAGCGGCGATGGAGAACATTCTCGGCGGCGGGCATCTGGAGCGGGAACTGACGCCGGAACCGGTGGCAGGACCGGCGGCCGGAGCCGTGGGCCTGCACATTGCGCTGCTGGCGGCGGTGGCCCTCTATGGCGCGGCGATGGGGCTGTTCCATCACAACCTGTGGGGGAGCCAGGGAATGGGCGGGGCGATGCAGGTGACGCTGGCCAGCGCGCTGCCGCTGCCGGCCGAGCAGATGAACCAGAATGTGCTGGCTACGGAGACTCCGAGCCAGGCGCCCGCGCAGCCGAGCCCCAAAGAGAAGATCCGCTCGGATGAGGAAGCGATCCCAATCCGTGGCAAGCAGGCGAAGCAAAACCAAGAGGCGCTCAAGCGGATGCAGCAGCACCAGCCACCACCAACCCAGAACAATGTGGCCCGTTACGGTGAGCAGGCAGGCTCGTCCATGCCAAAGGCGATGGAGGGTGGGGGATCAAATGGGCCGACGTCGGTGGGCGACAGCAGCTTTGCCAGCCTGTATGCGTGGTATGTGCAGCAGATTACCAGCAAGATGGCAAACAGTTGGAACAAGTACGAAGTGAATCAGGCGACGCCAAAGGGAACACGGGCCTACATCACTTTCACGATTCATAAGAACGGCAGCCCTTCCGACGTGGCGCTGGATCGCACCAGCGGCAGCCCCACGCTGGACAGCTCGTGCGAGCGCGCGGTCAAGCGCGTGGACAGCTTCGGCTCTCTGCCGGCGCAATATAATCAGAGCACGCTGAAGGTTTCTTTTTACTGCGAGTACTGAAAGAGAAGTGAAGAAGAGAACAGAGTGAACAAGTGAACCGCCGGGAGCTAACATTCAATCCGTTTGACCGTCACTCAGAGAGCGACCCGGTGCACAGGAGGGGCGCCTGGCGCATGAAACTCGCTGTTCGACTTATTTCTTTGCTGTGGGCCGGGTCGGCTCTGATCTTCGGCCTTCAGACGCGAGCGCAGGACTGGGTGGTCGCGGGCACGAACCTGGGCAACCAGCGCATTCGTCTGGCAGCGGCCGATTTCAAGCTCGTGGGCGACGATCCGCAGACGGCGGCGCTGAAAGCCACCTTCGATGCAACGCTGTTTGCCGACCTGAACAACGCCGGAATCTTCGACTTGGTTTCAAAGAGCATGAATCCAGTGGCCACGCCGGGCGCTCCGCAGGAGATTGTGCTGGCGCAGTGGTCGGCGGCGCCCGCTTCGGCGTCGATGGTGGCATTCGGCGCGCTCGCGGTGACGGGCGGCAAGCTGGCGGTGTATGGGTGGCTCTTCGACGCGGGCAACCAGGCGAATCCGCAGGTGCTGGGAAAGCAGTACGCGGACACGGCCAGCCAGGACGCGGCGCGCAGCATTGCGCACCAGTTCGCGGACGCAATTATTTACCGGCTGGGCGGCGGCATCAACGGCATTGCGGAAACGAAGATCTACTTTGTGAGCTCGCGCTCGGGCACGAAAGAGATCTGGGCGATGGATTACGACGGGGCCAATCAGCACCAGGTCACGCATCTTGACAGCATCTCTCTCTCTCCCCGGGTTTCTCCCGATAACAGCCGCATCGCTTTCGCCTCGCTCGGAAAGATGGGCTGGTCCGTGCGCATGTATTCGCTGGAGCTGGGCCGGCTGGTGAGCTTCCCGGGGGGAACGGCAAGCGGGAGCGACCAGTCGCCGGCGTGGTCGGCCGACGGCGCGAAGGTAGCCTTCTCATCGTCGCGCTCGGGCGAACCGGAGATCTGGGTGGCGGACGCGAGCGGCGCCAACCCCCGCCGCGTGACATCGCTGCTGGGGCCGAATGTCTCGCCGGTGTGGAATCCGCGCACGGGCAGCGAACTGGCGTGGGTGAGCGGCCGCACGGGAGAGCCGCAGATTTACACCATGAGCCAGGACGGCTCGAATACGCAGCGCATGACGGACGGGGGCTATGCCGTCTCTCCCTCCTGGTCGCCCAACGGTCAGTTGCTCAGCTTCAGTTGGAACCGCAAATACGGCCCCGGAGATCCCGGGGGCCAGGACATCTACGTGATGGACATTGCGAGCAAGCGCTGGCTGCAGGTTACGCACGAGGCAGGAAGCAACGACTTCCCTTCGTGGGCGCCCGACGGACGCCACATCGTCTTCGAGAGGTCGATTGGGGGGCACACAGAGATCTGGTCAATGCTGGCAGACGGTACACAACAGCAGCAGCTTACCAAGACTGGGAATAACTTCATGCCCAACTGGAGCTGGAAGTGAAGATCGGGAACGGACAAGCGTCAGGAAAGGCAGTGACATCCGCTGCCGGGTACGGATGCACTATGATTCAAAGGTAGTTTCAAACCTAGCCGGGGCCAACCGGCGGAAGGAGTTCGCTCGTGAAATCTGCGCACCGCGTCGTAGTGCCTTTTCTTGTTCTTATTGTTCTCATAACTGTCTCCGGCTGCAAGAAGAAAGTGTCTGCTCCGACGCCCGAGGCAACGGCGCCGGAGGTTGTGTCCGCCCCGGCTCCAACCGCGCAGTTGACAGCGACTCCCACGGTGATTTCGGCGGGTGACCAGGTGCAACTGACCTGGCACACGTCAAATGCCACTTCGGTGTCGATCGACGGCATCGGCGATGTACCCACATCAGGCGTAAAGACCGTGACGCCGGCCAACTCGATTACCTATCACCTGGTGGCGCGCGGGGAGAGCGGCTCGGCCGAAGCCTCGGCGAGCGTAACGGTGAACACGCCGCCTGCCGTGGCGGTTCCGGCCAACACCGTGAGCGCGGAGGAGGAGTTCCGGGCCAACGTGCAGGATATCTTCTTCGACTACGACGACTACACCATCCGCACCGACGCCCAGAGCACGATTGCGAAGGATGCCAGCTATCTGAACAGCCATCCGGCGGTCAAGGTTGTGATCGGCGGCTACTGCGACGAGCGCGGCTCCGACGAGTACAACCTGGCGCTGGGCCAGAAGCGCGCCGACGCGGCCAAGAACGCGCTGGTGACGGCGGGCGTGGCGGCAAGCCGCCTTCGCGTAATCAGCTTCGGCAAGGAGAAGCCGTTTTGCTCGGAGTCGACCGAGGAGTGCTGGCAGCAAAACCGGCGTGCCGGATTTTCCATCGATCAATAGTTGATGCCGCAGGTCCTTCGCATTTGGGACCTGGGAAATCCGCGGGCTTTTGGGAATTCCGGCAGGGTCCCGTTTCAAGGGAGCCAGTGGCAGCAGTCAATCGGCACAGCGCGCATAAGCGAGGCGCGCTGTGCGTTTTGTTATGATGAGGGCGGGTGAAACCATGCTGAAATTTCATGCTTTTCGCAGCCGTTTCCTTGCTGGGGCGGCGCTGGCTGCAATGCTGGTGATGACGGCCCAGCCGGCTCACGCGGTTTCCAAAGAGATCATCGAACTGCAGACGCAGGTGCAGCAACTGCTGAACATGGTGCAGCAACTGCAGTCCTCGTTCGATCAACGCTATGGCGTACTGCAGAACCTTGCGCAACAGACCTCCGATCAGGCCACGCAGATGAGTGCGACCGTGAAGGCGCTTGAGCAAAAGCTGAATGCTCAAAATGAGGCTATCGGCAGCAAGCTGGACACGACCTCGGGACAGGTGCAGTCACTGAACGATTCGGTGGACGAGCTGAAATCGCGCATCGCCAAGCTGGACAAGACGATTCAGGAGATGCAGACGCAGCTGCAGAACATCCAATCCGCCCCGGCTCAGAGTGCATCCGCCGCGCCGGGCGGGACCGCTCCGGCCGGCGGAGCGGCAGCGCCGGCCGTCGCGCAGACGCCGCCTCTCCAGGATACGTACCAGGCCGGGCTGCGGGATTACAACGCGGGCAAATTCGACGTTGCGGCCGGCGAGTTCCAGGATGTGGTGAAGTATTACCCGATGGACGATCTGGCCGGAACCGCGCAGTTCTACCTGGGCGAGATCGCCTATCAGAAGCAGGATTACGAAACGGCCGTCAACGACTACAACGCCGTTCTGGAAGGCTTCAGCGGCAACTCCAAGGCCCCGGCGGCGCAACTGCACAAGGGGTTTCGAGGAAAACAAGAAGCAGGCGGGCATTAACGAATTGCGCCAGCTCATCCAGCGTCATCCGCAGACGCCCGAGGCGGCGCGGGCTCGCAGCAAACTGAATGGAATGGGCGTGAAGATTACCGTGACGCGCTGAGACGAACCGTAGCAGCAACAACGCTTCTGGATTGGGCGCGGACGATGACCGGCAAACTCTCGACAAACAAGCGGGATTTCGACAAAGAGGCTGAATCCTGGGACGAAAACCCCTTTCGCCGCCAACTGGGCGAGAGCTTGGGCAAGGTCATCGCCGGGGCCGTGCCGCTGAAAAGCAGCGATTTCGTACTGGATTACGGCGCCGGGACCGGGCTCATTTCACTCGCCCTGTGCGATCGGGTGAAATGCGTACTGGCTGCGGACTCCTCGCGCGGCATGCTGAACGCGCTGGCCGCCAAGACGAAGGCCGTCGGCATCTCGAATATCCAGCCCGTTTTCCTCGATCTGGAGGAGGATGGCGCCAGCGTTCCGGCGGTGGACGTCATCGTCAGCTCCATGACCCTGCATCACGTGCGCGAGATCCCGCGCCTGGCCGGAATTTTCTTTTCCATGCTGAGAGCCGGAGGACGTATTGCACTGGCTGATCTTTCCACCGAGGCCGGAGACTTCCACTCTGACAACACCGGAGTGCATCACTTCGGGTTCGACGCCGACTGGCTAAGCGCGGTTTTCACGGCCGCCGGGTTCTCCGACGCGCACACCGCCGTCGCCCATACGGTGCGCAAGCAGGTTGCATCCGGAGAGGCCAAGGAGTTTTCAGTTCTGCTTCTCACTGCGGTCAAGCCGCAGTAGCTTCGGATTCGCGCGGAGGTGCTGCTCCAGATCACTTCTGGGCCGGAGCCTTGTGGCCCTGATCTGACTCTTGCTCCTTTGCCTCTTGGCGTTCCTTCAATGCCGCTGCCACGCTTTTGGGGTGGCGCACATCCGCGCCCTGAACCCAGAAGATCACGTCTTCGGCGATGTTGGTAGCGTGGTCGGCCACGCGCTCCAGGCTGCGGCAGATCATCAAGGCGTTGAGCGCCTGGGGAGCCAGATGGCTCTGCTCCTCCATGACTCTTGTCAGCGTCTTATAGGCGGAGCGGTTCATCTGATCCACGGCGTCGTCCATGTCGAGCACGGAGCGCGCCTGTTCGGCGTCGCCGTCGATGAATGACTGCAGGCTCTTGCGAACCATCTCCTCGGCCAGCGAGGCCATGCGGGGAATATCGACGGGAAGATCGGCGTGTGGCATCTGTTCCATGTGGCGGACGCGGTCGGAGATGCTCTTGGCGGAGTCGCCCACGCGCTCCAGATCGGCGTTGATCTTGATCACGGCCAAAATGAACCGCAGATCGACGGCCATGGGTTGTTCCATGGCGAGCAGGTCAAGTGCCGACTGGTCGATGTCTCTCTCCATGCGGTCGATCGCTATCTCCGAACGGCTGACGAGATCGCAAATGGAAAGATCGCGAACGCGATAAGCCTCGACGGCGCGCTGAATGGCCTGTTCGGCCAGTCCGGCCATGACCAGGAGGTTTTCTTTCAGGTCTTCCAGGCTTTGCTGAAAACGTATGCGTGTCATCCGAACCTGCCGGTGATGTAGTCCTCCGTGCGCTTGTCGGAGGGATTGGTAAAGATTTTGTGCGTGGCGTCTTTTCTGCCACGCGCGCCGCCTGCTGCATGTTGTGGGTCACGATCACAATCGTATACTGCGACTTCAACTGAAAAATCAAGTCCTCGATCTTGGCGGTGGAGACCGGATCGAGAGCCGACGCGGGCTCATCCATCAGCAGGACCTCGGGATCGACGGCCAGGGCCCGGGCGATGCAAAGGCGCTGCTGCTGGCCGCCGGAGAGGCTGGCGCCGGACTTTTTCTTCAGATCGTCCTTGACCTCGTCCCAGAGAGCGGAGTTACGCAGGGACTTTTCCACGATCTCGTCGAGCGAGCGGCGGTTCGTGTAGCCGTTCAGCTTGAGGCCGGCAGCGACATTGTCATAGACGGACATGGTGGGAAAGGGATTGGGGCGCTGGAAGACCATCCCCACGCGGCGGCGGATGACGACCGGTGACGCTTCCTCGTAGATATCCACGTCGCCTATGCGGATGGTGCCGGTGACGCGGGCGATGGGATTGGTCTCGTGCATGCGGTTGATGCAGCGCACGAAGGTGCTCTTGCCGCATCCGGAGGGGCCGATGAGCGCCGTGACGTGGTTGGCGGGAATGTGCAGGGTGATGTCCTGCAGCGTGTGGTTCGTGCCGTACCACGCATTCAGGTCGGAGACTTCGATGCCGACACCCACTTAACTTGCTCCCTTCAAAACTCCGCGGCTGGTGACGTAGCGAACCAGCGAAACGGCCAGGACAATGAGAACAATCAAGACCAGAGCTCCGGCCCACGCCAGCCGGTGCCAGTCGTCGTAAGGAGAGATGGCGTAGACGTAGATTTGCAGCGGAAGGGCCGCGATGGGCTGGTCGAGGCTGGCGCTCCAGAAGGTGTTGCCCAGAGCCGTGAAGATCAGCGGAGCGGTCTCGCCGGCAACGCGCGCAAAAGCCAGCATGCACCCGGTGATGATGCCGGGCGACGCGGTGCGAACGGAGATGGATAGCACAGAGCGCCAGTTCGCAACGCCTAGCCCGAGGGCCGCTTCGCGGATGGCGTGGGGCACCATAAGCAACATCTCTTCGGTGGTGCGGCAGACGGTGGGAATCATCATGATGCCCAGGGCGACTCCACCGGAAAGGGCGGAGAAATGGCCTTGCGGCACGACAACGAGCGAATAGATGGCCAGGCCCATCACGATGGAAGGGACGCCGTTGAGTACATCGGCGGTGAAGCGGACAGCGATCGCAAGCCTGGAGCCGCGGCCGTATTCGGCAAGGAAGATTCCACCGGCGATGCCGACAGGGATTCCGATCAGGCTCGCCAGGCCGAGCAAAATCGCCGAGCCCGCAATGGCGTTGGCCATGCCGCCGCCGGCTTCACCTACGGGCTTGGGAGCGCGGAGGAAGAAGTCCAGATTGATGGAGCTGGCGCCTTTGATGATGAGGTAGGCAAAGATGGCCACCAGAGGCGCGACCACGAGCAGGGTGGCCAAAATGGCCAGCGCGGTGACCGCTCGGTCGGTCAGCGTCCGCATCCGGGAGCGCATGGGAAAGCTCTCCGCCCTCACGTTCTTGTTCTCCTCAATGTGACTGCGCGGGCGCACCGCGCGTGACTGCCCAGACCAGCAACTGGGCCAGGATGTTGATGATGATCGTGACGATAAAAAGGGCCAGGCCGATCTCGATGAGGGAACTCAGGTGCAGGTCTCCCACGGCCTCGGTGAATTCGTTGGCAATCACGGCCGACATGGAGCCGCCGTTGGCCAGCAGCGAGCGGTGAATCTCAGGGCTATTGCCGATGACCATGGTGACGGCCATGGTTTCCCCCAGAGCACGGCCAAGACCAAGAATGACGGCGCCCACGATGCCGATGCGAGCGTTGCGAAGGACGCCAACGCGGATCATCTCCCAGCGAGTGGCGCCCAGGGCCAGCGCGGCTTCGCGCTGCGAGTGGGGCACCGCGGTCATCACCTCGCGGGTAAGCGAGCTGATGATGGGCAAAATCATGATGGCCAAAATGATTCCGCCGGCGAGAAAGCCCAGGCCGGTGGGGTAGTCGTTTACGAAAAGGCCGGTCCAGCCGAAGGCGCGGATCAGCGCCGGGTCGACGGTGGTGCGAAGGATTGGAACCAGCACGAAGACGGCCCACAAGCCGTAGATGATGCTCGGAATGGCAGCCAGAAGTTCCGTAATGAAAGAGAGCGGTCCGCGCAGAAAGCGGGGGCACATCTCAGTGAGGAAGATGGCCAGGCCAATGGCCAGCGGAACCGCGATCAGCAGGGCAAGGAATGAGGTGACTAGTGTCCCGTAGACAAACGGCAGAGCGCTGAAGTGTCCGTTCACCGGGTCCCAGTAAGTGGGCTGATGGGTGACAGGATCGACAAAAGCGCTGAAGAAGAAGCTGAGGCCAAATTTGCTCCAGGCCAGCTGCGAACGAATGACCAGCTCGCTGGCGATCAGAGCCACGATGCCGAAGATGCTGAGAGCACAGAGCACCATCAACCCGTGGAAGGCGCGATCGGCCAAAGCGGAGTTGCCGCGGGCCATGAGATAGGTGCGAATCGCCGATGCCGGAGGTTGGACGACGCCCGGGAGCGCCTGGTTCTTAACAGGTGCAGGGGAAGATTCTATCCGAGTTTGGACGCGGATCTCCGGCTGGCCAACATTCACATGTCAAGGCTACTTGTTCATTGTGAACGCCATGTTAAAAGCTTGCTAAATGAAGCGCATGGAAAGCGCTTACAGAGGTAAAACGTCCTCGTCCTATTCCAGCATTTGCAAGTCCAGCGGCTCGACGAGCATGCAGTCCAGAGCGCGAACCTGATCGAGAGCGCGCTTGAGCGCCGAAGGCTTGCACGGCTCCACGGTGACCACGAAAGGCAGTGCCGAGGCCGGATAGCCGGGCTTCTGCACGATCGCGCGAATATTGATCTGCTCCTGGGCCAGCGCTCCGGTGATGGCCGCAACAATGCCGGGCCGGTCGGCGACCAGGAAGCGGATGAAGTGGGGAGCCTCAAACTCGGCGCCCAGCTGCGCCGGGTCGGAAGGAATTCCGACGCGCCGCGAGCCATGAGCCAGGGCGATCAGATCGCTGACGACGGCGACGGCCGTGGGCTGGCCTCCGGCGCCATGGCCAGAGAAAATGACATCGCCGCCGTATTGGCCGGTGAGGATCGCCATGTTTTCCATCCCCCTGGACCAGGCCATGGGAAAGCGCAGATCGACCAGCATGGGGCCGACGGTGGCTGCCAGCCTGCCGTTTACTCGCTCGGCGCGGGCCACCTGCCGGATGGTGCAGCCGAGGTCGCGGGCGTAGCTGAAATCCACCGGAGTGACGGCGGCGATGGTGCGGGGAACGATTTCGTCGGGATCGACCTGGACGCGCATGGCCAGCCGCATGAGAATGGCGAGCTTGGCGCGCGCGTCAAAGCCCCCGACATCCTCGGTTGGGTCGGCTTCGGCATAGCCGCGGGCCTGGGCCTCGGCAAGCACCTTTTCGTATTCGGCGCCCTCCTGCATCTTGCTGAGGATGAAGTTGCAGGTGCCGTTCAGGATGCCTACGATGCGGTCGATGCGGTCGCCGGCCAGGCCTTGCTCGATGCCCGGAATCACTGGGATGCCGCCGGCCACGGCAGCGCCGTACTTCAGGTGGCCGCCTTTGGATGCGGCCAGCTTTTCCAGATCGAGTCCCTGGTAGGCAATGAGTTTCTTGTTGGCCGTGACCACGCTCTTGCCGGCTTCAAGGGCGCGGCGCACCCATTTGCCTGCGGGGTCAAGGCCGCCGGCAAGCTCCACGATTACATCCAGGTCAGATGCCAGGACGGCATCGGCGTCTTCGCTCCAGACGACGCTCTCCGGGGTCCAGTCGACGCGCTTGCGGGCCACGTTGCGGTTGAAGACGTGGGTCAGCTCCAGTCCCTGCGGCCTGGACTCGACCAATATCCTAGCCACCGAACTGCCTACGGTTCCAAACCCGAAGATGGCGATGCGCAGCGGGCGCACTTCGCCGGAGTCAACTGCGGAAGATGAGAGCGTTGGATCGGAAGCCTGCACTTTGGACACGGAAGTTTTCCCCTGACTGGCAAGAAGTGGAAAAAGATCGCAATAGCTTGATGATACCCGAATGAATGGAGGCATTTTGCTGAAGCGTGGGACAGCGGGGCGGGGCGATGGATGTGGGAAACCCAA
>Ga0335071_10004818_pt1 | contig 14080 bp, 9 predicted proteins | sample Lox_Sample_15_FD_206724 | JGI IMG/M metagenome (GOLD analysis project Ga0335071, IMG submission 206724) | Soil microbial communities from Loxahatchee National Wildlife Refuge, Florida, United States - Lox_Sample_1.5 | ecosystem: Environmental > Terrestrial > Soil > Wetlands | place: USA: Florida... | reverse complement strand
CCAGACCGGACCGGCCGCTCCATGCCGTCCGACCTGAGCCGGCACGCCCGCACGCTCATCGAGCAGTACCGGCTCGACGACGGCCTGTTCCAGCTCCGCGTGCGGCACGGCTCGCCCTACATCGGCGCGCCGGCAACGGCCGTGAACCTGACGGACTACGAGGGCCTGAGCCTGGTCAGCGTGCAGGCTCAGGGCGGCGGGCCGCTGGTCCGGCGCAACATCGAGGAGGGCGACATCCTGATCCTGCGCGGCGAGGCGAAGGCGGCCGGCAGCCTCGCCAACGACAAGGCACTCGCCTTCCGGCTGGAGGATGCCGACCCGGGCGTCGCTGACACGCTGTTCAATCGACAGTCCGGGCTGGCCGAGGTCGTCATCCCGCCCCGCTCCAGCCTGATCGGGCGCGCCGTGTTTCCCGGCATGGTCACGGACAGCGGCAACCTCATCATCGCGGCCGTGCAGCGCGGCGGCGAGAACCAGGGGCCGGGCGAGACCGTGCTGGCCGTCGGCGACACGCTCCTGCTGCAGGGCACCTGGAAGGCGCTCGACGAGCATCTCGATGACCCCGACGTCCTCGTGGTGAACTCGCCCGAGGTCGTTCGCCGGCAGGCCGTCCCGATGGGCGCGGGCGCGAAGGACGCGCTGGTCGTCCTGCTCGCGATGATCATCCTGCTGGCCACCGGCGTCGTGCCGGCGGTGATCGCGGGACTGCTCGCCGCCTGCGCCATGGTCCTGCTGGGCGTGCTCTCGGTCGACCAGGCCTACCGGTCCATCAACTGGACGACGGTCATCCTCGTCGGCGCGATGACCCCGCTGTCCGCGGCCATGTACGAGAGCGGCGCAGCCGGACTGATGGCGGACACGCTCGTGGGCCTGGCGGGCGGGCGGAGCCCGTACGCGTTGCTCGCCGGCCTCTTCATCCTGACCGCCATCCTGGGACAGCTGATCAGCAACACTGCCACCGCGCTCATCATCATCCCGATCGGCGTGGCGGCGGCCCACGGGATGGGCATCTCGCCGCGGCCGGTGCTCATGGGCATCGCGGTGGCGGCGGCGGCCGCGTTCCTCACGCCGGTGGCCACGCCCGTGAACCTGATGGTCATGGGACCCGGCGGCTATAGATTCGGCGACTACTGGAAGCTGGGGCTGCCGCTCCTTCTGTGGTTCTTCGTGGTGGCGACGTTCCTCGTGCCGATTTTCTGGCCCTTCTGAGTGCGGAGGCACACGTGATGTCGGGCCAACGGTGGATCGGCGGAGTGACCGCGCTCGTCGCGAGCCTGCTCGGCGCGGCGTCTCTCGCCGACGCGGCGGGACCCTACCCCTTCACGTACATGGACAACTACGAGGGCTACGGCCCCGTTGAGAAACAGCTCGAGGTCAACGACCCACCCATTCCCACGCCCATCGGTCCCCGGCTGCTCAGGAACATTCCCGGCGTGGCCGAGCAGATGCAGGGGTGGAACCCGTTCTTCCGCGACATCGAGCTGGATCTGCATCTCCGCAGCTACTACTTCAATCGCGAGATCCCTCTGCGTCCCAAGCCTGCATCGGGTACCGACCACATCACCCAGGAGGCGTGGGCGCTGGGCGGCTGGCTCACGCTGAATTCCGGCTGGCTCATGGACACCTTCCGCATGGGGGCGACGGCCTACACCACCCAGCCCGCCTACGCGCCGGACTCGCGCGACGGCACCGGCCTCCTCGGCCCCGGCCAGACGTCCATCACGGTGCCCGGCCAGGCGTTCGGCCAGCTGCGCTACGAGAACTACGCGCTCCTCACCGGGTACCGCCAGCTCGTCAACCAGGGCTTCGTCAATCCGCAGGACAACCGCATGATCCCGAACACCTTCGAGGGCGCCACCCTCGCCGGCACGTTCGGGCCCGTGGACTACTACCTCGGGTACCTCACCGCGATGAAGACCCGCATCTCCGACGAGTTCGTGAACATGGCGGCGGTGGCCGGCGCCGTCGATCACAACCGCGGCATGTTCCTGTCCACGCTGAACTTCGAGGCGGCCCGAGGCGGCCCGGCCCTGGCGCCGCTCTCGGGGCTCGAGGTCTTCGTCGGCAACTACTTCGTGCCCGATCTCTTCAACACCGTGTGGGTGAATCCGGAGTACCGCCGCGCGCTCTCCGAGAGCTGGCGCTTCATGGCCGGCGTGCAGTACTGGAACCAGACGAGCGTGGGCGACAACCTCATCGGCGGCTTCACCACCTGGCAGGTCGGGTCCCGCTTCGAGGTCGGCTGGAAGGGTCTCACCTTCCTCGCGATGATGTCGGCCACGGGCTCCGAGGTGGGCGTACGCTCGCCGTACGGCGGCTGGCGCGGCTACATCTCGCTCCTCGAGACGGACTTCAACCTCGCCAACGAGAAGGCCTGGGAGGTCGGCTTCACCCACGACTGGAACAACCCCGTGGTCCCGGCCGTCCGCATTCCCGGGCTCTGGAGCTCGCTCCTCTTCGCGCAGGGGCTCGACGTCAAGGCGCAGCGGCAGCAAGCGCGCGTGGCCAATCGCAACGAGCTCGACCTCCTGAACGTCTGGCGGCCCCTCCGGATGCCGGGCTTCCAGTTCCGCTTCCTGAGCTCGTACATCAAGGAAGACGACAAGGCCCGGTCGTTCTACGACTTCCGCATCATCTTGGACTGGGAAATCCCGCTCTTCTGAGCGGTCACGCAGGGAGGCGACAGCATGAGCGAGAAGATCCGTCCGGGTGACGCCGCGTCGTCCGCCTACGTGTCGACCGGCCGCCTGCCGCCCACGGACCTCGTGAAGTCGCTGGTGGCCGAGGCGCACACGCGCTTCAAGGCCAACACGGACGGCGTGAACTCGAACGTCTACCCGGCGCTGGAGCGAGTGGATCCCGATCTCTTCGGGATCTGCGTGGTGGGCACCAGCGGCAATATCTACGAGATCGGAGACGCCCAGTACGAGTTCTCCATCATGAGCGTGTCCAAGCCCTTCGTGTTCGCGCTCGTCTGTCAAGCGGTCGGCGCGGACGAGGCGCGCGAGAAGCTCGGCGTGAACGCCACCGGCCGGGCCTTCAACTCCGTGGCCGCCGTCGAGGCCGGCGACGACGGACGGACGAACCCCATGGTGAACTCCGGAGCCATCGCCACCACGAGCCTGGTGCCGGGGAAAAGCCACGAGGCACGATGGCGGTTCATCCACGAAGGGCTCTCGCGCTTCGCGGGCCGAACGCTGCCGCTCAACGAGGAGGTCTACGCCTCGGCCTCCGATACGAACTTCCGCAACCAGAGCATCGCGCGCATGCTGCAGAGCTTCGGCCGGATCTACCTGGACCCCGCCGAGGCCACCGATCTCTACACGAAGCAGTGCTCGCTGAACGTCACGGCCAAGGACCTGGCCGTGATGGGCGCCACGCTGGCCGACGGCGGCGTGAATCCGCTCACCAGGGAGCGGGTGGTCGACTCGGAGAGCTGCCGGTACGCGCTCGCCGTCATGGCCACGGCCGGCCTCTACGAGACCTCCGGCGACTGGCTCTACGACATCGGCCTGCCGGGCAAGAGCGGGATCGGCGGCGGCATCGTGACCGTCTCCCCCGGCAAGGGCGGGCTCGGCACGTTCGCGCCGCGCCTCGACAAGGCCGGGAACAGCGTCAAGGGCCAGCTCGTCGCGGCGTTCCTCGCGAACCGGCTGGGGCTGGATCTCTTCGCCTCGACCCCCGAAGCGTAAACGGCCCCACGCACGAGAGAAGGAGACACTCGATGACGGCGCGCCCCGCTTCCGCAACCACCGCGGTTCCGGAACAGCAGGACTCGTGGGTGCCCATGATCGTGATCGCCATGGGGCAGATGCTGATGTCCTTCAACGTGGCCGCCCTGCCCGTGTCGATGAGCGGCATGGTCGCGAGCTTCAACACGCCCCCCACCACGGTGGGCACCGCCATCGTGATGTACTCGCTCGGCGTCTCGGCCTTCGTCATGCTGGGCGCCAAGCTCGGGCAGCGCTTCGGTTCCAAGATCTTCTTCCAGGTCGCGGTGGTCCTCTTCCTGGCCGCCATGGTGATCATGGTGCTGAGCCCGACGGCCGGGGTGATGGTCGCCGCGCAGGGGCTGGCCGGCTTTGCGGGCGCCTCGCTCGTGCCTTCGCTGGTCGCGCTCATCGCCAACCACTACCGGGGCCGGCAGCAGGCGAAGGCCGTGGGCCTCCTGGGCTCGGCGCGGGCCATCGCCGGCGTCCTGGCGTTCGTGATCGTCGGGTACGTGGCGGCGATCAACTGGCGGTTCGCCTTCGGGCTCCTCATCGTGCACGCGGCCGTCCTCCTGCTCCTCTCCTTCAAGCTCAAGCCCGCCGTGGCCCGGCCCGAGGTGAGGATCGACGTCGTGGGCGTGATCCTGGCCGCGGTGGCGGTCATCTGCATCAGCTTCGGCTTCAACAACCTGCGGAGCTGGGGCGTGCTGGTGGCGCGCCCCGCCGCGCCGTTCGACCTCGCGGGCGCGTCGCCCGCGCCCGTCCTGATCGTGGTGGGTCTCGCCCTCTTCATGGCCTTCTTCCTCTGGAGCCACAAGCAGGCGGGGGCCGGCAAGACGCCGCTCCTGGCCCTCGAGGTGGTCGACTCGCCGCGGGAGTGGGTGGCCGTGCTGACGCTCTTCATCGTCGTGGCCATCGAGGGCGCCACCAACTTCATGGTGCCGCTCTACATCCAGATCATCCAGGGCCGCAGCAGCGCCGCGACCTCTGTGACGATGATGCCTTTCATGCTCACCGTCTTCTTCACGGCCATCCTGATCGTTCGCCTGTACGACCGGTTCACCCCGCGCCGGATCGCCCGCGGCGGCTTCGTGCTGGTCACCGCGGGCGCGCTGTGGCTGGCCTTCGTCGTGCGCAACGACTGGAGCGTCTTCCCCGTGATCGTGGGCCTGATCACCGTGGGCCTCGGCCAGGGCGCGCTGGTCACCCTGCTCTTCAACGTGCTGGTCACCTCGGCGCCCAAGGAGCTAGCGGGCGACGTGGGCTCACTGCGGGGCGTGACGCAGAACCTGGCCGCGGCGGTGGGCACGGCAGTCATCGGAGCCCTGGTGGTGGGCGTGCTGAGCGCGGGCGTCCTCAGCCAGGTGGGCGGCAATCCGCTGATCACGGCCGAGATGAAGGCCGAGGTGAACCTCGACAGCATCAACTTCCTCAGCAATGATCGACTCAAGGAGCGCTTCGAGGGCACGACCGCCACGCCCGAGCAGAAGGCCGAGGCGATACGCATCAACACGGAGACGCGCCTGCGGGCCCTCAAGATGGGCTTCTTCACCCTGGCCATCCTGGCGCTCCTGGCCATCGTGCCCTGCGGGTGGCTGCCGGACTACAGGCCCGGCGACATTTCCCCCGAGCCACCGGCCCGTGCCGCGAAGAAGCGCGGATAGGACTCGAGTCGCCCGCATGTCGTACGTCGACAGGGCATTGAGGTCGCTCCACTGCGCCTCGAGGCGGCGGGCGGGTGCTGCTCATGGCGGCGACGGTGCTGGCCATGGCGGTGGCCAACTCACCCGGGCATGGCTCCTACAAGGCGCTGCTCGATCGCCCGCTGGGCATCGGAGTGGGCGCGCTTCGGATCGACAAGCCCCTCCTGCTCTGGATCAACGACGGCCTGACGGCCGTGTATGTCCGCTGGTCGCAGCTCTACGGCATCACGCTGCTCTGTGGCATCGGCTTCACCATGAGCCTTCTCATCGCGTCCCTGGCCTTCGAAGAGGGCGGCGCCGGCATGGTCGGACTGGAGCGTCTCGGCATCGTCGTCGGCTCGCTGCTCGCCGGGCTCGGCGGCTACATCGTGTTCCGCTTCTTCATCGATGCCCGCACGGGCGACCATCATCCACTGGTCTGACGACCTCGATCGTCGCGGTCAGGACGACGAGAGCGGCGCCCGGCGCCAGCGCGAGGACCGCCGCCCCGGCGCCGCCGAAGAAGCACCACACGGGGCTCATCGCGCCGATGTCCGCCGCTTCCTTCCTGTCCAGCAAGCTGACGAACCGGTCCGCGAGATTGTAGACGCCGCCGACAATCGGGATTGCTGGTGAACGGGTAGCCAATGGCGGCAAACAGTCCGCCCACGAGGCTGCCCGGGCCGAGCAGGCGATTGACCAGGCTGAACACCCACGCCAGTGCCGCGAACGTCAGCACGAGCGGCAGCAGGATGCCCAGCCCGGTCAGCCACGTCGCAAGGACGGCGTCGAAGCCGCGCCTGATCATCGGGCGCGGCGACTACTTCTTGGCGGCGTCCAGTGCCTCCTGAAGCTTGGCCTCGCTCTCGTGGTTGAGCGACGTCTTCAGGATCTTGCCGCCCATGCCCTTCACCTCCTCCAGCACCCGATCCGGCGTGGCGTTCCGCACCAGGACGAACAGCGCGGAGCCGCCCGCGGGCAGCCCGGCCGCCAGCTCCTTCATGAAGTTGTCGTCGATGCCCACGTCCCGGAGCGCGCCCGACACCGCACCCGCCGCCGCGCCCATCGCCATGCCGAGCAGCGGATTCAGGAAGATGAGGCCGATGAGCGAGCCCCAGAATCCCCCGCTCACGGCGCCCAGCCCCGTCAGATTGATCATCTGGTGCAGCTTGATCTTCCCCTTCTCGTCCTTCACCACCACCACGGCGTCCTCCAGATCCAGCAGATACTCCTTCTGCATCTTGCGCAGCTTGAGACGCATCTCTTCCGCCTTGAACTGATCGTCATACTCGATCACTACCAGGCTCGCGGCCATGATGACTCCCCTCTCGTTCGGGTTCGGAGCGTGGACAAGCGTCGGTATCCTGGTGGGACTTCCCGCCGTCGCACCTGGATGATAGGAGACGGCATACCTCGCGTCAAGGCGGCCGCCCGCACGCGGCCGAGCGGAGATCGGCCTCGAGCATCCTGGGCGCTACGGTTTCCTCGGCCCCGACGTGAAGGCATAGAGTCCGCTGGCGATCTGCTCCGACCACGCCTTGATGACGTTTTCGGCGTCCCCCCACTGCCACTGGGCAGCGGTCCCGAGCGCCCCGCCCCCGACCCGCCGATCCACGGCGGCCCCGAGGATCTCCCCCGAGACGGAGTCCGTGAATTTCACGGCCGCCTGGCCTCAACCTGTGAACGGATACCTCCCGGTGATCGCGAAGGCGCCCGTGGAGAGCAGCCGCGCCGCAGGAACCACCATCGTGATCGACCGCATCCCCCGCGTCGCCGCCTCGGCATCCAGGAGCGCGACTTCGATCTTCATCACGCCGGGGCCGGCCTCATCCACGACCTGGAACTTCTTCTCCAGCGCTTCTATGGAGGCGCGTCTTGAAGAGGTCCGTGAGCATTTGCTCGGCCGCGGGCGACACTTTTGCCGTGTCGCTCCCGAAGAAGCCGACCACCACGATCATCACCTTGGTGTACTGGGTGAACTTGGCCTGGGGATCGACGAAGCGCAGGCCTGGTTGCCCCTCCTCGCCAGGCTATTGGTCCTCGGCGTCGCCGCAGTGATCCTCGTGCTGGCCGGCTGTTCCACCACCCAGCAGCAGGCCGTGCAGGAGACGCCGGCCATCTGTGGTTCCAGCCGCACGCTGTGTGATCAGTGACGGCCCCTCCGGGGCGGGCGGAACGCGACCATGAGCTCGATGAGCAGGCGGGTGCCGAAGCCGGTGGCGCCCTTGGAGCGCCAGGTCTTGTCGGTGTCGACGCGCGCCGTCCCCGCGATGTCGAGATGCGCCCACGGGATGCCGGCCACGAATTCCTCGAGGAAGAGCCCCGCCGTGATCTGCCCCGCGTTCACGCCGCCCACGTTCTTGATGTCGGCGACCTCCGAGTCGAGCTCCGCCCGCATGCGCCTGTCGAGGGGGAACTGCCACACGCTCTCGTCGGTGCGCTCGGCGGCCGCCTTGACCTGATCGATGAATCCCTGGTGGTTGCCCATGACGCCGGCGGTGTCGTTGCCGAGCGCACGCTCGCACGCCCCGGTCAGCGTGGCGATGTCGACGATGGCGTCGGGCGCCGGCTTCTCTTCCGTGGCCAGGACGAGGCCGTCCATCATCACGAGCCGGCCTTCGGCGTCGGTGTTGATGACCTCCACGGTCTTGCCTCCGCGCGCCGTCAGGACGTCGCCGAGCCGCATCGCCTTCCCGCCCGGCATGTTGTCCGTGCACATCATGTACCCGGTCACGGCCGCCTTGCCGCCGAGAGCGGACAGCGCGGACATCGAGGCCAGCACCGCGCCGGCGCCCGACATGTCGACCTTCATGGCGGCGTGAATCAGATCGTTCGGCTTGAGGCTCAAGCCGCCGGAGTCGTAGAGGATGCCCTTGCCGATGAGGGACAGGCGGCCCACGGGCCGCGTCTTGGGCCGGTAGGTGAGCTTGATGAGGCGCGGCGGCTCGGCGCTGCCGGCGTTCACGCCGAGCATGCCGCCGCAGCCGAGCTCGGCCAGCTTCTTCTCGTCGAAGATCTCGATGTCGAGCCCCGAATCCGCGGCCACGATGCGGGCAATCTCGGCGAGCCGGCGCGCGGTGAGCAGCGTGGCCGGCGCGTTGGCCAGATCGCGCGCCAGCTCCGCGGCGCGCGCCGTGACGCGGCCGCGCTCGATTCCGCCCTGCAGCCGGTTGAGCGGGATGGCCGGCGATACGATCGTGAGCTCCTGGAGCGGCGGCTCCTGCTGGGTCGTGCGCTTGAGGGGGCGATAGCGGTAGCGCGCGAGGAGCACGCCCTCGACGATGGCCTGCGCCGCGATCCCGGGCGCCACGGCGCCGATGTCGGGCAGGACGGCGACGAGATGGCCATAGTGGCTGCCCGCGCGCGCGAACACGGCGGCCGCGTGCCGGAGCGTGGTCAGGTCGCGCTCAGCCGCCGGGCCGATCCCCACGGCGATCAGCGCAGGGCCGCCGGTCCGCGGGATCACCAGATGCTCGCCGATCCTGCCGTTGAAGCCGGCCGCCCGGAGGGTCGCTCGGTCGAGCCCCAGATCTTTCGGCACGTCACCGTCGAGGCCGACCGGAATGCCGATACCGCCGGCGTTGTTGGGGATGGTCTTCGAGACGCTGATCTTCGTCGCGTTGACCTCGTCGACCGAGGGGGCGGGATGGAACCCGGAGACGGCCACGGCATGGTAGGACGGAAACTTCATCGCTGGTCACTCCTCTCGGCGCTGGTCGGCGCCTTCACGCACAACGGGCGCAGTATACGCTGATCGGCATGTCGCCGCTGAAGCGCGGCAGAATGCGGCGGCATGCTCGAGCAGGATGCGCCGCACCTCCTCGATGGTCAGCGGGTGGCCCTGCACCGAGTGGCCGGCGAACGGGATCACCAGCTCCGACTCGACGCCGTCGAGACGCGCGCTCTGGAACGTGACGAATCCGTCCGTCGCGTCCGGTCCGGCCCCGGCGCCGCGCACGGGGATGATGGAGTGCGCGGAGATGCCTGGCGCGATCTGCGTGTCGGCGAGGCCGGTCAGGAACGGGCTGCCCGGCTGCATCGAGTAGATGCTGCCGAAGCGCGGGCCGCGCGGATCGATCAGGAGAGCCTCCCCGTCGCCGTCGAACATATCGGCGGTAGCGCCCAGCACGTCCACGGGCAGCGTGACGAAGCGGGCCAGCCAGCCCGCGATGACGCCGGTGGTGAACGAGCTGCCGCCGTGGGGCGTGGCCATGAAGATCAGGCGGCGCACGAAGGGCAGCGGGCGGACGATGAGCGCTCGCTCGAGGAGCCGACGGGTTGGCTCGGTCACGTTCATCTGGTCGATGGGGACTCTGCTGATGCGGTCCCAGATCCGCGTGCCGGAATCGATGGCGGTCATCTTGACGAGGAGACCGCCCTGGCTGTGGCCGATCACGACCATGTCGTGCAGGGCCGGATCCTCGCCCTTGGCATCGAGCTCCTGCACCACTTGGGTGAGCTCGTTGCGGAGCAGCATCGCGGAGTACGGGATCGGGCTGCCTGATGGAAACGTGAAGAACCAGAACTGGAATCGCTCCCGCACGCGCGGATCGTTCAGGAGATCGTTGACCATGTTCGCCCAGCGACCCGGGCTCGAGGCGGTGCCGTGCACGAACACCACGGGGATGAGGCCGGGCCGGTAGGGCCGGATGAACGTGAGACTGGCGGGAAAGTCGCCGCGCAGGAATCCCCGGCGCTCGAGGCGCCAGTTCGGCGACTCGCTGAGCGACCACGCGAGCGCCGCCGTCGACTCCACTTCGAGGGGAATCTGCCGGCCGTCGATCACCACGCTGCGCCGCGTGGCGTCGGGGTAGAGCTCGAGCGACGCTCGGATCAGCGGCCGCCCGAACTGAAGATGGGCATCGCCGATGCGGAGCAGCGCGGTGACAGCCGTCCTCGCATTCGGCCCGAGGCGATCGGCCGTCTGCTGCGCGGGGTCCGCCGCGACCGCCTTCGCCGCGAGCGGGGCGCCGATGCCCGCGTGCCGATGCCGGGCGCTCAGGCCCCGGACGCGGAGCTCGGCGACGGGCACGAAGTCGACCAGGTCTCGGTCCGCCCAGCGCAGGGCATCGGGGGCGAGCGTCACCTCGACCTGTTGACCGAACGGCAGCGGGTAGAAACCAGCATGGAGCTCCACGACGGAGTCATCCGCCGAGGCGAGCGCGCGCGTGAGGCCGCGATTGTAGAGGTCGGTGGCGGTGCGCAGGCGCGGGTCGAATTCTTCCGGGCGCGCTCCCGCGCCGCCCGGGAAGAGATACGCCCACGCCGAGACGGCCGCCTGGAGATAGAAGTCCTTCCGCTGCGTGTTGTCGGCATACAGGAACGACAGCTCGGCGAGAGCGAACAGCAGGTCCTCGCGCTCGTTCGCGCCGACCACGAGCCGATGGAGCTCTGCGAGGGCGGCCTCCGGATCCCGCCGGAAGGTCTCGGTCAGGTTGACGCGGTGGAGCACGTTCTCGCTGAAGAAGCTGGGCGTGCTCGAGTTGAGGGCGCTTCGCGTCAGCTCCTGGCTCACGGTGCGCGGGGACACCCGGCTGACGCCCACGGGAGGTCCGCACGACGCGAGGAGGACCGCAGTGCACGCTGCGACGAGGACGCGCCTCACGCTGCCGCTCGACCGCCCCATCCGCGGCTCACTGCGGGCGCGGACCCGGCGCACCGGACAGGAGGCGCGCGACCGGCTCCCGCAGACACCCGGCCACCGCCTCGTTCGCGCGGGGCGAGAGATGCTGCTGGCCGTAGCGGGCTTGGGAAGGCAGCGCGCCCACACAGGCCGTCAGGTCGAGATGGGGGATCTCCCCGCGCCGCAGCATCGTCTGGGCAAGGCTCTCCCACGCCGGATCGCGGCGGCGCTGGCGGAAATCGACGCGCGAGGGAAAGTACACGACCATGGGCAGCGAGCCGGCCGCGCGCACGTCGCGGATGAAGGCCCGCACGATCTCGCGATTGATCTCGGTAGCCTCCGCCCACACGCGCGCGTCGTCCTCCGACCAGCGGCGATACTTCGACACCAGGAACCGATAGAGGAAGGACCGGTCGAGCGGGGTCCACTTCCAGTCCTCGGGGGCGTAACCCGGGTCGTACTGGACGAACGGGAGCGCGCTGACGGAGCCTGCCTCGAGGATCGCCGCCGGCGAGCTGAGGGGCACGTTCAGGAGCCGGAGCTGGCCGCCGTCGGCGACGAAGCGGGGCTTGGCGAAGGGAAACGGCCACACCGGGAAGCTGACGAAGCTGTACGTGGCGAGCGACCGGAAGAGATCGTGCGTGATGAGCCCCAGGATCACCACGTCCGGCCGCCAGTGCGGGACGTCACGCCGGTAGCGGAGGTACGCCTGATCGACGCCGTAGCCGTCGACGCCGAAGTTGAGCACCTGCACGTCGGGGCCGAGGGCGCGCTCGAGATGATCGCCCCAGGTGTCCGGATAGCTCACCTCGAGGCCGAAAGTGAACGAGTCCCCAAGGATGGCGACGCGATGGGGCGGCCGCCGGGCGTCGAGGACCGCGCCCGGCTCGGCGCTTCGGAGCCCCTCGACACTGCTGAAGGCCTGGCCGTCGGCGCTCCGCCGGCTCGGCCCGATCGTCCACCCGAGCATCGAGTCCGCCACGAGATACGAGCCTTTGATGGAGGTCGTGTCGAGCAACGCCCGGTTGTGGCTGACCACGTCGGTCCACGCCCACGGCAAGAGCGGCGTCCTCATGACCGTGGGCCCGCGCGGGCCGGGCTGGGCGAGCGCGCGCACGGCGACCTCGGCGATGGCGGCGATGGCGAGCAGCGGGACGAGGTTGAGCACCACGGTCAGGCCAAACTGTCGCGGGGCACGCTGCCCGCGCGTCCGATACCGGCTGACGATCACGGCAACGCCTGCCATCAGCACCACGACGGCCACTGCCACGAGCAGGTGTCTCACCGTCAGGGACAGGGCGAGCTGTGCAACCGTCGCCTTGCCGACAACGACCAGGAAGACGAGCAGCGACAGCTCGACCAGGTAGAGGCCGCCCAGGAGCCGGAGGTCGGGCCCGACGGGATGGGACCGGGGTGGAGCGCTCTTCATGAATGGGACATGGCTGCAACGGCGAGCTGCAAGCGCCGGCGGCCGGAGCGCAATGTTGCCGGGATCACGCGGCTGCGATAATCTTTGCGGGACGTGAGAGCGAGCGGCGATGACGCGTGACGGAGTGGACGGGTGACCGCCATCCTCGGCGTGTCGGCATTTTATCACGATAGCACGGCCGCTCTCGTCGTCGACGGCGAAGTCGTCGCCGCCGCGCAGGAAGAGCGCTTCTCGCGCAAGAAGCACGACGCGTCGTTCCCGTCTCGCGCCGTCGCGTACTGCCTGGCCGAGGGCGGGTTGACCGCCGACTCGCTCGATTACCTGGCCTTCTACGACAAGCCGCTCCTCAAGTTCGACCGGCTCCTCGAAACGTACCTCGCCTTCGCGCCGAGCGGGTTCCGGAGCTTCGCGAAGGCCATGCCGGTCTGGCTCAAGGACAAGCTCGACATGCGGCGCCTGCTGCGACGCGCGCTGCCCGGCGCCGCACGGACGCCCATCGTCTTCACCGATCATCACGAGAGCCACGCCGCGAGCGCCTTCTTCCCCAGCCCGTTCGACGAGGCCGCCATCCTCACGCTGGACGGCGTGGGCGAGTGGAGCACGGCATCCTACGGGACGGGATCCGGGAACCGCATCCGCCTCACGCATCACATGCAGTTCCCGCACTCGCTCGGACTGCTCTACTCCGCCTTCACGTACTACTGCGGCTTCAAGGTCAACAGCGGCGAGTACAAGCTGATGGGCCTGGCGCCCTACGGCCGTCCCCTCTACCGCGACCTGATCCTGGAGCATCTCGCCGATCTGAAGGCCGACGGCAGCCTCTGGCTCGACATGCGCTACTTCCGCTATTGCCAGGGGCTCACGATGACGGGGCCGCGCTTCGACGCGCTCTTCGGCGGCCCGGCGCGCGATCCCGAGTCCCAGATCGAGCAGCGTCACATGGATCTGGCCGCGAGCATCCAGTCCGTGACCGAGGAGGCCATGCTCAGGATGGGGCGGCACGTGCACGCCGAGACCGGCCAGCGCAATCTGGTGATGGCCGGCGGGGTGGCGCTCAACTGCGTGGCCAACGGCCGGCTGGTGCGCGAAGGGCCGTTCGACGAGATCTGGATCCAGCCCGCGGCGGGGGATGCCGGCGGCTCGGTGGGCGCGGCGCTCTTCGTCTGGCATCAGCTGCTCGAGCGGCCGCGGCGCGCGGCGGCCCCCGACAGCCAGCGGGCAAGCCTGCTCGGGCCGCGCTTCTCGAGCGACGAGATCGTCCGGTTCCTCTCCGATGCCGGCGCCTCGTACGAGCGGCTCGAGGACGAGGGCAAGCTCGTTCGCCGGGTGGCGGAACTCCTGGCCGACGGCAAGATCGTCGGCTGGTTCCATGGACGCATGGAGTTCGGCCCGCGCGCCCTGGGCGCCCGGAGCATCCTGGGCGATCCGCGCGTTCCCGGCATGCAGGCCGACATGAACCTCAAGATCAAGTTCCGGGAGAGCTTCCGGCCCTTCGCGCCCGTCGTGCTCGCCGATCACGCCTCGGAGTGGTTCGGGCTCCGGCCCGGCGAGGAAAGCCCGTACATGCTGCTGGTGGCCCCCGTCAACGAGCGCCATCGCGTGCCCATCGCGCCGGATGCGCTCCGCACGATGCAGG
>Ga0335071_10004817_pt1 | contig 14082 bp, 9 predicted proteins | sample Lox_Sample_15_FD_206724 | JGI IMG/M metagenome (GOLD analysis project Ga0335071, IMG submission 206724) | Soil microbial communities from Loxahatchee National Wildlife Refuge, Florida, United States - Lox_Sample_1.5 | ecosystem: Environmental > Terrestrial > Soil > Wetlands | place: USA: Florida... | reverse complement strand
TTGGCGCGGAGGCCTTTGCCGGCTTCGATGACATAGACGCCGGGCGGGAGCGGCTTGCCGGATTCGTCCCGTCCGTCCCAGACCCAACGATTCTGGCCGGCCAGAATCTGAGCTTGCCTGACCAGCCTTCCGTCCTGCGCATACACGCGCGCAAGGTCGCCGCCTTTCAAAGGAGTACTCCTTGCGACCGTCACGCTCCGACTGAACGGATTCGGCGTGACGCTCAGCGCCTCGTTGAATCCGGGACGCGGCGACTGCGGCTCAGCTATCCCAGCCGATGTGTCTCTAATGACATATACGTAACGCGTATTCCAATGACCCAGATACAACCTGTTGTGACGCGGAACAAGGGCGAACACGAGTGGGTAGTCTCCCACCTGCAGAGTCGCAAGTCTCCGAGTGCCGTCGCCGGTGACAACAAATACCTCATCGGTCAGGTCTGACGCGCAGTATAGCAATCCACTTCCACTGGAATAGTCGAGATCCCGAGCTCTCTGTCCTGTAGTGACAGTAGCCACCACAGAGTCCCGCCGCGCTGACACGGTCGCCACGTAATCACCACTGCTCGTAAACGCGCTCAGGTAGACCAAGCCGTCTTCCTCGTTGCCCCTTGCACATCTCACCTCTGCGTTGCCCGTTAAGGGAATGTGCGCGACGATCGTGTCAGAAAACCCGTCAATCGCTATGCACTGTCCGTATGTCCCGGCGCTATAGAGCTTGTCCGCGCTCTTGCAGTAGTACCCGGCGTTCGGAGTACCGCCGACGTGCACCGTCCCGATGACCTGGTTGGTCGTCATGTTGACTATGGACACGGTCCCGTCCTCGGTGTTCAATACGTACAACTTCCGCCGCACAGTGCTGGCATACATGCTCACGGGGCAGGCGCCAACTGCAATGTACATCAACAATGAATCGGTCGCGCAGTCAACCACAGCGACGCTATCTGTCGTCTGGCAGCTAACGTACATGCGATCGGTGATCGGGTCCCAGACCGGCAAAGTCGCACCGGGCATGGGGATGCTCTTGATCCGAGTGTGGGTAACGCCGTCAACAACCAGAAGCGAATCATCCGCCTGCGGAGAACAGATAAATGAGCAGTATGCCTTGTCGTCCGATGAGTCATATCCGACCACGAATGCGTATTCTAGCCGGAAGCTGCCGACTACCTTGTCGCTGTCGCAGGAAATCGCGAAGAACAGCCCATCATCGCTGGCACCGTAGAGTACATCCTCGCGCGAGTTGTAGACCAAGCTGCCTACAAACCTACCGCCAACGTCAATCGAATCCTCAACGTACTGCGCCTGCCCTGCCGCTGCAGCGATGCCGAGTGCAGCAGCGGTAGCCAGCAAACCGTGTCTGAGTTTCACCTTAGCGTCTTTTGGCTGCCGCCAGTGTAGCTCTGTTCCGGCCTCCGGTCAAGCCTGAATCGCACATCATAGCCGGCCGCCGTACCCAGACACGCCGCGCGGCCACTTGGCGTAAAGCCGCCTTGACATCTCGGCAAGGCCAATGTAGCATCCGTCGCAGACCATACACTTCGTGAGAAGAGCAACATACGCTGGCGAGTATCGGCTGCTCGTGGTGTTCGAGGACGGCGACGAGCGGCTGGTTGACTTGAAGCCGCATCTCGACGGCCCGATATTCGAGCTACTCATGGACCCCGGCTACTTCCGGAGCTTCCGGATGAACGAGGACATCGACACCGTAGTCTGGGAGAACGGCGCCGACTTCTCACCAGACTTCCTGTACGAAATCGGGCAGCCGGTTTCTGAAGCGTCCCGGGCGGCCGACCGGTAGCGGCCCGCTGGCCGCTTCCGTATCGGCACTATCCGGACCAGCACTTGGGTCTCCACACAGCTTCACGCAGCTTTCACCGATTCGACCTGGCCGGGCTGCTGCGATAGCCGCTCCCCACACATAAACCAAGCTCTGTCAATAGATTAGACAATCATGGGAGAATCGGGCGGGTCGCCGCACCCGGCAGCGTTTGTTGACTCAGTGGCATGTCGGGATATAATCGCGGGAATGGTTAGTCAAGTGCCCCACGATGAGTGTCGAGTGACGAGTGACGAATGCCGAGTATCGGATGCGGACCCGAGCCCGGACTCCGGGATTCGTGCCTCGATCCACGGACTTCCACCTGAGGTGGCGGAGCCGATTGCGGCTGCTGCCGTCGAAGCGGGCGTGGAAGTCTATCACGCCGAGATGAGCGGCCGGATGCTGCGCGTGCAGGTGGAGTGCGCAGCCGGCGCGACGGTCGATACCTGCTCCGGCTACTCGCGCGCGCTGACGACCCGCCTCGACGCGGCCGACTTCATGCGCCGGCAGTACACGCTGGAAGTCTCTACACCGGGCATCGAACGCAGGCTCTACCAGCCGCAGGACTACACCAAAGCCTTGGACAAGCACGTGAAAGTGCTGGTGCACGGCGGCTGGGTTGAAGGAGTGCTGGAGGCGGCGGGTCCGAACGGAATCACCATCAAAGTCCAAGCGCCGAACGCCGAACGCCGAACTTCGGATAGCGAACTCACGCGAGAAATCGCGTACGCGGAGATACGTGAGGCACAGATAAGAGTCCCGGACTGCGAGCTGTTCGCGTCAGGAAGGAATCGAGGAGTCAAGGAATCGAGGAACCAAGCGAGGCACACGAATCCTCGAATCCTGGAACCCTCGAATCCCGCCGAGAGGAATTGATGAACAAGGAAATCGCCAATCTTATCGTCCAGATCGCCCGAATACGAAACGTCGACGTGACCTACGTCTGCGAGACCCTGCGCTCAAGCATCGTCGCCGGGCTTCGCCGCCGCTACGGTCCCGACACCGAGGCCGACGCCGAGATAACGCCCGAGACCGGGGACATCCGCGTCTTCCTCGCCAAGAACGTAGTCGAGCGCGTGGCCACGTCTGCCCGCGAGATATCGCTTGCCGACGCCCAGGCAGTCAGCCCGTCGGCTCAGCCCGGTGACCTGATTCGGGTCGAGGTGCCGCTGGACGAACTCGGACGTATCGCCATCCGGAAGGCTTCGGATGAGCTCGTGCTGAAACTGCGCGAGGCCGAACGCACCAAGCTCTACGACGAGTTCTGCAAGAAGAAGGGCGAAATCGTCACCGGCACCATCCAGAAAATCGGCCGCGACGAGATAATCGTCAATCTCGGCCTGATTGAGGCGGCTCTCCCCAATCATGAGCAGCTCCGGGCCGACCATTACCGCCAGGGCCTGCCGATAAAAGCCTACGTGCACCGCGTCGAGAAGACGCCAATCGGGCCCCGCGTCTATCTGTCGCGCACCCATCCGGAATTCCTCCGCAAGCTCATGTCCCGCGAGATTCCGGAAATCCGCGAGGCCGTGGTCGAAATCAAGGGCATCGCCCGGTCGCCGGGCTTCCGCTCCAAGGTCGCGGTAACATCGCTCGACGAGAAGGTAGACCCGGTCGGCGCCTGCGTCGGGTACCGCAAGTCGCGCATCGAGAACATCATCAAGGAGCTTTCCGGCGAGAAAGTGGACATTGTCCAGTGGAGCAAGGACACGCAGGTCTTTATCTCACGTGCCCTGGGTCCGGCCAAGGTCAGCGAGGTCATCAAGGAAGGCGACACCCACATCGTCGTGGTGCCGGATGCCGAGTTCTCGATTGCCATCGGCAAGAAGGGCCAGAACGTCTGGCTCGCGAGCCTGCTCTGCGGCGCCAAGATCGAGGTCCTGAAAGAGACCGATTACCGCAACCGTGTCATCATGAACAAGGCCGGCGCGATTCTTCTGAGCAAGCTCGGGCTGGATGAGGCCATCGTGACGAAGCTGACCACTGCCGGGCTGAACAGCGCATTCGACCTGCTCAATGCCACGCCCGAGGACCTTGTCCGTATCACCGAATGCGCACCCGAGGTTATCGAGCCCTTCAAGCAGCAGGCGCGTGACGCGGTCTGGCGCATAAGCGAAGGCAAGCCGGTTCTCAGCCAGCCCGCACCGGTCGCACCACCGGCGCCCGAGCCGGCTCCGGCACCGGAACCCGCGGTAGCGCCGGCCCCGGCCGAGCAGTCCTGACAAGCCGATGGCGAAGATCAAGGTCTTCGACGCGGCCAGGCAGCTTGGACTTTCAAGCGAGGGCCTCATCCGTGTTCTGAAGGACCTGAACTTCCCGGCGCGCGGCTACACTTCATACGTCACTGAGGCCGAGTTCGATGCCGCCAAGCTGCGGCTGAAGAACGAGAAGCACCAGTTCAAGGACCAGATCCGCCGGACCCGCACCACGCCTCCGCCCATCCAGCCGCGGCCGCCTTCGGAATCAGCGCAGGTTGCCCAGAACGTGAAACACACGCTGGCCAAGATCGACGGCAGGGAAATCAAGCACCGCAGGCCGACACGCGAGGCGCCGACCGCGACCCCGACTTCAACCCGGCCGGCGGTGAAGATCAGCGCCTACATGACGGTCGCCGAACTGGCGCATGCCATCGGCGCGACCGCGGGCGACGTCATCAAGCGGTGCATGGGCCTGGGCATGCTCGCCACCCTGAACCAGCGCCTTGACCTTGAAACGATAATGCTGCTTGCCGACGAGTTCGGAGTGCCGGTCGAGCAGGAGACCGAGGTCGAGACCAAGGTCGAACGCGGCGAGAAGAAGTCCCGGCCGCCGATCGTCGTAGTGATGGGCCACGTCGACCACGGCAAGACCGCGCTGCTCGACTACATCCGTAAGACCAAGGTCGTGGAAAGTGAAGTCGGCCGCATTACCCAGCACACCGGCGCCTACGTGGCCAGCTACCAGGACAAGCCGATTGTGTTCCTCGATACGCCGGGCCACGAGGCCTTCACGGCGATGCGCGCCCGCGGCGCCCAGGTCACCGACATCGCGGTACTGGTGGTTTCGGCCGCCGAAGGCATCATGCCGCAGACGCTTGAGGCCCTGGACCACGCCCGCGCCGCCGGCGTGCCGATTATCGTTGCCATTACCAAATCCGACCTGCCCGACGCGAATGCCGAGCGGGTGAAAGCCCAGCTTTCCCAGCGCGGAGTGAAAGTCGAAGGCTACGGCGGCGACACATTCTGTATCGAGACGTCGGCCATTACCGGTCAGGGCGTCGAGGCGCTGCTCGACGCCATCTCGGTGCTGGCGCTGGAGCTCGACCTGAACGCATCCTACGAAGGCCCGGCGCGCGGCGTCGTCATCGAGGCGCGCGTCGACCGCGGCCGCGGCAGCATCGCGACCGTGCTCATCGAGGAAGGGACGTTGCACAAGGGTGACCCCTTTGTCTCAGCCGAGTTCTACGGACGGGTGCGTGACCTGCTGGACGAGAACTTCGAGCCGATGACCGAGGCCACCCCGTCGCTGCCGGTGCAGGTACTCGGATTCTCGGGCCTGCCCCAGGCGGGCGACCGGTTCGACGTCGTCGAGGACGAACGGACGGCTCGCGACACGGCCCAACGCCGCTACCTGGCCAAGCGCGACCGGATTCTCTCGGCGACCAGACCCAAGGTTTCGCTCGAGGCGATCCAGGAGCGGATTGCCGAGGGCCAGATGAAGGAGCTGAAGATCGTCATCAAGGCCGACGTCTCCGGTTCGGCCGAAGCGCTGCGCGACTCGCTCGAAGGCCAATCAATCGAGGAAGTCCGCGTCAAGGTGATTGGCTCCGGGGTCGGCCCCATCAATCAGAGCGACGTGCTCCTGGCGAAAGCCTCCGAGGCTATCATCGTCGGGTTCCACGTCAAGCCGCTGACCGATGCCCGGCAGATGGCGGACAAAGAAGGCATTGAAATCCGCACCTACCGGATAATCTATGCGGCCATCGAGGACATCCGAGCCGCCATGCTCGGCATGCTCGAACCGGAAAAGAAGGAAGTCGAGCTCGGGATCGCGGAAGTCCGGCAGATATTCCGCGTACCGAAATTGGGCACGATCGCCGGGTCGTACTGCACCAGAGGCACGATCGCTCGTGACGCCATGGTGCGGGTGATGCGCGGCGGCAAGGAAGTCTACAACGGCAAGGTCACCTCGCTCCGGCGTTTCAAGGATGACGTCAAAGAAGTCGAGACCGGCTATGAATGCGGCATCGGCATTGAAGGCGCGGACGAGCTCGCCGAAGGCGACAGCCTTGAGTTCTACAAGGTCGAGGAAGTCAAAAGGACCAGCTAACCGCCGACGCCTGGCCCTGATCCCTTGACTGTCGGTCTTCTGCTGCTCGATTGCTTCATGCCGGAGAGCCAGTCACTCAAGGACAAGCGCCGCATCCTGACCAGCCTCACCGAGCGGCTCCGCCGTCAGTTCAACATCGCGGTTGCCGAGGTCGAGTACCAGGACCAGTGGCAGCGGGCGCAGCTCGCGGTGGTGCTGGTCAACACCAACTGGCGCATGCTCCAAAGCAGCATGTCTAAGCTCACCGAATACATTGACCGCGACCGCCGTGTAGAGATCACCAACACCGAGACACGCCAGCTCTGCTAGCCGAGGAACGTAACCAGAACGGCAGTTCTGGATCGTGTCCCGAGGTCCCGCGCCGGCTAGCGCAGGAAGAGAATCACCGCCAGACCGGCTGCCCAGCAGTAATACGCGAACCAGTGCAGCCTGCGGCTGAGCACCGCTCTCCGCAGCACGTATAGCGCGGCGAGACCGGAAACGAATGCCACCAGCATGCCGGCCGCCAGATACGCGCCGCGAACAAGCACCAACTCGCTCGCATGCTTATGGAGTTCCAGCACAAAGGCTCCCAGTATGGCGGGAATCGCCAGCAGGAACGAGAACTCAAATGCCGCCCCGCGGTCCATCCCTGTGTACATACCCATGGCGATGGTCGCGCCGGACCGTGAAATCGACGGTACGATACCGACCGCCTGCGCCACGCCGATCAGAAGCGCGCGCCACCAGTTGAGCGTGCCGCCGCCCCGCGCATAGCGGGTCCCGAACACAATTGCACCCGTGACAATGAACATCAACCCAAGGAGCAACGGTGTCGAGAGGGCAGATTCCATCCAGTCACCCAGTTTGTATCCGACCAGCGCGGCCGGAATCGAGGCCAGGAGTATGAACAGAACCATCTGCCAACTCTGCTTCCTCCGCGCCGGGTCTGCCGCCCAGAGACCGCCGATGAGACGGACCATGACCGGCATGAAGAACACGATCATCGCCAGCGCGGTCGCAACATGCAGCATCACCGTGAACGGCACGCGCGCACTTTCGTTCATTCCGTACAAACGCGCCAATACCGCGAGGTGACCGTCGCTTGACACCGGAAGGAACTCAGTCACGCCCTGAATCAGACCCAGCAGAATCGCCTCAAGAAAGCTCAACGTTGACCTCCGTCATCATGTTTAGAATGCCCAATGACCATGTCCCAATGACCATTCAAGCCCCAATTCCCGAAGCCGGGATACTGATTCTGCGTCATTCTGCTCCACCGGTCATTGATTGGGAATTGACGCTTGATCATTGGTCATTTCCTAGAATGTCACATCGTAGCTCAGATGCACCTTGCCGTGCAGCGGGCTGTCGCGGAACGCTACTCCATAGCTCAGCCCGAAAACGCCGGCCTGAGTCGCAACCCGCGTGCCCGCTCCATAGCCGGGTTCCACGTGCCAGCCGAGCGAGTCCTGGTACGAGCCGACATCGAAGAACGGAAACACGCTCGACATCCGGTCCAGATTGTATCGAAATTCAGAACTGAACCAACCCAGGCGTGTTGATGTATACTCATCTTCACTGTAGCCGCGCACCGTACCCGGCCCGCCTATTGTGTAAAGTTCGGAGGCCGTAAGGGTCGCTGCTGAGTAGACTGTCCGCAAACCGAGTGAATTCGACCAGGCGAAACTCCGGCCGACCGGCAGAACCCCATTCAGACCAAGCTCGACGTGCGTGACCACGGCCGTGCCGGCCGAGTCAGTAGTCCGGTTGCCGACCTTGGTCAGCGCGCTGGCCCGGATCCCGCTGCGCGGGTTAGGCGGGAAATCGCGGGAATCCAGGACAACACCGGTGCCGGCCCAGACCACGTCGGCGCTGGCCCGGCTCGGGACGTCGGTGAACCGGTCGAAGCCGGTCTGGAAGCTGACCGTCGTCCACGTTGCCGCGCGTGCATCGGCTGACAGCGCCAAGTTCGTTCGCGACGAGGTCGTGTCAATCGTTTGCTGCTGTGCGCTTGCGGTCATGTCAATCGCCGTGCCCAGCACCCACGGCTCGGTATAGCTCAGGCTGTAGCTCGTCCTCGCATATGCCGACTGCCAGCTCGCCTCCAGCTTCCGGCCGGAGTCGAAGAGGTTGTGGAACGACAGCTGCGCGAGGCCGGTCAGTCTTCGGTCGGCCGGCGAATAGCCGGCGACGCCACTCGCGGCATTGACGCGCCGACTCGTCACCCAGAACCTCACTCCGTATCCGTCCTCCGTCTTCCGTCCTCCGTCCTCAGTCCCAGTACTAACAATCGCCTCAGAATCGACCTCAACCAGCCCGCTCTGCTCCAGGCGCTGCCGCCACTCGGCCGTTGCGGCGCTCGAATACGGGCCGCGGGAGAAACCGGCGACGGTCTGCAACAATCCGGTCTTGGTGCCGGGCTTGCCCGCGAACTCGATGAAATCGACTTCGACCCTCGGTCCTGCCGCGACCTCAAGCGCAGGAAAGACGAATCCGCTCTCCGGAGATAGCGCGAGCGGGGTCACGGCTGCAAACGGATATCCGCTGTTCTCGCAGACCGACAACATGGAACTTGCAGCGCGGTCAACAGCCGCCCGGCTGAACCTGGCACCCCTTCCCGGCAATAGACGTGACAGCTTGTCGGCCGGGACGCCGGAATCCTGCAGAATGTGCCAGCCGCCGATGTAAGCGGGCTTTCCGGTCTCAATCTGAAATCGCACGTCGACCGAGTCGCCCCGGACGGTGGTATCGGCCTCAACGACCGGCGAGAAGTAACCCTCATCCGCGAGTTCACCCGTAACCCGCTCCCGAGCGCGGCTCAACGGCACCGAATCCAGCGTATCGCCGGGTTTCAGACCCGTTACCAGCTTGAGTTCGGGTTTCGACGGTTTGACGACCGTCTCAACGCGAGAAACCCTCAGTGAGACGGCGCCCGCGCCTGCGGCCCAGCCGGCCAGCATCACCAGGATTGTGGAACTGCGAATACCGAAAGCCTGTCCTCTCGCCGTCCGTTTCTGTCTTGGTTGGGAGCCGGACCACTAGACCACTTGATCACACGACACTCGCGGGCCGTTCAGCTCATGAACAGGTACTGCCGCCAGACGTCCGGCACTTCGCCCAGACTGGCGATAGCGAATGTGAAGTAGTGCGGCTTCTTGGGCTTCCGGCGCAAAGGCATCATCGCCTGGGTTGGCGTCATGCTTCCTTTGCGCGAATTGCACTCGCTGCAGGCGCAAACCAGGTTCTCCCAGGTATCAGTGCCGTCCGACGACTTCGGAATGACGTGATCGGTGGTCATCTCCAAGCCCCGCCGTCCGCAGTACTGGCAGATCCCGCCATCCCGACGCATGACGTTCCGCTTCGTCAGCGGCACCTCCCGTCGCTTCACACGGACAAAGTAGTTCAGCCTGAGAACGCTGGGCAGCCGATAGGCCATCCGAACGGTGTGGGCGGCCGTGCTGGATGGTTCAAGCATCTCGGCCTTGCGCGAAAGCACCAGGACCAGTGCCCGCCGGGCCTTGCAGACCGTGAGCGGCTCGTAGTTCTGATTGAGCAGCAAGACGTGCCTATTGAGCATCGCTCAGGGATCCTTTTGCGGAGAGATACTTCTCGTCAATCGCCGGTCTGAAATCGTCAGATCTGAAATGGAGCCGACGGGAGTCGAACCCGTGACCTCTTGACTGCCAGTCAAGCGCGCTCCCAGCTGCGCCACGGCCCCGGCGAACAAAGTAAGTTTTACCCGATTTCGTCTGACTGTCAAGGATACGCGGGACTAGCGAAAAGACCACAGCCATGGACCATGAACCACGGATGAACACGGATGGACACAGATTGAGGACTCGGACATAGCAGAGTTCAGAAACCAGAAACCAGAATTCAGAACTGAGGATGAACCGCAGATTACGCAGATGACGCAGATATCCGGCCCGAACGACAGACCGTCAGAACCCAGACTATGACAACCGCCAAGGACGCCAAGTTCGGCAAGAAGGTCTCATTCCGACAGGAGCCAAGCGGAGCGAGAGAGTCCCTCAGACGCAACCGCAGATTACGCCGATTCAAGAGATTGTCCGGCCTCGAATCGAGCGTACGCAATTCGGTGTTCTGTCTTCTGGATTCTGACTTCTGAGTTTCTTTATACATGCGAATGCGCCTCACGTCAGACGTGCGATTGGGCCTCGCAAAGCACCCATCAAAGCTCGTCGGAAAGTTCCGGCCAAGGTGTCGTTCACCGCGTAGTGAACTGCGTCGGCCAGCGCGTCGTCAACTGCGTAGCGCACTGCGTCATGAACTGCGTGAGCAACTGCACACGGAATTGCTCGGCGAACTGCACGCGACATTGCTCGGGACATTGCTCAAGACAAAGCTCGTGTCATCGCTCCGCTCATTGCTCTACTCAAAGCTCGGGTCATTGCAAGCTACAAAGTGCCGCGCGCTGCATCGGCAAGGGCTGCGGGGTGGGCAGTCTCCGGACTGAGGGGTGGACGGCAGAATTGTGGCCTCCAACCGGCGCACCGCTACATATGGGTGACAGTCAGGCCTTTGGAGTGCGGCAGCGGAGTTGCCGCTTTCCCGGAACGGCACGCGGCTCTCTGCGAAAATGGGGACTGTACCGCGCGTCCGCGCGCTCCTTGGGACTGTCCCCATTTTCGATCATGCATCCCGTCAAAGCTCTCGCATCGGGATTCCGCGGTTCGATGCCGTTCTGAACTTGGCAGTGGCATAGGCACTGACGGCGTGACTGGCTGTCGCGGTCGCCTCGCGGCTGAACGCGCAGGTCAGGCCGGAACTCGCTGCTGGGCTCGCCGCGCTGTTGACGGCCCGCTTGAGGTTGGCGTTGAGTTCCCGACTCAGAGACACGCTGAATTCCCCAGTCTGGTCGCGGTTGGCCGCGGCCTTGAACTCTGAACTCATCGCGCTACTGACAGCCGCCCTAAGTCCTTGATTGACGGCCACATTGAGAACCGCGTTGTGTGCGGCTCTGAATGCCGAAGTCACTCCCGGATTGACCCCCCTGTTGGCTGTTTCCGTGCCGGGTCTGGAGACTCACCCACGGCTTTTCGGGATAGCAGCAGATGGAGCAACTCAGGAAGCACTTCTCCGGGCAAAGCGGAGAGCAACGGTCGGGGCTTACTCGGGAGCAACCCGGACAGGAACCCGCGGACTTACTCGGGCCGTAACGCTCCGACCACCCCGGAGAGGAACCGGTGGAGCAACGGGTAGACTAACCGGGAAAGTAAGTCGGAGGGGAACCGGTAGATCAACCCGGCGAATTCCGGTGGAGGTTCATCCGGGAATTGCGGTCGAGATAACCCCCCTGCCTACTGTCTACTGAATCCTGTCTACTATCTGCGGGGTAATCCCATGGGCGGGGGCGTCATTCTCCAGCCTCAAGCCTAAAGCCACAAGCCACAAGCAGATACACCGAAAAGCCGACTTGGACGAATGAGACAAACTCGTCTCATTCCCGCCGTGACTACCTCCCGCCCGCCGATGGCTGTCTGCCGCGAGCCACAAGCCGCAGGCACATAGCCCGGAGACCCGCTTCCTGCGCTACCCCTCAGAGTTATGGGATTCGCCTCATCCTTCCCCGACCCTCCCCTCCGCAGAAACAAGGGCAGGCTTTCGCCCGCCCCTCCTGCTCCTAACTGCTCTCTGCTAACAGCTAACTTCTCCTCAGTTCGTCACCACGACCTTGCGGACCGGCTGTGGCTTGTGGTTTGCGGCTTGTGGCTTCTCGCACAGGAAGTACACGCCTGCCGCCAGCCGGCTGACGTCGTTCGGCCCCTGGCGGAGCACAACGACTCTGCGTCCGGACTTGTCATAGAGACTCGCGGCAAAAGGTAAGCGCAATGGCGCGGTACGTCTAACTAGCGTCTGCAGCCGAGCGGGCATCTTTGCCCCGCGACCTGATTCAGCGATGCCAACGACGACGCTGTCCCGAATCACCGTAAGCCACCCGTCGGGCCCGGGTGACGCATAGAGCAGCCCGGTTCTCCGGTTGGCCAGCAGCCATTGACCGGCGGCCAACCCTCCACGTATTGTCGGTATGTTGATGTAGGATACTATACTGTCGCCGTATGCGTCTATCACGATCAGCGGCTCGTCAGAGAAATCACTAGCATTGAAAGAGGTGCAGTAGACATACCGCCCGGTCGCATCCACGCACATCGCCTGGATTATGTGCCCGGTGCTGAACCTGGATACGAGGCTATCGGTTTTCGTGTCCAGCAGGTAGATGCTGTCAACCCACCCGCCGCCCGCAATCCGATTTCCAAGCAGCTTCCCGGCTGCCGGGACGTTGACCAGCACTCCCGTCGCTCCCCCTGACAGCTTTGGCACGCTCTCGACCGGCCACGGCGACTCCATCCTGAAGACCTTGAGGTCATGAGACTGGACGCAATCGGCATAGACTCTCCGCTCCGCTGACGAATAAGCGATTCCCATAGGCGTATTGTGCCCGTCGACGGTATCCATCACTATGCTGTCTTCCAGGCAGTTCACTACCGTGTATCCGTGGTCAGATAAACCCCAGAACTGGTTCAGCTCCGGGGACAGCAGCGTGTGATGAAAACCATCCGACGCAGCACTCCTGCGCAGAGCCCGGACTATGCTGTCGGTCGCGCAGTCGATTACGAAGACGTAGTCCTGTCCGAGCGAGTCGTTTGCGCCGACGTAGACCTTGTTCGATGCCGGGTCCCACTGCATCTCACCCCTCACATAGCCGACGGGAATGAGCTTGAGCAGCGTGTCGGACCGACAATCATAAACAGACACGCCGATGTACTTCCCACTCCAAGAGTTACGGTAATCCCAAGTCGCCACGTAGAGCTTGTCGTCCCGCGCGTCGTGCACCATTTCCATCGGGAAGCTGCACAACTGCACCGACTGCACACGTCGCGTCGCGCAATCCACGGCACCCAGATACCCGTAGGCCTCCTTGTATGCGAAGTAGAGCTTGTTGTCAACGGTATCCAGGCATGCGAGATCCGCGCGCGCCTCCAGCAGCAACACACCATCGACGCTATCCTCGCCGCATCTGATAGTGGCGACCCTCCCGTCGGACGTCAGGCCGTAGAGGCGGCGCACAGGCTCCAGATAGAACGGACCAGCGATATCGTTATCCACCGCCAATGAGCTATCCTCATGTCCGGTTGCCCCCACCCACGGCGTCACCTCCGACCATGTGGCTGCGTAGACCTTGTCCAGCAGAGGCGCATACGCAATTCCCCTGCCCTTTTCGTAGTTCGGCCCCAACAACATCAGGGTGTCCGCCGCGCAATCAAGGCAAGCCACGTACGATGAGCAATCCGAGTAGACACGATTGTGGTAGGGGTCTGCGCAGAGTGAAAAGGTCGGGTAGAACTCAGGGGCAGGCCTGGGCATGCGCAACTGAGAGACAATGCTGTCGGTATTGGTGTCGATCACGTACAATGTTTCAACTGGCACCTGGGGCAGGAAATTGGCAGCAGCGTACACTCGTTGCGTCGTCGCGTTGTAGCAGATGGCGGTAGCTCCGCGGACTTTCGGGACGCTATCCACCACACTGTTCAAGCTACAGTCAACGACTCTGAGAGAGGCAGTCCCGCCCACGTAGAGCCTGCCGTGAAATGAATCCAACGCGACGCAGGAGCCCTGCCCGGCGACCGGTATCGTGCCGACAATAGTGTCGCTCGTGCAGTCTATCACTTTCACGCTCGGAGTACCGCAGTAGACACGATTTACTTGTGGGTTGTAGAAAACCCAGGCAGCGCTGTCGCCTATCGATAGTTGCCCCAGGACTTGGTAGGAACTGCAGTCGACGACGATGACTGAACACGGGTAAGGCGTCACGGCGTACAGCTTGTTATCATCTGTGCAGTAACAGAGCGACGTGACCGGGCCGGTTGGGATCCGGGCCAGCTTCCGGAGGTTGACTGCATCGACTACGATTACGTCCCCGCTGTCGCTGCCGATGAACATTCTTTGGGCCCT
>Ga0335071_10004815_pt1 | contig 14086 bp, 8 predicted proteins | sample Lox_Sample_15_FD_206724 | JGI IMG/M metagenome (GOLD analysis project Ga0335071, IMG submission 206724) | Soil microbial communities from Loxahatchee National Wildlife Refuge, Florida, United States - Lox_Sample_1.5 | ecosystem: Environmental > Terrestrial > Soil > Wetlands | place: USA: Florida... | reverse complement strand
CAACGTCGAGAAGCTCGACCTCTACGTCGGCGCCGGCCTCGGCTACGGGATCTACAGCATCTCGGGGACCTTGTTGAACGGCTCGGGCGCCTCGGGCCTCATCCTCGAGCCCCTCGCCGGCGTGCGATACTACTTCTCGCCCAAGATCGCCCTGAGCGTCCGCCTCACCGGCTCGGTCGTCGGCAGCTACACGGGCGTCGGCGGCGCGATCGGGGTGACCTTCGTCCTGAAATAAGTCGATTTTAGGCGCTTTTTCGGGTATAATCGTCGAATCGTTGGCCCCTTGAGGGCCCAAAGGAGAAACCTGTGAAGAAATTTGCCGTCCTGCTGGCGATCGTGGCCGTCGCGGCGCTCTCCCTCCACGCCGACGTCTACATCAAGTCTAAAACCCACACCGATGCCATGTCCGTGATGGGGCAGAACACCCCGGCGAGCGACACCGTCAGCGAGTCGTGGATCAGCGACAACGCGTTCGCCACGGTCACGCCCGACCAGACGATCATCATCGACCTGGCCAAGAACGTGGCCTGGTTCGTCAACCCCAAGTCGAAGACGTACGTCGAGACGCCCCTGCCGCTCGACTTCACCAAGATCCTGCCCCCGCAGGCCGCGGCCATGGCCGGGATGCTCAAGATGACGGCCACGGTCGCGCCCACGGCCGAGACCAAGAAGATCGGCTCGTGGAACTGCACGGGCTACGACGTCAACCTGACGATCATGGGCATGGCCATGAAGATGCGCTCCTGGGTGAGCGCGGACGTGCCGTTCGACTACGCCTCCTTCAACACCAAGTTCCTGGCGAACATGCTCAAGGGCCAGATGCGACTCGATGACGCCTCCGTCAAGGAGTTCGCCAAGATGAAGGGCTACACGGTCGCCAGCGAGATGAACGGCGACATCATGGGCGCCAAGATGCACACCACGACCGAAGTCATGGAGATCAGCAAGAAGCCCGCTATCGCGGGCGTCTATGGCATCCCGGCCGGCTTCACCAAGACGTCGAGCCTGAGCCTGGAAGATCTCCAGAAGCGGTAAGCCGCCCGGAAAAAGGAGACACAGAGCGCTGGCCTATTCTCGTGCGGACATAAAGCACGGCTCTGTGTCCCCATTTTCCGAGACGCGGTAAGCCGCCCGTCGCCTAAAATCGAGGAACGTACGGGGCGCGTTCCCGGTCCGTTCGGGCCGGGGATACGCCCCGTTTTTTTATGTCGTTGCGAGGAGCGCCGTGCTGCGAAGCAGCAGGGTGTGCGACGAAGCAATCTCCTCTTTAGGGCCCAAGAATCTCCCGTTCGGGAAGAGGGGATTGCTTCGCACCCCCCGCGCTTCGCGCGTCGTGCTCGCAATGACGTAATAAGGCCGCGCGCGGCGGGTGATGCCGATCGGGGCGCTCCGGTCGGCGCCACCCACCCTGCGGCAGGTCCCGCCGGGCGCGTCAGACGTACTCCCCCCAGGGCTTGACCTGGAGGTCGGCCGCCGTCTTGTGGGCGATGGCCTGGACGAAGAGCTCGGCCACCTGGAGATTCGTCAGGAGCGGGATGGAGAAATCGACGGCCGTCCGCCGGAGGATGTAGTCGCTGTCGAACGACGACTTCCGCGCCGGATCGGGGATCGAGATCACGAACTCGATCTTCCGCTCGGTGAGATATTCCAGGATGTTGGGCGACCGGGCTTCGTGGACCTTGTGGAGGAGCGTCGCCGGGACGCCGTTCGCGGCCAGGACGGCCTGGGTCTGCTCCGTGGCGTAGATCGTGAACCCGAGGTCGCGCAGGATCTCGGCCGATTCCAGGAACTTGATCTTGTCCGCCCGGCTGCCGATGCTGAGGAGGATGGACCTCTTCGGGAGGACGAACCCGGCCGAGAGGATGGACTTGAGGAAGGCCTCGTGGACGTCCTCGCCCAGGCAGGCGACCTCGCCGGTCGAAGCCATCTCCACGCCGAGCGTCGGATCGGCGCCCTTGAGGCGGGAGAACGAGAACTGGGGCGCCTTGACGCCCACGTAGTCGAGGTCGAGGGTGGACTTGCGGTTGCGGGCCGGCCGGCCGAGCATGGCCTCGACCGCCAGATCGACGAAATTGACCCGCGAGACCTTGGAGACGAACGGGAACGAGCGCGAGGCGCGGAGGTTGCACTCGATGACCTTGATCTCGCCCGCCTTGGCCAGGAACTGGATGTTGAACGGCCCGGTGATGTCCAGCGCGGCGGCGATGCGCCGGCCCGTGCTCTGGATCTTGCGGATCGTGCCGAGGTAGGTCTTCTGGGGCGGGAGGACCATGGTCGCGTCGCCCGAGTGGACGCCGGCGTTCTCGACGTGCTCGACGATGGCCGAGGCGATGATCTGGCCGTCCTTGGCCACGGCGTCCATCTCGATCTCCTTGGCCCGGAGGATGAACTTGCTGATGACGACCGGATACTCGGGCGAGACCTTCGAGGCCTTCTGGAGGTAGGTGTCGAGGTCGGAACGGTCGAAGACGACGCTCATCGCCGCGCCGCTCAGGACGTAGGACGGCCGGACGAGGACGGGGTAGCCGACGCCCTCGGCGAAGGCCTCGGCCTCGGCGACGCTCCGCAGCTCCTTCCAGGCGGGCTGGTCGATGCCCAGGCCGTCGAGGAGCTTGGAGAACTTGTAGCGGTTCTCGGCCGCGTCGATCGACTCGGGAGACGTGCCCAGGACGCGCATCCCCGCCTTGCGGCACTTCATGGCCAGGTTGTTCGGGATCTGGCCGCCCATGGACAGGACGAGGCCGCGAGGCTTCTCGCGCTGGTAGATGTCGAGCACCCGCTCGAAGCTCAGCTCCTCGAAATAGAGGCGGTCGCAGATGTCGTAATCCGTCGAGACGGTCTCGGGGTTGTAGTTGACCATGATCGTCTCGACGCCTTTCCGCCGGAGGGCGGTCACGGCCGAGACGCAGCACCAGTCGAACTCGACCGAGGAGCCGATGCTGTACGAGCCCGAGCCGAGGACCATGACCTTGGCCCCGCCGGCCTTGAAGCGGACGTCGTCCTCGCTCCCGTGGTAGGTGAGATAGAGGTAGTTCGTCCGGGCGGGGTATTCGGCGGCCAGGGTGTCGATCTGCTTCACCGCCGGCAGGATCCGGAGCCGCGTCCGGCGCGCGCGGACCTCGAGCTCGTCGGCGCCGGTGAGGGTGCCGATCTGCTTGTCCGAAAAGCCGGCCTTCTTGGCCTCGGCCATGAGCCCGGCGGGCACGTCGCGCAGGGCATGGCCCCGCAGGCGCTCGCCGAGGTCGACGACGGCCTTGATCTTCGACAGGAACCAGCGGTCGATCTTCGTCAGGCGGTGGATCTTGTCGACCGACCAGCCCTTCCGCAGCGCCTCGGCGATCCCGAACAGGCGCTCGTCGGTGGGCTGGGCCAGCTCCTTCTCCAGGTCGGTGAAGGAATAGCTCTCGTTGCCCACGACGCCGTACATGCCGATCTGGAGCATGCGGGTCGCCTTCTGGATGGCCTCCTCGAACGAGCGGCCGATGGCCATGACCTCGCCGACCGACTTCATCTCCGAGCCGATTTTTTTCGAAACGCGGCGGAACTTCTTCAGGTCCCAGCGCGGGATCTTGACCACGAGGTAGTCGAGCGCCGGCTCGAAGCAGGCCGAGGTCCGGCGGGTGATCGAGTTGGCCAGGCCGGGCAGGAGGTGGCCCAGGGCGAGCTTGGCCGCGACGAAGGCCAGCGGATAGCCCGTGGCCTTGCTGGCCAGGGCCGAGCTGCGGGAGAGGCGGGCGTTGACCTCGATGATGCGGTAGTCGCCGTCGCGCGGGTTGAGGGCGTATTGGATGTTGCACTCGCCCACGATCCCGAGGTGGCGGACGGCGGCGATCGCGATCTCGCGCAGGCGGTGGTACTCGGCGTTGGTCAGGGTCTGCGACGGGGCGATGACGATGCTCTCGCCCGTGTGGATGCCCATGGGATCGAAGTTCTCCATGTTGCAGACCGTGATGCAGTTGTCGGCCGCGTCGCGGACGACCTCGTATTCGACTTCCTTCCAGCCCTCGAGGTACTCCTCGATGAGGACCTGGGGCGCGTGGGCGAAGGCCTTCTTCAGGGTCTCGCGGAGCTCGGCTTCGTCGCGCGACAGGCCGCTGCCCCGGCCGCCGAGGGCGAAGGCCACCCGGGCCATGACGGGATAGCCGATCGTGGCCGCGACGCGGAGGCCGTCCTCGATCGTCGTGGCGGCGATGCCCCGCGGCGATTTGAGGCCGGCCTCGGCCAACTTGGCGTTGAAGAGCTCGCGGTCCTCGGTGTTGCGGACGGCCTCGACGGGCGTTCCGAGCACCCGGACCCCGTGGCGGGCCAGCGCGCCCGATTCGAAGAGGGCCAGGCCGCAGTTGAGCGCGGTCTGGCCGCCGAACGAGAGCAGGATGCCGTCCGGCTTTTCGCGGGCGATGACCTTCTCCACGAACTCCGGCGTCACGGGCAGGAAGTAGATCGTGTCGGCGAGGTGCTCGGAGGTCTGGATGGTGGCGATGTTGGGATTGATGAGGACGATCTCGAGGCCCTCGTCCTTCAAGGCCTTGATCGCCTGGCTGCCCGAATAGTCGAACTCGCCCGCCTCGCCGATCTTCAGGGCCCCGCTGCCCAGGACCAGGACCTTCTTCAGGCCCCCCCCGGGGCCGTCCGCGGCGGGGCGCCCCGGGCGGGCGGAGGGCGAAGCCGCGACCCGCTTCTTCGGGCTCACTTCAGGCCCCCCAGGAACTCGTCGAACAGGAAGTCGGTGTCGGTTGGCCCGGGCGCGGCCTCGGGGTGGAACTGGACGCTCATGAAGGGCTTGGAAACGTGGCGCACGCCCTCGTTCGTCCGGTCGTTGGCGTTCGTGAACCACGGTTTCCAGCCCCGCGGCAGCGTCCGGACGTCCACCGCGAACCCGTGGTTCTGGCTGGTGATGTAGCAGCGGGGCGTGCCCTCCTCGAGGCAGGGCTGGTTCTGGCTCCGGTGGCCGAACTTGAGCTTGTAGGTGTTGGCCCCGGCCGCGAGGGAGAGGATTTGATTGCCCAGGCAGATGCCGAAGAGCGGGACGTCGCTCTGCATGAGCTGCCGGACGGCGGCGATCGTGTCGCCGCACTGCTTGGGGTCGCCCGGGCCGTTGGACACGACGACGCCGGCCGGCGCGTGCTCGAGGATGCGCCCGGCGGGCGTCGAGGCGGGGACGCGGACCACGCGCGCCCCCCGGCGGACGAGCGACTGGACGATGTTCTGCTTGGTCCCGCAATCGATGAGGACCACGGTCCGCGTCCCGTCCTTGTCGTAGATCTTCTCCTTCTTGACCGTGACCTCGGCCACGAGGTGGCGCCTGTTCGGATCGGGGATGAGCCGCGCCTCGCGCCGGAGCGAGGCGAGATCGGCTTTGGCGTAGTAGGTCTCGAGGATGCCGAGCATCACCCCGTGGACCCGGAGCCGCTTGGTCAGGGCGCGGGTATCGATCCCGGCGATCCCCGGTATCCCGCTCTCCTTGAGCCAGTCGGCGAGCGTCTTCTCCGACGTGGCGTGCGACGGGGCGTCGCACTTCTCGCTGACGACGTAGCCCCAGACCCGGGGCTTGTCCGATTCGAAGCTCCGGGAACTGACGCCGTAGTTGCCGATCAAGGGATAAGTCTGGCAGAGGATCTGGCCGTGGTAGGACGGGTCGGTGATGGACTCGGGGTAGCCGACCATCCCCGTGTTGAAAACGACCTCCCCCGAGACCTTGGCGAAGGCTCCGAAACCCTCGCCCGGCCAGACGCTGCCGTCCTCGAGGACCAGGATCGCTTTCAAGCGGTGAGGATGCTCCTTTCGAGTCGGCCCATTATATGAATTTGGTGACCGCCAACGCAATACTTAAATTCGGTGACAGTAACCTGATTTCCGAATTACCGCCTGTCAATTGGAGACACAATACCTATTACCTCATTTCCGGGCCTCGGGCGGGGGATTCCGCGTTCATTGTTGCCCCACGAAAAATAGGGAAATAGGTATTGTGTCTCCTATTTTCGGGTGGTAATATGCGGACGCCTTCCATGGACAAGATCAACCGGATCAACCCGCTGCTGGAGATCCTGCGCAGCTCCCCCGGCCGGGTCAACAAGATCCTGCTCCAAAAGGAGGGCGGCCGCCGGCCGGCGGGCGAGATCGTGGCCTTGGCCAAGGCGGGCCGCGTCCCGTATCTCTTCGTCCCCAAGCAGGCGCTCGACCAGCTGTCGGCCTACCACCAGGGCGTCGTGGCCCTCGTCGCCCCCAAGGAATTCGCGCCGTTCGAGGAGATCTACGGCCGCGTGGAGGCGGTCCTGGCGCGCGACGCCGCGCTCGACGGCAAGGCGGACGCGGCGGCCAATCCCTTCCTCGTCCTCCTCGACGAGGTCGAGGACCCCCAGAACCTCGGCGCGATCCTCCGCAGCGCCGAGGTGGCCGGCGTCGACGGCGTCGTCCTGCCCGAGCGCCGCAGCGCCGGCCTGACCGAGGCGGTCTACGAAGTGTCCGCCGGCGCGCTCGAGCACCTCCGCGTCGCCCGCGTGCCCAACCTCGTCCAGGCCATGGAGCGGCTCAAGCACCTGGGCGTCTGGCTCGTCGGCGCGGAAGGCGGCGGAGAGGGCGCCTATTGGGAATTCGATTACGCGCAGCCCGTCGGCCTGGTCCTGGGCTCCGAGGGCCGCGGCCTGCGGCCCCTCGTCCGGCGCACCTGCGACCGCGTCCTCTCGATCCCCGTCCGGGGCAAGGTCAACTCGCTTAACGTGGCCTCGGCGGCGTCGGTATTCCTGTTCGAAGTCGTGAGGCAACGAACGCGTTAGGGTCCTAGAGAAACCGACGCGATCCCTTCGCTTCACTAGGGGTGACGCTGATAAATGCGCTTGCTTCGCCCCCCTCCCAGAATCGATCGCGATGCGCTAGGCGGGTGGCGCCGACCGGGGTGCCCCACCGGCCGACCTTTGATGGAGGGGATCCCTCGGCAAGGCCTCGGGACGACATCCGGCATCCCAGGTTTCCCCCGGGAATGCCGGATGTCGGTTGACACATTCCCGCTCTCCCCTTAGAATAGCCGCGTATCCGCGTAATAACGCCGACCCGCATTTCCATGAACATCGTCGAAGACTTTTACCAGCTCGAACGCCCCATCGCCCTGCTCAAGGAGCAGATCGACGTCCTGGCGCTCGCCGCCGAGCCCGGCGCCCGGGACAAGATCGCCGCCCTGCGCCGCGAGATCGAGCAGGAATGGTCGAAGATCTATCCCACCCTGACGGCCCACCAGATCGTCCAGATCGCCCGCCACCCCAAGCGGCCCTACACCCTGGATTACATCAACATCCTCATGCAGGATTTCACCGAAATCCACGGCGACCGGCGCTTCGCCGACGACCCGGCGCTCGTGGCCGGCTTCGCCTTCTACAAGGGCGAAACCGTCGCCGTCCTCGGCCATCAGAAGGGCCGCACGACCCGGGAGCGCATCGACCGCAACTTCGGCCAGATGAACCCCGAGGGCTACCGCAAGGCCCTCCGCTTGGTGAAGATGGCCGAAAAGTTCGGCTTCCCCGTGGTGAGCCTCATCGACACGCCCGGCGCCTATCCCGGCGTCGGGGCCGAGGAGCGCGGCCAAGGCGAGGCCATCGCCTACAACCTCAAGGTCTTCTCCGCCCTCAAGACGCCGGTGGTCGTCATCGTCATCGGCGAGGGCGGGAGCGGGGGGGCCCTGGGCATCGGCATCGGCGACGCCGTGGCGATGCTCGAGAACTCGTTCTATTCCGTCATCAGCCCCGAAGGCTGCGCGGCCATTCTCTGGAAGGACCAGAACGCCGTCAAGCAAGCCGCCGCGGCCATGAAGATCCGGTCGCGCGACCTCTACGCCTTCGGCGTCATCGACGAGATCATCCCCGAGCCGCCCGGCGGGGCGCACATCGATCCCGACCGGACGCTGGCCGCCGTGGACGAATACCTGGCCCGGACCCTGGCCGGCCTCAAGGCCGTGCCCAAGGCGGACCTCCTCGAGGCCCGCTACCGGAAGTTCCGCAAGATGGGGATCTTCACCGAAACGTGAGCGCCGACGCCCCCGCCCGCAAAGAGCTGACCGCCGTCAAGGGGACGCACGACATCCTCCCCGGCGAGGTCGAGGTCTGGCAGCGCGTCGAGGCCGCGGCCACGCGCCTGTTCGAGAGCTACGGCTACCGGGAGCTCCGGGCCCCGATCATCGAGCCCACCGAGCTTTTCGAGAAGGGGACGGGCGAGACGACGGACATCGTCACGAAGGAGATGTACACCTTCGTCGACAAGGGGGGCCGGTCGATCACCCTCCGGCCCGAATACACCCCCTCCGTCGCCCGGGCCATCGTCGAGCACCGGCTCGACCTCCTGGGCCTGCCGATGCGCTACTACTACATCGGCCCCATGTTCCGGTACGACAAGCCCCAGAAGGGCCGCTACCGCCAGTTCCACCAGATGGACGTCGAGGTCTTCGCCGAGAAGGATCCGGCCGTGGACGCCGAGATCATCGAGATGGCCGACGCCCTCCTTCGCGCCCTGGGCGTCACGGAGACCGAGACGCTCATCAACTCGGTCGGCTGCCGGGCCTGCCGCCCCGCGTACTCCCGGGCCCTGCGGGAGGCGGCGGCGCTCGTCCGCGACCGGCTCTGCCCCGACTGCCAGCGCAAGATCGAGACCAATCCCCTCCGCATCTTCGACTGCAAGATCGACGGCTGCCGCGAGGCGGCCCAGACCCTCCCCAAGATCTCCGCGTTCCTCTGCCAGGATTGCCGGGATCATTTCGCCGGCGTGCGGGCGGCGCTCGACCTCTACGGGCTCGCCTACAAGATCGATCCCAACATGGTCCGCGGGCTGGATTACTACACCAAGACCACGTTCGAGGTCGTGAACCTCTCCGGCGGCCAGCAGAACGCCGTCCTGGGCGGCGGCCGCTACGACGACATGATGAAGGATTTCGGCGGCCCGGACATCCCCGGCATCGGCTTCGCCCTGGGCGTCGAGCGCCTCGTGGCCATGCTGAGCCTCCCGCCCGAGCCGCGCCGGGCCGTCTACGTCGTCCACATGGGGGAGAAAGCCCGCGTCGAGGCCCTCCGCCTGGCCCGGCTCTTCCGCCGCGCCGGCGTCGAGACGCTCGTCGAATACGGCAGCCGCGGCTTCAAGGCCCAGTTCTCGCGGGCCAACAAGGTCGGCGCGGCCTGGGTCCTGATCATCGGGGAGGACGAGCTGGCCAAGGGCCTCTTCAAGCTCAAGGACATGGCTGCAGGCACACAGATCGAAGGCGCGCCCGCGGAGCTGCTGGCCGTCGTCAAGGGAAAACCATGAACGCCTGGAAACGCACCCACTACTGCGGCGCCCTGCGCGCCTCCGACGCCGGGGCCGATGTCTGCCTCCTCGGCTGGGTCCACAAGACCCGGGACATGGGCCACCTCGTCTTCGTCGACGTCCGGGACCGCGAGGGGCTGGCTCAGGTCGTCTTCCGCTCGGAGACGGCGGCCCTGATGGACGAGGCCAAGAAGCTCCGGGGCGAATTCGTCGTCGGCGTCCGGGGCAAGGTCCGCCGGCGCGAAGCCGCGAACAAGGACCTCCCGACCGGCGAGATCGAAGTCGAGGCGGCCGCCCTCAAGGTGTTCGCCGCGTCCAAGGTGCCGCCCTTCGCCGTCGCCGATCCGCCCCAGGCGTCCGAGGAGCTGCGGCTCAAGTACCGCTACCTCGACCTGCGCCGGCCCAAGATGCAGCGCCTCATCCGGCTCCGCCACGACGCCGCCCTGGCCGCGCGCAATTACATGAGCCGCAACGGGTTCCTCGAGATCGAGACGCCCATCCTGGCCAACCCGACGCCCGAGGGGGCGCGCGACTACCTCGTGCCCAGCCGGATGTACAAGGGCCGCTTCTACGCCCTGCCCCAATCGCCCCAACAGTTCAAACAGACCCTGATGATCTCGGGCTTCGACCGCTACTTCCAGATCGTCCGCTGCTTCCGCGACGAGGACCTGCGGGCCGACCGCCAGCCCGAGTTCACCCAGATCGACGTCGAGATGAGCTTCATCGACGGCGAAGAGTTCTTCGCCCTGAACGAAGGCCTGATGGAGGCTCTCTTCGCCCTGACCGGCCGGACGCCGGCCCGGCCGTTCCCGCGCCTGACCTACGCCGAGGCGATGGAGAAATACGGCTCGGACAAGCCCGACCTCCGCGTCCCCCTCGAGATGCGGGACCTCACCGCGGTCGGCCGGGACCTCTCGTCCGAGGTGCTCAAGGCCGTCTTCGCCGCAGGCGGCGAGCTCAAAGGCCTGCTCGTCCCCGGCGCGGGGAGCCTCTCCCGGGCCCAGCTCGACAAGCTCGGCGACAAGGCCAAGGCGCTCGGGGCCAAGGGCCTCGTCTGGATCAAGCGCCAGGACGGCTGGAAGGCCGGTCTCAAGCTGGCCGAGGGCGAATACGAGCGGATCTGGTCCGCCCTGGGCGGCGGCCCGGCCGACCTGGCCCTGCTCGTGGCCGACAAGCGCGACGTCGCGCTCAAGGCCCTGGGCGAGATCCGGCGGACCTGGCCGGTCGACGAGTCGCTGAAGAAGGGCGTCCTTGCCTTCGCCTGGGTGACGGACTTCCCCCTCTTCGAGTGGAGCGAGGAGGAGCGCCGCTACGTCTCCATGCACCACCCCTTCACCTCGCCCGTGGAGGAGGACCTGCCCTTCCTCGAGACCGAGCCGGGACGCGTCCGGGCGAAGGCCTACGACATGATCCTCAACGGCGTCGAGGTCGGCGGCGGCTCGATCCGTATCCACGAGATGGGCGTCCAGCGCCGGATCTTCAAGGCCCTCGGCCTGGGCGAGGCCGAGACCGAGGCCAAGTTCGGCTACTTCCTCGAGGCGCTGGGCTTCGGCGCCCCGCCCCACGGCGGGATCGCCTTCGGCTTCGACCGGCTGGTGATGCTCCTGGCCGGCGAGGAGTCGATCCGGGAGGTCATCCCGTTCCCCAAGACGACGAGCGCCATGGACCTCATGACCAACTCGCCGTCCGACGTCGACGAGCGCCAGCTCGCCGAGCTCGGGCTGAAGCTCAAATAGCGCCGGGACCGCCCGGCTCCGGGAGGTCCGCCATGTCTCCTCTCCGCCGTTCCGTCCTCGCCGTCCTCGCTCTCGGCTTCTTTTCTTGCGCGTCCGGCCCTCTTGGGCCTGTCGCCTCCGCGCTTCGCGCGTCGGGAGGCTCTTTTGAGCCGCCCCAGACGCTGACCCCGGGGCCCCAGGTCCTGACGTTCTTCTCGGACGTCGACGACACGGAGCAGCCCTACGGGCTCTACCTGCCGCGCGACTACAATCCCAAGAAGAAATATCCGCTCGTCGTCAGCCTCCACGGCGCGGGCTCGAACCACCGCCTCAACCTGCGGCGCGTGTTCGGCCTGAGCAACGCCGCCGGCGAGACCGACGTCGAGGCGACGCGCTATTTTCCGCCTCTCAAGGACGTGAACGATATCGTCATCTCGCCCTACGCCCGCGGGACGATGGGCTACCAGGGCCTTGCCGAGAAGGACGTCTACGACGCCCTGGACGACGTGAAGCGGCGCTTCTCGATCGACGAGGACCGCATCTACCTCACCGGCTTGTCCATGGGCGGCGGCGGGACGCTGTGGCTCGGGCTGACCCGGCCCGACGTCTGGGCGGCCATCGCCCCCGTCTGCCCGGCGCCGCCGGCCGAGGCCGCGGACCTCGCGCCGAACGCGCTGAACCTGCCCGTCCACATCCATCAGGGCGGGGCCGATCCGGTCGTGAAGCCCGAGGGCACGCGCGACTGGGTGAAGAAGCTCGCCGACCTCGGGACGAACGTCGGCTACACGGAGTATCCCGGCGTCCAGCACAATAGCTGGGAAAACGCCTACAAGGATGCGGCCATCTTCGACTGGTTCGCCCGGTTCAAGCGCGTCCGCTTCCCGGACCGGGTGCGCTTCGTCACGTCGCGCTATCGATACGACAGCGCCTATTGGGTGCGCATCGACCGCCTGACGCCGGGCTCGCTGGCGAGCGTGGACGCGAGGTTCACGGGGCCGAACAAGGTCGAGATCGAGGCCTCCGGGCTCGAGGCGTTGACCCTGCGTCTGGCCGGGCATCCGAAGTTCTCGGCGCGCAAGCCGGCCGAGGTGACGATCGGCGGCCGGACGATCGCCGTCGCGCCCGGGCCGGGGGAGATCGCCCTCGCCCTCAAGGACGGCGCCTGGGCCGCGGCGAAATACGAGGCGCCGGCGGGATCTCCTGAGCCCGGCGCCCCCTCGGTTCGCGCGTCCGCCGGGGCGAAGGCGAAGGGGCTCGAAGGGCCGCTCGCAGAGGCGCTGGCCGGCCGCCACGTCTATGTCTACGGCACGGCCGGCGACCCCTCCCGGGAGGAGACGGCCGCCCGCCGCGACGTCGCGGCCAAGGCGGCGGACTGGTCGTCGGCCCGGGGCCGGCTGATGGTCTTCCCCCGGGCGATCCCCGATCGGGACGTGAGGCCGAGCGACCTCTCGACGTCGAATCTCGTCCTCTTCGGGACTCGCGAAACGAACGCCCTGATCGAAAGATTCGCGGATCGCTTGCCCCTGGCGCTCGACCAGGCGGCCGGGCCCGGCTACGGCCTGGCGTTCATCTACCCGATCGACGGCCGCTATGTCGTGGTCAGCTCCGGCTTGCCGTGGTGGACGCAGCCTCCCCTGCCCGCCGCTCCGCCGGCCCCCGGGGCCGCCCCCGGCGCGGCGCCCGCGGCCCCGCGGCGCTTCGGGTTCGCCTCGGGGAACGCCATGGCCCTCACCGCGTTCAAGGACTTCATCCTCTTCAAGGATTCGCCGGCCACGCCGGTCGTCGAGGGCCGGTTCGACGCCGACTGGAAGCTCGCGCCCGCGGACGCGGAGAAGCTGGCGGCATCGGGCGTGGTGAAGATCAGGGACGGCGCCGTCGGGAAATAGGGGAACGGGATCGCCCGGCCTTCACCGGATCGCGCTCGGTGCCTGCGTTTTCAGGCTGCGGGTCCTGTCGCCGGCCGTCCTTCAGAAAAAGGGGACACAGAACCTCGCTGGCGTTCGGATCATGGCTGGTTAGTGTCCTGTGTCCCCTTTTTCAAGGGCGCCCCGGCCGGCGCAACCCGCGGCGCGTGACCTACTATCGAACCCGTCGCGTCTCCGCCCAGACGGCGCCGGCGACGCCGCACAGGGTGAAGATGAACACGTGCCAGAGCATCCTCGTGGCGAGGTGTCCGAGCACGGGCCCGCCGGCCGCCGAGGCCATGTAGATCGGCGGGAGGAAGGCCGTCGCCAGGGCGTAAAAGAGGCCGATGATCCCGCCGGAGATCGTGCCCAGAGCGATCCGCTTCCCCAATCCCGAGCTGCCGGCGAGCCGGCTGACGATCGCGGAGGCGAAGACCGGGACCCAGACCGCGGCCCACCAGACGTTCTTGAGCTCGGGGACGCGTCCCTTGAGCTTGAAGAACGCGAAGTCGAGGGCGGCGAGGATCGCCGCGGCCGCGAGGACGATCGGCAGGGCGTGCCCCGCCCGCGCCTTCTTGGCCGCGTTGCGCCGGGCCCGCATCTTGATCCGGTGCCGGATGGTCAGGGGGAAGTTGTAGAACAGGTCGAAGACGGCGTGCTCCAGCCAGGCGCCTTTCTCCCCGAAGATCGGCACGAGGTGGACCGCGCTCGTCGCCGTATGGCCGGCCATGAAGCGAGCCAGGTCGGGATAGTGGTAGGCCATCTGGACGGGGAACGAGAAGTAGCCGATGTATTTGAAGAAGCTCATCCAGAAGGCGATGCTGTAATCCTTGAAGTTCCGCTCGCGGAGGATGAGGCTGGTCGTGTAGATCCCGCGGGCGATCGAGCCGGGCGAGATGGGGATGATCTGGAAGAGGGCGAAGATGACGCCGGTGGTCAGGCTCGCCTGCTGCCAGGTCATCTCCGTGTGGAAGCGGAGGTAGATGAAGGCCACGATCAGGGCCACGACGTGGGTCGTGGGCATGAGCACGATGTGGATGGCCAGGCTCTTCAGGTACTTCTGGATGAACGGCTCCTCGACCTGGCCGTCGATGCGGGCGGCTTCTTCCCGGCTCAGCATGCCGTTGCGCTCGCCGGCGGCGACCATGTCCCGGAGCCATTGGGCCCGCTCCTCGGCTTTGAAGTACA
>Ga0335071_10004814_pt1 | contig 14087 bp, 9 predicted proteins | sample Lox_Sample_15_FD_206724 | JGI IMG/M metagenome (GOLD analysis project Ga0335071, IMG submission 206724) | Soil microbial communities from Loxahatchee National Wildlife Refuge, Florida, United States - Lox_Sample_1.5 | ecosystem: Environmental > Terrestrial > Soil > Wetlands | place: USA: Florida... | reverse complement strand
GGCGGCCAGGCGCCGATCCGCTCGATCGCCTGGGTCCCGCAGGTTGCGAGGGACCAGCGCGCGCAGTTCGAATCTGGCGCCCGCGCGATGGGACTGGCGGATTTCCGGATTTTGGAGCCGGGAGCCAATCATACATTCGTGCCGGCGCAAGACCGGGCCGAGTACTACCCGGTCCTGTTCCATGTCGGCTTCGAAGGCCAGGCATCCGTGGTCGGTGTCGATCTGGGCTCGGCGAAAGCGCGGCGGGACCCGGTTCTCCGGGCGCGCGACACCGGCCGCGGCGCCGCCAGCGGACAGTTGGGAATGCTGACCCTCGGCAACGACGATCCGTCCTATCTCGTCGCCTTTCCGATCTATTCGCCTGGCGGCGTCCCCTCGACCGTCGAGGAGCGCCGCGCGCGGTTCCGCGGCGTGGTGTACGGCGCGTTCCAGTTGCGGCGCATGCTGTCGGCAGCGATCGAGCACACGCCCGACATTCGCGAAACGATCGCCTTCAGCTTCGGCCGCTCCGGTGATCCGAGTTCGCAACAGATCGTCGCCGTCTATTCGCCGTCGACGAAGGTGATCGGGGCCGCTCCGTCCGGCGATGATCCGACCAAAGACGCAGCCTATCGCGCGGTCCGTTCGTTCGAGATCATGGGACAGAGCTGGACCCTGACCTCCGGGTTTTCCGAAGATGTGGTCGCCGCCCAGCGTTCGGCGGCCCCGCTGGCCGTCCTCCTGGCCGGGCTGCTTCTGACCGCCGCTCTCGGCGCCTATGTCGCGCGCGAGCGGTGGCAAATGGTGAAGATCAAAGACGTGGTCGCCCTGCAGACCGCCGATCTCCATCTCGGCAATACCGCACTGAAATCGGTCGAGACGGAGTTGCAGCGGACCAACACAACGATGTCGACCTTGCTCGAGAACCTGCCGATCGCCGTCAGCCTCGTCGGGCCGGACCAGCGCTTCCTGGCGTTCAATAATTTGTTCCGGGAAGAATTCGGCTGTTCGCCGGATGAGCTCAAGATCGGCGATTCCTTCGAAACATTTATCAGGCTGATAAAGGCGCGCGGCCTTCATGGCCGAGACGACACGGACAGCATCCTGCGCCAACGGCTAGAGACGGCCACGACGCGGAGGCCGGAACGCTTCGAGGTGTCTTGGCCCGGCGGACGGACGGTCGATGTCCGCATCGCTCCACTCCCCAGCGGGGGGTTCGTGACGGCGCGGATCGACATCACGCGGGTGAAGCAGGCGCAAGCCGAGGCCGAAGCGGCGCGCGCCCGCATGGCGGACTGGACCACCACCGCGAGCGACTGGTTCTGGGAATCGGATGCGGAAGGAAAAATCGCGTTCCTGTCCGACAGCTTCGAGGCCGCCACCGGGGTGAAAGTTGCCGACCGGATGGGCACCCGGCGGCTGGACCTCCAGCCTGGCGACCGTGCGGACGACCCCAAGTGGCAGGCCCACCTCGCCGGCAATGCCGCCCACCGCCCGTTTCGCGATTTTATCCTCGAGATGAAGACGCCCGCGCGCACCCTCCACCTGAGCGTCAGCGGCAAACCCGTGTTCGATGCCTCAGGGCGGTTCACCGGCTATCGCGGAACGACCCGCAACGTGACGGCCCAGGTCGACGCGGAGCGGGCGCTGGAGCGGCAGACGAACACATTGTCGACGCTGATCGAAAACCTGCCGATCGGCGTCGCATTGCTGGATCGCGAGCTGCGGCTGGTCGCCTTCAACCAGCCGTATTTCACGACCCTGGGCCTGCCGGCACATTTCGTCGAGATCGGCGATCCGGTGGAGAAGGTGGTCCGGCATAACGCGGGGCGCGGCGATTATGGACCGGGAGAGACCGAGGCGGTCGTTTGCGACGTGCTGGGCACGCTTCGGGCGCCGCAGCAGAGCTCCTATGAGATGAAACAGGGCAGCGGGCAGATCGTCGAAATCAGCGCCCGACCGCTGGCGAGCGGCGGACTGGTCTCTACGTTCACCGATATCACCGAGCGCCGGCGCCGCGAGACGGAGCTCGAGCAGGCGCACAAGGAGTTCGAGCTGCAAGCCGCCGAGCTGAAGCAGATGAATTTCGACTTGCGTCGCGAGGTGGGTAAGCGCGAAGAGGCGACCAGCCAGCTCGAGGCCGCCAATGCGAAGCTCCAGGCGCTGGTCGATGCGTCGCCGCTGCCGATCGTCAGCCTCGATACGCGGCGCCGTGTGGTCACTTGGAATCGCGCCGCGGAGCGCCATTTCGGCTACGCGGCTTCGGACGTCATGGGTCGCGCCTATCCCCTCGTGCCGCCGGAGGGCGAAGTGGAGTTCGATGCGCTGTTCGAGCGCAGCAAGGCCGGCGAGCACTTGCGGGATATCGCGGTCAAACGGCGCCATAAGGACGGCCGGGTTCTCGATGTCGTTTTCTCCGGATCGCCCCTCTACAACGCCGATCATCGTCTGGTCGGTGTCGTCTATGTGCTGGAGGACGTCACCGATAAGAAGAAGATCGAGACCCAGATCGCGCAGGCGGTGAAGATGGACGCGGTCGGCCAGCTCACCGGCGGGATCGCGCACGACTTCAACAATCTGCTCGGGATCGTCATCGGCAATCTGGACCAGCAGATCGACACTCTCGACAATCGCCCCGCTGCAGCCGACGAAATCAAGGCTCTCGGCCGCGAGGCGTTGGACGCCGCTCTGCGCGGCGCCGAGCTGGTGCGGCGGCTGCTGGCCTTTTCTCGCAGTCAGCCGCTGCAGCCCAAGGTCATCGAGGTCGGCACGATCACGCGTGAGGTTGAGCCGCTGCTGTGGCGGGCGCTCGGCGAGCACGTCACCCTCGAAACGCGCGTCGCCAACGATCTATGGAAGGTCAGTGCCGACCCCACGCAACTGGAGAACGTGATCGTCAACCTCGCGATCAACGCCCGCGACGCGATGCCGAACGGCGGCCATATCAAGATCATCTGCGCCAACCGGACGCTCGATGCGGCCGCCGCGGAGTCAGCGGAACTGCCGGCCGGCGACTACGTGGCGGTGTCGGTGTCCGACACCGGGACCGGCATCCCGCCCGACGTCCTGGCCCGCGTGTTCGAGCCGTTCTTCACCACCAAGGAGGTCGGCAAAGGCAGCGGCCTCGGTCTGAGCATGGTCTATGGCTTCGCGCGCCAGTCGGGCGGCGGCGTGCGCATCTACAGCGAGGTCGGCCGTGGCACGGAAGTGCGGGTTTATTTGCCGCGCGCCCATGGCGATGTGGCCGCGAGCGGGACTGACGGCGACGACCCGTCCGCCGGCATTCCCTCGGGCCATGAGAGGGTTCTGCTGGTCGAGGACAAGGCGGAGGTTCGAGCGATGGCCGCGCGACTCCTCACCAGCCTCGGGTACCAGATCCTCGAAGCGGAGAGCGGCGTCAGCGCGCTCGAACTCGTCAAGCGCGGGGCGACGTTCGACGTGCTGTTCACGGATATCGTGATGCCGGGCAACATGACCGGAATCGACCTCGCGCACGAAGTACGGCGGCAGCGGCCGGGATTGCCAATACTCCTGACCTCGGGATTTTCGGACCCCGAGACGCTCCATGCCGAAGCGACGGCGCTCGGCGTTCAGGTGCTGCGCAAGCCCTACCGCAAGGCCGAGCTGGCAGAGTATCTCCGCGCAGCGCTCGATCGGGCCGCGGCGCGGGTGACATAGCGCATATCGACACGCAACACGGGAGGGGAACATGCCCGATAGGATGGGTGCCATACAGCTCCACGCCGTGCTGGATACGGCGGTCGATGGCATTATTTTGATCGATGCCGCGGGCATCGTGCTGATGTTCAACGCGGCGTGCGAGCGGCTGTTCGGCTATAACGCCGGCGAAGTTCTCGGCCAGAACGTGAAGATGCTCATGCCGGCGCCGTTTCGGGCCGAGCACGACGGCTATCTCGAGAACTATCACCGCACGGGCGAGCGCAAGATCATCGGCATCGGCCGGGAAGTCGTGGGGCGCCGCAAGGACGGCAGCACGTTCGCGATGGACCTCTCGGTCGGCGAGGCCCGGCACGAGGGCCGGACGACGTTTGTCGGCATCATCCGCGACGTCACCGAGCGCAAGCGGACCGAGCAGGAAGTCCGGCAGACGGCCGCGCGGCTGCGCGCGGTGCTCGACACCGCGGTGGACGGGGTGATCCTGATCGACGCGCGCGGCGCCGTGCTGATGTTCAATCCCGCCTGCGAGCGGCTGTTCGGCTACCGCGCGGAAGAGGTGCTGGGCCGCAACGTGAAGCTCCTCATGCCGGAGCCGTACCGCAAGGAGCACGACGGCTATATCGACAACTATCGCCGCACCGGCCAGCGCAAGATCATCGGCATCGGCCGCGAGGTCGTCGGTCAGCGCAAGGACGGCACGACCTTCCCCATGGACCTTTCGGTCGGCGAGGCGAAGCAGGAGGGCGAGGCGGTCTTTGTCGGCATCATCCACGACCTGACGGATCGCAAGCGCACCGAAGAGCAGCTCGTGCAGGCGCAGAAGATGGAGACGGTCGGCCAGCTCTCCGGCGGCATCGCCCACGACTTCAACAACCTGCTCACGGTCATCATTGGCAACGCCGACGAGTTGAGCGACGCCCTCAAGGCGCGGCCCGACCTCAAGCAGCTCAGCGACGCCATCAATCGCGTGCGGGCAGAGCGGCGCCGAGCTGACGCGCCGCCTGCTGGCGTTCAGCCGCCGCCAGACCCTCCAGCCGGTCGCCATCGACTGCAACCAGATGATCGGCAACATGCAGCGACTCCTGCGGCGCACGTTGCGCGAGGACATCGAGATCCGGACGAAGCTGGATCAATCTCTGACCCCTGCCTTTGCCGACCCGGCGCAACTCGAATCCGCGGTTCTCAATCTGGCGCTCAACGCCCAGGACGCGATGTCCGCTGGCGGCTGCCTGACCTTGAGCACCGCCGACGCGGCCCTCGATCGCGAATACACGACGCAGCATCCGGAGGTCAGGGCGGGCCAATACGTGATGATTGCGGTGACCGACGACGGTGCCGGCATGACGCCGGAGGTCAAAGAGCGGGCCTTCGAGCCGTTCTATACGACCAAGGAAGTCGGCAAGGGCAGCGGCCTGGGCCTCAGCATGGTGTACGGCTTCGTCAAGCAGTCGAACGGCCACGTCTCGATCTACAGCGAGCCCGGCCTCGGGACCACGGTGCGGCTCTACTTGCCCGTGGTCCCGGGCGCGGCAGAAACGCCCGCCGCATCCCCATCGTCGCTGCCGGATGCCACGGTAGGGGGCAGCGCCACGATCCTCGTCACGGAGGATGATCCGTTCGTCCGCGGCTACGCGGTCGTGACCTTGAAGGGGCTCGGCTACCGCGTCATCACCGCTGCGGATGGCCGCGAGGCGCTCGCCCATTTGGCCGATGGCGCCAAGCCGGACGTGCTGTTCACCGACATCGTGATGCCGGGCGGCATGAACGGCTGGGAGCTGGCACGCCATGCGCAGCAGATGCAGCCCGGGATCAAGGTGCTGTTCACGTCGGGATACGCGCTCGATACGCTCGTCGAGCGCGGACGGCTCGAACCCGGCACGGTCATTCTGAACAAGCCGTACCGCAAGGCCGAGCTGGCCGGGCGGCTGCGCGAAATCCTGGGCGCCGCTCAGACGCAGTAGATGTCGAGCATGCCGGGGATGTAATCGTTCTGCAGCACGATCTTCTTGCGCGCGATCAGCCATTTGCCTTCGCGCAAGACGAGCTCGTGCTCGGCGTGGCCGAAGAACGCGTGTGTCTCGCGCGAGCGGGTGAAGAACACCTGCGTGGTCCAGGATGCCCGCAGCTTGAGGCGCTCGGCGGCCGGCGGTTCGGTGAGGCGGATATTGCCGAGCAGGTGGGTGGTGCGCGGCAGCGGCATCGAGGCGGGCGAGCGGCCCGAGCGGATGCGCACGATCCGGTCTTCGAGGCCGGCGCGGCTCGCGTAGTAGATGTGCGAGAGCTCCTTCCGGGGGTCGGCGGTCAAGGTTTCGTCGTGGCGCCAGGTCGGGATCCAGTACTCGCAGTCGGCGGTGAAGAGCGCCAGCCAGTCATCCCAGCGCTGCTCGTCGAGGCAGATCGCCTCGCGCTCGAGGAGCTCGGTGCCGGCCGCGAGGGCCGCCGCGTGCGCGGCCGATGGTGCGCTCACGGATAGGCCTTGCGGTCGTCGAGGCCTGCCTCCATCAGCCGTAGCCATTCGCGATAGGGCCCATGCAGCAGAGCCTCGGTCTGCGTCTTGTAGGTGCCGGTCTCGCTGGTCGCGGGCGAGATGCCGAGCGATTGCGCCACGTCGTTGGCGCCGCGCACCACATTCGCCGTGCCCCGCGAATAACCTTGCAGCCACGGCATGGTCTCGGCCTGGAAGCCGTGCTGGCAGTCTTCGTACACGGTCGTGTCGTCGGGCGTGGCAAGGCCGCCCGGATTGAAGAAGTCTTCGAACTGCCGCAGACGCCAGGCGCGCAGCTCGGGATTCTCGCCGATCGGCGCCAGGCAGTAGCTGCGCATCTCGGTGCGGTCGACCGCCACCGGGCGGAAGGTGCGCAGCATCAGGGTGATCGCATCGGGGATCTGCAGGTTCGGGAAGATCGAGATGATGCGGCCCTTGAGCATCCATTCGGCGCGCAGGTCGCCCACGCGGCTCCGGATCTCCTCGATCGCCGGATAGATGGGCCGCTTCTCGGGCTCGGCCTGGTTCGCCCAGAACGCCGCATGCCCGTGCGCGAAGGTGAACATGCCGGCGGCCTGGGCCGGCCGCTTCGCCCAGTCGAACTGGCGCGCCACCACGTTGCCGGCCCCGGCGCGGCGCCGGCCCTGGATCTCCATGAAGCTGATATGGGTCGACGTCAGGTGATAGGCGTCGAGGCCGTTGTCGAGCTGCAGCTTCCAATTTCCGTTGTAGGTGTAGATCGAGCGGCCGGGGATGAACTCCATCCCGTGCGGCCCCTGGTCCATCGCGAAGTCGAGGAACACCCGCGCATCGCCGAGGAAGTCCTCGAGCTCGGGCACGTCGGGCGACAGGCTGCCGAAGATCAGGCCCTTGTAGCTCGCCACGCGCGCGAGGGGCACGAGGTCGTGGCCCTCCGCGTCGAAGCCGGCCGGATAGCTGCCGGCGGCACGGTCCTTGATGTCGAGATTGGCCCCGGCGGAATCGTAGACCCAGCCGTGATAGGGGCAGCTGTGGTGCTTGGAATTGCCCTGCTCGGCGCGGCAGACGATGGCACCCTTGTGCCGGCAGACGTTCAGCATGGCGCGGACGCGCATCTGCGCATCGCGGGTCACGAGGACCGGGACGCGGCCGATCTGCGCCGTAATGAAGTCGTGCGGCCGTGCGATCTGCGATTCGAGCCCGAGGAAGTTCCAGGTGCGCTCGAAGATGTACTTCATCTCGAGCGCGAACAGCTCCGGATCGGCATAGACGTCGCGGTGAACGCGGAACACGCCGTCCTGCGGCCGGTCATCGACATAGGGAGAGACGTCGTTGCGGCGAAGCCCGCCTGAGCCGCCCGCCTTGATCCGTGCCACGTTCATCAGCGATCCGTCGCCTTTCGAAATGCGTGCGCCAAGCTTCGATCCGAAGCCGGCCCCAAGTCAATGCGAAGCGCCTGTTCCGCCATCCAGAAACAGAAAAAAGATGCCGCAACCGGGCTCCTGCAGTATCGTTAAATCTCTAAGCTTTATATCCCTAAGATTGGGGCGGGAAGACAGGAGCGGGTCATGCAGGACAGCGTCCGTTTCATCGATCAGACCGGAAAACCGCCGGGCAAGATCGACCTATGGCCGGCGGTGGTCATCTCGAAAGAGACGATCGATGCCGAGGTCGAGCGCCTGGCCAACCTCCCGAGGCCGGCCAACGGCCGCCGGCGCTCCCTGATCCAGCATCCCGCCAACCAGCTCTCGACCGGTCTCGCCCCGGGGATCGGCGTGGCGCTCGACGTGCTGCTGCCCGGCGAGCGGACCGTCGCCTACCGCCAGAACTCGACGCAGGTGAACTTCGTCATCCGCGGCAAGGGGCACTCGGTGGTCGGCGGCCAGCGCTTCGAGGTGAAGCTGTACGACGTCTGGAACACACCCTCGATGCACCATTACTGGCACGGCAACGACGGCGACGACGTGCTGGTGCGGCTGACGTACTCGAATGCGCCGCTGCTCGAGATGATGAACATCCATTACGTCGAGGAGAACCCGCCGCCGGTGCAGGCGGTCGCGCACGAGGAGCTCTCCGAGGAGGACAAGAAGCGCCGCATCTCGCCGTTCGGAACGATCAAGCTGCAGGAGGACGGCGCGTGGCTGATGCCGTACGAGGTCCTCATCAACCCGCCGGCGGTCGAATCCAAGGCGCTGCATTGGCCGTGGGAGACGGTGAAGCACCATGTCGACAAGCTGGAGGCGCTCGGCAAGGACTATGTCGGCCGCCGCCTCTATATGCTCTACAACCCGATGACCGGGCGCACCAACGGGTGCACGCCGTCGTTCTTCGCCACGATGACGCTTCGGCCGCCGAAGATCGTCGACCGGCCGCACCGCCACAGCTCGGCCGCGATCAACTATTACTTCCACGGCACCGGCCGCTCGACCGTCGAGGGCAAGGTGTACGAGTGGAAGGCGGGCGACCTGATGCTGTCCGCCCCCGGCTGGGCGGTCCACAATCACGCCTCGTACGATGATTACGTCTACGAGCTCACGGTGCAGGACCAGCCGCTGAACATCGCGATGGAATCGCTCCTGTGGCAGGAGAGCCTGAAGATGCCGATGGCGGTACTGGGCGTGCAGGAAGGCTTCGGCACCAACCGGGCGGCGGGGTGAGCGCCATGATGAAGCTGAAGCCGGGCTTCCTCCGCGGCTCGTATCCGCCGCTGGTGACGCCGTTCAAGAACGGCGAGGTGGACTATGGCACGTATGAAAAGCTGATCGAGCGCCAGATCGCCGGCGGCTCGCACGGCATCCTGGTCAACGGCACGACCAGCGAGCCGTCGACCCTGACGGTCGAGGAGCGCAACAGGCTGGTCGAGCTCGCGGTCAAGACCGCGGCGGGGCGCGTGCCGGTGGTGGCCGCGACCGGTTCGCAGAGCCACGCAGACAGTGTCGCGCTGAGCAGGGCGGCGGAGAAGGCCGGGGCGGACGCGCTCCTGATCCTCACACCCTATTTCATCCGCCCGCCGCAGCGCGGCATGGCGGAGTACTTCATCGATCTGGGCAAGCGCACATCGCTGCCGGTCATGATCTATCACATCCCCGGACGTGCCGCGGTCAACATCGCCGTCGACACGGTGGCGCAGATCGCCGACGCGGCGCCGAACCTCGTCGGCATCAAGCACGCGTTCAACGACCTGACCTTCGTGACCGAGCTGCTCGTCCGCATGGGGCCGGAGTTCCGCGTGCATGTCGGGCTCGAAGACCTGTCGCTGCCGATGCTGGCGGTCGGTGCCAGCGGCCTGATGAACGCGGTCGGCAATCTGGCGCCGGACAAGATCAGCGCGCTTTACGAGAAGACCGCTGCGGGCGATCTCGCGGGTGCACGCGCGCTCCACTACGAACTGTTCGAGCTCAACCAGTCGGTGTTCTTCGACACCAACCCGATCCCCATCAAGTACATGATGAAGCGGCTCGGCATCCTGCCGAACGAGGAGCACCGGCTGCCGATGGTGCCGGCCACCCCGGAGCTCGCGAAGCGGCTCGACGGCGTGCTCGAGCGCGCAGGCCTGCTGGCCGGGGCGGCGCGCAAGATCGCCTAGCGTAAAGCGGGGGCAGGGACACCGCGGCGGCATGTATATGCCTCCGGAAAACGCGTCAACACGTCAACGCCTCCAGATAAGCGTCTGGCTTCACTGAGAATTCACCGAAAAATCGCACGTCAACACCTGGTCAGTGGCGGTCAACGGCCGCGACGGGCATCTCCGTCTTAGGTTGAAAGCAATGCAAACGCGCACGCTCGGGAAGTCGGATCTCAAGGTCAGCGTCGTCGGCCTGGGCTGCAACAATTTCGGCCAGCGGATCGACGAGGAGGCCTCGCGGAAGGTCATCCACAAGGCGCTCGATGTCGGGATCACGCTGTTCGACACCGCCGATATCTATGGCAATTACGGCGGCTCCGAGACCTGCCTCGGCAAGTTCCTCGGGCCCCGGCGCAAGGACATCGTGCTCGCCACGAAGTTCGGCATGCCGATGGACAAGGAGGACAAGCTTCAGGGCGCCTCGCGGTCCTACGTCCTCTCGGCGGTCGAGGCGAGCCTCAAGCGGCTCAAGACGGACTGGATCGACCTCTACCAGCTGCACCGGCCGGACCCGAAGACGCCCATGGAAGAGACGCTGGGCGTGCTCAACGACGTCGTGCGCACAGGCAAGGTGCGTTACATCGGCTGCTCGAACCTGTCCGCCGCGCAGGTGAAGGAGGCAGTCGATATCTCGAAGCGCCGCGGCTGGCCCGCCTTCGTCACCTGCCAGAACGAGTACAGCCTGCTCGTGCGCGACAGCGAATCCGATCTGGTGCCGCTGATGCAGAAGGAGGGCATGGGATTTCTCCCGTATTTCCCGCTCGCGAACGGGCTGCTCACAGGCAAATACAAGCGCGGTCAGGCGAAGCCCGAGGGCGCCCGGCTCAGCTACATGAAGAACCACTCCGACCGCTATCTGACCGAGGCCAATTGGGCACGCGTCGAGAAGCTGCAGGCATTCGCCGCGTCCAAAGGGCGCAGCCTCATCGAGCTGGCCTTCTGCTGGCTTCTGGCGAAGCCCACCTTGGCCAGCGTCATCGCCGGCGCCACCAAGCCCGAACAGGTGGAGCAGAACGTCCGCTCCACGGGCTGGACCCTGACCCCGGACGAGGTGCAGGCGGTCGATGCGATGTCGGGCGGGATGACGTCGCGCTGAGCGGCCACTCAGCCGTACTTGGCCATGATCTCGTCTTTGAAGCGCGTCCGGTCCCACTGATGAAACAGGCAATAGGGGCGGCCGGACGACGTCTTGACGCAGCCATCCTCGGCGTCGAACAGCGGCTCGGGACACAGGAGCTTGGGCCGAAACTGGGCCATCTTGGACGGATCCATCAGCGTGCCGCCTTGGCAGGCCCATGCTGATGTGTCCGGATCGGCGAATAACGTGGTCGCGCGAAACGGGCTTTGCTGCAGAAGAAAGTTGTAGACCGCCTGGTCGGGATTCCGGATCGGGCGGTTGAGGCTCATCTGGAAGATCACCATCGCCGCGTCTTTCACGCCGCCATACGTTCCCGCGATCGTGCCGGCATTGTAGATCGTGTGCTCCCTGTGGATCTGGTGAAGGTGAGGCCCGAAGGTGTTATGGAAATTTTTGTCACCCCAGGGCTCGTCCTTGTACCTCAGCCCCTCGGAGGCCGCGATCAGGTTGGGCGGGCCCACGGCGCGATCCCAGGTCTCGTGAAGGAGCTGATCGAGCGCTTGGCTGGGATCGGTCTGGAAGATCACATCCCGCACGTCGGTCGCGATCACGTAGCGCGGACGATGCTCGTGGCCTAGCTCGGACAGCGCGTTCGACACATGGAAGAAGCGCTCGACGATCACCGGAACCTCGGATCGATGGACCGCGTTTCCCTGCGCATCGATGCCGGACATCAGGACGTTGATGCCGCTTTCGCCGAGCTTCGCGAGCGTCGCCCCGTCGCAGTTGAGTGCCACTAGTGCTGCGGAGCCGGTAAATCCGCAGTGCCGGATCGAGTTGACCCAGTATTTGATGACGTTCCAGTCGTACCCGTCGCTGACGCCGATGATCAGGTCCTTCATCGTCAGCTCGGCGCTTCCTCCGGGCCGATGAAATCGACCGCACCCCTTGTGTCGGCCTTCTCGAAATCGGCGCCGCGCGTGTCGGCACGCGTGAAGACGGCATCCTGCAGGATCGCGTATTTGAAATTGGCGCCGGTCATCGTGGCGCCGGTGAAGTTCACGCTGTTCAGCTTGGCGCGCCGGAACTCGCTGCCGTTGAGGTTGGCGTTCATGAGCTTGGCGTGCTCGAGATTGGCGGGCCAGATATGCGTGGACGAGCCCAGGATGTCGACCGGCCCGAGCCGCGTGCCGACGAGCCGGGCGCCGGTCATGTTGGCGCGGCGGAGCGCGGCCCCCCGCAGATCGGCATAGCTCAAATCGGCATCGCGCAGATCGGCATAGCTGAGGTCGGCCATGAGCAGATTGGCCTTCGACAGGTCGGCACCGCGCAGGACGGTGAGCTCGAGGCTGGCCGCGGACAGGTTGGCCCCTTCGAGGTTCTGGCGGCTGAGGTCGAACCGCGCGAGCTCGGCCCGGCGGCCCGTCTTGCCCGAGGAGTGGATCCAGTTCGCGTGCTGGAGCAGCACCTCCTTGAGCGGTGCTCCCAGCGACTCGAGGTTGCGCGGCAGCTGGGCCCGGCTGAAATCCGTCCGGCTTTTGTCCAGGTCATCGAGCATGGCACCGGTCAGGTCGGCGCCGTCCAGCTTGGTGCCATGCATGATGGCGCGCGCGAGGACGGCTCCGTGGAAGATGGCGCCGCTCAGGTTTGCCTCGGACAGGTCCGCCCCTTCGAGCACCGAGCCGGTGAGGTTCGACTGGCTCAGATCGGCCTTCTGCAGCTTCGCGTTTCGCAGAATCGCGTCGGTGAGGTCGGTCTGCATGATGAAGGCGTTCGACAGCTTGGCGGCGGTCAGATCGGCGCCGCGGATGACCGCACTGCCGAGGTCGGCGACGTTCATGTCGAACGTCATCATGGCGAGGTTGCCGCGGCGGTCCGATTTGAGAAGCACGCCAGCCCGCAGATCCACCTCCTGCATCTCGGCATTGGTCAGCACGGCACCGCGCACGCAGGCCCCGCGCAGATCGGCACGGACGAGGTTGGCGTTGGTGAGGTCGCTGGCCCGCAGATCGGCTGCGAACAGGATCGCCGACGTGAGCTTGGTACCGCGGAAGTTGGCGTGCTGGGCGCGGCAGCCGCTGAAATCCGCATCCGACAGGTCCTTGTTCGAGAGGTCGCGGTAGGACAGGTTCCGGAAGCTCAGGTTCGCCCGTTTGCCGCCGATCACGCCGTGCATGAACATGTGATGGAGTCGCATGACTTCATCGAGCTCCGGCTGGGTTATGTCCTTCCAGCCAGAGGCGAATTCAGTCGGAAACTCGCTGTCGCCCATGCCGCGATCTAAGCACAGAGTGCCGAATCCGGCAAAAGTTGCTCAATTGCTGGCTTTAGGCCCGTCTTATGGCGTGGCTTGCGCGACGTTCTGAATCTCGTGCACGAGCTTTTTCAGGATCGCATCGGCGAAATCCTGATAGTCGTGCGCCGAGATGACGAAGGCGCCCGGGCCGCCGACGACGTTCTCGCGGTAGAACGCATCGAGATGCGGCTCTTCGTGCAGCACGGCGAGGCCGTTGATCGTCACTCCTTGGAAGACCGCATCGTCGCGCGCCGCCGCAGCCGGCCGGCCGTTGTTGTTGGCGCCGTCGCCCGAGACGTCGATCACCCGCCGCCCGCCATCGAAGCCGCCCGCGTTGAACTGGCCCATCGCGAAGTCGATGGCATCGCCGATCGCGGTTTCGCCGCCGATGACAAGGCGCGGGGCAATCTCCAGCTCGCCCGCGAAATGCTCCAGGCTGGCCTCATCGGCCAGGCGCCGCCATTCGAAATCGACCTGATGGACCCCGGCGTTCGACCACTCGAACAGCATGACCGCGATCGAGCGCTGCGGTCCCGAGCGGATGGCCTTGAGCAGGTCGGGATGTCGGAAGGCCGCCGCATAGCCTTGCAGCTGCAGGTAATACTCGTCGATCGTGACGCTGGAGGAGGAGTCGATCGCCAGCACGAGCTGCAGGTCGACCGGCTCGGCGCGCGCCGCGACAGGTGCGGCGAGGGCGATCGCCAGCACGAGACCGGCCGCGGAAGCACGAAGCCGCATCGAGAGACCATCAGGTCGGCATATGGCGATTTTAAGGCGGCAGGGTTATGAAGTTGGAATGAATTCGGACGCCGATGCGTGCGCGGTCCTGAGCGTCGCCGAAATGGCGAGCGCCGACGCGGCCGCGATCCAGGCCGGCACGGCGGGCGAGGCGCTGATGGCGGCGGCCGGTGCCGCGGTCGCCGAAGAGGTGCTCCGCCGCGGCCCGGCGGGTGCGGTGACCGTGCTG
>Ga0335071_10004813_pt1 | contig 14087 bp, 8 predicted proteins | sample Lox_Sample_15_FD_206724 | JGI IMG/M metagenome (GOLD analysis project Ga0335071, IMG submission 206724) | Soil microbial communities from Loxahatchee National Wildlife Refuge, Florida, United States - Lox_Sample_1.5 | ecosystem: Environmental > Terrestrial > Soil > Wetlands | place: USA: Florida... | reverse complement strand
TCGTCGATGACGCGACCGTGACCATCGAGAACATCAACTTCCATCTCGAGCAGGGAATGGAGGTCGAGCCAGCGATCCTCGAGGGCGCGCGGCAGATCGCACTGCCGGCGCTGGTGTCCACGCTGTCGATCTGCATCGTGTTCGTGCCCATGTTCCTGCTGAGCGGAGTGGCGCGCTACCTGTTTGTGCCGCTGGCTGAGGCAGTGGTCTTCGCCATGCTCGCGAGCTACCTGCTTTCGCGCACCGTGGTGCCGACCATGGCCAGATATCTTCTGCTGGAACACAGCGACGCGGAGACGGCGAGAAAACTGGCGAGCCGCAACCCTCTGGTGCGGTTCCAGCACGCCTTTGAGCGCAGTTTTGACCAGATGCGGCACGGGTATCTCCGCTTGCTCACTTTCTGCGTCGATAACGCGACCGCCTTCATCGTCATCTTCCTCGTGTTCATGGTCGGCTCGGTGCTCGCCCTCACTCCGTGGCTCGGCGCCGACTTCTTTCCATCCGTCGATTCCGGCCAGTTCACGATTCACATTCGCGCGCATACGGGCACGCGAATCGAGGAGACGGCTGCTCTGTGCGATCACATCGAGCAGACCATCCGGGAACAGATTCCCCAGAATGAGCTGGCGACCATCCTTGACAACATTGGACTGCCTTATTCGCCGCTCAATCTTTCCTACTCTGTGTCGGCGCCGGTCGGCCCATCCGACGCCGATATTCAGGTGCAGCTCAGCCCCAAGCATCATCCCACCGCCGCCTACGTGCAGCGGGTTCGCGCAACGCTTCTCGAGCGGTATCCGGGTGTTACGTTCTACACCGTGCCTGTCGACATCGTGACGCAAATTCTGAACTTCGGCCTCGCCTCACCCATCGACATCCAGATCATCGGCCCCGATCTCTACCGCAATCGCGCTCTCGCCGAGCGCATGCTGAATGAAGTCCGTTACGTTCCAGGCGCAGTGGATGCGCGCATCCAGCAGCCGTTCAATTACCCAAACTTCACCGTGAATGTGGACCGTACCCGAGCGCAGTCGATCGGATTGACGCAGCAGAACGTGGCGCAGAGCCTGCTTGTCGCGCTGAGCGGCAGCTTTCAGACGAGCCCGAGCTTCTTTCTCGATCCGCGCAACGGCGTCTCGTACAACGTGGCGGTGATGGCGCCGCAATACAAGCTGGACACGATGGCGCAGCTGAAGAGCCTACCTGTAACCGGCACGTCAGCTGCACAGGTCTCGAGCGCATCCCCATCGACAACGGCGCCCGGCTCGGCGGGGACAGCGTCCTCGGGTGCAGCCTTCACCGGCGCTCCCGGCGCGGGCAAGCCGGTGCAGATCCTTGGCAATCTTGCCTCGTTCCAGCCCGGCGCCGAGCCAGGCACCGTGAGCCATTACGACATCCAACCCGTCATCGATATTTACACCAATGTTGAAGGCACCGACCTGGGCAGCGTGACCAGGGCCATGCAGAAGATCGTCAACGAGCACCAGAAGGACCTGCCGCGCGGCTCGCATTTCATTCTGCGCGGGCAGAGCGAGACGATGTACACCTCATATTTCGGCCTGCTGACCGGCCTCGCCTTTGCCATTCTGCTGGTGTATCTGCTGATCGTGGTGAACTTCCAGTCGTGGCTCGATCCGTTCTTGATCGTCGCGGCGCTGCCCGCCGCGCTGGCCGGCATCGTCTGGCTCCTCTTCCTCACAGGAACGCGCTTAAGCGTGCCGGCTCTTACCGGGGCCATCATGTGCATGGGCGTGGCAACGGCCAATTCAATCCTCGTGGTAAGCTTCGCGCGCGAGCAGCTGGAGATTCTGGTCGGCGATGCGCGCCAGGCCGCCCTCAATGCCGGGTTTGTCCGGCTGCGGCCCGTGATCATGACGGCGCTGGCGATGATCATCGGCATGGTGCCGATGTCGCTGGGCCTGGGCGAGGGCGGCGAGCAGAATGCGCCGCTGGGCCGTGCCGTGATCGGCGGACTGCTTCTGGCCACCGCAGCCACGCTGTTTTTCGTACCGGTATTTTTCTCCGTCGTACACGGCTGGCTGGAGCGCCGGCGCAGGGCCAAACAGCCGGCCGGCATCAGCACCGGCGAGGACGACTTTGCCTGATTGGAGGCATTCGATATGAGCAACGAAAACAAGCGCAGCCCGGATTCAGCCGCCCGACCTATAGCGAGTCACGATCACGCTCCGGAGCAGGAACCGATCTCGAAGCATAAGGTGGCGATTGGGCTGGTTGTGCTGTTCATCGCGGCCGTGGTGCTCGCCGGCCTCGGCATGCTGGCACGAGTGCATGCTAACACCGCGTTGGCGCAACGCACCACCGCCGCAGCTGCGCCCACGGTGGCTGTGGCGCCTGCGAAATCGGGCGCACCCGCCGACGAGTTTGTGCTGCCCGGCAACGTGACTGCTTACACAGACGCTCCCATCTACGCGCGCACCGACGGCTACCTGGTTCGCTGGTACTTCGACATCGGCGCCCACGTGAAGAAGGGCGACCTGCTGGCGGTGATCGACACGCCCGAACTGGACAAGCAGGTAGCACAGGCTGAGGCCGACCTGGCCACTGCGCAGACCAACGCATCGAACGCCAAAGTGCAGGCCGACCGCTACGCTGGCCTGGTGAAATCCGATGCGGTTTCGCAGATCGACACAGATACGTTCACAACACAAGCCGCGGCCACTTCGTCTGCGGTGAAATCTGCCGAGGCCAACCTGCAGCGGCTGCGGGAGATGCAGTCGTTTGAGAAGGTATACGCGCCGTTCAGCGGCGTGATCACGGCGCGCAACGTCGACACCGGACAGCTCATCAGCCAAGGATCGGCAACAGAACTCTTTCATCTGCAGGCGCTCGACACCCTGCGCGTCTACGCCGACGTTCCGCAACTTTACACCCAGACTCTGAAGCGCGGAATGAAGATCCCGCTGACGTTTCCCGAGCGGCCGGACGCCTCATTCGAGGGCACGCTGGTGCGCACGGCCGACGCCATCGACCCGGCGAGCCGCACCCTGCTGGTTGAGGTGGACGTGAACAACCGCAAGGAAGAACTCATGCCGGGAGCGCTCGCGCAGGTCCATTTCAAGACACCCCCGGTTGGACCAACTTTCATCATCCCAACGGCCGCGCTCATCTTCCGGCATGAGGGAATGCAGGTAGGGCTGGTAGAGAACTCGAGCGAAGGGACCGTGGCTCATCTTGTAAAGGTCACAATCGGAGAAGACGACGGCGCCACGGTGCAGATCATCGCCGGGCTGAACGCCAGCGACCAGGTCATCCAGGATCCGCCGGACTCGCTGATCGACGGCGAAAAAGTGACTGTCGAAAAGCCGGGCGATGGGCACACTGCGGGAGGCCTTTAGGCGTGGGCAGCGTAACCCAAATGCCGCGCAGCTGCACAGTGGCGCCAGGCGCCAACGGCCGGGCGCGGGCAATTCTTGCAGGCTTGCTGTCTGGTTCCCTGCTCTTTCTCTCCGCCTGCAAGCCTGTCGGTCCCAATTACAACCGCCCCGCCTACGATGCGCCAACAACCTACAAAGAGGTGGGCGCCGCGAATGTCATCCCGCCGCCGAACCCGCCGGGCGGAAACTGGCGACCCGCCAATCCGTCTGACAGCATGCTGACCGGCAAATGGTGGGAGATCTACGAGGACCCGCAGCTGAACAAGCTCGAGGACCGCATCGCTACGGACAACGTGCAACTGAAGCAGGCACTTGAGACCTACCTGGCCGCGCGAGATCAGGTAGCGGTACAACGCGCCAACCTTTTCCCTACGCTTTCTGCCGGCCCCTCTCTCGATCGCCAGAAGTATTCGTCGAATCAGCCGCTCTGGAAGGCAGGCACCCCAACGACCTACGGCAACTTTACGATTGCGGGCCAGGCCACGTGGGAGCCGGACTTCTGGGGCCGCGTTCGCCGCACCGTGGAGCAGGCGCACGCCAGCGCACAGGCCTCGGCCGCCGATATGGCAGCCATTGACCTGACTCTGCACGCGGAGATGGCGACCGACTACTTCGCGCTGCGCGGGCTGGACTCGCAGGTCAAGCTGCTGAATGACACGGTGACCGATCTGGAGCGGCAGCTTGACCTGGCCGAGCGGCGCTTCAAGGGTGGCGTGGCCACGCAGGTCGACGTGGCGCAGGCGCAGACGCAGCTTGAAACGGTGAGGGCTCAACTCGTCGACGTGGGCGTGGCCCGCGCGCAGTTCGAACACGCCATCGGCACCATCGCCAACTACAAGCTCTCGGACTTCAGCATTCCGCCTTCGCCACTCGATCTCGCGCTGCCTAGAGTCCCGACCGGCGTACCATCGCAATTGCTCGAGCGGCGGCCAGATATCGCCGCCGTCGAGCGGCAGACCGCGGCAGCCAATGAGCAGATCGGCATCGCCATCAGCGCCTACTACCCGACCATCACATTGAACGGCTCGGGAGGATTTGAAAGCACGCGCTTCGGTACGTGGATTCAGGGCCCGAGCGCGATGTGGACACTGGGCGCGCAGGCTGCGGAGCTGCTGTTCGACGCCGGACAGCGCCACGCGTTGACCGACGCCGCGCGCCACAGCTACGAGGCACAGGCTGACGGCTATCGAAACACTGTCTTCTCCGCGTTCGAGGATGTCGAAGATCAGCTCGCGGCGCTGCGTGTCCTCGAACAGGAATCGACGACCGAGCAGCGCGCCGTCGAAGCCGCGCACCGATCTTTCGATCTCTCCAATAACCGCTACAAAGGCGGAGTGACGAGTTATCTGGAAGTGCTGACAGCGGAGCAGACGCTTCTGCAGAATGAAGTGACGGCGATCAATATCGAAAGCCGCCAGTTCGCCGCCAGCGTCAGCCTGATTCGCGCCCTGGGCGGCGGCTGGGATGTGACGCAACTGCCGTAGAGGCGGCGAAGACTTCCTCTAGACCCCGGCCAGGTATTTCCGCAACCAATCGATAACCAAGGCCCGCATTTCGGGTGTTTCCTCATGCGCGCAGTCGAAGAGTTCGATGCGGCAGTCCTCCTGCCGTCCATGTTGGCGGTAAAGCGGTAAGAGGTTCTCGCGGACTTTTTCGACCCCAGTTGGCGGAGTGAGTGGGTCTTTGCGGCCATTGAGGCTGAGATGCGGCCGAGGAACAATCAACTCGTTGATCGCGGTGGTGTCGAATTCCTTCAGCAGAGACGGAACGTAATAAAAAATGCTGTGACCGCTCAGATTATGCGCGGCGATCAGCGAATCGAAATCGGTGAGGCAACAGATATCGATGGCCAGGCTGACACGGAAATCGAGCGCGGCGAGCCACCAGGTTTTCGTTGATCCCATCGACATCCCAGTCACACCGAGTCTTTTCGGATCTACCTCCGGGCGGCTCGATAGATAAGAGAGGGCCCGGAATTCATCGAACATCATCATGCCCCAGAGCACCTGGCCGCGCCAGAGCATCAACTTGAAGGCGTCCTCCTCTCCGCGGTGGCCGTTGACGTCGCGCTGGCGCTCGCCAAAACACCAGCTGTCGATAGCTAGCGTGACCAGGCCCATTTCTGCGAACACAGGAGCATACGCAGGCTGAACAGTGGTTCCCTTCAGCAGTTGTTCCTTGCCAAGGTCGTACATTCCCGCGTGCCAATGGATGAAAAGAAGTCCGGGTGCCGGATGCTGGATCCGCTTTGGGACCAGAAGAAGGGCCGGAACCGGTTCAATGCCATTGAGATCGAGGACAAGCCGCTCGATGGTGTAGTTGTCGTGGTCTTCTGTGGCGACAACTCTAGCGGGGGCGGATTCATGCTGCCAGGGCAGATCGCCGAGCAAATCCCAGAGATCGGATCGCCTGCGCTGCTGGTATCCGGAAAATGCGGATTCGGTGCCGGCGAGCGGGCCTGCTGCAGCAGAATTCAGGCCGAGCGAGAGACCGCCGGTCAAGAGCGCAGATCGAGACATGAATTGGCGGCGACTGGTGGATTTGGAGAAGATCATGGCAGTAGATTCTATTCCCGTTCTCAGATCCAAGCCCGTTTCGTGGTACCCGGTGCCTATTCCCTGACGCCTCTTTCCTACTGGCTGCTAACTGCTCCCGGTCTCACATACGCCTCGTCGGGCAAATCGCTCAGCGCAATTCCAGGCCCTTCCCACATCAGCCGGGGCGCACCGTCGCTGGCGGTGTTGAGCGACTCGATGCGGATGGCGTGCAGGCCGGCACGCAGCCCGATAGAGCCGCGGTCGTAACGCAGCGCGTTTCCCGGCGAACCGCAGACCTGCGCGAAGGGCGGGCCCGTTTTCGCAACTTCCATTCCGTCGATCACCAGGCGCGCGCCGTCGCGGTCGATGAGATGGAAGGTGCGGGCGCCGTCGGCCGCGATCTCGATGAATCCCTCCCACACTGTGGCGTAACGCGTGAAGCCCTGCGCGCTGGCGTTGAGATTTGGCGACGAACCGGTGAGCGCAGGCTGCAGCGCAGAAAAGTCGGGCAGGTCGGTCCAGCCGCCGGCATAGATCTTGTAGGCAAGCCCCGGCGACACGGACCCGCTTGCCTTCACGGCGTCGTGCCATTGCTCCACGGCCACGAGTCCCTGCGCTGCCCAATCCTTATGGCCGGCCTTGTCGGCCACGTGCAGCAGAACCCGAAACCGGCCGGCGCCATTTCTGCCGTCGAGTTCGGTCCCCATGGCGTCGGGAAAGCGATGGCGCACGACGCGCCCCTGAGCGGTTGTCCCGTCGCCGAAGAGCCAGGTGTAATGCGCGCCGGGTGTGGCGCGAGCAGTAAGGGTCACCTTCTGACGTGGGCCAAAATTCTCCCCATCGACGGTAAATCTGGCGATGAGCTGCGGCGCATCGGCGAACTTCGGAGGTTGGGCGCCACCCGATACCTGAAGCGGCATTCGCCCATCCTTGTTGACGCGTGTCTGGCCGTACTTCACGTTGTCGAAGACGACATCTTTCACGTCGCCCTCGAGGGTTGACCCGGCGAGCGGCGGTTGATCCAGGACCCAGATGTTGCGGAAGGTGAAGCCGCTCAGCTCCGGCTGCTCCTGCTCCATTTGCACCAGCGAATACCAGTTGTCGAGCAGCAGATTTTCGAAGGTCACGCCGGAGTGCTCGCCCCTGGCTCCGTTCGCGCCCCAGAGGCCGAGCAGGGCGAATGTCTGGCCGCAGGCGCCGATGCCGGCATGCAGAATGTCGGAATCGCGCAAAGTAAAGTTGTGGGAGTTGAAGACCTTTTGCGGCCAGCCAATGCGCACGATGTTCGAAATACTGGTGGAGAACTCGCTGTTCTCGACGAGAATGTTGTCAACATCCGCGCCCGGCCGCAGCAGATCGGCCTGAGTGTAGCCGTCCCAGTTGCCCTGAACGGCCAGATCGTCGTCGGAGGCGCGAAAAAAGGCGTCGTCCACCACGGTGTCGCCGCCGCCCAGCCAATCCATGCCATCCTGGTTGGCGTTGCCCTCGTTCCCGCCCACCACTCGCAGGTCGTGAAAACGAAATCCCGTTGAATCCTTCATCTGGATCGACCAGGTGCGCGAGCGAATGATGCAGGTGAGGCCGTCGATTTGGACGTTATGCGCCTGGTATGCGCCAATGCAGTGCCAATCGGGCTTCTGCATCCAGCCCTCATCGGCAAACGGGTCCTGCCGGCCGTCATAAACGATCGTCCCGCGGCCCAGCACCTTGACATCATGTACCTGCCACAGGTTCAGGCTGCCGAAAACGTAGGCACCCGGATCGAGATAAATGGTGTCGCCGCTTTTGGGATTCAGGCTTCCGCGATGCACACCTGCAGGCACGACCGTCACGCTGGTTCCAGCGGCAGGCACGGGCGGAGGCGGGGCGCCGGCAAAGACGAAAAGCATGCGAGCGTGATTGAGAAAGTCGCCGGGGCGCGAGATGGAGAGCTTGGCGGGATGGGGCAGGCGAATGTGAATTGTCGCGCCGGTGCGCACGGCGCGCAGCCCGAGCCGCCATGGCTCGATATCGACGCCGCGATCCCAGAAGCCGGGCTCGGCCGCAGTAATAGAGAGATCGACCGGACCTGTGGTATCGAAGCTGATGAATTCCAGATGTGAGGCAGCCTGCGCGACATCGATCCGCTGGTTGTTGACGAGGACGGCAAAGAAGCTATTGCGCATCTCCGGCGGGACGGGCGGGACCTGAATACCGGGGGCGGCGCGGGCGATGCTCGTGAGCGCGAAGACAGCGGCAACCAGCGTGCGAAGACCCGGCAACAGGCTGAACCTCAAGAGAAGCGTGGATCGAAACCACTGTAGCATCCCGGCGGATCGCCGGAATGCTTTCTGGTGGTGGGTGAATTTGAAAAACACGCCTCAGGGGCTAAAGCCAGGCACTCGTTTTGGACTTCTTACGGCGCGACCAAGAGTCGTGCCCTTTCAAAACGGATTCAAACTGACCCACTACCTGCTTTGCAGCCTCAGCGAGCTGGTTCGCCCTCAGCAAGCGTTGCCGGGACGGCGCCTTACGCGGCGCGCCGCGCTCATGGCTCAACTATAATTTGCACTGATTACACCCCGCAGTATGGTGGCCGCGCCGGTCAGGACGCGTTGGCCGATATGCGGGATGGATCGATTGTGCATGGGCAATGACGAACTTATCTTTCTGACGGGTGCGACCGGCTTCGTGGGGTCGCAATTGGCGCGCGAACTGCTTCGCAGGCGGCCAGACGCGAAGCTTGTCTTACTGATACGCCCCGGCAAGGGCAAGTCGGCGGAAGAACGCGGCGCGGGGGTTATTCAGGAATCGGATCGACCGCGCGTCGAGATCGTCAGCGGAGATGTGAGCCTGCCTCGCTGCGGACTCGAGAGCAGAACATGGGAGCGACTGGCCGCTGAAACCACGCGCATGATTCATTCGGCGGCGACGGTGCGGTTCGACCACTCGCTCGATGAAGCGCGGCGCATGAATGTGGAGGGAACCAGGCACGTTCTCGATCTCGCGGCCGCGGCACCTGGTCTGCGCAGCTTTGCCTATGTTGGCACCGCATACGTGGCCGGACAACGCACCGGCCTCATCTGCGAAGACGAACTCAATGTTGGCCAAGGCTTCCGCAACACTTATGAGCAAACCAAGTCCGAGGCTGAGGCGGTGGTTCGCTCGCGGGCCGGCTCACTACCCTGCGTGATCCTCCGTCCAAGCATCATCGTGGGCGACTCGCAAACTGGAGTTACATCGAGCTTCAAGATGATGTACTGGCCGCTGAAGATCTACGCGCGGCGTCTGTGGCGAACCGTGCCCGGGTATCCCGACGCGATTCTCGATATTGTCCCGGTCGATTTCGTGGCTTCGGCCGTCGCCCGACTGGCGTTCGACGAAGCGGCGATCGGCAGCACCGTTCACCTGTGCGCGGGACCGCGGGGCAGCGCCACCATTGAGCAGGTCGCCAGCCGCGCCGCTGAGTACTTTCACGGACCGCAGCCTCGCTACGTCGATCCGCGGCTCTTTTTTGCCGCCATCCGCCCGCTGCTCTTTCTCTCGCTGTGGGGACGGAAACGGCGGGTACTCAAGGACGGACGGGCCTATCGCGATTATTTCACCATGCGCATGCAATTCGATACCACCCACGCCGAGCGGCTGCTCGCGCCGGCCGGCATCAGTCCGCCGCCGGTCATGAACTATCTCGACCGGCTGTTTCACTACTGCGTGGATAGCGAATGGGGCCGCAGGGCGGCTTCGGCGTCATGAGCCTGCTCAGCCGCATCCAACTGGCGCGCGACCGCCGCGTTACCGTGGCCAACCTGGTCGACGAACTACTGCGCCGCCGAGGCGACTGCGAGGTCTCGGTTGGCGAGGATGGCGCCTTTAAGCTCTCTGAATTACATGCCGAAGTGTGCTCCCTGGACTCCTTTTTAAGGCGAACTGTCGGCCTCGCTCCCGGCGAACCCGTCGCCATCTACCGCACCAACCATCGTTCCTGCTTTCACTGGTTCCTGGCCGTCATTCGCGCCGGCGGCGTCGCCGTACCCCTTAATCCGCAACTCTCGCTGAGCGAGGTGCGGCGCATTCTGACCGAAAGCGGCACCAGGATTCTGGTAACCGACAGAGCGATCTTCGAGCGCCACATCGCGAGCCGAAGCGCGCTCGACCTCCGCGTATGGATTCAGGCGGATGACGATAGCGAGACGCTGGACGGATTTGTGCGCCCCGACCGGACCTGTGCGGCGTTCCCGCCCTCGGCCATCGATCCGGCTTCGACCATCGCCGTCTTCCATACGTCCGGCACCAGCGGCTTTCCCAAGGGAGCCGCTCTCTCCAGCCGGGCGCTGCTCGGCGCGCGCGCCTCCACTGTCATGACGGGCGTGATCCTCGGGCCCCGGGATCTTGCGCTGATCGCTCTGCCCTGGTCGCACATCATGGCGGTAAGCATCGCTCTCTACGGCCTCATGGCGGGGATTCGCGGCTGCTTCCTCGAACATTTCAGTGCCGAGGGAGCCCTGCGGCTCGCGGAACGATTCAAAGTGACGACGGTTGTCGGAGTGCCCGCGATGTTTTCCCGCTTGATCCACAGCAATCCAGACCCTGCCCGCCTCAGCAGCGTGCGGGTGTGGCTCTCCGCCAGCGATTATCTACCCGCCGAGGTGCGCGACAGGTTGCGCGAGTTCGGGGCCTTGATTCGCTTGCCGGGTGGGCGGCGTGTTCCGTCAGTAACCCTCAACGGCTACGGGATGGTGGAACTCGGCGGCCTGGCGATGATGGGGATCGAACTGCCGCTGCTCCCGGGAAGCGGCCAGCTCTGCTTTCCGGTACCCCCATTTCGCATCCGCGTAGCCGACGAGAATGGAAATCCCCTTCGCGCAGGTTCGACGGGCGAATGCCAAATCTGGCGCCGCGGCCTGAATCCCCATTATTGGAACGACAAAAACGGTAACAGCCTGCTGACCCATGACGGCTGGATGCGCACCGGCGATCTTGCCATCCGCAACCATCTCGGTCTCGTCCGGATCGTGGGACGCATGAAGGATGTAATCAAGTCAGGCGGCTATTCGGTTTACGTGCGCGAACTCGAAGAGGCGATCCTCTCACATCCCGCCGTGGCCCGGGCCATTGCTTTCGGACTGCCCCACGCCGACAAAGGGGAGATTCCTGCCGCCGCAGTCGAGTTGCAGTCCGGCTCGGCGGCCGGCGAAACCGATCTGCTGGAGTGGTGCCGCGGCCGTCTAGCCGCCTACAAGGCCCCACGCCGCATCTGGATTCTCGACCCCGGCGGACTGCCTCAGAATCACAATGGAAAGTTCCTGCGCAGGGTTCTGGTGGATCGCTTCTCCCGCGAGATCGTGTCGGGCAATGTGCCTGTCGCCAGCCACTGAGACTTGGCGGTGGATCCCTCCAGCGGGATGACGCGCAACCGGAAACTGGTCTTCACACACAAATCACCGCGAAACAAATGCCTACTCGCGGTAGAGCGCATCGACCGGCGAGAGCGAGCCCGCGCGCCAGGCCGGCAGGGCTCCAGCAGCCAGTCCCGCCAGCAACGCTATGCCCATCGCCTCGACCACCAGCTGCCATTGGATGGAGGCGGAAACGAAGGTTGCCGTCTGCGGCAGGCGCGCCAGCAGGCGAAGCACCAGCCATCCCAGCGCCACCCCCACCACCCCGCCGCCGATCCCCAGCGCCGCCGCCTCCAGCTGGATCAGCGCAAGCACCTTGCCGCGTCTCCATCCCATCGCCCGCAGCGTTCCAATCTCGCTCGTACGCTCGAAGACGCTCATCATCATCGTGTTCGCAATCCCCAGGATGCCGATCAAGAGCGCCAGCGTCGACGTGCCCCATGCCGAAGCCTGAGCCAGCTTGACAAACTGGTTGTCGCTTGCTCGCTGCGCCGCCGGCACTGCTCGCAACCCAGGAACGGCCCCCTCGATCTCGGACTGGGCGCGCTTCATGTATTGGTCCCACGATTCTCCTTCGGGCGCAGGCCGCAGCCGCACATCGATGGTCGACACCTTCCCCTGCACGCTACTCAGCTGCTGCAGCTGGTCCAGAGGCATGATTACCGCATCGGCCTCCAGCCCCGACGCGGCATGGTAGATGCCGGTCACCGTGAACGACGTTCCCTGAATCTCCAGCGTGTCTCCGGGATTCTTCTTGAGGTCCTGAGCCAGCAGGTCGCCCAGCATCACCTCGGCCTGGCCATCGCGAAAGCGACGTCCTGAAAGTACCTGTAAAGCGTCAAGCTGAAACGCGCCGGCAGGCCAGCCGTAGACAAGCGCATTCACGTCCGGCGTCAGGTCCATCTCGTTGAAGATCACAGGATCGGCTGCGGCCACGACCGGCAGCTTTCTCAACTTATCGGTCGCCGACTGATCGAGCGAAGTGTTGAGGAAAGTGCCATGGATCACCGCAATGTCGATGCCGCTGCTCGAGTAGATCTGCATCCACTGGTGTTCGAATGACCGCGAAAAACCCACGAGTCCCACGAATGCGCCCACCGCCATCCCGATTCCGCCCAGGGTCAACAGCGTTCTAAGGGGCCGCCGCTGCAGGTTCTTCAAGACAAATCGGGTAAGCGAAAGTGGGGCAGCCATTGCGGCGAAGCGAATCCTTTCCAGCTAGAGAGCGTACCGGAAATGCTCCGCCCGCCCGTTGAAAGAATATGAGGTTCGACGCGGCCGCCGCAACAAGGGCAGCCACTAGATCCCTTCGCCCATCGAGACATAGGCGCGCGCCTGGTCGAGCTCGACGCGATACGCAGCGCGCTCCGCCTCTTCATCCTCGAATGGCTTGGCCCAGTGTTCGTGAGCGCCAAGCCGCTCTTCAAGTTCCTGCACGCGCGCGGAAAGCGCGATCAACGCGTCGGACAGCGGGTCCTTAACTTCGTGGGGATCGGTGATGAGCACACGCTGGCCGTTGTGATAGACGATGTGCGCAGGGACGCCGACGACGGTGGAGTTGGGCGGAACGTCGGCGAGAACCACCGAGCCCGCACCCACGCGCGAGTTCTCGCCGACCGTGATGTTGCCGAGCACATTGGCGTTGTTGCCGATGAAGACGCCGTCGCAGATAGTCGGGTGCCGCTTGCCGTGACCTTTTCCGGTGCCGCCCAGCGTGACGCCCTGGTAGAGAGTCACATCACTGCCCACAATCGCGGTTTCGCCGATGACGACACCGGTAGCGTGATCGATAAAGAGCCGTCGGCCGAGGAGCGCGCCGGGATGAATGTCGACCCCGGTGAAGAATCGGGCGATTTGAGAGTTGATGCGGGCCAGGAGCTGCAGATGATGCCGCCAGAGCCAATGGGAGATGCGATGGATCCAGACTGCCCACAGGCCCGGGTAGCAGAGAAGAACTTCCAGGCCGGAGCGCGCAGCCGGATCCCGCTCCCTGATGGAGGCGATGTCGTCACGAACGTGGGAAAAGAGGGACATGGGCAACAGGCATCAGGCAAGAGGCATTAGGGACCGGCAAACTCCAGCACCAGAAGATTCATTGCCTGATCCCTATCGCCTGCCTTTCTTACGCCGGTACCGCAATCGGCTCGGCCTGCAGAGCGAGCGCCTGCTGGCGGAGCGGCTCGAAAAGCACACTCGACAGATAACGCTCGCCAAAGTCGGGGAGCACGACGACGATCAGCTTGCCTTGATTCTCAGGCCGCGCCGCGACTTTGAGCGCCGCTGAGGCCGCGGCACCGGAACTGATGCCGACAAAGAGACCTTCTTCCTTCGCAAGCCGGCGCGCCATTTCGACGGCCTCGTCGTTGGTGACCTGGACGACCTCGTCGATGAGTTTGGTATCGAGGACGCTGGGCACAAACCCGGCGCCGATCCCCTGGATCTTGTGCGGTCCGGGCTTTCCGCCCGACAGCACAGGGCTATCCGTGGGTTCGACGGCGATGGCCTTGAAGGAGGGCTTCTTCGGCTTGATGTAGCTGGAGACTCCCGTCAGCGTGCCGCCGGTGCCGATGCCGGAGATGAGGATGTCGGCCTTTCCGTCTGTGTCGTCCCAGATCTCGGGTCCGGTGGTCTTCACGTGAATGGCAGGGTTGGCGGGGTTGTCGAACTGCTGCAGCATATAGCCGCCGGGAGTCTTTTCGAGGATCTCCTGTGCCTTGGCAATGGCCCCCTTCATTCCATTAGGGCCGGGGGTGAGCACGATCTCGGCGCCGTAAGCCAAG